>JACCDR010279876.1_pt1 | contig 11240 bp, 9 predicted proteins | sample 7446431 | NCBI WGS metagenome assembly JACCDR01 (sample SAMN15323443, study PRJNA562643) | freshwater metagenome | isolation source: river surface water | place: USA:Blue River Watershed | collected 2017-08-17 | reverse complement strand
GTGCGGCCTCGAACTTGTGCGCGTGTGCCAGGAAGCCGATACGCGGATTCTCATGGAACAGCTTCTGGTAGCCGGCCGTCAGCGTGCAAACCAGCAGCCAAGCCGTCGGAAGCAGGGTCACCCACGCGAACTTCTCGCGCTTCATCTTGAACAGCACGACAGTGGCCAGCAGCAACGCGACAGCAGCGAGCATCTGATTCGAGATACCGAACAGCGGCCACAGCGTATTGATACCGCCCAGCGGATCGACCACGCCCTGATACAGGAAGTAGCCCCAGGCGCCAACGCACAGCAGGGTAGCAATGATGCTCGATGCAAGCGCCGGCACGCGGCGGAACGGCGGAACCAGCGTGCCCAGCAGATCCTGCAGCATGAAGCGGCCGACGCGGGTACCCGCATCGACGGCGGTCAGGATGAACAGCGCCTCGAACAGGATCGCGAAGTGATACCAGAAGGCCATCATCGCCTTGCCGCCAATCAGCTCCGAGAAAATGTAGGCCATGCCGACAGCCAGCGTCGGCGCGCCGCCGGCACGCGAGATGATGGTTGACTCGCCAACGTCGACTGCGGTCTGCTGCAGCATTTCCGGCGTGATTGCGAAGCCCCACTGGCTGATCGCGGCAGCGGCGGCGTCAGGCGTGGTGCCGATCAGTGCGGCCGGGCTGTTCATCGCGAAATACACGCCCGGCTCGATGATGGACGCGGCTACCAGCGCCATGATGGCGACAAAGGATTCCATCAGCATCGCGCCATAGCCAATGTAAGGAGCGTGCAACTCATTCTCGAGCAGTTTCGGCGTGGTGCCCGACGAGATCAGTGCGTGGAAACCCGACACCGCGCCGCAAGCGATCGTGATGAACAGGAACGGGAATAGCGAACCCGACCAGACCGGACCCGTGCCATCGACAAACTTGGTGATGGCCGGCATCTTCAGTTCCGGAGCGACGATCAGGATGCCAATCGCCAGCGCAGCGATCGCACCAATCTTGAGGAAGGTCGACAGGTAGTCACGCGGTGCCAGCAGCAGCCATACCGGCAGTACCGAGGCCACCACGCCATAGGCAAGCAGCATCCAGGTCAATTGGGTGCCGGTGAAAGTGAAGGCCGGGCCCCAGTACGGATCGGCCGCGACAGAGCCGCCAAACACGATAGACGCCATCAGCAACACGAAGCCGATGATCGACACTTCGCCGATGCGGCCCGGACGCAGGTAGCGCGTATAAATGCCCATGAAGACTGCGATCGGAATCGTTGCGGCAACGGTGAACGTACCCCACGGGCTCTCAGCCAGCGCCTTCACGACGATCAATGCCAGTACGGCTAGCAGGATGGTCATGATCATGAACGTGCCGAACAGCGCGATCACGCCGGGAACGATGCCCAGCTCGGACTTGATCAGGTCGCCCAGGGAGCGGCCGTCACGACGGGTCGATACGAACAGGATCATGAAATCCTGCACCGCACCCGCCAGCAGCACGCCGACGATCAGCCACATCATGCCGGGCAGGTAGCCCATCTGCGTCGCAAGGACCGGGCCAACCAGCGGGCCAGCACCGGCAATCGCGGCGAAGTGGTGACCGAACAGCACATGCTTGTTGGTCGGCACGAAATCGAGGCCGTCATTCAGACGCACCGCAGGGGTTGCCCGAGTGCCATCGAGTTGCATGACCTTGTTGGCGATGAAACGCGCGTAGTAGCGGTAGCCGATCAGGTAGATCGCTCCTGCGGCAACCACGATCCACAGCGCATTGATGGATTCGCCGCGCGATACAGCGACGGTGCCGAACGCGAATGCGCCGATCAGCGCCAGCGCTGCCCATCCGGCTTGTTTGACAAGAGAGCCCATGTGCCTGTCTCCGAAAACTTTGGTTATACGGAATGAAGAGAAAAACGGCGGATTATAACCTCGAAAAACAGGGGTCCTTGCCCCCTGTCATGCATGAAAAATTCATCCGTCATTGGTTAAAAAACCCGCCAAAAAACCATGTGCGAATGCTGCGTTGCAGTGTCAGTGAGCGAACGGTTTTTGGGTGCATATTTGCTAGACTCGTGCTGGGAATTATGCGCTTGTACAAAAAAAACAAGGAGACGTGCCATGTCTACAACACTCGGCCGTGCGGCCGCCCGTTTGATCGAACAACGACTGTCGCTGGTACCAATTACCCCACTTGGCGCAGGGCTATCTCCCCAGAGCATTGCTGATGGCTATGCGATACAAGCGGCGCTCCATCCGCTGCTGGTCAATGCGGGCATGGGAGAGATGGTCGGCCACAAGATTGGTTGCACGACACCCGTGATGCAGGCATTCGTGAACATCAATCATCCCTGTGCCGGGCGCATCTTCAGTCGTACGGTGATGCGCGATCACGGTGTCGTGCCGCGGCACGGCTTCGTCAAACTCGGCATCGAGTGCGAGATCGTCGTCCGCCTCGGACGCGACCTGCCGCCTCAGGCCACTCCCTACACCCGGGAGTCGGTCGCCGATGCTGTGGAGGAGATCATGCCGGGCATCGAATTGGTCGACGAGCGTTATCAGGACTTCAATGCGCTCGGCGTGCCGACCCTGGTGGCGGATGACTTCTTCAACGCCGGCTGCGTACTCGGCAAAGCACGGCGCGACTGGCGCTCACTGGATCTCGGCGCGCTGGTAGGCCGGACCTGGATCAATCATGTTGAAGTGGCTCGCGGCCGTGGCGCCGATGTGCTTGGGCATCCTTTCAATTCACTGGCTTGGCTGGCAAATGCCCAGCATGAATACGGATTGCCGGGATTGAAGGCAGGGGAATTCGTGATGCTGGGCAGCCTCGTCCAGACGCAATGGCTGAAGGCCGGCGACAAAGTCCGTATCGCTATTGAGGCCCTCGGCGAAGTCACGCTCGACGTCACGGACTGAGTTCTTCGTGCACGAGACGGGTCGGTGCAATGCAAGCGACGAAAGTGCGTGTTACATTCAAGCAAGACCCTTCTTCGGAGAGATTCATGCATCGGTACTTGCTCGCGTTCGCCTTGCTGCTGAGTTTGCTGGGCGCTGCAGTGGCCGACGATCGCGAACAGCATGACGACTGGTCGTCGCAATTCTTTGATGACATGGGCGAGGCATCGACGCACGAAAACGGCACCTCGGTCTTCGGCATGCTCTGTGCGACCGATAGCTGCCGCTATTACTTCGCCAATGGCATCGATTGCGAGGCCGGGATGAATTACCCGTTGATGCTGACCACGGCCGCCGGCGCCATGTCGGTGGATGCGATTTGCGAGCCGATGGGCACGGCCAATGGTGACGTGATGCTGTACTGGTTCAACGAGTCGTCCAGGCTCAATGATGCATTCGCGACGTCAGCCGAGATCGGCATTGCCTTCCCCTTGTCGGGCGGGCAATTCAAGCTCAGCAAATTCTCGATGAAGGGCTATGAAGCCGCGATCGAGCGCATGATCAATGGTGTGCGTGAGCGCCGCAATGGCGATCAGCCGCCGTCAAACGAACGCACCTGAGCAGATCGTAACCGGGGCAATCGGCATTGTGTCGGGGCCGCAGTCGTGAGCGACACCCGTTTGTCTCGAATTGAATCGCAGGGATACCGTGCGATTCCGGCGCATCAGAGCTTCTTGAGGGCCTTCAGTCCTGGCCATTGCTGCGCCAGAGACTGTTCGATCCCAAACTGGTCCAGCACCCGACCGACCGTGTGATCGACCATTTCTTCAATGGATTTTGGCTGCTGGTAGAAGGCCGGTAGCGGCGGGAAGATGATGCCGCCCATTTCGGTCACAGCGGTCATGTTGCGCAGGTGCGCGAGGTTGAACGGGGTTTCCCGCACCATCAGCACCAGCTTGCGCCTTTCCTTGAGCATCACATCGGCTGCCCGGGTGATCAGGTTGTCGCACATGCCATGCGCCACCGACGCCAGCGTCTTCATCGAGCAGGGTGCAATCACCATGCCGTACGACTGGAACGAGCCGCTGGCTACGCAGGCGCCGATGTCGCGCACGCTGTGCACGTGGCTGGCCAGCGCTTCGATGTCGGCGCGCTTCTTGTCGAGCTCGTGATGGAGATTCAGGGCGGCCGCGTCCGAGATCATCAGGTGCGTCTCGACGCTGCCCAAAGCGCGCAGCTGCTCCAGCAGCCGCACGCCGTAGACTGCGCCTGATGCGCCGGTCATGGCAACAATCAGGCGCTGCATGGGGTATCAGCCCTTGATCAGGGACTGCAGTTCGCCGGACTGGAACATCTCGCCAATGATGTCGGCGCCACCGATGAACTCGCCTTTGACATACAGCTGAGGGATGGTCGGCCAGTTCGAGAATTCCTTGATGCCCTGGCGGACTTCATCGTCTTCCAGCACATTGATGGTGACCAGATCTTCGACGCCACTCGCCTTCAGTACCTCGATCGCACGGCCCGAAAAGCCGCACTGCGGGAACTGCGCGGTGCCTTTCATGAAAAGCACTACCGGGTGGCTGGTCACGGTCTCTTTGATCCAGGCTTGAACGTCGCTCATAAATCCTCTGTTCGGAAACGGGGTGGTTAATCCCGTCATTATAGTGAAAGCCCGCTGCCAGCGCCGGCGGCCCCGGACGGTGCCATTGGGGGGCGGTCCGGTCACAACTCGGGTGGGGCCGCCGTCCATGCCGGCTGGCCGCCGCCCGCAGCGGAATCAGATCGGGCTCAGCCTTTCAATTTTGCGAATGCCGCCGCCATCGCCGTATTCGACGACGGCGGAGCTGCGCGATCCTGGCGTGCGCGGTGCTGCTGGACGCTGACACGGTCATTGCGGTCATTGCGCTCGCGGCGCTCGCCCGGGGCCGGCGCTGCATCCTGCAGGCGCATCGTCAGCGCGATGCGCTTGCGCTTGACGTCCACCTCCAGCACTTTGACCTTCACCACCTGACCGGCCTTGACCACGGTATGCGGGTCTTTGACGAACTGGTTGGACAGGGCCGAGATGTGCACCAGGCCGTCCTGATGGACGCCGATGTCAACGAAGGCGCCGAAGGCGGCCACGTTGGTTACCACGCCTTCGAGGATCATGTCCGGGCGCAGGTCGCCGATGTCCTCCACGCCTTCCTTGAAGCTGGCGGTCACGAAGGCCGGGCGCGGGTCGCGGCCGGGCTTGTCGAGTTCTTTCAGGATGTCGGCCACGGTCGGCAGGCCGAAACGCTCGTCGGCGAAGCGCTTGGGGTCAAGCGACTTCAGCAGGCTGCTGTCGCCGATGACGCCTTTCACATCGCGCTTGATGTCGGCCAGGATCTTCTCCACCAGCGGATACGATTCCGGGTGAACGGCCGACGCATCCAGCGGATTGTCGCCATTCATCACGCGCAGGAAGCCGGCTGCCTGCTCGAAGGTCTTTTCGCCCAGGCGCGGCACATCGCGCAGCGCCGCACGCGACGCGAACATGCCTTTCTGGTCGCGGTAGTTGACGATGCTTTGTGCTACGTGGCTGTTGAGGCCGGATACACGCGCCAGCAGCGGCACCGACGCCGTATTCACATCGACACCGACTGCGTTTACGCAATCCTCGACCACGGCATCCAGCGAGCGTGCGAGGCGGGTTTGCGACACATCATGCTGATACTGGCCGACGCCGATCGATTTCGGGTCGATCTTCACCAGTTCAGCCAGCGGGTCTTGCAGGCGGCGCGCGATCGACACGGCGCCGCGCAGCGACACATCCAGCTCCGGCAATTCCTTCGATGCGAATTCCGACGCCGAGTACACCGATGCACCTGCTTCGGAGACGACAATCTTGTTCAGCTTCAGCTCAGGGTGGCGCTTGATCAGGTCCTGCGCCAGCTTGTCGGTCTCGCGCGATGCGGTGCCATTGCCGATCGAAACCAGCGACACGTTATGCTTCAGCGCCAGCACGGCCAGCGTATGCAGCGAACCTTCCCAGTCATTGCGCGGCTGGTGCGGGTAGATGGTCGCGGTGTCGACGACCTTGCCGGTCGCATCGACCACGGCCACCTTCACACCGGTGCGCAGGCCCGGGTCCAGACCCATGGTGGCGCGTGGGCCGGCCGGTGCGGCCAGCAGCAAGTCTTTCAGGTTGCGGGCGAACACATTGATGGCCTCGGCTTCGGCTTCCTCGCGCAGCTTGGTCATCAGCTCGGTCTCGAGGTGCATGAAAACCTTCACGCGCCAGGTCCAGCGCACGGTATCGGACAGCCATTTATCTGCCGGGCGTCCCTGGTTCGATACGCCGAAGCGCTGCGCGATGCGGCTCTCGCAGGGGTTCAGCGGCGCGTCCCCTTTCGGCTTTTCTTCTTCGGTGTCCAGGCGCAGCGTCACGGTCAGCATCTCTTCGCGGCGGCCACGCAGCAGCGCCAGCGCGCGGTGCGACGGGATGTTGACGATTGGTTCCGAGTAATCGAAATAGTCGGCAAACTTTTCACCGGCATCCTGCTTGCCGTCGATGACCTTCGATTCGACGATGCCATGCTCGGTCAGGTATTCGCGCAGGTTTTGCAGCAGCGTCGCATCTTCAGCGAAGCGCTCCATCAGGATCTGGCGCGCACCGTCCAGCGCCGCCTTCGCATCGGCAACGCCCGGGTTGTCGCCGTTATCGGTAGTGAAGGCCGGGCGCAGGAATTTTGCTGCTTCCTCTTCCGGGTTCAGCGCCGGGTTTCCGAGCAGTGCATCGGCCAGCGGCTCCAGCCCTGCTTCAATCGCAATTTGCGCCTTCGTGCGGCGCTTGGGCTTGTAGGGCAGGTACAGGTCTTCGAGGCGCGTCTTGTCTTCGGCCGTCAGGATGGCGGCCTTCAGTTGCGGCGTCATCTTTCCCTGCTCCTCGATGGATGCAATGATCGCCGCGCGGCGTGCTTCCAATTCGCGCAGATAACGCAGGCGCTCTTCCAGCAAGCGCAGTTGGATATCGTCGAGGCCGCCAGTCACTTCCTTGCGGTAGCGGGCGATGAAAGGCACGGTTGCGCCTTCGTCGAGCAGCGCAATGGCTGCAGTTACTTGTTCGGTGCGGGCCGCGAGTTCGATCGCGAGGCGTTGTTCAATAGAGGGCAACATCGGCGAGGTCAACAGTTCAACAATTCAACGGTTCAGCGGAAGGGGGCAGTAAATCGGTCTTGCGGTAAAGCGCGGATGATACGCAATTCATCGGGGTGCGCCAGTCTTGACAGTGACGGCGCGCGGGTTGAGTAAATCAGGCTGGTGGGCGCACGCCCCCGGTGACGCGTTCGATGCCGGCCAGATCGGACCAGCTCTGCACTTGCTGCCAGCCGGCGCGTTCCAGCAATGCGCGTGTGGCGGCGGACTGGTCGTAGCCATGCTCCATCAGCAGCCAGCCGCCGGTTTTCAAATGCGCCGGTGCGCCATCGATCAGGGCGCTGATATGCATCATGCCATTCGCACCGTCGGTCAGGGCACCACGCGGCTCAAAACGCAAATCTCCCTGCGACAAATGCGGGTCGCTGGCGGCAATGTACGGTGGATTGCTGACGATGACATCGAATTGGCCATCGATAGCGTTGAACCAGTCGCTGTGCAGGAAATTGACGCTCACGGCATTGCCCGCCGCATTGCGGCGCGCGACGGCCAGTGCCGGCTCACTGATATCCGCCGCGCTGACTTTCACATCGCGGCGTGCATGCGCGAGCGATACCGCAATCGCGCCCGAACCCGTCCCGAGATCAATCGCGCTGCCACCCTTGGGCAGGCGTGCGTTGGCCAGTTCGACCAGCAACTCGGTCTCCGGACGCGGAATGAGTACATCCGGTGTGACTTCGAATTTCAGGCCGTAGAACTCGCGCTCGCCCACCAGGTAGGCGATGGGCTCACCCTGCATGCGGCGCATGAACAGCGCGCTGACGTCCGTTACCTGCTGCGGCGTGAGCTCATCCTTCGAACGGATCACCAGCTGTACGCGGGTACATTGCAGCGCATGCGCGAGCAGGATGCGCGCTTCCAGCGGGTCGATGAGTGCCAGCTTCAGCAGGCCTTCAATCGTCATGCAGACCGTCCGCCACGCCATGCGACCAGTGCAGTCACCACGGCAAATACCAGGAACCAGACCAGTGCCCACTGCGGAATCGACAGGCCGAGGATGGGGTCATATTCGGTGGTGCACAGACCGTCGGCCTGGAACAACGGCGGATACCAGTTCGCGAAGGGCAGCTTGTTGAGCAGGGTCTCGAGTGGGTCGATGCCGCACGAGATGGTCGGGTGCGCCTTCACCCAGAGGTGGCGGATCGCAATGCCGGCGCCGCCAATCGCTGCCAGACTGCCCAGCCCGGCGACGATGCGCATGCCCTTGACCGGCAATGCCAGCGCGATCAGACAGAGAATCGCGACCTTCATGAATGCATAGCGCTGCATGATGCACAGCGGGCAGGGCAGCATGTCCAGCACCAGCTGCAGGTAGAGGCCGACGCCGAGCATGGCGATGCAGGCGAGCGCAATCAACAGCAGCAGCGGTTTTGCGAAGCGGGCTATGGACATGGTGTCGGCGTCTCCTTGTTCTTCGTTGGGCGTATTGGTCGGTCCGGACGCAGTGCGTGGAATTCGTCGTCGATAAGCGCTGATGATGTTCCGGGCACAGGCGCAGGTCGTCCGATCAGACGGCTTCGGCCAGCGCCGCCAGCTGTTCAGCCTGGTGCTCGGCCATCAGCGAGTCGGTCAGCTCCTGCAAGTCGCCTTCCATCACCGCTTCCAGCTTGTACAGCGTCAGGTTGATACGGTGGTCGGTAATGCGCCCTTGCGGGAAATTGTACGTGCGGATGCGCTCGCTGCGGTCTCCCGAGCCCACCAGCGACTTTCGGGTGGCAGCTTCCTTGGCCTGCTGCTCGCGCAATTGCACATCCTTGATGCGCGTGGCGAGCACCTTCATCGCCTGCGCCTTGTTCTTGTGCTGGCTGCGGTCATCCTGGCATTCGACCACGATGCCAGTCGGGAGGTGGGTAAGTCGCACTGCCGAGTCGGTCTTGTTGATGTGTTGGCCGCCGGCACCGGAGGCGCGGAAAGTGTCTATGCGGAGCTCGGACGGATTGATGTTCACGTCCTCGATTTCGTCGGCCTCGGGCATCACGGCGACCGTGCAGGCTGAGGTGTGGATACGCCCCTGTGTTTCGGTGGCTGGCACGCGCTGCACGCGGTGGCCGCCGGATTCGAATTTCAGTCGCGAATACGCGCCGTGGCCGGCGATGCGCACAATCACTTCCTTGTAACCGCCAAGTTCGGACGGCGATTCAGACACCATCTCTACCTGCCAGCGCTGGCGTTCTGCATAGCGCGAGTACATGCGCAGCAAGTCACCGGCAAACAGGGCCGATTCATCGCCACCGGTGCCGGCGCGGATTTCCAGGAAGATGTTGCGCTCGTCGTTCGGGTCCTTCGGCAGCATCATTTTCTGCAGCTCGAGCTCGAGCTGCTCGGAACGCTCTTGTGCTGCCGATATCTCTTCCTGTGCGAAGGCCTTCATGTCCGGGTCGGCCAGCATGTCCTGTGCAGCACGGATATCTTGCTGCGACTGTGACCATTGTCCGTAGGCGCCAACCAGCGGCTCCAGCTCCGCATGTTCGCGCGTGAGCTTGCGGTACTGGTCCATGTCAGCCGTGGCGCTCTCCTGGTTCAGCAGTGCGCTCACTTCTTCCAGGCGCTGGGACAGGTGGTCGAGTTTGGAGAGCAGTGAAGATTTCATCCGGAAGTCTGTCGAACGGGTGCGGCCGGGGTCACGATCAGTGCGCTGCCAGCGCAGCGCGTCGGGGAGCGGGGCGCCGTGCAGGTTGCAAGGCGCGCGGCGAACCTCGTCGCTAGCGCTTGGTGCGGAACAGCTGCGGAAGCAGCTGCGCAAGGCGGGCGCGCTCGTCGGCATCGGCGTTATGCAGCGCCTGTTGCGGACCGTGCAGGAACTTGGCCGTCAGGCCACGCGAAAGCGCTTCGAGCACCGCCTCGATATCTTCGCCGCGCGCCAGCAGCTTGCGTGCGCGGTCGAGTTCAGCGCGTCGCATGGCCTCGCTGCTCTCTTGCAGGTCCTGGATCAGCGGCACCACCGCGCGGCTGTCGAGCCAGTGCATGAAGGCCTGCACGCGGGTCTCGATGATGGCTTCAGCCTGTGCGACGGCCGACTGGCGATTCTCGACGCCGATCTGCACCGCCGTGCCGAGATCATCCACGGTGTACAGGAACACGTCATTCAGGCGGCCGACTTCGGATTCGATATCCCGCGGCACCGCGAGGTCGACCATGAAGATGGGCTTGTGGCGGCGCGCCTTGATCGCGCGCTCGACCATGCCCAGCCCGATGATGGGCAGCGACGATGCGGTGCACGACACCACGACATCGAAATGCGCCAGTTGCTCGGGCAGCTCTGCGAGACGCATCGCCTTGCCACCGAAACGGTGCGCCAGTTGTTCGGCGCGCTCGACGGTACGATTGGCAATCGTCAGGCTCTTCGGATGCTGGGCGGCGAAGTGCGTCGCGCACAGCTCGATCATTTCACCGGCGCCGATGAACAGCACATGCTGGTCCGACAGCTTGTCGAAGATGCGTTGCGACAGCCGCACGGCAGCCGCTGCCATGGACACGCTGTGCGCGCCGATCTCGGTTGTCGAGCGCACTTCCTTCGCCACGGCGAAGGTGCGCTGGAACATCTGGTGCAGGTAAGTACCCAGCCCGCCGGCGGCTTCAGCCTGGCGCACGGCGTCTTTCATCTGGCCGAGGATTTGCGGCTCGCCCAGCACCATCGAATCCAGCCCCGATGCGACGCGGAACGCATGGCGGACTGCATCGTCCTGCGGCAGCGCGTACAGGTAAGGGCGCAGATCCGAGTACGAGAGCTTGTGATAGTCGGCGACGAAATGTGCCGTCTCGTCGAGCGCAGCATTGATGTCGCCATCATTGGCGCTGGCGCCATAGATTTCGGTACGGTTGCAAGTCGACAGGATGGCCGTCTCTTGCGTGCGCTGCCCGACATTCCCGAACCATGCGCAAGCGGACGCGACTGCCTGACCAAGCTGGTCGGCAGGGAAGGCCACTTTCTCGCGCAGCGAGACCGGAGCCGTGGTGTGATTCAATCCGACGGCAAGGAGTTTCATTCGGGACAAGGCGAGGGAGGGTTTGTCGCCCAGTATTATAGCCTTGCGCCCCTGTGTTCAGCCGGCCAGTTTCTCCAGGCGATAGCCATAGCTGTAGACCGGAGCCAGCCGGAAACCGCGTTCCGGGCGCAGGCCCAGCTTGGTACGGATACGAGACACATGGGTATCCATGGTGCGCGAGTTGAATTCCGTGTCCTGCG
>JACCDR010062945.1_pt1 | contig 11240 bp, 8 predicted proteins | sample 7446431 | NCBI WGS metagenome assembly JACCDR01 (sample SAMN15323443, study PRJNA562643) | freshwater metagenome | isolation source: river surface water | place: USA:Blue River Watershed | collected 2017-08-17 | reverse complement strand
GACAGGATCGTTTCCTATTTTAAAGTATAATAATGTTTCACGCGCGCAAACTCGGGGCGTAGAAACAGCCTTTTCAAGTCTTGGCGAGAAGGGTTATCGCAGTTCTGTAAGTCTCGGATATCAAGAGCCAAGAGATGTTTCTAACGCCAAATGGCTTGCGCGTCGCCCGTTGGTGACGGCCAGTATGGGTTTGAGCAAAGAATGGAAATCTGATTCGGCGGGATTTGAAGTTGTCTATACGGGCGATCGTACTGACCGAGCGTCGTCGACAACGGATCGTCAGTTGGCTTCTAGAACTTTGTTGAACCTTCATTATAACTACAACCTCAGCTCACATTTTTCTGTTTATGGTCGAGCGAATAATGTGACCGATCAAAGGTACGAGCAGACAAGCGGTTATTACGACGAAGGCTTCTTCGGACTTGTCGGGTTAGAATTCCAGAATTAGATAGGTGCCTGTGCCTGCGGCAGTCCTCTGGACTTCATTGTTTGATACAAGGTCTGGTCATTGGGTGACAGGCCTTCAAAATCCAAAGCTTTTCCTTGAAATGAATGATGGGATCTCAAGTAATCAATCATGTATTGATGAGTTCCCATTTTATCTGACGTCCACTTAGGCGCCACGAGCTCTTCCCAACGAGAGGCGAAGGCCGCCAGACGGTGAACATAAATGCGCGGGGAGAGATGTTCAATTAACAGTCTTACGCGTTCAGCATAGGGTTCTCGCTCAATGGGTGTGAATTCTCCGGCATGAAAGATTCCTTCGAGCGGAGTTTCCTTCAAGACATGTAAATTGTGAAGTTTCACATCTTTAATTGGCAGGTCGTTACAGATTTTTGCCGTCTCGATAATCTGCTCATCGGTTTCTCCGGGTTGACCGAACATCAAATGAATTCCAAGATCAACCGTCGTCTCTTTTGCAATTTTATGTATGGCTTTGATCGAATCCTCGGCTGTGTGCCCTCGGCGCATGAACTCGAGCTGTTTATTATCAAAACTCTGCACGCCCATTTCGACTGCAACATAAGATCTCTCATTATATTCATTCCATAACTTAAAAACCGCTGGCGACAAGCAATCCGGACGAGTCCCGACAACAAGGCCCTTCACAAAATCATAGGATAAAGCCGTTTCAAAATTAGCTTTCAGAGCATCGATTTTCGTAAACGTATTGGTATAAGCTTGGAAATAAACGAGAAAATTTTTGCTGTTATATTTGGCAGCGATACTTTTTTGATATTTTTCAATTTGCTCACGAAGGCCCATGGTGGCGCTTTCGGATTTCGCAGCCGATCCCCAAACATCACAGAAAACGCAGGTTTGCATTCCCTTAAGGCCGCGACGATTTGGACAGTCATCAACGACTGTCACGGGGATCTTATAGACCTTGCCGCCGAAGTGCTCAATATAGAATTCAGATATGGGTCTATAGGGTAGACCACTCCAGCCTTTATGCATGATGGTGAATTTGTGACAGTTAGGTGGCTGACAGTCAACTTTTGCAGTAGAAGACAGTGTATGAATTTCCTAGATAGATACGAGCTCGTTTTAACGGATGATCAAAGCCCCACCTTTCGGGATCACTTGAGCGATAACCTGGAGACTATGCACCACCGGGGCGGTGCTTTTAGCGAGACCCAGCTAATTTATGGAAACCCTTTAAGGCTTTGTCTGAAGGCGGGGGGCCGCAGGGTTTTGTCCGTTGGCCTAGGGCTTGGGTATAATGAAATCCTGACGGCGGTTGAGAGCTTGAAGAGGGAGATTTCGCCCCAAGACATACACCTCTTGAGTTTTGAATCAGAAGAGCCTTTGCGAGCAGCTTTCCTGCAGTGGATTTCAGGTGAGCCTTTAGCTGTTTACGACATCATTCTCGGGTTTTTTGCCTTTGATCCTTTCAAGGTAAAGCAATGGCTTCTGCAGGCTTATGAAAATAAATCTTGGAAGCTAGAGCATTCTTTAGATGAGATGGCGTTTCATCAAAAATTAAAAGGCTATCATTGCATTTTTTACGATGCCTTTAGCTCAAAAACTTCGCCCCAGCTTTGGGAAGAAAAATTTTTAAATAATTTTTTTCAGCATTTCTGCGCAGATCGATCGCTTGTTACGACCTATGCTTGCACGGGGGCCTTGAGAAGGTCTCTCAAGAATCAAAATTTCGAGCTTATTCTGAAGACGGGATTTGGCGGCAAAAGAATGAGAACCATGGGAATTCGCGGCTGGGATCAGGAAACTAATTCTGAGTTTTCAAGTCTGTGAATTTTTTCACGTACTCGATGATTGCACTTTTTGATTCCGAGTGGAGATTGACAAATTTAAAACCTGCATAACCATCATCGCCGACATAAACAATCTCAGCTGTTGCGTGAATAGGGGTATAGAGATTAGGGCTTTTAAGAGTGGTTTTAAATTTCTCACCAATTTTTACTCCGGGGGCTTCGGTTGCTCCAAGGCCGCCTTCGCTGATCGAAAGAACCCGAGCGTTGAAATTTCCCGTGGTTCCTTCGCAAGTCAAAGTCCCCATGATAGGAACGCGGGGGTGTTGGCGACGAGAAACACCCAGTTCATCCATAATTTTGTGAATCTGGTATACATCTTTCCAATCGGAATAGCCTTCAGTCCAAATTTGAATCTCCCCGAGATCTTTTTGCTCTTTTAAATAATCGATCATTTGATCATGGGTCATCGGCTTCATTTCAATGCCACTGTTTTTAACCTGCCATAGGCGTTCGGAAATGAAACGAGTATTCTCTGGGTTTTCAGACTCTTTCAAATGACGCTGCCACCGTTCGGCATTTGTCCATTCAGTTTGGCCGCGGCCCCAAATAAGGGGATTGCTCATGCCCCGAGTTTGCAATTCGATTTCTTGCCGCTCAAAAGGACCTGAGACGCGTCCATCTGTGAGAATAAACCATTTCTTATCTGTCATAGCTGTAATAGGATAGCAAAGTGGAGGCAAAAGTGAAGTACATTATCAGCGGAACGAATCGTCCTGGATCGCGAAGTCGGCTCATTTCAAATATTGTCCAGAAAATGTATGCGGAATTGAATGAAAATGTCGAAATTATCGATCTTTCTGAGCTTCCGTTCTCGGATTTAACCGGCGCTCAGTATTCTGGCGGAGTCTCTGAGTCTTGGGCGAAAGCCATCGATAAGGTCAATCAAGCCAGCGGTCTGATTTTCGTCGTTCCCGAGTACAATGGATCTTTTCCTGGCTCCTTAAAATACTTTGTCGATCATTGGAAATACCCTCAGTCGTTCGAATTTAGACCCATGTGCTTTATTGGTCTAGGTGGAATGTTTGGCGGGCTAAGGCCTGTGGAGCAGCTTCAGCAGGTCATGGGTTACCGCAACGCCTTTCAATATCCCGAAAGAGTTTTCTTGATGAACATTTTTAAAACTTTGAAAGGCACAGAGCTCGAAGATGCTATGGCAATGCAGTTGCTGCGAAGCCAAGCTCAAGGTTTCCAAATGTTCGTGAAAGCTTTAGAGAGTCAAAAAATGGATGCGAACTCAAAAGGCCAGGCGAGATCGTAGCCGATTGCCATTAGGCGACTTCTTGAACTTTCCTTTTGTCTTTGTAGATATCGATCTGTTCATTGAGGTAATTTTGGGCTTGGTATTTTTTCAGGCCTTGCAGGGCCGTGTCTCTGACATGCATATGTTTAACGCCTTTTGATTCGAGGCGTTTTTTCTGACCTCCGTAAAGGTTTCCACCTTCCGGAGTGTAGAGAATATATTTATTATTTTCAGGCATGTAGATATAAAGATCAAATTCGACGGGGACGTCGGCCTTTAATTCATCAAGCTGGAGTTTGATCATTTTATCTTCACTCACTTCGAAAGTCGTTTTCATTTCCTTATGAGGGAAGAAAGCCATGGCGATCTCGCGGCCATTATGAACAGACTTTTTCAAGAACTGAGCTTGCTCAATAGACCAATCGATAAAGTCTACGGATTGGATTTTGATTTCCATAGGATCCTGGTCTTTGACGGGTTCGCCATTTTCTTTCAAGAAAGAGAGAAGACGCTTGTTGATCAAATCAATCAGAGTTTGATCGACTTTTTGATCTTCGGCGAGAGCACAGATCAAATAACCTGAAAAGCGAGGGCTTTCGATAGTGATGCAGGCGACATTCGTGGATGTTTCAATTTCTGTCGCGGTGTCAGCGCCTGTGACGTTAATCGACTTATCTAGAGCCTCTTGAGTTCCGCGAACGATGATCGAATCATTCGCAGAGTTTTTTTGAGCATCACTAAAATAACGAGCCTGTTTTTGTTTTTTGCGGATATAATCCGCTTCCATGACAGGCGAAGCTTTAGCGTCTTTAGTTTTGTAATCAACGGAGCTTTCTGTTGCTGAATGAGAAGCCGCAGGGGTGCCGCCAAAAGAGCCATTCGCTTTATTGAATGGATTTTCTTGATTCAGAGAACCCAAGTTATTACCGGGAGCGCCGGATTGGACGGCGCTACCTGTATTTGATCCGTGGGCTGGGTCTTCTGTTGCTAAAGGTGAGGGCTTGCGAGAGCCTTGTTCGTCGTGTTCAGGCATATAATGATCTAGCCCTGGTCCGACGCCTTCTTGTTGAGTGAAGCCAGCTTCGCGCTTTCGTTTTTGCTCTTCTTCCCATTCCTGGAAGTTTTGGGAACTCTCGGTGCTGCCTTGGCTTTCACTATAGATATTTTGATTTGCGCCTTTTTGAATGATCACGCCAGACTTGGCAGGTGATTCACCCTCGACGTCTGAATTCATCATCTGAGCGAGAGCTGCTCTGGCTTGCTCAAAAGATCGTTTTTGCTCTTCTTCGTTAACACTGTTTCCGCCTTTAAGCGTGATTGAATCGCTGCCGGCTCCTGAGCTTCCTGAAGAGTGAGTGCGCTGAGGGTCCGCAGCCTGTTCTTTTTTTGTCTCTTCGTCCCGAATGACCTTAAGGACAATACGCTCCATAGCGGGGCCTGAAACAGGCGAGTAAAGACTGTATTCTAAGCCTAAGGCGGTGAGCAATCTTCCGCTGTCGCTGCCACTTTTCTCGTTAAAGCCGATGACTTTGACGGGGAAGGCCTGAGCTAACATTTTAGGCAAAACTCGAACTTTTTTATTCGGATGATCGGCGGAGATGAAAATATATTGGGGCTGCTTTTGAATAATATAGGCAAGAGCCTCTTTCAGATTAATGCTGCTATGAACGGTCCATTTGCGATTACGCAGGAAAGTTTCAGCTTGTGTCAGGCTGTGAGCCTGAGACTTAAGGATAAAAACTGAAAAAGTTTGATCGCCGGCCATTGTGGTTGCTTAAGCTCCCGTTAACATTGCTACGCAAAAAAAGTATCTTATTCTTGTTTATCTTTACGGATTCTTTACAATCTGAGTGAAGTCCAGTTTAACCCGACAATAGTCCATGCCGAAAGGTTGTTGTTTGCGCTCAAGAGCTCATTTAGAAATTAATCAATCGCACAAGCGACATGGTCTGGGCATTCTGGCCTTAAGCGCATTGGGTGTCGTATTTGGAGACATCGGAACAAGTCCTCTTTATGCTCTTCGTGAATGCTTTGCGCCTGGTCACCTTCTCACATTAAATCCAGAAAATATTCTCGGCGTTCTTTCTCTCATCTTTTGGACTCTCTTTTTCATGATCACCATCAAGTATATGTCAGTGGTGATGAGGGAGGACAATAAAGGCGAGGGCGGAATTTTATCATTGATGGCTTTAGCCACCTCGAGTTTAAAAATTGAAAGTCAGCCCGCTCGTCGCTGGTGCGTGATTGCGCTGGGTCTTTTTGGAGCGGCTCTTCTCTATGGCGATGGGGTCATTACGCCGGCGATTTCAGTTTTATCTGCAGTAGAAGGCTTAAAAATTGTGACGCCTGTGTTTGAGCCCTTCATCGTTCCTATTACCATTTTTCTGATTGCCATCCTTTTTCTGTTTCAGCGTTTTGGGACGGGTAATATTGGATTTTTCTTTGGGCCAATTATTTTGGCGTGGTTTTGTAGTATCGGAGCTCTCGGGGTCAGTTGGATTTTGCAAGTTCCCGAGGTTTTGCAAGCGCTGAATCCGTGGTGGGCCATTCAGTTTTTCATTAATAACGGGGTCGAAGGTTTTTTTGTATTGGGTTCTGTCGTACTTGTTGTGACGGGTGGAGAGGCTCTGTATGCAGACATGGGCCACTTTGGCAGAAAACCGATTCGCCTGGCGTGGTATTTTGTCGCGATGCCAGGCCTTGTGTTGAACTATTTCGGACAAGGCGCTCTTTTACTCAGTAATCCAGAAGCTATCAGCAATCCTTTTTATTTGATGGCTCCTCACTGGGCGCTGTCTCCTCTGGTTGCGCTTGCGACCATGGCGACAGTCATTGCCTCTCAAGCTTTGATCAGCGGTATTTTTTCGATCACGAAACAAGCTGTGCAGTTGGGATACGCACCTCGGTTAGCCATTGTGCACACTTCGAGCCGCGAAATTGGTCAAATATATCTTCCTTTCGTGAATTGGTGTTTGGCGATTGGCGTAATCTGGCTCGTGATTACGTTTAAACATTCCAGTGATTTGGCAGCGGCTTATGGGATTGCGGTGACTGGAACTATGCTCATAACCACCATGCTCGCTTACGAAGTCGCCAGAAGAATTTGGAAATGGGAGAGATGGAAAGCTTTGGCTGTCTTTGGATCTTTTTTCATTGTCGATCTTTCTTTCTTTGGAACCAATATTGTCAAAGTCGCCCATGGTGGATGGGTTCCGTTAGCCATTGGCGCGATTATTTATCTTCTGATGTCGACCTGGGCTAAGGGGCGAAAAATTTTGGCTGAGAGATTGAAAAGTAAATCTCAACCTATGGAAGAGTTCATTCAGACCCTCAAAGCGAATCCTCCACGCAGAGTCGAGGGCGCAGCACTTTATATGACGGGAGATTCTTGGGGTGTTCCTGTTCCGCTTTTGCATAATTTAAAGCATAACAAAGTGATGCATTCGCAGATTGCTATTCTGACGATCAAGACCCAAGACATTCCTATGGTGAACAAGAAAGACCGTGTAAAAATTGAAGAGCTTGCTCCGAAATTTTATCGAATCATCGCGTCTTATGGGTTTATGGAAATTCCTAAAATCAAACACATTCTTGAAGCTTGTCGTGATCAGGGGATCCCTTTTGCCATTCAAGAGACAACATTTGTTCTTGGAAGAGAAACAATTCTAGCGACAGGCGATCCGACACTGAGTGTATGGAGAGAAAAGCTTTTTGCCTTTATGGCTAGAAATGCAGAAAGACCCACGGCCTTCTTTAAAATCCCTCCCAATCAAGTGATTGAGGTTGGGATTCAAGTAGAAATCTAGTCAGATTTTCTTTTTGAGCCATTCCGTCTTCATAGCCCATTTCAATGAGCATATTGAGAAACTCTTTTTCAAACATCAGATAGCTGATGATCTCGCGAGCGTCTTCTAAGGGGCCAAGGCCTTTTAGAAGATAGCGAATAATTCTTGGAAGCCGAGAAGACATTTGAAAAGCCAATGTCCCAATATCTTTTGTCGGCGAAATAAAAACAGAATTAATGGGCTTAAAATTCAAATTAGACTGATGTTCGCTGGGGACTCTTCGTAAAAATTCGTTGATCTTCTCGAGGCGATCCAGGTCGACCTCGACGCTATCTAAAAGAACTGAATTCAAAACTGTGTTTGCGACCCGCGCAAGGCTGGGGGCCGACAATTTATGGTCTAAAGGGTCTGGATGAAGCTCAGCTTTTTTTCGAACTCCCACAACTAAAAGAGCCGATGCTCCCAAATGCAGGGCAGGGCTCAGCGGAGCGTGATTTCGCACGCATCCATCTCCAAAGTACCTATTCCCCACCGCTACAGGTGGGAAGAGAACCGGAATCGCGCTGGATGCCATGATGTGCTCGGTTTGGATAAAGGTTTTCTCGGAACGTCTCCTTGGTCTTTCCCAATTCCGAATTTCAGGATCTGACTGCAAAAAAGAGATGGTTTCAGATGTTCGGTAATCCAAGGCTGTGATGGAAAGAGCCTTTAAAACATGATTATTGATATTGCTTTGGATTTTTGAAAAATGCAGATTCTGCGAAATGAGCTCCGCCAAAGGAGCTGTATCCAGCAGCGAGATCCCGGGGCGGGGGCCGGCCAAGCCTCCGAGAGACAGGCCCTCGATCCATTGAAAACCAATTTTTCCTAGAGAAAGAGCATCCGTGCGAAACACGCGGTCTGATGACAAGTTTCCCCAAAGCTCTCCGAGTTGTTCGGCTCCTTGATGGAAATTATCACAGGTGCTGGCGATAAACGAGGCGTTGATGGATCCTGCGCTGACTCCGCAAATAATACCAAAAGGATTGGCTAGTTTGTGCTGAGCGATTAATTCGCCAACTGCTTTAAGAACTCCAACTTGATAAGCGCCACGAGCTCCGCCGCCGGAGAGAACTAATGCTTTCATATGTCTTTAGTCTATTGGGCGCTTCGGTCGCTGTCTACTGCACTCAAGTCGAAGTTTTGCAAAATTGAAAACTTCGTGTTAGCAAATGGACATGACTCACACGCCGTCGAAAAAATATGAAGCAGGTCAAAAAGTCGATTTGGTCATTCAACGCCAAACCGATCTTGGTTTTGTAGCAACAATCAATGGTGCAGACGAGGGCTTGCTCTATTTCAACGAAGTTTTTGAGCGCTTAGATCCTGGACAAGAGCTTCCGGGCTACATCAAGAAAATTCGAGATGATGGCGGCATCGACCTTTTGCTGCAGCCCTTTGGTAATTTGGGAGCTGCAGAGCTCGGAGAGCGCATTCTTCATGCTCTGAAGGTTCTTAACGGAGTTCTGCCTGTGAACGCAGATTCTCCCGCAGAAAAAGTTTATGACTTTTTCGGAGTCAGCAAAAAGAAATTTAAAATGGCTCTCGGTGGGCTTTATAAAAGACGCCTCATCAGGATCACTGACGAGGGCGTCGAGTTAATTAAGAAATAGCTAGTGTGAAGGTGGATTTTCAATTGAACGAATCGGATCCAAGCTCTCATAAAGGCGATCTAGTTTCACTTCAAGATCCAGCGTTTTTGAGAAAAGTTGGCTGACGTTTTCAACCAGCTCAATCTCTAAACCCTGCCTCACCTCATCGGGAATTTCTCTGATGTCTTTTTCATTTTTCCTAGGCAGCAAAACTTTCTTTACTCCGGCTCGGTGAGCTGCGATGACCTTCTCTTTAATTCCGCCAACAGGCATAACAGAGCCTCGCAAAGTAATTTCTCCCGTCATTGCCAGCTGAGGGTTAATAGGCCTTCCTGAAACAAGCGAAGCAATCGCACTGAGCATCGTGACTCCGGCTGAGGGGCCATCCTTAGGAATCGCACCCGCCGGAACATGGATATGTAAATCTGTTTTGCTTAAATCGAACTTGGATTGCAATTCTCCTTGGTGCGAACGAATGAGGCTCAGAGCAATTTGTGCGGATTCTTTCATCACCTCACCCAATTGGCCTGTGATCATGAGCTGGCCTTTTCCGGGCATGGCTGTGGCTTCGATGAATAAAATATCTCCACCGACCGGGGTCCACGCCAAGCCTGTTGCAACCCCTGGAGGGCTCAGGGTTTCAGCAATTTCATGAGTAAATCTTTCGCTTCCTAAAATTTCAATGAGATCTTGAGCTTTGACTCTTATCGGTTTTTCTTCATCGCTTAAAATTCTCTCACTGGAGGCGCGAATAAGGGCCGTGATCTTTCTTTGAAGTTCGCGGACTCCGGCTTCTCGGGTGTAGCTAGAGATCAAATTAACGAGCGCATCGTCATTGACCACTAATTGATCTTTTGTAATGCCGTGATCTTTGAGCTGATCGGGGATCAGGTGATTTTTTGCAATATGGACCTTCTCTGCAGTCGTGTACCCGCTGAGATCAATGACTTCCATGCGATCCAGAAGCGGACCAGGAATTCCCTCTAAGCTATTAGCTGTCGCAATAAAAAAGACTTTCGACAAATCAAAGCCGACGTCGAGATAATGATCCAAAAAATTCGAGTTTTGCTCAGGATCCAAGACCTCGAGCATGGCGGCCGCGGGATCGCCACTGAAAGCGCGACTCATTTTATCAATTTCATCCAGTAAGAAAACAGCATTATTTTCACCCGCGCGCTTCAATCCTTGAATAATTCTTCCGGGCATAGCGCCAATATAAGTTCGGCGGTGACCGCGAACTTCAGCATCATCACGAACGCCGCCAAGACTCACGCGAGTAAATTTTCTTCCCAATGCTTTGGCGATACTCTGTCCTAGAGAAGTTTTGCCGACCCCTGGGGGTCCAATGAAAAGAAGGATCGATCCTTTATTCTCTTTTTTAAGCTTAAGAACAGCCAAATGCTGAATGATTCTTTTTTTCACTTTCTCAAGACCATAATGATCGGAATCCAGAATGCGCCTTGCTTCAGTCAAATCAATTTCCTGATCAGCCGAGGATTTATTCCATGGTAAAGATGTCAAAAGGTCGAGATAATTGCGAATAATATGAGTTTCAGGAGATTGAGCCCCTAGCTCTGACAATCGCTTCAATTCTTGGTCGGCAATTTTTTTTGCCTCTTCCGGCATCCCGGCTTCTTCAATTTTCTTTGCCAATTTTTCTTCATGAGAAGAATCTTCGCCTTCGCCAAGCTCTTCTCGTATAGCTTTGAGCTGTTCACGAAGGATAGTCTGGCGCTGAGCTTGACCAAATTTTTGATTCAAGCGACTGCGAATATCATTCTGAACACCGAGGGCTTCTTTAAACTCTTGCATGGTTTGTAGAAGCAAGAGAGCGCGCTCGCGAAGATTTTTTGTTTCCAGTATTTTTTGTTTTTTCTCAACATCGATATCGAGATTTCCTGCACACAAAGAGATCAGGTAGCCAAGGTCGTCCACGGAATCCACGAGCTCAGCTAACTGGTCCGTGTTTGCGGGAACCAGCTTAAGAATCTCTTTGGAAAGTTTTTTCAGGCTTTCCAGGATAGCCGTTTCAGTGGCTTTATTCATGTCGTTTTGGTCTTCCATCAAAGTGCTATCTGCCTGAAGATAATCTTCAGAAGAAATGTTCACATCTTGAAGTAAAACAGAACTCATGCCTCGCAAAACAACTTGATATCCTGACTCGGCATTGCCTTTCATGGACTCGATGCGAGCCAAAGTGCCTACTAAGTGCACATCTTGAGGATTAACAGGGGCATTGGCCTGGTCCATCGCAGAATCTCTCAATTTTTGTTGAGCAGCTACGATCCAAAATCCATTTTTCTCTGCT
>JACCDR011931015.1_pt1 | contig 11241 bp, 11 predicted proteins | sample 7446431 | NCBI WGS metagenome assembly JACCDR01 (sample SAMN15323443, study PRJNA562643) | freshwater metagenome | isolation source: river surface water | place: USA:Blue River Watershed | collected 2017-08-17 | reverse complement strand
GTCCCGAGTCCGGAATAAACGTCGCGACGGGGCGTTTTGATCATGGGGAACAGGCCATTTATGTTCGAGGATCGACAAAGCCAAGTTCCTCGGCAGAAAATAAGGAACAATCCCAAAGACCAGCTGACACCTCGGAATCTTTATCGGAATCGGTGCCGCTTGCTGATAACAACTTAAGCCCCCTTGAAAAAGAGCTGTTGGGGACAGGAGTTCCCACGGTTGAAAGAATTGATGACACCAGCAGTGAAGCCGAACCCATCGGCAATCCAAAGAGCAAGGGCTTTTCACTAGAAAACGAGACAAAAAAAAATTCAGCGACACCCAGCTTTTCTTTTGGAAATGAACCTGACAATGCAACAGACTGGAAAGACATCGAGCAATCTCTTTCATCGAAAGTCATGCACCCAGGAGATTCGGAATCCTCTTCATTTGGAAAGGCACTGGGGGCAGAGTCTCTTGATCTCAAGAGTCTCGAATTTTCAATGCAAGAGACGCTTAAGGATCAAGAGGCTTTGCCTGCTCAAGACTCAGACTCGCAAAGCAGCAAAGACTCATTTTTTGCAGACCAGCCCACGGATGAGGAGTTAGCTGAAATCAAAAGGCGAGCTTTAGAAGAATTAGCTCAAGCTGCCGAGGGTTTGCGTAAGAAAAAGGCACAGTACCATGCGGCGGTAGCAGACGTGAAGCTTTCTCCAAAAAGTGAGCTGACTCGAGTTGAAGCGCGCCGCCGCCAAAAGCGTCTGGTGGAGGGTTGGGATCAGGATAAAAACAATGATAACGATCACTTGCGCCGGCAGTTTACGGTTGCTCTATTTAAAAAGTAGTTGTCATGGTCAGAACTTGACGCTAACACCTTTGACGTTCATGTTATAGTCTTAACTCAGAGATGGAGGCCAGTTATGGGCGCATTCACAAAACCAGTTCCAGTCACCGATAATTCTTTTGAATCCGAGGTCCTCAATTCCGCAACACCAGTGCTAGTTGATTTTTGGGCCGAGTGGTGTGGGCCCTGTCGTGCTCTGGCGCCGAAGCTAGAGGAAGTGGCTCAAGAGTTAGGTGAGAAGGTCAAAATTGTGAAGGTCAATGTTGATGAAAACCCTGGAACTCCAGGCAAATATGGGATTCGTGGAATTCCGGCCATGTTGTTGTTCAAGGGAGGCAATGAAGTGGGTCAATTAGTTGGCAATCATCCCAAAGACGCCATTCTTGATTTTCTTAACAAAAATGTTTAAGTTCAGTCCCACTTAAAAAAAGACAGAGAGATCATCCTTAGCTGAACTGTCGAATGGTCTCTCTTTTTTTTGTATTTTCAAGCCACCTTTTTCTTGCTGTACATCAATCCCATTTCAAGCGACTTGTGACAAATTTGTACATATAGGTCTGCTGTCATTTGAATATTTTGTCGAATCATATCTTGGTGTTCCTCGGAGAGTTGAGCAACTCGCTCCAATGCATCTCTAACATGTTCGACATCCGCATCAGAGTGGACCTTCAAAAAGCTAACAGACTGGGGACCATGAATCTTTTCAATTTTTTCAGTTAAATGAGGGCCGAATTCGCAGGCTAAGCTTTCCAGAAACAGTATATAGCCAAAGAAAGCGTGGGGGTGCAGGTGTTCAATTTGATAGTACTGAGTCTGATAGAATGCTTGGGTACAAACAAACTCTGGAAAGTCAGAGATCTGGCGCCCCACCTGCTTCATGTCTAGAACGGGCAAATTTTCATGTCCCTTTTCTTCTGCACAATGTTTTAAAAATCGGTGGTGCATAGAGTTGTCTTGCACTGGAATCCGAGAGGCTGTCAGAGCTAAAAGGCGAGTCGAGTGCCTGATGTAGTAGCAGGCCTGGGACAACCAAGCCGAATAAAAGTCTTTGTTATCCCATGGAGCTTCTTTGGTTAAAAAGTGTCCCGATCTTTCAACACAAAAGTTGAGTGTGTCAAAAACATTGCTTTTGCTTTTCATATTTTCTCCTCTGTTAATTTAGGCGGCTTTTTCGTAGTTATTCTTTACGGGCGCAGATAGGGCGCCAATTGTGTCGACACGATTGGCGTAGAGCTGATCGACATAGATTTGTGTCGTGGGATCTCTAAAAGTTCGCTGACGCTCTTTGGGAAAGAAAACCACAGAGCAGGGGTAGTTCATTTTTTGAATGGGCTCTTGAATCTGGCGACAATTCAAATGACAGCAGATATCGAGAACTTTGGCATCGATGCGAGGTGTGCCTATGAGTCCATCTGCTTCGGAATTGTCCATCATTGTCAGGCCAAGCGCAATCATCACCTCGCTCCAACGAATGCGATTTGAGGTTTTGCGCCAAGCAGGTAGAACGTTGAGGTACTCAAGACTAAAAACCCGCCGAACGCCTTCATTTTTGAGATGTTCAAGGGTCGTTCTTTGAAGCTCTTGCCAGTAGTGGTGATCAGAGGTGCAATCCAAACGCGTATCAAAGGCAGTCATTGTCTGGAGAGCCACGACTTGATTTTGATGAAGAACTGCCAAAATAGAATGAGATCTGTAAAAGTCGTCAGGATTTAATCTGGCACCCGAAGCTAACAAAAGCTCGGTAAATGAATTTTTCCACTCGGAGTAAACCAGATTGAACAGCTCAATAGAGATATCCAGAGTGTGTCGAGGACTCAGGATATAAAGTTGATATTCGGGCATTAGAAGAACCTCCGATAGTCAGGCGATGTTTCGGAGGTTCTGATAAAAACTTAATCTTGTTTTGTTTATTTTTATAAATTAATTGCTGGCAACCAAGATTTTATTGTCCGCATTCAGATCACCATATATTTGACTGTAGTTTTGCATGACTCGACTCTTGTACTCGTAGGGACGAATATTTTTTGCCAGCAGACGACGAACATTCAGAGGTCCCATATTGTACGCGCTAACGTATCCGACGGCTTTTTTGTTAAAATTTTTCCTCAGATAGTTCATGTAAGCTAGACCTACTTTGATATTGAAGTTGGGATTGAAGAGGCTTGCTGGCCCTTCATACTTAATATTGTACTTTCGTGAAATCCAGGCAGCGGTGTCAGGTTTGATTTGCATGAATCCAATTTCTCCATGAGATCCCACAACAGCTGGGTTAAACTGACTCTCTGTTTTTATGATGGCCATCACGAACACCGGATCCATTTGATGCCTCGAACTTTCTAAAATCAAAGTTTGCGTGATCTGAGCAGCCTCATTTTTGTGCGCTGCCGGAAGATGGTGCTTCACTTGGGCTAAAATACGAGTATTAAGATCAGTCCTATTCTCAGCTCCATCTGAACTTGCTTTGTAGAGATCTTTGCCTAATAGCTCTTGCGCATGAAAGGCGCGAGAAGCTTCGTGGACGGACTCTAGAGTCATTTTACTTCGTGTCCAGTCATTGATTTTAAAGTTGCTATAGACTGGAAAAGCACCAAATAGAAGTGTGAAAGCGAGTGTTAATTTGAGATGTTTCGGTTTCATATCTTCGCCCTCCTCTTGAGAAGGGGTAGTACAAAGGCTATGCCGAACGGCTAAGTCCTCAAAACAAATGAGTTCTTGAAATGAGACTTAGAATATTGGATCTGGGGATCAAAACAAAAGGGGGGTGTTAGCAATACTTAGACAGTTTGCCGGTAAATACGCATCTCGCCGTCTCTCTTTGATTCGAGTTTGTGCAGAGCCTGTTTCGGAGATACTGCAGAGCTGTCTTTCTCTTTCAAAGTAAGACAGGTCTCAGTCTGCGTCCTAGAATAGGTAACGTCGGTAGGCAACGCTAGAGATAATTCCCATCCCTGCCATTGTTGTTAACATTCCCGACCCACCGTAGGATAAAAGTGGCAACGGAACACCAACAATTGGAAGGAGTCCTATCACCATTCCGATGTTGATGAACATGTGCCAGAAAATATAACAGAGCACCCCCACCGTCAAAAGGGCTCCAAATTTATCTCGAGCATTCATGGCAATGCGCATGCCTGTTAAGAAAAGAAAACAGAAGAGGCCGATAACCGACATCGAGCCAACAAATCCGTGCTCCTCACTTAAGACGGAGTAGATAAAATCAGTGTGTCGTTCTGGAAGAAATTCCAACTGAGACTGTGTCCCCTTCATAAAGCCTTTACCAAAAAAGCGTCCAGAGCCAACGGCAATTTTAGATTGGATGCTGTTGTATCCAGTTCCTCGCGGATCACTTGTTGGAGACAAAAATGTAAAAACACGATTTTTCTGATAGTAGTGCAGCACAAATTTCCAGGCAATTGGGATGGCAACCAATGCCATGGCAAAAATAGAAAAAAGTATCAACTTGCGAATCTTTGCAAAGATAAGCATGGTGCCGCCAATTGATGCCAACATCATGGCTGTTCCTAAATCAGGTTGCTCCATAACTAGAGCAAAGGGAACCAAGAGAATGAACAAGGGGCCGATGAGGTGTTTTAAGCCCATTCCCCGCCCATAGGTTGTTTTAGTGGATAGGATTTTAGCCAACATGATAATCAGGGCGAGCTTCATGGTTTCAGAAGGCTGATACCGAAAGAATCCAAGATCGATCCAGCGCTGGGCTCCCAGGGCAACTTTACCAAAAAAAGTGACATATAAAATTGCTGCTAGATTTAAGCCGTAAATAACAATCGCCAGTCTCGTCAAGACAGAATAATCAACAAGGGTCACAACAAAAAATACAGTCCAACCAATGGATAACCAAATGATTTGCTGAATAAACAAGGACGCCACGTCTGTGGTGGTTGGTCCATGAGTAGCACTGTAAAGGTTGATCAAACCGATGATGTTCAAGGCCAGGATGACAATTATAAGGTTGACGTCTAACTTCTTGAACAGAGATCTTTCTTGAACCTGGATTGAGTCAAACAATTCTATTCTCCTTCTACGGGCTCTGGCACTGGATTAGGTGATTCTTTCTTAGCCCCTTTTTTCAGTGCGGCTTCGATGATCTCCGGATGATATTTTTGGAAGTAAGCTTGAACAATATCACGAACTATGGGGGCTGCCCCTGTGCTCCCATGGCAGGAGTGCTCTGCCAGAGCAGCAATGGTAATTTCCGGCTTATCTGCGGGTGCAAAGGCGACATACCAGCCGTGATGGCGCATGTGGATGGGTCTTGATTCACACTTTGCATAAATTTGATCAGCAGAAAAACTCATAACTTGAGCGGTTCCAGTCTTGCCCGCCATTTGTACGCCTGGAACTTTCCAATGCTTGGCTGTTCCGCGGTCTCCATTGGCGACTCGACGCATGCCTTCTTTGACGACCTTGAAAGTATCCGCTGAAATTCGAATGCCATTGGGCTGAGTTTGCTGAAGGTCTCGTATAACTTGCGGAAAGTTTTCTTTGAGAACTCGCCCATCGAGGTCGACAACTTTGCGAATTAAAAAAGGTTTGACGACTTTTCCTTCAGTGCCGATAGCATTGTAGGCAATGGCCATGGTCAACGGCGTCACATTGACAAAACCTTGACCAATTGCGGTGCTGAGATTTTCTCCTGGCTGCCAGTCCTCGCCAACGGCTGACTTTTTCCAAGCGGCGTTTGGCATTGTCCCAGAGACTTCTCGAGCAAGCTCAATTCCAGTTTTGCGACCGATGCCTAGCAGGCTAATATAGTCATACATTTTGTCGACTCCTAGGGCGATTCCCATCTTGTAGAAGAAGACATTCGAGGATCTTTCAAGAGCCTCGTAGACGGTTATATTTCCGTGTCCTCCCTTGAGGTGGTCATGGTAGGGGCGGCGACCAAAGAAGAAAACTCCAGGTGCGTTGACGATAGTTGTGGGAGTAATAATCTTTTCCTGTAGAGCTGCAACAGCAACCAGGGGCTTAAAGGTGGAGCCAGGAGAGTTATGATCCTGAATGATCTTGTTGCGCAGAGGCTTGAATGGATCATTAACAAGCTTACTCCAAGTACTGGAGGAAATTCCAGTTGAGAACTCATTCGGATCAAATGAGGGAGTGTTGACCCAGGCCAAAACTTCTCCATTGGCCTTCATTGCGACGACTGCACCGATGCGATTTAGGCTTGCAAAAGATTTAAAAGCTGCTTCTTGAATATCGCGATCTATTGTGAGAATGGCATTGTTGCCATGAATGGGTGTCAAATCTGTGATCTGCTCGCCATAGATATTAGGAGTTTGAGTGACAGTTTCTCGGCCATGAGCATCGACCTGAATAAAGCTGACTCCATCAGTCCCACGAATGTCTTTTTCCAGGGTTTCCTCAAGGCCGCTTTTGCCAATGATATCACCTTGATCAAAACTTAGGACGCCCTTGTAAAGATCGTTCAAAATGGGCAATTGTCTTTTAGAAATCTCTCCCACATAGCCAAATAGTTGGGCGCCATCTTGCTTTAAGGGGTAGTAGCGAACAATGGATTCTCGAATTTCGAGACCGGGAGTATCCAGACGAATTCTTTTTAAACGAAAGACTTCTTCACGAGAAAGATTTTCTTTGAGTCGAATTGTAGCAAAGCGACCATTTTGACGACGACTCCGAGTTACTTTTTGTGTCAGCTTTTCGGGCTCCATTCCTAAGATCGGAGCCACATTTTTTGCTAAGAGATCTAAATTTTCAATGTACTGAGGGGATAAAATCGCCTCAAAGCCGGGTAAGTTTTCGACTAAAACCTGCCCATCACGATCTAAGATCAGGCCTCTGGGTGCTAGAATTTTATTCTGCTTGATTCGATTTTTTTCCGAGAACTCACGCAGCTCATTTCCAGAGATCACTTGAAGGTACCAGAGCCGAATTGTGAAGATTGTGAAGGCAAAAATAATGGCTGCATAAAACAAGCGATAGCGACTGTGATACTCTTTAGCTTCGTCGGGATTGCTGACATAGGTACTCATAACTCCACGCCTCCAGATTCATGCATCAGTTCGTCTTGAGTGGTGTTGTCGAGCTTAGCCAGGACCCAATAGAGAGGAAAAGCAAACGAGGGAGTTAAGACAATTTGGATCATGCGATCTACAATTTCAAAACTGACTGGATTGCTTTCGATAGTATAGGACACAATTGCAAAAATTAAATGATAGGCCACGGCAGAAAAGGCACACATGATAGTGTAGTAACCAGAGCCTGACCAAAAAACTCGTGATTTAATACTATAGACTAAGATGAACAAAATCATCAAAGTACTCCACATCATTTTTAGAGGCATTCCGGTGAATCCGAGCAGCAGCAGTCCAGCTGCATATACAGTCAAGACAGCAGGAAGAGGCCTTCGATAAAGAATCAAGTACACGATCAGATTCAGCCAGAGTAGGGGAGCTGGAACATTGCCAAACAGTTGATACCAAAATGTCGTCTGTAATCCAGCAATGACAAATAGGATTAAAAAGATGCCAAAGAAATTAAATAGAGCAGTCCAGCGGATTTTCACTCTTGAGCCCCCTGCTCGATATCGTCAGGAGAGGCTTGATCGATGCCACTGTTTGGGAGCAGCTTAGGAGTTGGCGAAGGTGAGTTGGTAGGTGTGGCTGCTGAGTCCGGTTTAATCACAGCGGGAGTCTGAACAAAACGGGCTGATAAGTCTTCATTTGCAGCTGAGGTTACGACAAAAACTTCCTCAACTTTATAGGGGTCAACGACTGGTCGCAGCTCGACCTTTAAAGAAACACTAAAATTCTTTCTTTCAACAGATGTGACCACGGCTATTGGAAAGCCTTTTGGAAAGATATTGTCCAAACCGCCTGTGACAACCATATCGCCTTCTTTGACATCCTCAGTGCGCTCTACATATTTCAAAGAGCAGCTGTATTGACTGTTTCCCTCTACAATGCCGTGGGCTCTAGTTCTTTGTACAATACCATCGACAACTGCATATCGATCTGTAATCAGCATCACATGAGATGTAAAGGCGTCTGGCTTAAAGACATATCCTAAAACACCACCCATAGTAATCACGGCTTGCCCTGCCTTCAGGCCATCATGAGTGCCTTTGTTAATTGTGACGGTGTTGTGATCCAAAACTAGATCGCGACCGATAATTTGAGCTGCCGTTAAAGACATTTTCGTTTGTGCCTTAAAATTCAATAACTCACGAAGGCGATTGTTTTCGTTTTGTAACTCTCCCATTTTTTCAAGACGTGACTGCAGTTCTAAATTTTGATTGCGGATACCTTCACTTTCTTGCTTTACACCAATAAGATCTACGTAAAGAGCTGTCGTATTTTTAACTCCATGGCTAAAAGCAAAGTACAGTTCCATAATTCCACTGCCGAGCAAAGAGAACGGTTTAGCAAGCCAAGGTGACTCTTGTGGGTTGGGCTGTATGTTGATCGAGACGAGGGGTAGAATCAGAATAAGGGTTATCATCACGATTTTTTTAAGATCAAAGTTAAAAAAGTTCAAAAGTCACCCGCTGGTTTTGTTGCTGCCTGGAGGCCATATTGTGCTGCGCCACTTTAGTGCTCTATCTAAACGCTATTCAAAAGAGTCAGATATTTCAACAATTTCCCCTTGAAAAAATATAAATTCCGTTAGGTAATGATTTTCGCAAGGTTAGGGGAAGGAAATTCTATGAGTGTCAATATGGCTGATAAGTTGAAAAGAAAGCTTTCCGCAAAGAGTGTGACAGCTATCATTTTATTCGGTGCTATCATTATGGTTTTTGTTTTTTTTGGAATGCCAGCAAGCATGGGAATTGGAGCTGGGTATGTCGCTCGAGTGAATAACTCTCTCATTTCTTTTGCTGACTTTCAGCAAGAAGAGAACCGAATTCAGCAGTACTACCAAAGCCTTTTTGGAAACCAGATGGACTTTAGCTCTCAGCGTCAGTTGCTGCGCCAGCAGGCCGTCGAAAATTTAGTTCGAATGGAGCTGGTGTCTCAGGCTAGCGAGGTCAATGGCATTTTGGCGACGGATGCTGAAGTTAGACACTTTATTGTGACTGATATTCCGGCATTTCAGCAAAATGGCTTTTTCCAGCGAGATATTTATGGTCGTTATCTGGACTCTATTCGAAGCTCTCCTGCTCATTTTGAGAGCAAGGTTCGCAAAGACATTGTGAACGTCCGCACGCGTGCTTTGTTTGAAATTGTCGCGCTCCCAACCTCAATGGAGAAGCGGGCTCTAGAAGAACTGCGCAGTCGGCAGATCAATGTGCAATTTGCTCGCATCGATAAGTCAGCAGAAAAAGGCTTAACACCCGAAAAGGTAGAGGCGGAAGTTAAAGTATTAGAAGAAGCTTTACAAAAAGCTGATGAGGCCACTGTCAATGCTCAACTTAAAAAACTCAATGTGGCTTGGGAGGAAACAGGGTTGGTAGATCTCAGTAACGAAAGTTTAACAAAATTAACGAGTTCTGTGGCTGCCGATGCTGTTTATGATCTTAAGAAAGCAGAACCTTTGTTAAAGCAATTGGTTCGTGATGGGGCGACTCGGTATGTTCTCAGACTTAAAGAGGTTAGAAGCGAAGTCGGCAAAGCTCTTGAGTCTTCTGTTCTTGAAATGACCCAAAAACGTCGTGGAGACGGTTTATTTGATGCCTGGGTGAACGACTTCCGAGCCAACTCCCATGTGAAAATGAATTCACAGGCACTGCAAATGATGTAAGATGAATCTGCTCAAAAGACAGATGCCCCTGTTAATCAAATATAAAGAAGCCCGCACGGAAGTACGGGCTTTCTTTTTTGATTTAGAAGTCTCTTTTGTCGCCTCAGAGGTTGATCCGCAGACTGGGTTTGCACTTTCCTTAGTTCAGGTTGACAAAGTTTTGACAGAAGTCCCTCGCCACTTTGAGCGAGCACCCGTAGGGGCATCTCAAAACTTGAGTCGGGCTCAGAGCTTTATGAATGCGGTGCAAAGGATCTTGTTGCAAGTTTCGACATCAGAGGGGCTTTCAGTACAGGATTTTTCTTTGGTCTCAATGGATCAACGAGATCAATGGGCCTGCCAAAGTCCATGGAGTTTAGATCTCATGCGGAAAAAATCGATGCGAACGCTTCGCGACTCAGATGAAGAGTTTATTTTAAGTCTTGAGATCTCGCTGAATGAGGCTTCATTGGAAAGTGAGTTTTTTGAGACGGTAGCAAGAGAGTATCAGCAGTTGAGCATGTGCGGAGTGGAAGCTCTTGTAAATTTATCTTTAGCTGAGGCGACGCGTTGCTTTGTGGGCCCCATTTCGATTTCGGCTCACGTTCCACAAAAAAATTGGACCCTGCAAAAGAGCCAGGGTCTTTTTGTTTGATAGTCTCAAGAGCAATGTCTTGTGACTATTTTAGAGTGAACTCGTCTTTTAGTCGGGACATCACTGATGAGTTCATTGATGTGAATCCAGGATTCAAAAAACCACCGTCCATTTTTTTTCCGTTGATGATCAACTCTGATTTCCCGTTTGAATCACCTACGAAAGCCACCTTGAGATCTCCCTGCGGAGTCTTTCCACTAAAGATAACAGTCATGGTCATAAGATTCTCAGTCAGTTTCATAACTCCGTTGATAGGACCTGAAATGACATCACCGTTTGCAAGGCGAATATCCAAGTTACCCGTCATTTGCCCATCCGCCTTAATCTGTTGTTGGCCAGCCACGATATCGTTTTGAGCAACGCTTGACATTTTAAACTCAAGTTTCATTGATTTCGCACCAACTAGATTGGCCACATCGCGGTCATTTAAAATCATAGATTGTTTCTGAGTTGAAACACTGTTCACAACAATTTGACCATTGCCATTTTGGTCGACAGGTTTGAAGTTTGTAAAGGTCGTCGCTTGAACAGCAGAGTGCGACGAGTTCAAAGGACAAGTGCGGCTGTCACCAATAAGTCCCATAGACAGCTGGATCGTTTGCGTTTTACCGACTCCCAGTTCCCCTTCTTCGTTGCGATCTGGTCCTGTTGTTTGGCAGTTGGCCTGAATGCTTTGGAGTAAATTTTGCCCGTCTTGATTTAATTTTGAGAGTGCATCTCGACGCTCTGGGCTCCAGTCATTGATAGGCTTAATTTCTGTCCCATCAATAACACCATCAAAGATCGCAGCTTCGCCAGGAACAACTTGTTCTGATTGACTCCAAGTCTGCATAATGCCTTGCGCATAGGCTTCCGAAACCGGATTGGCCGGTTTAGAGTAGGGGTCAGCATCGACTCCGCCCTTTCCGTTCGAAGAACTGTTCGAGCAGGCCGTCAAGCTAAGAGCCAAAGCTAAGGCGATAAGAGTTAAACTCTGTTTAAAAAGATTCATGAGACCCTCCAAAGGTTTTGAGTTTGCGGAGCAACTCTAGACAATCGAAAATCCGAAAGCAAGCCAAAGGCGAGG
>JACCDR011511596.1_pt1 | contig 11242 bp, 20 predicted proteins | sample 7446431 | NCBI WGS metagenome assembly JACCDR01 (sample SAMN15323443, study PRJNA562643) | freshwater metagenome | isolation source: river surface water | place: USA:Blue River Watershed | collected 2017-08-17 | reverse complement strand
CTAGACGCTTGAGCTCAGCAGAATCCTTCGACGTCTCGCACTTCGGATCGGGACCACAGAAGTGGAAGACGACGGGCTTCTTAGCAGTCTTTGGTTTGAGCGGGCACTTACTCTCAAGAGTAACAACCCCTCGATCAGGGCACCGGGGGCACGTTGGGCACTTCTTTTGGAACAGGGAACAACCTGTTGAGCTCATCATTGAGAACAACAGGATCATTGCACTGAACAAGAAGTTCTCGAACTTCATCTCGGGTCTTCGCCTCTCTAGCCCGCAAACCAGCTAGCTCAGCCTCCATTCCGGCGACCTGCTTTGTGTGGTCTGCTGCGAGCTTGGTGTTGTTTTCTTTCAGGGCTTCGTGATCGCTGGTGAGCAAATCAAGTTGCCCCTTCGCCTTGGTGTACTTGTTCAAGTAGTACAAGGCGACGATGACCCCGATCGCAACACCAAGACCTCCGATGAGGTAGGGGACGAGGGCTTCGATCATACGGTTGGGCTAGTTGTAGGACCGCCGTCACCTTCCAGCCGCTTCTCTCCAAGCTTGGCTTCGATGTAGCGACGGAGCTTCTCTTCGGCGATGGGCTCGATGTTGTACTTCTTGACCAGATCGCTGACGAACTGCATGGCGATGTTCAGCTTCTCGTTGCCGTTCATCTTGCGGCCGGCAGTCTGAGCAAGCTGGTGCGCCTTCTCATGGGCGTAACCAACACCCTTGTCCGCCCATTCGAAGATCATCTTCTCCGTTGCGGCAGGAACATCGATCTTGGTCTTCTTCTCGAAGTACTTGATGGCCTTGGTCGACAGGTAAGAGACCACGATCGCGAGAGCCGAGAAGAGGATCTTCACGACCATCGACATGATCTCTCCTGCTGGGGTCGTTTCCCCAACAGCCGTCGATGATGCAGCTTCCTGAGCCCAGGCCATTGCCGGGAACACCCAGATAGCTACAAGGACAAGAAGCGCCACATACCACGACGCTACGAACGCAAACTTTCCGTTTCTAGACATCTGCTCCTCCATGTTATGCGGCCAAGGGCTGCATCTTGGTTGCTACCGAATGAGGTGATGGCTGCTTGCGCATTGCAACAGGGCTTTGCGCATTCGTCGAGGCAACGCCGCCCGTTGAGGCCACACCTCTTCCCGGAAGCTGTGCTCGTCGCTTTTCTGCTCGAGCACGAACATTGGCATTCTCCATCTTCAATTGCTGACCATGATCAACCGCTGGTGTTGTCGCCGGGCCTCGCCCAAGAAACGTCTGCTTCAAGTGAGCCGACTGTTGACCGTGCAGCGCATTGATGTCTTTGGGCAGCAACTCTTTGCCTTGGCCGATGCCAAAGCCTCGGTAGTTATCATTCCAAAGGGCCATCCCCTTCGGAGTGAAACCGATAGTGGCGCTGTCTTTTCCAGGCACCTTTCCTACCTCTCCGAACTGGGTCGGGATGTAGTCAATCAGCTTGGTCTTCCCGCTCTTTGGGTCTGTGACCATGTTTCCTGGACGGATATCAGCGGGATTGCTGAAAGGGGTCCGTTGCTGAATAGCATCACGGGCCTGTTCACCAACACGTTTTGCCTGGGAGCTGCTGGGCATAGCACCTCCAGGAACGTACTCGGAGAATTGCATGGTGCCACCACCCTGAGGTGTAGGCGCCTGTCCCTTGTACTGGGCTATGCTCTGTTCTCCAACCAAGTTCTTCCCAGCGTAATGCTTACGCCGGATCATCTCAGGCGAAGCCATTCCTTGGGGGTCATAGAGCTTTCGAACGGATAGACCTTGCTTCGGATCTGCCACAAGCGTGGCAAGCCCTTCACCACCCATTCCCAGATCCTTGATCTGAGAACCAGCAATGGATGGCTTTAGCACCCCGGGTCTCTTCGCGAGCCTTCCAGCTCTGGCGAGATCTTCCGGTGCGCCTGATTGAACAAGCTTGCGGATGATCTCGAGACCACGTCGTGCAGCGATTTTGGTGGTCGCCTCTTGGGAGACCGCCCACAGCTCGGCCATGAAGGGAGTCACCCCAGGAGAATAAGCAGCAGCTAGTGGTTACGTCAACGCATCTAAAATCTTTACGTTCTCAGAGGGATAAGGATGTGCAGGAACAAATTAGTTCCTGTCTTTCGGAGGTACCATTCCATGACAACGCCGGGTGCAGCAAAGCCTCTTGCCATTAAGAGGCAGCATTGGATCACCGCGGAGGCTCTTCGTGGGTATCGCGAGCGGGTCAAAGGCTGTCCTCAGATGGAGGATGACCAGCTCGCGGACCATATCGATGAGCTGATCGTTAAAGGCATCAACGGGGATTATGATGAGGACATCATTGATGATGGGGAGCCTGCAACGCTCGTAATGATCCAAATGTCCGGCTCTGAGGGCTATTACGCCCTTCTCAAGAAGAGCAACAACAAGAAGAACTATGCCAAGGCTGCTGTCACGATCTTGACGCAGTCACAGGTGGGTCAATATCGCAAGACCAAGTGGGAGGGAGTTCCAGGGGGTTCAAGAGGTCAGGCAGATAAGGAGCGAAGCAAGGTGTCGGTACCTCAGGCCACCCAAAACGCCGGTTCGGGCCCCATCAACGCATCCGCCATCCCCGATGCGCTTCCTGTTCCGTTGTCGAAACGGCAGGAGGCCCGGACGTACCTTCTATCCTACGTCCCCATCAAGAACGGAGAAACGCTGAAGAGGGAATACGAGGAGTGGTCGACGCCCGAGGATGTTGAGACTCGGCTTGCGGAGATCAAGGCGATTCCGAACACGATACGCGTCTACAAGGAGCTGCCTGTCGCCCTCAAAATCATCGGATAAGCCATAAGGGGAGAGCTGATCAGGCTCTTCTTTGGACACTCCAGCTCCCCCTGTGATACGCCCTTGGGCTCCACATAGCAGGAGGGAACATTGCTACTGCTAAGCGCTCTTTTTTCTTTGTTTCTGCGTGGTGAGATAGAGATGCATTACGCCAGCACGTTTGCATCAGCCGGGGACAAGTGGATGGGCGGACCGTCCCCGTGCCTTCTTCGAATGGTGGAACCGACAGACAACATCATTGCCCATCGAACGTTGCCGTGCGGGACGAAAGTGCTCCTTCTCAACCCACGCAACCGGATGAAGACCGTTGCATACGTCGGGGAGAGGGGCCCTTACGGGGCATGCACCAAACGCAACTGGCAGCTCGGAACTCCGTGCCCAAGAGGGTACTGGAGAGTCAAAAAGAGAGCAACAGATCCAGGGGTTTGGAGAGGTGCATTCGACCTCACTCCAAGAGTTAGTCGAGCTATCGGCAAGAGGGGGATCGAGGAAATTGTCCTCGTTGTCCTGCACCGTCCACAAAGACGAAATTTCGTGCCGAAAAGGTATAGACCAACTTCTTAAAAATGGTAGGTTGACTTCTGGGCTGAGAGAACGCAAATTCCCCCGGAGGTCACAAGAAAATGCCAAGAGGAATTCCCAAGAACAAGACTGCGGCTCCGGCCGCTGATGCGGCCCCGAAGCGTCGTGGTCGTCCCCCGAAGAACCCCGCCGCAGTTGCTACGGCTGCGGCTCCGGCTGACGCCCCAAAGAAGCGCGGGCCGTACAAGAAGAAGGGCTTGCTTGCTCCAAAGAGCATGGGCACTGGAAAGATCGCTGTTGCTGACGTCGCCCTCGTCCCGAGCGACCTGATTCAGCGCATCGCTGCAATCCGCTCGAGCATCGAGACCCTGTCGCATGTCGGCGGTCCCGTTGCCCAGGAAGAGGTAGCTCATCAGATCTACCTCCTGAACAAGATGTCGGAGCAGCTCTCCGGCATTCCGGCCGCCAATGGCGTTGCCGAAGAGGAGGAGCCTGCTACTACGGTGGCCGCTCCTCAGACTACCCACACGGTTCCGGTCCCCGCCGTGACCATGCCACCGTCGTTCGCACCCCCGCCGTTCCCTCCGGTCAATTCCTGAGAGGAACTGCCTCCAAAAGAAAAGGCCCCTGAGTTAATCCTCGGGGGCCTTTCCATTTCTACACCATTGTGTTTTTGCCATCTCTAGCGACCCATTCGAAATGCATGGGGTCCTCGAAGGTATGGTCCTTGGCCGATCCGTCCTCATCCCAGTCGGAGCCCCAAGCGAAGCCACACGAGCGGAATGCATCGACAAACGGCTTTGGCAACCCTTTTGGCCAGATCTTCATCCATTCAGGGCTCCACGCTTCGGGGACCTCGCCAGCCTTGAAGTACTTGGCCGTGTTGAACTGAGGGTCCACATCGATGGCGATGCCGAAGGAGTGGTTGCTTAGGGGAAGGGAAGGGTCATGGCGCATGTGCCGAAAGACGTACGAGGCGGCAACCTGGATCTTGTAGTCCGGGACAGCAATCTGAGCTCGCCTAAACGCCTCTCGAGCATAGGGTTCGACCAGCCGGTGGATCTGGAAGAACCACTTGCTGGGAACGCCAGGCATGTCACGGACTGTGACAATGTTCTTCCTCTCCCAGTCCGGGTTTGGCTTTCCCGTTCCAGGATCGCCGAACACTGCGTAGACTTCGCTTCGATTTCTCGGCTGAGAAGGCAAAGGGCCGTCCCATGCAGTCCACTTTGAAGGAGGTGTCTGAGGGGGTTTCTCGGCGCTAGGAACAAGGGTGGATTGGGTGACAGGTCCGCAGACCCCGTCGACGTTCAATGAGTGGCTGGTCTGCCAGTGCTTCACCAATTCGGTGATCATGTCCCAGGTCAGCCGTCCTTCATCCATTTCCTTCTTGTTGAACTCGGCGGGGGTCATGCTGATATCTTAGCTCAATCTTGAGGGTATAAGAACAGTGGAGAAAGCATTGTGGCTTTCTGAATTTTAAGGGAGGGATTTGTGCAACAACCGAAGTTTGATGGCCTGAAGGTTTTTTCGGCTACCAAGATGCAAGAGCGTGAGGTTCTTGGTGAAAAGATCACCGACTGGCTGAAGAGCAATCCCAACATCCAAGTGGTCGACAAGATCGTCACGCAATCTTCCGACTCCGAGTTCCACTGCCTGGCGATCACGATCTTCTACCAGGGGGAGCTCTCCGCAAACACCTCCGTCGATCGACAAGACCGACGTTCCAGCGCTCGAGGGTAGGATGCCTCGCAAGCAAACACGACGAAGCATTAGCGTTTCCGCTGAGGTTTACCAGCGGATAGACGATTACTGCAAGGCGAACCAAATTTCCAAGAGCTCGTTCGTTGAAAAGCGAACCGCAGAGTTCTTGGACGAGAACGAGCGCGTCCTCAAGTCTTCACCCAAGGCGCCACCCTTCTGCCTTGGAGATCGCGTGAACTATCACGCAGTCGTAGGTGGTCCAATCACTCTCCGCAGTACGGTTATTCTTGGAGGCCCGTACCAAAGAGGAGACCACGTGTCCTGGAGGATCGAAGGAAAGCCCGGGACTATCGACGAGGCCGCACTGAGCAAGGTCGTGTAAGCTTGTCAGGGGGAGCCGAACAGCTCCTTCTTAGCTGTTTGTGACAGTCGGTACCGACGTGGAAGGTCGTCGCAGAACTGCCCGCATCCTTCTCGTTCACAAGACGAAAGGGATCCGCGGGGCGGTCCAAACGGCCATAGAAGTCCGTTGCTGTTCTCGGAACTGGCGACGACCTTCCACTGGTGGAAGCCCATCGAGCACAGTATGGACTTGTGCTTTAGCTGATGAGCAACGGCTTCGAGCATGTCCTGAGACATAGCCAGGATTATGCCAGGCCACAAGAGCCGGATGGGGGTGAAACCCCATCACCCCGTAATTATTGTAGCGCCTCCAGCAGGAATCGAACCTACGACGCGAAGGTCATTACTCTCCGCATGATGCCATTTCAACATGGAGGCATGTGCCGGGGCGAGGATTTGAACCTCGCGTCTCACCTACTGCAATGCAGGAAGTGCGTTGAGCCTCAACTACCCGGCAAGAATTGCAAGTGGTTAGCGGATCAAGGGTAGCGAACTGGTAACCCTCCTGATTCCCGATCTGTTACGGGAGGGTAGCAGCCCAAGAGCCATGAGCTGTCCTTCGTAAGGACCGTCGCCTTCGACGATCGGAACGAACGGAATGCCGGCATCGGCAAGACGTGCGCCCAACACCTGGAGGTGCGTCTCGTTCCGAGCTGACAAGGCAACGGCGATTGTTCCCGACGGTACGCCGGTACTTGATTCGCCTGCTGCGTGGATCGTTTGAGCAACCTGCAACCCATGAGGGAGGTCGCTTCTGACGATGACGTAGTGAGCAAGAGCAGGGAGGGCCGCAGAGGGCTGACTGTCAATGCATGCCCTCACCTTGCTCATACGGCTTTCTTTTGTCAACCCCAGAGCAGGAAGTTGTCATGAAACTAATTGAGATCGCAGAGAAATTACTTTGGAAAATCGTAGAGAAAGGAAAGGCCCGAAAGAAGAACGATTCCTTCTTCTGCTACACAATCACGGGCCAGGACGGCAGCCCGTACCTCACCAGGGTTCTTTTTCCAAGAGCCTTGGGTATTCGCCCCATGCTGCACTTCATCCACAGACCGGATGAAGACAGGGAGCTGCATAGCCATCCGTGGAAGTTCGCCGCCAGTTTCATTCTCATTGGTGGCTACACCGAGAAGAGACTAACGGGCAGTGGTGTGAAAGAGAGGAGCTACTTACCCGGCAACCTCAACATTCTTAGCCACGAGAGCTGGCACAAAATTACGGAAGTCTACGGACCAACCTGGACTTTATTGATCGCTGGTCCGAGAGTGAGAGAACCCAGCGGTACGGAATGGCAGTTCATCGATATCAACGAGCTCATTCCGTGGAAGAGCTTCATCTACAAGAAGTTCAGGAATAGGAAAGACAATGCGCCCATCGTTTGATGACTACTTCATGAGCATCGCGTACCTGATTGCTACGAGAGCCACGTGCGATCGAAAGCACGTAGGGGCTATCCTCGTGAAGAACATGAGGCTCATAGCTACGGGGTATAACGGATCAGCCTCGGGGATGCCTCACTGCGATGGTCCTCAAGGTCATCTCCTCAAAGAAATCGAAGGCAAGCCGAGCTGCGTCCGTACTCTCCACGCTGAGTCCAACGCCATCGATCAGGCTGGGGCGGACAGCAGACTTTCCAAGCTGTACACCACCGTCATCCCTTGCTTCGACTGCGCCAAGCGCATAGTGAATGCAGGGATCATTGAGGTTGTGTACGCCGAGTACTACGCCAGCCGTAGCACAGAGCTGGTGGAGCAGTACTTCGCTGACTCGCCGAACTGCTTCCTACGCAAGTGGGAGGGGCAGCTCATCATTCCTCAAGCTCCTGAAGAGGTGCTCAAAAGGACGGCGAGATTGCAGGAAGGTCAGTAGCTCCTGTTGGAATCGAACCAACGCCATCAGGTTTAGGAAACCCGAGTCCGGAATCCACCGAAGGAGCCATGGCTGAATAGCCGACGATGACGTAGTACCTCGCCCAGGAATCGAACCCGGATCGTCCCGCTTAGAAGGCGGGCTTGGGCAATCCAGCCCAGCGAGGCATGGCGGACACGGAGGGACTCGAACCCTCAACCCGTATTAGGGGCGCTACGCTTCCAACGCAGTTCTTCATCCAGCCAGTTCGTGTCCAGAGCGGAGACGGAGGGAGTCGGACCCCCAAGCCGGTTAGGGTCGCCGAGGTTCAAGCTCGGTGCAGTCGCCAATCTGCTTGCGTCTCCAGGAGCAACAACATGTTCATCGAGGAGTGGCTGCTTCAGAAAATTCTCCGAGAACAACAGGAAGAGCATTCTTGGATGGTTTTCCCGATGCCCTACTTCCGAGAAGTATCCTCGGTAAATTTCGCTGTTGATAAACAAGAGCTGGAGCCTTACTCCCAACCGTTGACCCCCATCATTGAGGATAACTCTTTGAAGGAAATGCAATACGAGTTGGAACGTAGGCTCCAGATTGCCTTCGACAAGCTGAGATACCCAAGAAGGGGTTGCTTCTAGGACTCTTCCAATTCCGCTGTCCAGTAGCAGTAATCCCTCCACGCTTCGGGCGCACTCTTACCAAGCCTGATGGTCATGATGGGTACCCACTCAGGACGAACTGGCTTGGTAAGAAGTCTCATCCCAGCTTGCTCTGGTGTGCGGTTCGCCTTGTGCGAGTTGCAGTCAGCGCAAGCTGTGACGATGTTCGTCCATTCCGTTCTCCCGCCCTGAGCTCGGGGAACGACGTGGTCGTAGGTTCCCTCAGCCAGAGTGACCTTCTTGGAGCAGTACTGGCACCGGTACTTGTCCCGCCCGTAGATGTTGATACGGGAGAACTTGACCGCCTTCTTGACCCTACGGAAGGCGCGAAGCAACCGGACGACCGAGGGGATCTTGATGACGAACGACGGGGAGCGAACTTCCGTGTCGTACGAATCAACGACCTCAACCTTGCCCATCGAGAGCAAGGTGATTGCCCGTTGCCAGGGAACTATCTTGACCGGTTCGAAGGATTGAGAAAGTACCAGGGTCTGCATCGGTCGCTCCTTGTTGTGCTACGGAGGGGATTCGAACCCCTAACATCTGGCTTCTCGGACCAGCACCTCTTCCAATTGGGTCACCGTAGCAAAAATTCGTGCCCGTGACAGGATTCGAACCTGCCCTTTTCCGTTTTTGAAACGGATGCCTCTTCCTGCTGGGCTACACGGGCTTGTCGTGGGGATGGCGGGATTCGAACCCGCACTGTACGCGTTCTAAGCGCGTTGCCTCCTACCAGTTGCGCTACATCCCCGTGGTGCTCATGAGTGGATTCGAACCACCAACATCCGGCTTCTGAGACCGGCACCTCTACCAATTGGGTCACATGAGCAAAAAATATCTGGCGATGTTCAAGGTGTCCATCGACATTCACCTTGATCGCCAACAAATGGAAGAAGCCAATCGTGTTCTCAACATCAAATTCCTGGGGCGTCCGAGATTCAAAAGCCTCCAGGAAAAGGCATCAAAAGAACACGAAGAAGCTTCCTACGCCGCCAACCGCCACTACCGAACACTGATAGACGTCGGCCTGTGTGAAGACGGCAGGCTCGAGATGGTACCCTCGCCTGGAGTCGCACCAGGATCTCAGGCTTCGGAGACCTGAGCTCTATCTGTTGAGCTACGAGGGCTCAAGGGAGCTTCACGACATGGCTTGCAACCGTGAAGAGGGTCACCAGCAAGCCTGTCCAGAACATGTGCTCGCCGATCCTCTCCACCTTGGGCTTGCTGGACAGGACATAGATCAAGAGGCCGATGATGGAAACAAGGGCAGGGATGTATGCGATGAGCATGTTCCTACCTTACCACCACCCTCGATCTTGCCCTCCCAAGTAGGAGTAGATGGCAACGGGACCGGGCCAGAAGATACCGCCCGCGACGGTCACCAACGCCACCAACCATATTGGCCAGCTTGGCTTTTTCTTGACCGAAAGAGTTATGCCAACTCGTATTCCGACAAGAAGACCGATCACCAACCAAGCCGTTCCGATCCCGATGAAGAAAGAACTCACGATTCTATGTCCTCCTCTTGATCGTCAAGGATGTTTTCATCCTCGCCGCCTTCCCACAAGTCCTCACCAACTTCTCCCTCTTCACCCTCATCCGCGGGAGTCTCATCGGTCTCGTCTTCGTCAAAGATCTCTTCGTCTTGCGGCTCATCGATATCGGGCATGGGCCTATAGTACCACTGGAAGGAATCGAACCCTCACCAGCAACGTTCGTAGCGTTGTGTCCCCGATCCAGGGAGCAGTGGCTTGAATGGGCAAAGAAAAGGGCGAGAGGACAGAATCCAATCGCCCTTCTACGGCATCAGCCAGTCGGTCGCGTACGACCGTTGCCGCCGTTCACGTTGGTGAACACGGCCATCGCATCGGCCTGAGCCTTGGTGTTGGCAGCGGCATCGACCGTCGCCTTGGCGAGCACGATCTGAGCCTCGTTGGCAGCCTTGAGCTGCTGCTTGACGTCTTGCAGCTCGGCGTGCAGCGTCGCGATCTGGACGTCCTTGGCCTGGATGTCCTTCTGAAGACCGGACAGCTCCGCCTTGTTCTGGACCTCGGCGAGCTGCTGCGTGTGCAGGAAGTCCTTCTTCAGGACGGCGGTCACCTTGGCGACCTCGGCATCGGCGAGCTTCTTGACCTCGGCGTCGAAGGTCTCCGACTTCTTCAGAGCGGCGTAGTAGTCGGACTCCTTCTTGGCCAGCTCCGCTTCGCGCTCCTTCCAGCCACGCTCGAGCTTCTCGTGGCGATCACGCTCCTCGGCCTGCTGAACGCGGACCTTCTCGAGCCAGGCATCCTGCTCGGCCTTGCGCCTCTGTGCGAGGGAATACCCGTACGCTTCCTCCTCGCGCTCACGGCTGTCTGCGAGATCCTTCTCCTCCTGCTCGGCCTTGCGGTTCAGCTCGTCGATCTGCTCGGCGACCAGGACCCTCTTCTTCTCCAGATCGACGTACAGCTCGTCGATGGAAAGAAGGACCCTGTCGGCGCCATGGAGATCGGTCATCTCCTTCTTCTTGAGCTCGATCGCTGCGGCGACCGCTCCCAGCTCGCCGTGCTTCTCGACGAGCTCGGCCTGGATGTTGGCCAACGTCTTGTTGACGTTGATCTGGGCCGCGTTGATCGCCGCTCCGACCTTCTCCAGGTCAACGCTCGACGCCTTGGAAACCGCGGCCTTGTCCTTCGAAGCCTTCGCCTGCTGAGTCTTGCTTTTCGTGCTCACGTGAGTCCTCCCAAAAAATGGGGATCACAAAGATCCCCTTGTGCATGTTTCTTATCTCTCAAACACGCACATGTTTATCAGGAGGGTCTGACAGTAGAGCCCCTTTGCAGGATCGAACTGCAACCTCTGCTTTACCAAAGCAGCGTGCGCACCAGCATCACTTAAGGGGCGAGAGTGCGGCGGGAGGGAATCGAACCCTCAGTTTCTGGCGAGTCATACCAGCGTTTGCCCACTAAACTACCACCGCAAGGAGGAACGATCATGAGCTCAGCCAAGCGTCTGATGTCTTCGCTCGTAGAACAGGCCCTATTCATGCGAATGAACAGGCACTTGAACGTCGGAAAACGAGGTCCCGGCTATCTCACTCGATCGCCTCCTGAGGAGAAGAGGGAAATCCTCAAGGGCCTCACGTCCGACGAACTTCAGAACGTACGCATCGACAAGTACGATCTGTAGTAGCGTCCCTGGTGGGAATTGAACCCGACATTTCCGGATTGAGAGTCCGGGTGCCTAGCCATTTAGCAGACAGGGACATTAGGGACAGGTAATCCCTACACAAGTGAAACCTGAACCAGAAGGGAAGTTGGTTACCTG
>JACCDR011367240.1_pt1 | contig 11242 bp, 6 predicted proteins | sample 7446431 | NCBI WGS metagenome assembly JACCDR01 (sample SAMN15323443, study PRJNA562643) | freshwater metagenome | isolation source: river surface water | place: USA:Blue River Watershed | collected 2017-08-17 | reverse complement strand
GATGCGCCCCTGGCGACCATCGTCACCTCGCCCGACTGGCGGGTGCTGCACTGGGGGCGCGCGGCGGAGGCCCTGTTCGGGTGGACGGCCCAGGAGGCCTCCGGCCAGACCCTCGACCGACTCACGGGTGCCGGTGAAGCCGATCGCGGCATGAAGCTCAGCGAGGTGGCCTCGGGACAGCCCGACGGCGCACGGGCCATCGTGATGCGCCGGCACAAGGACGGCCGGCTGATGCACGTGGAGGTGTCGTGGCGCCCGGTGCGCGGTCCGGACGGCCAGGTGCGCTTCAACGTGGCCAGCAAGCGCGACGTCACCCAGGATCAGTGCCACCGTGACGTCGACCTGGTCACCGAGCGCTTCCGGGACCTGCTCGACTCCGTACCCGACGCCATCGTCATCGTCAACGACGTGGGCTCGATCGTGCTGTTCAACGTGGAGGCTGCGCGGCTGTTCGGCGTGGCCGCCGAGGCGATGATCGGCACGCCGGTCGAGCGTCTGATACCCGAGCGCTTCGCGCGCGGGCACTCGCGCCACCGCGAACGCTTCGGCTCGCAGCCGCAGCGGCGTCCGATGGGCAGCGGCCTCGAACTGCGCGGCCAGCGCGCCGACGGATCGGAGTTCCCCGTCGAGGTCAGCCTGAGTCCGCTGGTGGTGGGCGAGCGCCGGTTCGCCATGGCCGCCCTGCGCGACCTCAGCGAACGCATGCGCATCGAAGACGCGCAGCGGGCCGCGGCCACGGCGCAGCAGGCCAGCACGGCCAAGACGGAGTTTCTCTCGCGCATGAGCCACGAGCTGCGCACGCCGCTGAACGCCATGCTCGGCTTCGCGCAGGTACTGGGCATCGACCCCGATCGCCGGCTGAACCCGACCCAGCACCACCAGCTGGCGCAGATCCGCCGCGCCGGGCGGCACCTGCTGGCGCTGATGAACGACCTGCTCGACGTGACCCGCATCGAGACCGGTGCCCTGGCGCTCTCGACCGAGCCGGTGCCCGTGCGCGGCGTGCTCGAGGAGGTGGTCGCGATCTGCGAGACGACGGCGCAGGAGGCCGAGGTGACGGTGTCCTTCGCGCTCGACCCGCCCGACGCCTGCGCGCGCGCCGACCGCTTGCGGCTGCGCCAGGTGCTGCTGAACCTGGTCACCAACGGCATCAAGTACAACCGCCAGGGCGGCGCGGTCGACGTGCAGGTGGCCTCTTCTGCAGGTGACATCACGGTGACCGTGCGCGACACCGGCGTGGGCATGACGGCCGAGCAGCTGTCGCGCCTGTACCGCCCGTTCGACCGCCTGGGTGCCGAAGGCAGCCCGGTGGAAGGCACCGGCATCGGCCTGGTGATCGCACGCGGCCTGGTGCTGGCCATGGGGGGCCGCCTGGACGTGGACAGTGCGCCGGGCGTGGGCACCACCTTCACCGTGCGCCTGAAGTCGGCCGATGCACCGTCGGTGGAAGTCGCTGGCGCCGGTGCCGGCATCATGGCCGACGACGCCTTCGACCCGAGCGAAGAGACGGGCCGCTGGCGGCTGCTGTACGTGGAAGACAACGATGCCAACGTCGAGGTGGTGCAGGCGGTGATGGCGCTGCGTCCGCAGTGGCAGCTGCTGGTGGCGAAGACCGGCGCCGAGGCGCTGGAAGCCGCCCGGCGCGCGCGGCCGGACGTGATGGTGGTCGACATGCACCTGCCCGACAGCAACGGCCTGGAGCTGGCCCGACGCTGGCGGGCCGACCCGGAGACCGCGGCGATCCCCCGCGCCGCGCTGTCGGCCGATGCGACCCAGGCCCGTGCCCGGGCGGCCGCCGAGCACGGCTACGGCCGCTACTTCACCAAGCCGATGGACATCCACGCCTTCCTGGGCTGGCTGGACCAGATGGCGGCCCAGCTGGCCGAAAGGGCCTATCCCGCACGGCCGTAGGCCGAGGGCTGCACCTGCGGCAGCGGCAAGAGAGACGCCAGCGCGGGATACAACGGCGGCGAGATCAGGCGCGCAACGCCACTGGCCAGCAGGGCGCAGGCCATCAGGCTCAGCACCATGGTCTGGCCAGCGACCATCTCCATCACGATGATGAAGGCCGTGATCGGGCCCTGCGTCGTGGCGGCCAGGAACCCCACCATGCCCAGCGCGATGAGGGGGATGGCGGCCTCGGGGTTGACACCGGTCAGGAGGCTGAGGTCGCGACCGATGCCCGCACCGATGGTGAGCGAGGGCGCGAAGACGCCGGCTGGGACGCCGGTCCAGGCCGACAACCAGGTGGCACAGAACTTGAGCAGCGTGAAGACGCCCGGCAGTTCGGCCTGGCCTTCGAGCATCGCGCGCGTCGGGGCGTAGCCCGCGCCGGCCGACGCGCCGCCCGTGACGATGCCGATGAGCGCCACGAGCAGCGCGCACGCGGCCGCGAAGCGGAACGGGTGCAGACGGCGCCAGTGACCCAGGCGGCTGCTCGTATCGGACACCGACATCACCAGGAGCCGAGAGAACAGGCCGCCGGCCAACCCGGTGACCAGTGCGACCAGCAGGCCCGGCCCCAGGAGCGCCCACGAGAGCTCCTGCACCCGCAGCCGGCCGAAGTACGTGGCGTTGCCGAGCACCGACACCGACACCAGGCCTGCCAGCACGATGCTCGCGATGACCAGCGTGGTGTGCGAGATGCTGCGGCGCCGTGACAGCTGTTCCAGCGCGAACACGATCCCCCCCAGCGGCGTGTTGAAGGCTGCCGCGATGCCGGCTGCCGCACCGGCCACCATCAGGTCGTGGGCGTCGATGCCGCAACCGCGGGACAACCAGCGCCGGGCGTGCACCATCAGACCGGCACCCACCTGAACCGTGGGCCCTTCGCGGCCGATCGACAGCCCTGCCAGCAAGCCGCCCGAGACCAGCAGCACCTTGTGCAGCGACACCCGGGCCGAGACCAGCCAGGCCGACCGCCGGTCGTCCAGGTCGTCTTCGAGGGCCCGCACGACCTGCGGGATGCCCGAGCCCATCGCGCCAGGCACGAGGCGCCGCGTCCACCACAGCACGATCACCGTCAGGGCCGGCGTCCACACCAGCGCGAACCAGGCACCGGCGGGCGTCGCCTTCATGAGGCTGGCGAAGGCGTGGCTGGCCCCTTCGGCGAGCAGCGTGAAGCCCACGACCGCGGCGCCGGTGAGGCCGGCATAGACCAGCACGATCGCGCGGTCGGCCCACAGGCGCAGCGGAGAGGACGCGTCGCCGTCCGCGCCCGCACCGCCCACCTCACCCAACAGCCGGCGCAGATGCTGGAACCCGGTGCGGAGCTTCAATCGCCGGCCTTGCTCGCCCGTTCGTGGCGCGGCCCCACGAAAGAAAGGGACCCACGAAGGGTCCCGAATGACAACCCCAGCGGTCGCCGTGAGGACAAGCGGTTCGGTGGGTCAGGCCGCCGCGCGCCGGGCACGCGGCGGGCGGGCACGGGCATCACCGGGCTGGATACTCGACCACGGCACGCCGGTTCTGCGCCCAGGCCGTCTCGTCGTGCCCAGCAGCAAGGGGTTTGTCTTCGCCCCAGCTCCGGGCGTCCAGCTGGGCGTCCTGCACGCCGTAGATGCGCAGCGCACGGGCCACGGCCTCGGCGCGACGCTGGCCCAGGGCGAGGTTGTATTCGCGGCCACCCCGTTCGTCGGCATGCCCTTCCACGCGCACCTTCAGGTTCGGGTTGGTGGCCAGGTACTTGCCGTGGCGCTCGATCAGCGGCGCATACTGGCTCTTGATGGCGAAGTCGTCGTAGTCGAAGTTCACGGTGCGCTCCATCGACACGAGGCTCTTCGCGTCCAGGTGCGGCGGCAGGGCGACACTGGCCACCGTGGAGGCCGGCGTGCTGCTCGGCTGGGCTGCGGGTGGCTTGGGAGCAGGTGCCGGCGCGGGCGCAGCCACCACCTGTGGCGCCGGCGCAGGGGCAGGCGGCGCCGGCGGCGGCGCAGCCGGCGGGGTGCTGCAGGCCGAGAGCATCACGAGGACAAGGGCCGGGCACCACGACAAGGCCAGGGGTGCGCGCACACGCAGATCAGCAGTCATCGGCATTCATCCGGGTTGATGGATCCTGCGCTGCAGTCTAACTCCATTGGCGCAAATGTATATGCGGGCCTTCCCGCACCGGGGCCACCTGCCGGGGTTGCGTTCAACGCGGCGGCGGCGCGTCCAGATGGGCCAGCATGTGGTCCAGCAGCAGCGGCATCTCGGTGGCCGAGCCCAGACAGAAGCAAGCCTGGGAGTGCACCTCGTCCAGACCGACACGCACCGTCACCCAATGCGCCGGCGCGGTGCGGAAGACCACCTCGTCGTTGACGTCGTCTCCCGCGAAGAACGCAGCATCGGCCCCGGCCTGCGCGACGAGCAACAGGACGGCATCGGCCTTGTCGGGGGCATCGGCCGCCGTCACGTTGACCACCATCTTGCCGCCGAAGACGTGCAGGCGAGGATTGGGAGGCGAGAGCAGGCTGGCGATCGTGGCCTGGGCGAGCTCGCGGTCACGGGCGCAGCGGTAGTGCAGCGCGATCGACAGCCCCTTGTCCTCGACCGTCACCCCGCGCCGGGCGAGCTCGGGGGCCGCCTGACGGAGCGCCTGGCGAAGCCCATCGAGCGCCAGGCGCAGGGCCGCTGCCGATTCAGGCGACGGGGAGGCTTCGGCTCCATGGCTGCCCACCACGAAGCGCGGCTCGAATCCCAGTCGATCCCGCACGTCGGCAACCGAGCGGCCGGTGACGATGGCCACCGGCAGCCGAGTGGCCAGGGCGGCCAGCCGCCGGGCAACGGCGGCCGGCACGCGTGCCGACTGTGGCCGAGCCACGATCGGCGCCAGCGTGCCGTCGAAGTCGAAGGCCAGCAAGGGTCGACCGCGCATCAGGGTCGCCAGCGCTGCAAGGCCATCGGGCGCCAGGATGGTCGGCATGCGCGGCATCGTTCAGCAGGCGGATCAGCCGCCCTGGAAGCGGCGCACGCGCGCCTCGATGCGGGCGCGCAGCCGCCAACGCCCGGCATCGGCCAGCATGCGCCCGGCCCATCGGTAAACGTTGAACTCCCTGACCGTGCTGCGCAGGCTGGCCATGCGCTCGCGCTGCTCGGCCGCCGGCATGCTGGCGGCGCGGTGCAGTGCATCGGCAGTCTCCTCGACGTGATAGGGGTTCACGATCAGCGCCTCGGGCAGTTCGCGGGCCGCACCGGCGAAACGGCTGAGCACCAGCACGCCCTGCTCGTCGTCGCGTGCCGCCACGAACTCCTTGCACACGAGGTTCATGCCGTCGTGCAGGCTGGTCACCACGCACAGGTCGGCGGCACGGAACAGCTCGTTCACCGCGTCATGCTCGTGATGCTCGGCCAGCAGGTGCACCGGCCTGTAGCCCGGGGTGCCGAACCGTGCGTTGATGCGCTCGGCCTGCCGCTGCACACGCTCCTGGAAGCTGCGGTACTCGTCGAGCGCGCTGCGCGTGGGCGCCGCAACCTGCACGAAGACGAAGCGGCCTTGCCAGTCCGGCCGCTTCTCGAGCAGCCGCTCCACCGCGTTGAGCCGCTCGAGAATGCCCTTGGTGTAGTCGAAGCGGTCGACACCCACCGCCAGGCAGGCATCGGCCGGCAGGGCCAGGCGCTCGAACACGCGGCGACGGCAGTCGGCCACCGGCCGGGCCATGTCGGGATCCCCGGCCTCGGGCCAGGCGATCGAGATCGGGTAGCTCTCGACGAGGGTCTCCTTCTCGCGGAACGCGATCGTCGAGTGCTCGTGCTCGATGCGCGCCTCGAGGTAGCGGTCGACCGTCTCGATGAAGTTCTTGCCGTGGAAGCGCGTGTGGAAACCGAGGATCGTGCTGCCGAGCAGGCCTTGCAGGATCTCGCTGCGCCAGGGGCAGATGCCGAACGACTCGGGGTTGGGCCATGGGATGTGCCAGAACGTGATGATGGTGGCCTGCGGCAGACGTTCACGCACCATGGCAGGCAACAAGGCGAAGTGATAGTCCTGCACCAGCACCACCGGATCGTCGCTGCGGGCCTCGGCCACCACCGCGTCCGCGAAGCGCTGGTTGACGGCCTTGTAGGCTTCCCAATCCGACTCCCGGAACACCGGTCGCACGTGCGCCACGTGGCACAACGGCCACATGCCTTCGTTGGCGAATCCGTAGTAGTAGCCCTGTTCCTCTTCTGCGCTCAGCCACACCCGCCGCAGCCAGTAGTCATGCTGGCCTGGGGGCACGGCCACGCGGTCGCCGGCGTCGACGACGGCCCGGTCGGCACTGCCGCTGCCATGCGCCACCCACGTGCCGGAACAGGCCCGCATGACCGGTTCGACCGCGGTCACCAGGCCGCTGGCGGGACGCCGCACCACGACACGGTCGTCCAGCCGCTCGTGGATGTAGGGCTCGCGGTTCGAGACCACGATGACCTGGTCTCCCGCGAGCTGCGTGCGCAGCAGGCTGCGCAGGCGGGCTGCATCCCAGTCGACCTCGGGCCCCTGGGCACGCCGGTATTCGTCCTCGAGGTCGCGCAGCCGCGAGCGCAGCTCCACCACGAGCGGCTGCAGTTCGGGCGCCGGCAGCAGCGGCGTCAGGATGCCCTCGCCGCGCAGCACCGCGCGGGCGCCGTTGACCCAGCCGCGCCAACTGATCTGCGCAACGGTGACGGTGATCAGCGCCACCAGGGCGCCGAGGGCGGTGATCAAGCCGATCAGGTAGCGGCGGGTGTCCTGGCTGCGCCGGTCGATGAAGCTGAGGTCGTGCAGCAGCACCAGGCGCCCGATCCGGACGGGCTCGCTCACCGTGCCAGGCCCCGGACCCAGCGCGGCCAGCGCCTGTTCGGGCGACAAGCTCAGGTCGGGTGCGGCGCCTTCCAGTGACCCCGCCTCGGTGACAGGCGGGGCGACAGCCCGGATGTCGTGGACCCCGACATGCACCGCTCCGCCAGCGACCGAGGCGCGCGGGTCGCCCTGCCCGGCCCATGCGGATGCCTGGGCGCAGTCGAGCATGCGGGCGAAGCGCTCGGTCGCGAACAGCAACACGTCGTCCGGTGCGCACAGACCGATCGCGACGAGGCGTTCGTCCTGCACCACCCGGTCGAACAGCGAGCGCAGCCTCTCGGGCCGCTTCTGCAGCAGCGCCTCCGTCACCGCGTCCGAAAGGGTGTTGGCGACCAGCATGCCGCGACTGTTGAGGTCGCGGCTGAACCATCTCAGCGTCACCTGGTCGAGGACAGGTACGGCCACCGTTGCGGCCACCACCAGCGCCACGAACAGCGGCAGCAGGAAGCGCATCTGCAGCCGCAGGGTGCGCAGGATCGCCGGTGTCCGCCAGGCCGGGCGACCTGGCGGACCTTGTTCGCGAAGGGTGTTGTTCAAGGCGGCGGGAATGTATATTTGCGCCAATATATATCAGGCCCGCCAGCCTTCACACGGAGTCGCCCCGACATGGTCATGGACATGGAAGCCTCCCGCCCGGCTACCGGCGCAAGCCCCGCCAGCCTTGAGCTCGCGCTGGTGGGCAACTGCACCGTGGGTGCTCTGGTAGACCGCATCGGCCGCGTCGTGTGGTGCTGCATGCCGCGGTTCGACAGCCCACCGGTGTTCGATGCGCTGCTCGACAGCGCCGAGGGCACACCCGAGCTCGGCACGATGGGTGTCGAGCTGGAGGGTCTTGCCCGCGTCGACCAGGCCTACGACAGCGGCACGGCGATCGTGCGGACTCGTCTGTGGGACGAACGTGGCCAGGGCGTCGAGATCGTCGACTTCGCGCCACGGTTCATCTCGCGCGACCGCGTCTTCCGGCCGGCGCAGCTGGTGCGACGGCTGCGTCCGATCGCCGGCCACCCGCGCATCCGCATCGTCGTCCGCCCGCGTGGCAACTGGGGCAGCGGCGAACCGTTCGTGACGCGCGGCAGCCATCACCTTCGCTTCGTGCTGCCCAACCTGACGCTGCGCCTGAACACGTCGGCGCCGATCACCTACCTCAACGACGCCACCTGGTTCACGCTGTCGGGCGAGATCAACCTGCTGCTGGGCCCGGACGAGACCCTGACCGGCAGTGTCGACGACACCGCACGCGAGTTCGAGGACAGGACCTCCCTGTACTGGCGCCACTGGACACGGCGCCTGGCGCTGCCGCTGCAGTGGCAGGAGGCCGTCGTGCGGGCCGCCATCACGCTCAAGCTGTGCCAGTACGAGGACACCGGCGCCATCGTGGCTGCCATGACCACCAGCATCCCGGAGGCGCCGTGGAGCGGCCGCAACTGGGACTACCGCTTCTGCTGGCTGCGCGATGCCTTCTTCGTCGTGCGGGCACTGAACGGCCTTTCGGAGGTCGGCACGATGGAAGGCTACCTGCAATGGCTCTACAACGTGCTGCGCAGCACACGTGACGGCCATGTGCAGCCCTTGTACGGCATCGGGCTGGAGGTGGCGCTGCCGGAGTCGGTGGTCGAGGGCATGCGCGGCTACCGCGGCATGGGCCCCGTGCGCGTGGGCAACCAGGCGCATGAGCACTTCCAGCACGACGTGTACGGCAGCGTGGTGCTCGGTGCCGCGCAGTCGTTCCACGACCTGCGGCTGTTCCGCCGGGGCCACGAGGCGGACTTCGAACTGCTCGAGGCGATGGGCGAGCAGGCCTGGCGGCTGCACGATCAGCCCGACGCCGGCATCTGGGAGTTGCGCACGCGTGCCCGTGTTCACACCTCCTCGGCCTTGATGTGCTGGGCGGCCTGCGATCGGCTCGCCCGGATTGCCGATGTGCTGGGCCGGCCGGCACGCGCGACGGCGTGGCGGGAGCGGTCGGAGCACATCCGCCGCCTGATCCTCGAGCGGGCCTGGAACCCACACCGGCAGGCCTTCGTCGAGAGCCTGGACGGCCACGCGCTCGACGCCAGCGTGCTGCTGATGGGCGAGGTGGGTTTCCTGCCGCCGCGTGATCCGCGCTTCGTGTCCACGGTCCAGGCGCTGGAACGCCACCTGTGCGACGGCGCCTTCATGCGGCGATACGAGGCTGCGGACGACTTCGGCCTGCCCGAGACGGCGTTCAACGTGTGCTCGTTCTGGCGCGTCGACGCCCTGGCCCGCATCGGGCGGCGAGACGAGGCCATCGAAGCCTTCGAGTCCCTGCTTGCGCGGCGCAACGCGGTCGGCTTGCTCAGCGAGGACCTCGACCCGGCCACGGGCGAACTGTGGGGAAACTTCCCGCAGACCTACTCGATGGTGGGCATCATCAACGGCGCGATGCGCTTGTCGGCCCCCTGGGACAGCGTGGTCTGAGGACGCGCCCGTCAGCGCCCGTGCGCGCGGCGCGGGCGCTTGCGGATGTCGCCGAACAGGTCGTACAGCTGTTGCGCCGCCGGCGAGAGCGAGCGAGCGCGCCGCCGGATCAGGCCCACCTTGCGCGTGACCACCGGGTCGACCAGCGGCACGCTCACGAGCAGCGGATGGTCCCGCCCGGGCATCGCCATCGACGGCACCGCCGCGACACCCAGCCCCGCCTCGACGAGACCCAGGGTGGTGGTCACGTGCTGGGTCTCGTAGATCGCCTGCGGCCGGCCGGCCAGGCCGGCCAGGGCCTGATCCAGCAGCACGCGGTTGCCGGAGGCGCGCCCCACCGAGATGTAGTCGTGGTCGCCGAGCTGTGACCAGGTCACGCTGCGCTGCCGCGCCAGTGCATGGTCGCGCCGGCAGGCCGCCACGAAACGCTCCTCGACCAGCGGCTCGAACTCGAGCTCACCCTCCTGGGAGCCCAGGAAGTTGAGCCCGAAGTCGGCCTCGCCGCGCGCCACCGCCGTGAGCGCCTCGTTGGCGCTCGCGTCCAGCACCTTCACCCGCACCTTCGGGCACCGCTCGCGGTACCGGCGCAGCACCTCCGACAGGTAGTAGTACACCGTCGAGGGCACGCAGGCGATCGTGACTTCGCCCATGCGCGTGGCCGCGACGCCGCGGATGCCCAGCAGTGTCGCGTCGAGGTCGTCGAGCAGTTCGCGCACCTTGCGCTCGAAGTCGCGCCCCACGGCCGTCAGCGACACGCGGCGCGTCGTGCGTTCGAGCAGCCGCACGCCGAGCGCCTGCTCGAGCTTGTCGATGCGGCGGCTGAACGCCGGCTGTGACAGGTGCACCGACTCGGCCGCCTTGCGGAAGCTGCCCAGTTCAGCCACCGCCCGGAACGCGAGCAGGTCGTTGAGATCGAAGTTGATCGCCATGTGTCGTCTCCGTGCAGGCCTCGAACGCCTCTTATTGTTGCGCCAAACGGATCAGTTGATCCTAACGATGCACTTCACTTCTGCAATGCAGGCGCTGATGATGCCGACATGAACCGAGCCCTTCCTTGCGTCCTCATGCGCGCCGGCACCTCCCGCGGGCCCTTCTTCCTGCGCGAATGGCTGCCGGCGGACGAAGCGCTGCGCGACGAGGTGCTGATCGGCGCGATCGGCGCTTCCGACCTGCTGCAGGTCGACGGCGTGGGGGGCGGCAGCACGCTCACCAGCAAGGTGGCCATCGTGTCCAGGTCCACCCAGCCCGATTGCGACGTGGACTACCTGTTCGCCCAGGTCGGCGTGGGCCAGAAGTCGGTCGACACCCGGCCCAACTGCGGCAACATGCTGTCTGGGGTGGCGCCCTTCGCCATCGAGCAGGGTCTGGTCGAAGCGGCCGACGGCGAGACCACGGTGCGGGTGTTCAACGTGAACACGCGTTCGCGCATCGACGTGACCGTGCTCACGCCGGGTCGCCAGGTCACCTACGCGGGCGAGACGGGCATCGACGGCGTCGCCGGAACCGCGGCGCCGATCCGGCTGAACTTCCTCGACGCGTGGGGCTCGGTGACCGGCTCGCTGTTCCCCACCGGCCGGCGCATCGACCGCATCGACGGCCTCGAGGTCACCTGCATCGATGCGGCCATGCCGCTCGTCATCTTCCGCGCAAGCGACCTGGGCCTGTCCGGCCGCGAGGCGCCAGCCGAACTCGATGCCGACCGCGCGCTGCTCGGGCGCATCGAAGCCGTCCGCCGCGCTGCCGGGGCCGCCATGGGCCTGGGCGACGTGTCCGACAGCGTCGTGCCCAAGCCCGTGATCGCCAGCGCCGGCGACAGCGACGACAGCATCACCTCGCGCTACTTCACGCCGCGTCGGTGCCACGCCTCGCATGCGGTCACCGGCGCCATCGGCGTGGCCACGGCCTTCGCCCTGCCCGGCACCGTGGCCAGCGCCGGGCGGCCCGCCTCCGGCCGGCGCTGCATTGCCGTGCTGCACCCCCAGGGCCGCATCGAGGTCGACGTGCAGG
>JACCDR010389763.1_pt1 | contig 11242 bp, 18 predicted proteins | sample 7446431 | NCBI WGS metagenome assembly JACCDR01 (sample SAMN15323443, study PRJNA562643) | freshwater metagenome | isolation source: river surface water | place: USA:Blue River Watershed | collected 2017-08-17 | reverse complement strand
GGGAGGGGGCGTCGTGGGCGGCGGGGTGGTTGGGGGTGGTGTCGTGGGTGGCGGGGTGGTCGGTGGGGGTGTCGTGGGTGGGGGTGTGGTAGGTGGGGTAGTGGTGGGCGGTGCGGTGGTGGGAGGAACGGGCGGGTTGGTGCTGGTGCCTTGCTGGAAGCTGGTCTGGTTGCCGGTGGTGGTGCGGGGGAGGAGGAGGCGTTCGCTGCCGGTGTCGATGACGCGGAGGCGGCCGTCGCGGGTGTAGATGGGGGGATTTTCGGATTCCTGAAGCTGCCGCTCGAGCAGGATGCGGTCGCCGCTGGGCACCTTGACGTAATCAGGTGCGATCCATTTGGCCCCTTTCACGGCCCAGACGGTCGGGCGCTTCGGGGTCATGCGAGCAGGGTGGCGGCGGTGTTGCTCCAGCGGGGGTTCAAGTTGCGCGGGAATTCGGCGGCGATGGTGAACGGGACGATCTTATGCGTGCCGGTGCCTGCGTCGCTGAGGGTGATGACGCTGCCGCCTGCGGTGAGAGCAAGGGAAACGCTGGTGGCGGTCCTGCCGACGATGTAATAGAGGGTGTCGGTGGTGACGCCTGCGGGCAGGGTGTTCGAGGTGGTGAGGGTGACGAGCTGGCCGTTGTAGAGGCCGTGGCCGGTGGCGACGGTGAAGGTGTTGCTGCTGCGGGTGCCGGTGATGCCGGTGCCGGCCTCGCCGTAAAAGGTGAGGTAGCTCATGGTGTATTCTTTGTCCCGGAGGGCCTGGGTGCTGTCCATTTCATCCGGAACGGCGATGACGGGGGCAGAGGCACCGGAGGGGTCGTAGGCGAAGGGGCCTGCGACGCCGGAGCTGTCGCCGTCGCCAATCATGATGGCCAGTGAGGCGGAGAAGGTGGCGCTCTTGGGCTGCGGGCGGAAGCCGGTCTTGGTGTAATACCCATCAATGAGGGTCTTGTCCACCCAAACGGGGCCGAGGGCGTAACTGACGGGTTCTTCGAGGTAGGAGCCGCGAATGCGGACGTAGGCGGTGAGTGACATGGGGATGGTGGGGGTGGGGTTGAATTAAAGGGACATCAATTCGCCGGTGGGCGGGGGGTAAATGGTGGTGGTGACGCGGCGATAGTGACCGGCTTCGGTTTCTTCCTGGTCGTCTCGGATGATGAAGGGAGCCCAGTCGGCGAAGACGGTGGCGGGGTAGAGGCGTTTCTGCGTGGGCGGGCCGACGACGCTGGCGTCTCCGGCGATGTCGGCGATGTTCCAGTTCTGACCTCGGGCGGGGAGCTCCATGTCGTCATGGAGGCAGGTGAGGGAGGTTTCGGTGTTGTTGATGACCCATGAGACGGCGCCTGCGACGGGCTGCGGGTGGGTGGGGATGTCGAAGGCGGTGTCGGCGAGGTAATACCGGGTGAGGGTTTTGCAGAGGGCGAAGGTGCTTTCGGTGGTGATGGGGCGGGCGCGGTAGCGGGGGACGCTGACGGTGCGGCCGCCGGGGCGGGTTTCGGTGACGGGATATTCGGGATCAAAGGCGAAGGCGACGGCGTGGAGGACGGTGGGCCAGTCGTAGTGTTTGGCGCCGGTTTCGGTTTTGTAGGGGGTGGTGGCGGTGGCGGCGGTCTTGGACTGGAGGAAGTGAGCCCAGCGGTAGCCGGGGGGGCCGTTGCGGTAGCGGCGGAGGACGTAGTCGCCATACAGGTCCATGCGGGCGTTGACGGCGCGGAGGCCGCTGGCGGCGTAGGTGGTGCCGAGGGCGGGCAGGTCGGCGGTGCGGATCTGGCTGGTGGCGATGGCGATGCGGAACCATTCCTCGCCGGAATCGTCGTCGATGAGGCTTTCGAAGTGCTGATGGCTGACGGGGGCGGGTGTCATGAGTTGGAGTTGTAGAGCCAGGGTTTCTCGCCGGGATTCACTTCGCTTTCACGGGAGCGGGAGTGCATCCATTCGATGGCGGTTTCTTCCCAGCCTGCGGCGATGGCGGGCTGGCCGTCGGTGCGGAGTTTGATGGCCATGGCTTTCGCGGTCAGGGGTTCGAGCAGGGTGTCCGGTAGGGTGACGGGGGTCCAGAGGGTGGTGTCGGTGAAGTCGTCCGGTGAGGCGTCGGCGACGAGGGCGCGGTAGACGTTGCCGCTGCCGCATCCCTCACAAGTTTTGTCCCATAGGAGGGTGCCGACGCTGACGGTGGCGGAGGTGGTGGCTTCGACGGCGGTCCACTTGGGGATGCGGGTGCGGTAGATGACGTAGACTTCATCGCCGGAGGTGCCGGATTCGACGACGATGTCTCCGTTTTCCTTCTGACTGGCGCGTTTCTGGAGGCGGAGGCGGTCTTCGGGCAGTTCCTCGCGGGGGTCGCTTTCCCAGACGGTGTAAAAGGTGCTGCTGTCGATGTCGGCGGCGGCAATGATCCCGCCGGTGCCGAGGGTGACGGTGTCGCCGGTGAGGATGTCGGGCAGGGTCCAGCTCTTAAAGAGGCCTCGCCAGAGCCAGGTGGCGGCTTCGTTGAGGTATAAAGTGAAGCGATGTTCCTCTTGCCGCGATGGTTCGGGCAGGCCGGTGGTTTCGTTCAAGCTGACGTTCGCCTGAGAGGCGAAGCGGGTGAGGACGTCGGTGAAGGTGAGGCTCATAGTTTAGAAGAAGGTGAGGGCGAAGGCGTGGGCGGCGTTCCAGCGGTTTTGCAGGCCTTTCCAGAATTGGGCGCGGGCGCCGACGGGTGGGGCGATGCGGCGTTCGTAGCTTTCGCGGGCTTTGCGGAGGGCGGTCAGGAGGGCGCGGGGATCCATGAGGGCGTCTTTGAGGGCGGCTTTGGTGATGGGTCCGAATTTGCCGTCGTCGGGGACTTTGAGGGCGATTTGCAGGATGCGGAGGGCACCTTTGGGGCCGCGATTGAAGACGCTGTCACGGAGGAAGGCTTCGATGGCGGGGTGGGTGGTCCACTGGCGGGCAACGGCGGTGTAGTCGGCGAGGTAGTCGCGGATGTAGGCTTCGGCTTCGTCGTGCCGGTTGTATTGGATGAGGTCGGCGAGGTGACGGGCGGCGATGGGGTGATAGCGGTCATTGATGCCGGCCACTTCATAGGTGCCGCCGCCGTCGGCTTTTGGCAGGGGATACACTTTGAGGCGGCCTTTGGAGTCGCGGCGGGCTTCGGCGTTGACGATGAAGTCCGTCATGCGCTGGACGGGGGGAAGGAGTTTGAGGGTGGTGGTCATGCTAGTAGACTTTGCCTTGGATGATTTTGCGTTGCGTGACTTCGAAGTCGCCTGCGCTATTGAGTAGGGTGAGTTCGGTGAAGCCGTGGTCCCATTTATTGATGAGGGCGTAGTCGGGGGAGAGGTCACAGAGGCAGCCGTTCGACCAACAGGTGTGGACCTTTTTGCTGAGGCCGGTGGTTTCGGTGTGGCTGCTGGTGCGGTGCCAGTGGTTGCACATCAGGGACTCCTGAACGCGCATCCAGACGCCGCGCGCGGGGTTGACGGGGGAGGTCATGCCCTGGGGGAGTTCGTGACCGTGGTAGATGGGGAGTTTGCCGGCCCGGATGAGTTGCAGGGGCGCGACGTGTTCGATGCGGAGTTCGTCGAATTTGAGCAGGACGGGCAGTTCGAAGTCGCTGACGCCGAGGAGGACGGGGGCGGCGCGGATGAGGTAGCGTTCGACGTTGGTTTCGTGGTTGCCCTGTTTGTAAAGGATGCGCTGGGTGGGGAATTTCTTCCGGAGCCAGTAGAGGAACTGGCGGGTGGCGTCGAGTTCCTGGGCGAGCGGGCGGCGCGGGTCCTTCTCATGCCGGGAGCAGGAGTAGAAGTCGCACAGGTCGCCATTGATGAGGAGGATGTCGGGTTTGAGTTTCTTCTTGAGGTGGTCGACCATGAGTTCGACGGCGGCCATGTCGTGATAAGGGATGTGAACATCACCAAAGACGGCGATTTTGGCGGGGCCGTGGATCAGGAAAGGGGTGCGCTTTTTGGAGAGGGAGCGGGGCTGGGCGTCGGTCTGCCAGCCGGGTTTCTTCTGGAGGGCTCCGATGGAGCGGGCGGAGGCTTTGCGGTTCTTCTTACCATGCAGGCCTCGGGCGTAACAGACGCGCTGGCGGGCGTTGTGGAGGTCGGGGAAGGCGGTGGGGTGGCGTTTGACGAGGATCTTGGCGATGGTCATGCTGCCCGCGTCAGGGAATTCTTCGATGGCGGCCCTTGTGATGGAGATGGGGGTGGCTCCGGTGGGGGGTGGTGGGGCTTTAGCTTTCATTGTTTTCTGAGGGTGGCTAAGGCTCCGGTCAAAGCGGCTTCGACTTCCGTGATGGCGTCTTCGGTGAGGTCCGGCAGGGCGGCGTGGAGGACTTCGTGGATGAGGGTGGCTTCGGTTTCGCGCTCGGGGTGGACGTAGAGGGTTCGGGTGTCGTAGTCGCACATTCCAATGTCCAAGGGGCGGCGGGGGGGGGCCTGGAGTTTGAGGGTCCAGGTCTTGCCACGGATCTTGAGCTTGGAAGTGCGGTGGTGGCTCATTTGATGTAGCCTTTCTTGGTGGCGAAGCCGTAGGCGAGGCCAACGAGGACATCCAATGCCCAGCTTTTCCACTTGGCGTCACTGAAGGCGGTTTTCAGGCTGTCGATGACGTATTGCTTGCGCTCGCTGCCGGTCTTATCGCGGAGGTGGCGGGCGGCCATCTGGACGAGTTCGAGGGCGGATTCCCATTGGGAGAGCGTGATGCCAGCCAAGGCTGACAACACCCGACGAATAAGCCATTCAATCATTTTCGATGACCTCCGCTTTGGGGATTTTGGGCTCGCTGCGCCATACGTTGATGATGCCTACGAGGGCGAGGAAGGCGGCGATGATGTGTTCGTGATACGCGGGTTCGATGGTGACGCCGAGAGCGGCGGCAAGGGCGAGGATCCCGCGCACCGTGGAGGGTTCGGCGAGTTTGGCGAGGATGGGTTTCATGGCTTTCTTGACGAGGGTGGTTTTGGGTTTGTAGCCTTTCGGGCGTTTCAGGAAGTCGGGCTGAATGGTTTGAAATTTACTCATGATTGAAGTAGGCTTTCAGGAGGTCGATCACGCTGCCGATTGGAATGGCTCCAACAGCAACCAGGCCAAGGACAAGAGCAGCGAGGCATTCACGAGGCCGACGGGTGAGAAGCTCAATATAGCAATCAAGAAGACGGGTGAGATGAGAAGGAGGGTGGCCAGTGTCCCGAAGACCAGGGACAGGGAGCGGCACCACCACGACGGCGAAGGATTCGAGGGTCTGTTCGGGGTCGCGGATGGCGATGACGTGAAGCTCCACCCACACGGCGGTGCCTTGCTTGCTGAGGTATCGCTTGACCATCGAATAACCGTGGGCATCGGGGTCTGTGAGTAGTCGGGCGACTTCGGACTGGTCGCCGTCGATGTCGGCGGGATGTGTGATGGTGCGGAAGTGGGAGCCGATGAGTTCGCTTCGGGAGTAGCCAAGCAACTTGGCCCAGGCTTCGTTGACGCGGAGGAATGTGCCCTTGGTGGACACGATGGCATGGGGGACGGGTGAAGTGTCCCAAAAGGCGGCATGGAGGCGGGCGTCATTGAAGTAGGGGTCCACATTGTTTCAGAGGGTGAGCGTGCATTTGGCTCCGACGTGCCAGTCCATTTTGGGGGAGATGAGTTCGGCGATCCGGTCGCCGTCGGTGGTGTCTTCGGGAAAGAACTGGAAGCCTGCGGCGAGGGACCAGCGGATCTCGCCTCGGGCCTGAACGCCTGCGGTGGTTTTGTTGCGGGTGACTTGCTCTTCGTGCGCTTTCCAGACGGCATCGGAAATAGCGGGAGAGACGGGGTGGTCGAGAAGTTCGGCGAGGGTGCTCATGGGTGGTGAGGAAGGTGGAGGAGGAAGGACCACACCGGGACTAGAAGAACGGTCGCGCTCACGGCGAAGAGAAGCGAGGCGGTCAAGAAGTCGCGGGCCGTCATGGTGCATGGGAAGGGTAGTAGTATCTTGGCGGGTCGCCGTGGAAGCATTCGGGCACGCCCCATTCGCGTTGGAACTGTGCCCACTGACGCTTCGCTTTGACGCGCTGCCATGTGCCGCAACCTGCGAACAGGGTGGCGGCGAGGAGCACGAGGAGAAGCTGGAGGAGGCGGGTCATAGGGCGAGGATAGCGGCCTTTCGTTCCGCTGTGATAATTCCCGTTGCGACCAGCCCACCGAGTCCCGCTTGCACCTTGGCGTCGTCACTCCAGACTTCGCCCGTCCAGAGGCGGAGCTCCTCACGAAGCAGAATGATTCCGGCGATAGTGGAGGCGAGGATAGCGAGCTTTTCGGAGTCGGTAAACGCGGCCCAAAAGTCGGCGGATGATGCCCACACCTTGCGCGTTTCAGCAGCCAACTCTTCGGCGGTCTTGTCGCGGATGACCCATTGACCGTTTGCCCACTCGGGGGCGTGCTGGGTGCTGCTGTGTGCGGGTGCATCGGGTCGCAACGACCAGCCCGCGACCTTGGGATTTCCAGCGGCGACGGCAGCGGCAAACCACGCATCCTCAAAGTCGCGTGTTTCGTTGGTGGTGCTGTTGTGATAGGTGCTCATGCGTAGACGCGTGGGTGATCTGCGACTGTTAGTGTGCCTGACGCTACCCAACTCGTGCCCTTGATGTCTTGCGCGGAGCGAATCAGCGGCAGGTAAGCGATGAGGTTCTGGGGGCGAATTTGATCGGGCGTGAATCCTTTGGCGAGTGATGCGATTTCATCGTCTGTCAGCGCAACGTCCCAAATACCCACTTCAGCGAGTGCTCCGATTAAACGCTGGCTGGCCGAACTACTGAAAGCCGCTAAGTGTGTCTCTGTCAGTGTTAGCGGCGTGATTGTAGTGGTGTTTGTGCCCTTGTTTCCGCCATTGAGAAACGCGGATCTCGATGAGCTGCTCTCAAACACGCCCGCTGCGTGCTGCCATACGTTTGCAGAGTATCCGGCAGAGGTCGCTGCCACCACGGCGGGCGAGGCTGAGTAGGCTTGAACAGGGTCTCCGACTTGACTGCCGTTGGCCGCGATGCCGACATAGTAGGTGTTGGCAACATTCCGCAGTGCAAGAAGGTTTTGGTTTACGGTAAGTGATGTGGAGTTAAACCAACACGCCAGCGTGCAGGGTGCTCCCGCCACGATTGCGGATGGCAAGTCAATCCTGTTGGTTCCGCTCCAGCCTGAGAGTGCCATATCAGTTCGCTGTTCGCACCTCCACGGTTAAAAGTTCAGCGTCGCCAGCCATCGTGTCGGCGGCGTCTCCGGTGTCTCTGTAAATTTTCAGGCGATACATTTCACCCACGGCCAGTGAGTCGATGCTGGTGCAGGTAATAGAGGTGACGTTCGGAATGCCGCTGGTGGCGTTGGTTGTGGTCGTGGCTTCCGTTGCGGTGTCGAAACTGTCCGAATCAATGTCTGTATTGCAGCGCATCCACGCGGCTCCCCATCGGCAATCTCCGCTCGTGGCTGTTGCTGCTGTCCATGTGATGCGAACGGTGATGCCGCTGGTGAGTGTCGCGCTTTCGGGTATGACTCCGACAAAGATGGCTGATTCTTCCGTTGCGGTGTCAAAGTCGAGTGTGGCAATGCTGTTGCGCGTGTCGAGAGTAGCGAAGTTGGAAGCGGGCGGTTGATTGTCGCGAGGAGTGTAAACGCCGATGGTTTTGGTGCCGCTGGCGGCTGGTGCCGCGCTCGTCCATGTCGTGCCGTTGCTGGTCAGCACGTTGCCGCTGGCGCCGGGTGCTACGGTCTGCACCGCGCTGGTGCCGTTTCCGAGCAGGACGGCGTTGGCGGAGAGGGTGGTGGCTCCGGTGCCGCCTCGGGCAACGGCGAGGGTGCCGCTGGTGATGTTGTTGGCGTTGAGGGCTGTCAGACTGGCTCCGCTGCCGTTAGTGAGGAGCAGGGTGCCGCTAGTGTCGGGTAGTGTCCATGAGGGGTCGGGGTTGTCAGTAACGGGCGGAATCAGGGAGCCGAGGATCGGGGTGGCGGTGGAGTCCAGCCACATGAATTCCAGTCGATCAAATTGCAGGGAGCTGGACTGGCGGGTGCTGGGGTCGCTGCTGAAGCTGTTGACTTTGTAATAGGCTCCATTCGGAATGAGGATATTGCCTGTGTCGTCCAGGAGGGCAAGACTGGCCTGCAACGTGGAACCGCCTGTGCCGTCGGAGCGCGGGATGCGGTTATCCACGGTGCCTACGGTGCCACCGATGCTGCCGCCTCCACCGGAACCATTTGCGGCGGCGGTGATGCGGCCCTTGGAGTCGACGGTGATGTTGGCGGAGGTGTAACTGCCGGGGGTGACGGCGGTGTTGGCGAGGGTGGTGGCAAAGGAGCCGGTGCCGCTGCCGGTGACGTCGCCGGTGAGGGTGATGGTTTGATCGCCGGTGTTGGTGCCGGAGAGGGTGGTATTAGCCGAGACAGTGAGGTGGCCTGCTAATGAAACAATGCGGTCCCCATCCATGACATCGAGGAAGATGGACCGATTCATGGTCTGGTCGCCGCCTTGCGCGAATAGGTTGATGGTGTAATCCGTTACTTCGTCATTGATGATTTTGAGTCCCGTCGGCGGAAACGTGAGGCCAGTGACGAGGGTGTCGCCGTCCTGGATGCCGGTGTCGGTGCTGGACAGGGTGAGGGTTTTGGAGGTGTCGTTCCAGGTGAAGGTGACGTTGCTGCCTGCGAGGAGTTCGGCGACTTCGAAGCCGGGGGTGGATTTCTTGCGGTTGAGCTGGTAGTCGCCGGTACTCCAGGTCTGCGCGTGGGCGAGCGTGGTGAGGCTGAGGAGGAAGATGGACAGGAGGTGTTTCATGCGGCGGGACTAGACGTCGTCTCGGGGGACGCGGACGGTGTTTCCGGAGAAGGTGAGTTCGACGAAGTTGCCGTCGGAACTGAAGGCGGCGCTGACCTGGCCGCTGCGCGGGGTGCAGGTCACGCGGACGGTGGTGGAGGGTTTGCCGATGCTTTGCACCATCGTGGTCGTGCCGGCTGAACAGCGGACCCGGACGGGGGGATCGGTGCAGGCTGACGAGACGGTGGGCATGGCTAGGCGATGGGTGACGGGCTGACGGTGAAGGTGCCGGTGAGGTAGGTCTTGTAAGCGCCGCCGGTCTTGGTGCAGCGGATCCCGAAGAAGTAGGTGGCGGCGGGAAGAGCGATGGTGACGGGTTCGATGGTGAATTCCCAGTCGGTGGCGGAGGTGATGGTGATTTCGCTGGCGCCGCTGGTGAGTTCGAGGACGTTGTCGAGGTCGTCCTCACTGGTGTGGAACTGCATGGTGACGGCGGTCAAATCGTCGTCAGGCGGTCCCCAGGTGACGGGGGTGACGCCGGGGGCGGAGGTGCGGACTTCGACGGTGAAGTCATGCCCGTCCCACTCGTCTCCAGCGACCACAGGGCCGAGGGTGATGGTGGCGGTGGCGCCAGTGGTGCTGGAGGTGGAGCAGGCCATGGGAAATTTTTAAGCGGTGTGGTAGGCGACCACCGAACCAGAGGCGAGGGTGATGGCGGTGAAGCGGCCGTAAAGCACGGTGCCCGCCGGGAAGGAGGTGCTGCCGACGTTGCTGAGGTTGCCGGTCAGGGTGGTGAATACGGCGGCGGTGATGACGCGGATTTCGGTCCAGTTGCCGGTGACGGGGGTGGTGTTGGCGATGACCTGGCCGCCGTTGAGGTTGTTGTTGACGATGACTTTGGAGGAGACCATGGGAGGGATGGGGTGAATGGGTTAGGCGGCGGCTTCGGTGAGGAGGCCGGCCTGGGCGGCGATGCGGGCTTCGCGCTGGCGTTTGCCTTCGAAGGCTGCGTTTTCAAGGGAGGGGGTCCAGCCGTCGCGGATGTGCGGGGAGGTGGCTTTGATGCGGCATTGTTCGTTCCGGGCGAGGAAGAACTTCATGAAGTCTTCGTCGTTCAGGTATTCGCCTCCGGTGCAGCCCTTTTGAGGGAGACTGGCGCGGTAGAGGTCCATGTAGGTCCGGGCGTGGAATCGGGCGACGGGCTCGCCTTCAATGATGTCGTTCCACTTGTAATTCCGTTTGGCGGCTTCGCGGGCCTGGAGCTGTTCGATGACGTGCGCTTCGATCTGGCCTTTCTTGTGCTGGGCTTCGTAGAAGGACCACTGGAGGCGGGCCTTCTGCAAGCCGACCTTGCGGGCGAGGGCTGCGAACGAATGAACGGGCTCGGTGTCGGTCTGCCACATAACGGTTGCTTTGAAAAGGTGGAATCCGCCCGCCGGGGCGGGCGGTCCTGGGGAGGAATGGATGGCCGCCGGGTGGTGAGGTTCAACACTCTGCGGTTGCCCGCCCCTCGGGAGAGGAGCGGGCGGATTCACAGGGTTCGGTTAGGGTGTGAGGTCGCCGATCTTGCCATGCACGCCAGGGTAGGTGCAGTGAAGAGCTGAGATGCACTGAACGAAGCCATCCTTGCCTCCACCGTCTTCCGGAAGTTCCGGACCAGATGGGACGAGGGAGGTCTTCATTTGGAAGAATTCCATGTCCAGGAAGAGGGCATGGTCGAGTTCTCCGAGGGTGAGCGTTGGGGATCCCGTGGCGGTCGCGGCGGCGGACAGCACGAAAGCGGTGCTGTTCGTGATGCTGGCGATGTAAGCGCCTGCAGGGATGCCGGTGCCGTAGACGCGCATGTAGGGCCGGAGGCCGGTCGTGCTGGTCACGGTGACGGTGGTGTTGGTGTTCGTCGTTCCGGCTCCTGCCAGGCTGCCTGCGTTGCGGACGCCGTTGAGGTAGGTCGTGGGGACGATGTCCACATAACCGAAACGGGTCTTGTAGCGGGTGATGCCTATCTCGTAAGTGCCGGTGCTGCCGTTCGTGTTGAAGCGGCGGACGGGGGTGACACTGCCGGAGGTGGAGGCTTCGGTGAAGTAATCATCGAAGCGGGTGGCCATGTCGAGCGAGCAGAAGCCCGTCAGTTTGACCGGTCCTTTCTTGGCGGTGCGGCAGGCTTGCAGCAAGGAGCGGATGTTCGCTTCCGTGACGCTGGAGACGGCGGCGACGTCGATGTTCTGCGCGGCCAGCGGGCGGTAGCTGGAGGCTACGGCGTAACTGGAGTTTGGCTGGGCACCGTCGTCGATGGCCATGGAGGCGCCGCGTGTCTGGAATTCCAGCGTGGTGCTGCCCATTTGGCAGTCCTGCTGGGAGAGCGCGGTGAATTCCATGTCCTCTTTCATTTGAGTCATGGCTTTCATGCGGCCGTCCAGGAAGACGTCGCCAACTCCGGCAGGGTTGAGCACGGACTGAGCCACGATCGACTCGCCATGGGTGCGGCGGAAGTGCTGGACGGTGCCACG
>JACCDR012311149.1_pt1 | contig 11244 bp, 22 predicted proteins | sample 7446431 | NCBI WGS metagenome assembly JACCDR01 (sample SAMN15323443, study PRJNA562643) | freshwater metagenome | isolation source: river surface water | place: USA:Blue River Watershed | collected 2017-08-17 | reverse complement strand
TCATCTTCCGCGCCCTCGTTCGCCAGGAACAGCGGGAGAGCCAGGAACAGCTGTCCTGTGAGTTCACCCAGCAGCGAGCACACGGTCCGGTCAAACTGGATCTTGTGCATTGCATCTCCAATCAAGTGGGGAGAAAGGGCGGTGTCACACTCACCACCCAATCACACGACTTGATCAGCGCTTCTGTGTGATGGTGAAAGAACCGAAATGGCCTTCCATCATCCATTTCGCGTCTTGAAGCAACATGAACGCGAACGCCCTGCGAAACGCCTTGAGCGCCTTGACCGACTCTTTGTTTCTCATCAAGGCGTTCAGTTCGCTGTCATCACACAGAAACCTTTCCATTTCGATCAGGGTTTCTGCGGAGTAGACCATTTCGTTGTGGATTGCCTTTTGGGTGTCCGTGTCCCATACCACGATTTTCGAGTCCCGGAACTGCATTCTTCGGGCCCGCCGAACGTCGGTGTCCATCGTGTTTCCCGCCGAAGTCGGTGTGATCGAACGGACAATCCCGTTGCGGGGGTCGGAAACGATGATGAGCAGCATGTATCCCTCTCAAGTAGGAACCAATGAGCAGGAATGGCCCTGCTCAAAGGAAGCCACTTGATCAGTACAGGTTGCCCATCTTCGTCACGGACACGACACGGTGCCTTGACGTGTCCCCGTACCGGACAAGGTAGTGCGTATCCGTACCGGGATGTCACAGTGACGGCCCACGTTGTTGAGCATGTCCGCGACCGGCGTGACACCAGCGTCGATCATGGCCAGTTCAGCCGGACCGTTGTACCGGATCGTTCGCGGGCTCATGTTGCGACGGGTCTTGCCGGAACGGATGTGCTTGGGAGTCTTGCGCATTTCATCTCCTTAGTAGGAACCAATGCCGACAATCGAAATTGTCAACAAAGGAAACCACTAAACAGCGTTGTATCCTGCCCGCCACCCGTGAAGGTCGTTGAGGGACAGGAAACCCTTGGTCAGGTCCTCCGCCAGAACAGCTAGAGCGAATTCGTCATCCAACGTGAACACTTCACCCAGGTTCGAGGTCAGAACCTTGCCGTGCGCGTTCCGAATGGCGAACGTCTGTTCGTATCGAACAACGCTGTAGTTCACTTGTTCTCTCTTTCGGCCAGAATTGCGTAGGGAATGCACAGAGCCCAGATTGTCAGAGCGAAACAGGCTCCGATCGAAAGATAGGACATTTCGCTCCGATTCTTGATTGTTAGAACGGCGGCAGGAAGTCCTGTCCCGTAATCGCCTTCCACTTGGCCTGCCGCCGGATGTACGCGTCCGAACCGAACGGAAGTTCTCTCCAAGCCATCTCGATGCGTTCCGCTCGAAGTGCGTTCAGCTTGCGCTGCATTTCCTCAAGCACGTTCTTACGGTAGACAGCCCACGGGTGAGGCTGTTCGTGCGCATCACAACACTGACCCGTGTACGGGTCCCAGTACCAACCGAACTCGCAATATGCTCCGATCCGGTTGACCGATCGGGTTTCGCGGATTTTCTGCACTGCGAGTTTGCGTGCCATCTGCGAGATGTACATATGGCCTTCCTTTGCTTGACTGCGTGGCAGTGTGGGGAATCGAACCCCATCCGCCCCCGTGTTCTTGGGCGTCACTTCCGGTAAATCAAAGCTGTGCGGTCACGGTAATGATGACAGGCCATCCTAACGAGTGCTGTTCAGCACCACCAGCGTCTTGAACAGTTACAGACACGATGCCAGTCTTATACCGAACCTGTTCCCAGAACCAACAGGCATCTCTCATTTCTGAGAATTTGATTCGAGACACCAATTGGTTGGCGTGAACACCACCGGAAAGAATTTCACCGTTGGTGGCCGCGACGAAATCACGAATCATCGTCTCAATCATTGCTCTCCTTACTTCGACTACGTGGGAACGGCCGGAATCGAACCGGCATCACCTCAATCGGTTGTTACCGCTACGCAGTAACAAGCTCTGCCATTGAGCTACATTCCCAAACGTGCTCCAATGAATTCACATGTCCGAAGCATTGGGCGGGTCACCAGCCCCTAGAATTCATCGGGTATTGCGTGGCTTGCCGATAAAGGAACCATCCACTTTCAGGGGAGACGCAACATCAATCCCCAACGACATAGCGTGCTAGGTCAGAAGCGAGGAACCTCGCCAACCATCACGGCAACCGCTTTATACAGTCTCGTGGGCCAATATCTTCGGGCCACATACACTATTGAGTTCTCAATGTTCACTGCCGCTTCCGCGATTTCTCCGGACTTGAAAGCTTGCGCACTCAGTGTCTCCGGACCGCTTCGGGCTGTTCAGTTGGTGTCGCTGGTCAAGCTTCTCAAGCGGCCGTGGTGCTTGTCAAATCGGTAGGCGTGACTTGCGTCACTCTCATGACCCGACGTGGCCTCTTGAGTTGTCCCGGCCGGTGTGGCTGGCCGGTGTTGCCTCAAAAACTTCTCACGGCGACCAGCGAGAATCCAAATTCTGACGACTTCCGCTATCACCTTGTTACCAGCCCGTGACATACAACCCTGTGACCTGCACAAACGTTGTTGCAACTCAAGTGCGACAGTTATCTAAAACATGATCACCGTTATGTTCGCGTGACCATATCTCGCAAGTCAGCTGTTCGGCCTCGAACCGAGCACATCTGCGCTCATCACATTGGGTGCACGCGGCGTGCGCACGCGAAATAGCACATCCGCCCGGAAGCGGTCAAATTGGTCTGCTCTGATTTGACTCTAGCTAGACCCGTATGCGTTGGCCCTGAGAGCCACGTAGAGCGCTTCAAGGTGCTTTCAGGTGTAGAGGTATGCCGATGCGTCTGATAGGCCGTCTACGGCGTTTGCGCAGATCAGAGCCACCAAATAACATCGTTTTGGATCTTCGTAGATCATCTTTGCACTAGCGAACGATTCCATAGCACATACTCGCCGGTAGTACAAGACCTCAAGTTGTTTTGTTACTGATCATCTTCATTGATATATATCGATTGCATATATCATAATCATTTATTGCCCGCGAAAAATTGATTCTCAACAATGAAATATGAATTACTGCCGGTGTTTATGATTTCGATATATATCATTGTTGAGCAGTTGTTTTGCCATGCTAACTTTGTCATGATCGTTTGAGTCGTAGGCTTAGACCTAGGTGAGTTTCGTCATGGTGACGTTAGTCCCTACCTATCCCAAGGCTCGACTTGGCGATACCTCGGCGCGATTTTTCTCACCCAAAGGTCAGCCCACCTATGCCCTCAAAAAATTTTTCTCACCCAGAAAATGATTTTGCGAAAAAATGGAAGATTTGAAAACGCAACCTGAAAATTTTGCGATACACAAAAATGCAACTGCTCAATTTTGGAATGCTTGAATAGGGCCAAATTAATAAAATTCACTAATTTAACAAATAACACTAATTAATGAAAATAATACCCTCTAACAATGCATTTAAAATGATATTTGCAGTTGCAAATTTGCATTTGTAAATATAAAAAAAATAATTAATAAAAATTGTTATTTTAATTTTTAGTTATCAAAAATTAATAATTTTTTTTGGAATTATTTTCTATCGCGGAAAAAACATTACGAAAGGTCTCGATAACGTGTGTTTTTTTCAAAACATTACGAAAGGTCACATAATCGTGTGTTTTTTATGATTATTTATTTAATTAAGAATTTTTTACTAATTTTTGACAAACAAAACATTATTAACCTAATTAAAGATTTAATAAATCAATAATAGGTTTACCAATTCAGATTTTTCGGCGGGTAATTCAAAACGTTGTTGAGAATATAACAAATAACACTAACAGCCCATGGAATACTTTTGACAGATTGATATAAATCACCACTCAGCAATTCTGATAATCCTTTCATATCGTAAGTGTTGACAATTTTTTCCATATGCTCGTAATTGTTTTCATTGTCTAATACTTCATCAGGGACAATAAATCTTCTCAGTGACACTTCAGTTTTCGATGGATCTCCGTATAATTCTTCAGCGTAGTAATGAACAGATATCGTATAATCAGCAATCATGTCTTTGCCGAACAATTCTATTTTTTCTCTATAGTTGAAAACAAAATTTGATACTACTTCCATTGTATTTCCCTTATATATTTTATATATCAGATGAATAGTCTTTTTGGTTTTTTGGTTTGGGTGTTTTTCTGTCCCCCGGAATTTGATACATTACGAAAGGTCTTATTATCGTGTGGTTTTTTGATTACCATATCAATATCCCCTGTTTTCACGATATACCAATTAATATTGGTAAAATAACCTATGTCTTTGCTCGAATGAATAACAGCTGTGTTATCATCATTGTATTTTTTATAGTTTTGTACTACTCTGATTGCTTTGTTATCTCCAGGCATATTGTACATAGGCTCTACATGTAAATTATTGCCGGTGATAATAGCAGTATTTGTCGATGTGCCATCGTAGTACTCTATCTCTATTCTTACCACTTGCATAAAGCTCTCCTTTCTTTGTGTTATATACACATCAAGCCTATGCGTGGGTGTATATAATTACATGTATACGATACTCTACGCATAGGCTTGACATGAATTCAAATTCATAATTCATTTTTCATATCGTTCGAAATTCAAATTCAAAATTCCGAAAACTCAAAATTCAGAATTCAAAATTCAAAATCGCCGATTAAACTATTCAATAATTCAATTTTAGGCTTTCGAGTATGCAGAGTTACTGATTTTCCCTCTGCTGATGTGTAAGAAATCACCAGTGAATCCCCACGCCATACCATGTCATGTACCTCTTTGACGGGGTAGTCAGTAGTAGCTGTAAGCCACTGAGCAACCGCCTTGTAAAAGCTTTTAGTATAATTAGTTGTGCTCAACAATATTCCTTAATTCGTTCTCAAAATAATCCACAACCGGCGCTAAAGCCTTGTCTTCTTTCCATTCAGCTAAAGCATCGAAAGCGTTATCAATCCAATTTTCTGTTGTGTCCAAACTCAAATGATGATAAGTCGTATTTCTATTGCTGAATCCATATCCGGAAATTTTTACATCAACGGCCCGAACATCCAATAGATTGTCTTTCATATGTCTTTCAGACACAGAAAAAACATATCCGTTCTTTCTAAGTTTGAGAATTTCCAATAACATAAATGTCCTTTATATAAAGATAGCCCCGACAAAATCGGGGCTATCAAGTTGTCAATCAATTTCATTTTTTGTTTCTGTTACGAAACTCTTCATTGTCAAGCTGTCCATAAAGATTACGTTTTCTGTCCTCTAATTCAGGATCATCGTATTCATTGTATTCTTTATTACGTCTAACAGCTTCTTCACGTTCTTGTTCTTCTCTCTTTTCGCGTTCTTCTGTGGTTTCGTCTACAAGAGAGTCGGTGGTTACTACACCATCGGTATTTCTATTACGTCTGGACATAATTGCCCCCTTCCGTGCTCATTGTGACCTATCGTCACTTATTGAGTTTATCACGGGGGTAATTATGATTCAAAATCAAACCTTGATATCAATACCAAGCTTATATTTATCATTAAGAGCTTTGGCAATAGTTTTGAAGTCTACTGAATTTTGGCCCTTTTCAGTACTTCCAGGAGACCTATCGGTTCCGTCGTTCCATAGGGAAGCGCTTTGAATCTTACCATTGATTTCCAATTGGGGATCTCTGGTTTTGATACCCAGATAATCAACAATTTTATTGGCAAGAGAAACCGAGGTTTCCATATATTTGTTTTCAGGTTCACGATAATGAACAAATCCAAACCGATCACCCTTGACAAGACCGACTTCTTTATAGAACAAATCAGATGCTACACCTAGACAGCAAAACTTTTGATTATATTCCAGACATCCATAGCCTTGTTCATAATCACCTGACAGCAATGCATATACCCATTCTCGCATTGCTTTTTTATTTACGCCGGTTTCAGTGTTGTGATTTTGGTTTGTCATCTTTCTCCAAAAAGATCTTATACATCTGAAGTGATTCCTGATGAAATGCTACAATTCCTTCCGGCCGCATAAAGCCGGGTTTGGCAAATGATCCTTCACTTTGAAGAATTTCTTTCCAGAATTGAAATATACCACCGATAGTTTGTTCTTTGATCGTTCCGTCAAAAAGAACAGGAATTACTTTCAGACCGGATGATATAAATAAATTCTGTTTTTCAGACCATTTCTTGGTGTTGAACAGACTGAAATATTTTTCTCCGGATTTGCAATCATATCCTCTCATGATTTTATATCCCCACCATTCACCGAAATGAACGCCTGGTCCTAAATCAATGTAAAGAGATTCGTGATTGTCATATACCCATTTGGCAAAGCCATGATTGTCTTGTTCAGGAGTGACCATCCTATTCCTTGACTGAGCCGCAAAATTTCCGGCGTCATCGAAATGAATGGCTCCACATGAACCATCAATCTTTTCTGTAATTGTCCACCCTCTGTATAGATGAGGGATTTTAGGCCACTCTTTAAGTTCGAATTGCATATTCTATCCATTTCTTCATGTCTATAATATTGTACATTTGTAAACCATAACTTGGGTTGATTTTAACCAAAGCAAAATTTGATCTATCATAATTTCGTGAAGCATCAAGTTTATTGTGATCCCGGTCGGTGATCTCGTCATCAACCCAAATAAACGGCCTGGTTTGAGCGTAGTCAATAATTGAATTTGTTTTGTTGCCTGGCTCTACTTCAACATAAGGAATTTTCTCTAGGCCGATCCTGCCGCCTACTACTCGGTTTGCCTGCCAGTTCCACGACGTGCACCAGACAAGCTCAGCGTGTCGCTGCAAATCTGTCAACCACGCCCCATGCAAGGGGTTGAGCCACAGAGTGTAGCGCTCCCCGTATTCACTATCAAGATTGTCGACTCGGTATTTTTTGAACCCTAATGGTCTCAAAAATCGGGGTTCGTTGTCAGGATTCAAAACTCCATCAACATCAAGAAAGACAATCGGTTTAGCAGTCTTGTTCACCAAAAACCTCAATCTCGTCGTCAAACACATCTTCGATAGTGAAAACCATTGTTTTTCTCCTAAAGATCGATAATGTCGATTACATCGGTTCCATCAAATGTCCAGATTAAACAACCAATGACGATTCCTGCAATTCCGGCGATAAGCCACCACGGATATACGATTGGTTGAACAATCAGAAAGAACAATCCGGCGAGAAAAAATAATATTCCCAGTAAGAATCTGATCATTCATTTCGCCAATCACGAATAATTCTTTCGATTGCTTCAAAGCCGGGATCGATATGAGGACTTGCCTGACAAATATCCTCAATTGCTTTGAGCACTCGTTGTGCTGAATTGAATTTTTCAGACTTTTCTAGTAATTCTTTATAGGTTTTGGAATCAATCTTCGTCTTCATTGCGAACAAGCTCCGGATTGTGATAAATAAACCACGCAATTTCTTGCTCCATATCCTGTACGGTGTTGACGGAATGAGGTTCTACGGGAACAAAATCCCGCAACTCCGCTTCTGGAACACTCCACTCAATAATTCCACCAAGTTCTTTGAAATAAGTAAAAACAATACCTGATTCAACAATTGTATGCTTATTTTTTAGATGCATAACAACCCTTTCGGTTGAGATATTCTCCAACATAATATTCGGTGATGAAATAAACAATTCCAGCTACGATCAGAGAAATTCCTCTGTCTTCTCCGGAAATCATCAGCAGAATGCCAAGAAAGCCAAAGAACCAGGGAATACAATCAACCAGAAAGACAATCATTTTGAGCAGATAATACAGACTTCCCCACAAAAGTTCTTTGATGTTCATTTCGTTGTTTAAGCCTTCTGATCATTTTATTGGCAATGAAGTGATCGAAGTCACGCCAATCAATTCCGGCATGATCACAAATTTCTTCAATAGGAGTATACTTACCCCAAATTTTTCCATAATATGTGCAAATTGCATGTTTCTTTTGAGCTATATTCATACCGGCTTTACCATTAGTCCCGGTCCACCACCAATCCAACCAGGCAGATAGGGAGCAGAACAACCGCAATAGCTGATTCCACGACTACAATTGGCGCACGTGTCAAAAGCAATCAGAATATCATTCTGGCCCGGCTTCTTTCCCTTATCAATACCCCACATCGTCATTTCCACGCGCCGCTTGGGTTGATTAGCCGTCGCATCCGCCTTGACGACCCTATTGCGCTTAGACACACCGTTCTTCGGTCGTCGCCCCCGACGCGGGGGGTTAGCTGGATCAATGATCTTTTCAATCTTGGTGAAAACGGGAGTTCCATTTTCAATCTTCAGGTCATCAAAAACCATGCCTAGATTTTCTACTGCCTGCACAAGAGCTTCCTTGGCTTCACGAGAAATTCTCCCACGGGAGCCCTTTCGACTCAAGCCCTGCTCAATCAGGTACTCACGTGCCCTCATCTTTGCCCCTTTCGTTGTTGGCAGTAGCCTATCAGACACATCTAGAGCTGTCAACCCTACAAATGCCAATGGCCACCCCATAGGGTGGCCATCAACTTAAACCGTGATCAACTTCTTAACAGTGCTGAGAATTTCATTTCGGGAATCATTGGCGTTCTTGTCGAATCCTGCGCCTACCTGGTAAAAGTTCTCAGACTCTCCCTTGCGAATCCCTCGGAACCACTGTGCTTGCTCGGTGAGAGCGTTTACAGCCGCCCATGCCGTGCCTGCGATGTTGGCTTGAGTCTCACCACGCCACAAGCTCATGGCCTGCTCTACCTTCTGATTCCAGACAGTGACACCACGCTTATTCGACTCTTCGGGCTCATTGCCATGAAAAGCCTTGACGATTTCAAAGAACTTCTGGTCAGAAACCGGAGTTTCAAAAAGCTTACGAGACTCTTCTTCAAATCGCTGAATGTACTTGTCGGTAATCTGAAGAGTATTCCGAGCTTCGTCAACTCGACCGTTCATACTACCGGTGTGCTTGATCATGAAAGACTGCTTCGCGCCGGAAAGAGCAAAATTCAGCGTGTTCTGACACACCACTCGAACCGGCGTGATAAGAACAGTCAGCTTTCGAGTGCCGTCATGAGAATTGGCAACCAAAAGATAGATCTTGACAACATCATTGGCACCCTGCTCATCAAGCACAATCTCGCGCTCAATGGCAATGGAGCCAAAAATCTTTCGACCCTCATCGATTGCGCCAAGAGTTTCCCAAGAGCGCTTACCGAAAATAGAGTCTTCGACAATGTCAGACCCGTTTACCAGAGTGTCAGCAAATTCCAGGGTGGATTCATTGCTGAAAACTTGATACCGGCCGCTAACCGTTCCGAGAATGTCAATCTGACCAGTCCCGTAAGGGTTGTCCCTGACGACGTAGTGGGGGTCTTCCTTGCCGAAGTTGTAATGAGAACCGATGATATCTGCCACTCGAACCTTGCGAACATTCCAGTTCAAAAGCCCAGCGGGTTCGGCAAGTTCCTGCCACGTCGCATTATCAGTGTTGACAATGGTACCCAAACCATGCCATGCGGGCTCCCGGCGGCTGGCAAAAGAAGCAGGCTTACCATTGACAAGCTCAAGATCATGAGACATTTTCTCTCCTTGTTCGTTGCTGTTGATGATACTCTACAGCATGTTGTCCAGTCTGTCAACTACTTAGGTGGGCTGTAGTTCGCCCCACCGACAACGATGTTGTACTCTACTTCAGGCGCCAGGTTTTCAGCAAACTTACGCAACCTCCGAGCCTGGTCCTGCAATGCACTGACCGCAACAATTTTGATGCGCGGGTTCCTGACGTTGAGGTTATCATAGGCGCTTACCCTTGATTCCGCCAAACCTTGGGCAAAATCTTCCATTTGCTTGGCAAAACGCTCATATTCCGCCGGATCAGAGTAGTTGATCACATGTTCTCCTTGATAGACATTTCCAAATTGATTCGTTCTTTAATATTGTTCATCATGTTTTCATCATCATGTGGTTGATGAATGTAAGAAATAGAAAACAGATGTTCGATTTGTTTCAGAACAGGACCATATTGATCGTTTTTGTATGGATGATCAATTTTACTCGCAAGCCTATATGCAAAAATCAATAGTGATTTGTACTGATTCTGCATATACTTTGGCATACCCGCAAATTTTTGTTCTACTGGCAGAATGTATTCATTATAAATCCTACCGGTAATTTTACTACTTCTCAATACGTAGTTGAATACAAATATACCAAAAAATACTGTACAAAAAATATTGATACAAGACAAAGTATCATAATTGTTTATCATGATACTCCAGACAGCCGGGAAGAAATTCAAAGAAAGCATTATGACAGAAAGCACATCATAAAATTTTAATCCTGAAGATACACGATTGATAAAGTGGGAAAAATTATATACAGAAGGAATTAGACTATAAAAGAAACTATCATCTTTAAGAATTTTTGCCTGCTGAGTAATCACACTAATCCAATCGTGAATAATCAGAAATACTATTACCGATTTGTTTCAAAGTCGATTCTGTTGGTGACTGATCTCCGATATACCATACTTCAAAAGGAATGGCTTCGTGAAGCTTTACACCTTTAATATCTTCCGGGCGAAAAATCTCCACATAAGGATTATTTGGCCAGGCTACAAAAGTATATCCTGCTTTATTCTTGTAACGTGAAATGATCATTTTCGTCTCCGATTATTTATCGGGCCAAAATATTCTGACCCCGGCCAGATTGTATACTCTGTCCTTGACTATAATTGCATGTTTCAGTGCTTTTATTGCTTTGGTTTTGGTTGGACAAACATTGAAAATTGATCCACCGGGACTATATCTGATTACCCAACCGGTTTTTCTCCCATTGTGATAATAAACATTACGCTCATATCGCAGAGTGACTTTATCGAACATATTACCATTCATTTTTTTTCCTATGTTTTTGTTTACGACGATATTTCTTTTTATTTCTATGCGGTTGGGCAGCGCTGCTACGTCGCAACTCTTGTACTTGCTGTGTCTTGTTCATGCGCTCACTCTAGCGCAACATCTCTAAGTTGTCAAGTTCAGGTACATGAACCCCATGAGTCCATGTACCTCCGCTGTCATAAGCAACCAATGTGAAATTATCAATATTGGAATCGGCAATATATACAGGAATGCTTGTCATTCTAATATCAATTGCACAAGCCAGTCTATGATTTCCATCATTGATGATAAAGAAATTTTTATCTGGCGAAATTTGGGCGGTTATCGGGACAATGAATCCATTCCAATAGATCTCTTGATACAGTATTGAATAATGATCAGC
>JACCDR010936085.1_pt1 | contig 11245 bp, 22 predicted proteins | sample 7446431 | NCBI WGS metagenome assembly JACCDR01 (sample SAMN15323443, study PRJNA562643) | freshwater metagenome | isolation source: river surface water | place: USA:Blue River Watershed | collected 2017-08-17 | reverse complement strand
TTGGATTGATGGGAAAATTGCAACAATTATTGTTAAAATAGACAGAAAAGAGGTTACGGTCCCTGTTGGAAGATACGGCTGCTATATTTTTGATTTGAGTAGAGTTTCCCTTAGACCAGACGAAAAACTCCTATTGACAAAAGAATCAGACCAAGGTAAAATTCAGGAAATGAATACAGAAACGAAAAACCCATTCTTTGAGCTAAGCGAAGCTTTCGTAAAATTCACCAACTCCTTGGCCGAAAAGCTTGAAAATTACAACGCCGCTAATCGGAAATTCTCCGAAAGTCCAAAAATAGGGGAAACTTTCAGCCTCACTCTCAAAGACGGAGAAAACTTTCAAAACCTTCACGCTGTCGCCGCCCAACCTAACAAGAAAATTCTCGTTCTTGAACACAAGCGGTTTTTGTTGAACTCTGCACTCTCTCTTGCGCCGGGAACGAAAATTGATATTCTCCGCGCCGATGACTCCAGAGTCTATGATAAGAATTATGACTTGGTAATTTCCTAACATTTCGCGCCCGTGATGTAACGGTAGCATAAGGGTTTTCCAAACCTTTCGTCAGAGTTCAAATCTCTGTGGGCGCTCCAAAATAGAATAAAATGAACAAGAAACGCGGACGACCCCGCAAAAATATTATGACAGACGAATCCCCAGAAGCTCCGCAAATTCTCACAGCAGAACTTAAAGAAACCGCCATTGTAATGAAGGGTTTCACTCCCGCAGAACAACCCGAGAAAGAAAGATACATTATTTTCCCAGTTTCCAAGGTTGAATATGTTGAAACTGAACCGGGCGGCGGCTTTCAGCACCCAAGTTGTTACGTGAATAAGTATCGCGTGCGGCACACTCCACTTGATGTTCTCGCAGCCTTGAACTGGGACATTAAACGAGTCGCTGAACCTCAAAACTTGGAATGAAAATTCTCCTCGCTTTTTCTTTTCTTTTTCTCTCTAGTTGTCAATCAGCTAAAAAAGCGGGAAATTGCAGCACTGCGACTGGTTTTGGAGTAATGGAGGCGGGAACTGCGCCGATTAGTTTGGTGGATAAAGTTGAAGGTTCGGCCAGAATTCCAGTGAAAGTTATTACTTTGCCAATTCAGTTGGTTGCGGCGGGCGGCGGATTAGTGGTTGGAGCGCCGTTTATTGTAGTTGGGGCAGTTTTGGGAGACGAATGGTAAATAAGAGCTTAAAAAAGCGGTAGAAATCCCGCAGTTTCCTCCGACCTCCAAATTTTGTTACTTTTTTCAAAAAGCAATTGACATTCTCTAAATGGTGGTCTAATGTCTAAGACCCGAAGATTAGCTTCGGAATCCGGGTTATAGTCCCGGCCACTTAGAACTAAATAAAAACAAACATGAGCAAATCCGTATTAACACCAGAAGTCCGCGACGTTCTTGAAAATTCCCGCATTGAAGGTAATAATCTTTATTTGCCAGAAGGTCAATTAGAGCGGAAACTGTATCAGGACGTAGATAAGCATATTAAAAATTGCGGCGGAAAGTGGAATCGAAGTGCGAAAGCTCATGTTTTTGAAAGCTGCCCGAAAGAGAAGTTGGGAATGGTTTTGGAGAAAGGAGTTAGTGTTGATGAGAAAACCTTGTTTCAGGCTTTTTATTCCCCTAAGGCTGTTGCAGAACGCGCCGCAGAACTCCTTGATTGCAAAGGACTTACGGTTCTTGAGCCTAGTGCTGGGGCTGGATCATTGATGGAGGCTGCACTTTCCAACGGCGCAAGTTTTGTTAAGTGGATTGAAATTGATGAGAAAAAGTGTGAGTTTTTAGAGCTTAAATACGGATTGGGAACTTGCGCTGACTTTCTTGAGATTTTTCCCGCCAACGAGTCCGAGCGAGTTTCCAGGGTGCTAATTAACCCGCCCTTCACAAAGAACCAAGACATTAAACACGTTCTTCATGCTATTGAAAATTGGTTGGCTCCAGGCGGTCGGATTGTGGCCATTATGCCAGATAAACCTCATCCGAAATTGGATAAATACAATCCAGTGGAATATAAAGTTGAGGCTGGGGCATTTAAGGAGAGTGGAACGATGATTCGCACGAAAATTGTGGTGATTGATCTGGAATGAAACGAGTGAAACCAGCCCTTAAAAAGTTGTTAGGATTTCTGGAACCTCCAGATATCAAACAGAGGAGAGAAGAATTGGAAAGCGAAATTGAGAAACTTAAGATTTTAAGAAATAAAAAGAAATAATGCAAGATTTACAAACAAAATGCCGCGCTTTTAATAGCATGTATCGTCTCCCAATTGCGGATAAGCCAGGATTCCACAAACTAACTGAACCAGTTGAGGTAAGAATTTCAAATTTCCGCAAAACTCTCTCTGATGAAGTTGCCGAATTGGATGAGGTTGATGTAAATAAACCGGAAATTGATGTGTTGGTTGAAATGGCGGACCTTCTTGGCGACGTTTGTGTTTATTGCACCTCTGAGGCTGTGAAGTATGGTATTCCGCTGGATGAAGTTTTGAATATTATCATGGCTTCTAACATGTCTAAGCTCGGGGAAAATGGAGAGCCGATTTACAACGAAGAGGGAAAAGTGATGAAAGGGCCGGGATATTGGAAGCCGGAGCCGAAAATCAAAGAGTTATTAGTAAGTTTGATGACAGAGAAGAAAAAGGAAAAAGATGAGGCGGCAAAGTGGTTGGAAAAGAATGAAGCGGCGGCGAGCTAAAATTATGAATCCATTTTGTTACGTTGTAGAAGAGGCGAATTGGGATAGCACTGATTTTGAAGTATTCCCAAGCTATGAAACAATGCTGAAATGGCTTAAAAAAGAAGTCTGCGGCGATAGAATTAATCAAGTCATTCTTTATAAAGTTATTCCAGATGAAAATCGAACGAAAATTACTATTGATAAAAGAGAGTTAGTTGAGAAAAAGTCAAAATCGGTAGTTATTCAGGAGAGAATCGAAGAAGAGCAGGATGAATTCTTTTGGAAAGAAGATTAAATTATGAACGAAGAAAAACAACCATACGCATTTATTCACGAAGACCCCGAATACGGAGTTATCAATATCACGCCTTCATTTGAAGGATTGGCGGAACACGTTAAAAACGGAATTGATGCTAACGCCTACGCAAATGGAGGGGTGAAGCAGAATTTTTATAAACTTTATCCAGATGGAACGAAGGAGAATGTCTTTTTTGATCAATATTTAGGCAGCGGCCAGTCCTTCACAGAAGAAGTTCGTCAAGAAAAGTTCAACAATCTCAAGAAGGGGAGAGAATCTTGGAATAACGTATTGAAAAGTTGGAACGACAAATTAGACAAGGGTGAATCATTAAGCATCACCGGAAGCTTTACTTTACCAGAAATGATAAACGATAGATTTGTGGTAAACGAGATTGATGAAAGCCAAATTTGGAAATGGGTTGACCAAGAGAGCGAGAAGAATCATTATTATTGGAAAGATTAAACATGAACACAAAACTCTATAAAAAATCAAAAGACGGCAAGAAAACCCAATATTGGGAAATTCAAGTTAACGGCGCGGCTTACCGAACAGTTGAAGGTTATGTCGGCGGCGCTTTGACTGAATCCGAATGGACCCATACAGTTGGGAAAAATATTGGCAAAACGAATGAGACGACTCCGGAAATACAGGCATCCTTGGAGGCAATGTCCAAAGTTACAAAGAAAATTGACAAAGGTTACTGTAATAGTATTGATGAGGCGGCGCGGCCCTTTGGTGTAACGTTGGCTAAGAAATGGGAAGATTATAAAAATAAGGTTGAGTATCCAGTATTTTGCGCGGTTAAGTTAGACGGCCTACGCGCCTATATGAAAGATGGGCAGCTTTTTTATCGTTCAAATAAACCAGTTCTCTCTTGTCAACATCTTGAAGGGAAATATGATTATGTTTTGGACGGCGAATTGTATAATCACGAATATAAGGATGATTTTAATAAGATTGTCTCTCTAATTCGTAAAGATGAACCAACTCAAGAGGCGGCGGAAAAGATTCAATATCATATTTTTGATGTGATTTGTGATAAGCCCTTCGCGGCCCGAATTGATATTATTCTTGACATTGTAGATAAAAACCCTCAGTTTGTGGCTGTTGATTGGCAAGCGGCGTATAACGAAGAGGAGGTTGATATGCTTTTGCATAAATATTTGGCAGAAGGTTACGAAGGAGCGATGATTCGCTGGGGGATGGACGGATATATTCAGGAGAGGACAAATAAGTTGTTAAAATATAAGGTATTTGTGCAGGATTCGGAATTTGAAATTGTTGAAATTCAAGACGGGCGAGGAAAGCGGGAAAATACTTGCGCCAAATGGGTATTAAAAACGCCTGATGGGAAAATCTTCGAGGTAAACACTACTGGGAATGACCAAGAAAATTTGGAACGCTGGCAAAATCGGGAGAGTTTCAAAGGAAAAATGGCAACAATCAAGTATCAGAGTTTAACGCCCGATGGAATTCCGCGCTTTGGGACTTTTAAGGCGATTCGTGAAGATATTTAATTAAAACATATGAAACTAAAACTAGGAAAACAAATCAAACCGCCAACTAACAAATATCGCTTTAAAGCTGATTTTATGATTGGCGATGGAGACGACTACAAAGATATTGATTTTTTGGTAGATAAAGACCATCCTGATATTGAAAGGCTAGTTGGTTTTCTTGACGCCGCAATTAACATTAGTGGGGAAGATATTGGAGAAACAGAAGACTTCGAATATTTCAATAACATAAAGGTTGGAGTTGATTTAGTTTGGCCTTATGAATCAGATGCGGGGTTTTATTTCGATCTTACGGGTTATAACATTTCATTTTATAATGAACTTGGGGAAGAATTTGAAATAGAAGTTGAGAAATGACATCAGCAAAAATTATTAAACACTCCATTACAGAATGGGGTCAGGAAATTGTTACTTTTGAAATTGAACATCCAAGGATGGTTCATGCGGATTTTATGACGCACAAAGTGCTGTCAAAGAACGGTTCAAGCTCCAGGGCAATTCCGGTTTTGACGATGCTTAAGAAGATATGGAATGAGCCTGTTCTTCCAGTATTTTGGGGCAAAAATCAATCAGGAATGGAGGCGAAAGAGGAGCTTTCTGGCTGGCGTTTAAAATGCGCGAAAATTCTTTGGAGCTTGGCGGCGAAATCAAGTTGCATTTTCTCTTTCTCTCTTTCGAAATTAGGTTTACACAAACAACTTTCAAATAGAATTACTGAACCGTTCGGATTTATTAAACTAGTAGTGACGGGAACAAGTTTTGATAACTTTTATAGACTCCGGGACCATGAGGCGGCGCAACCTGAATTGCAGGACTTGGCGCGGAAAATGAAGATTGCTCATAAAAATAGCACTCCTCAAGTATTAAAATTTGGTGAATGGCATCTTCCTTATATTGATAGCACAGTAGGCTCCGAGGAAAACCTCAAGCTCTCTTCTTCTCTTTGCGCCCAAACGTCTTATCGCAAATCAGATGATAGCATGGAGAAGGCGACGAATATTTTCGGCAGATTAATTGATAGTGACCCGGAACACTTTTCCCCTACTGAGCATCAAGCAACGCCCTTGGAAAGTAAAGATTCAATCTTTTTCACCCATAAAGACAAACTTGGCCGCTTGTGGTCCGGGAATTTCTGCGGCTGGGGTCAATATCGCCAAAAAATCCAAGCAGAGAAAAAACTTGAGCCAATGACATGTAAAGTTGTTGACACAAACGCCAAAATCAGCTAAAATACTCTTATGGAACCACAAGAATTCCAAGAATACATCAAACAAATTGCCCAACAGTGCGCCGTGTCATACTCAAAAACAGCTTGGCGCGACGAAGAAGATTTTAAAAAGCTCCTTGAAGTTTTGGAAAAAGAAATGACTTTGGGCTTTCAACATTTGCTAACATAATCTTATGGAAAAAGAAACGACAACGACAAAGACAAGAGCGGTGCTGGGATTTTATGATCCAGAGGCGAAAAAGACAGTGAAATTTAACGCAATTGATATCTCTTATCCGAATACAGAGGTAATTGAGTTTTACGATCTTGATGACGAGGTAATTAAAGTGAAGAGTGTTAAACACTTGTGCTAATAAGAGGGTGACAAGTCCCCCTCCTATGACCTCCCTCCAATTCTATGAGTAAAAACTCTGAAGATGTTCTAAATTACCTTAACGGATTTTTCGAGATTTCTGACGCAAAAGTTTTGACGCCCGATCAAGTGGCGCGAATTAGAAAAGTCGTCAGCGAACATTTCGAAAAGAAAGTAGTTTACGCATCATATTTCTCTCAAGCAATTAATAACAAAAATCAACCAAATGAACAAAACCAAACTAAATAACCACTCGGGCCGCTTTACCTCTCTCCTTTTCCGCGAGGGGAATAAAACCAAGGCATATTGCGCAAAAATCATCAAGGTGACTGATCAGACTGTTACTTTTCGTGATCGAAATTCTGGAGAAGTGATTTTGAAGAAGATTAGCTCTTTTGTCAATGGGGATTAATCCCCCTCCGTTAAATCTAGATAAAATATGAAAAGAAACCTTGGCGAAAATCCGCCCGAATGTAAGGAGTTCTCTCAGAAAGTTCTTGCCGTTTACCATAACGGAATTGAATACGATTACAAGATTCTTGTTTATCTGAATTCTTTTCCTTTTGGTCAAGTTGGAAAGTGGTTTGACCAGAGCTTTACTGTTCAAGAACCTCCAAAAACTTGGTATAATTTACCTCACGAATTTCCTTTCATTGATCCTGATGAAATTTGTATTACTACTCAAGCTCCAAAGTCCATCACGGTTGCAGAGGCCATGGGCGTAGATGTTGAATTTCACGAACGAACAAAGCTGACAGAGGATGAAATTTCAGAGGTTATTGAGAAAATTAAAAGTCCTGCTAAGCTTGGCGGAGATGAACCAGAAGTAATTGAAATCTCTTGAAAGCTAAAATCGAAATAAGCAACGTGGAAACACCTCAAGAGCGCCGCATTGAAGTTTTGCGTTCTTATTTTGAGTCCCGCGCCGGACATCCATGTGAAGCATCAGCCGACAATTGGGTTTATAACGATTATACCGGCGAATGGAAGGAATGCGGAACTGTAGGAGAAGTTATCTTTTCTTTCAGTAACAAATTTCCAACCATTCGCCTAGGTGCGGGAGAGTTAAGCGGGAAAGAAGAGGAAATCTTCGATAAGAAAGTTAAGGAGAATGAGGAGAAAATTGCGGCGGCGAAAAAGCTGACAGAAGGATTTTCTTTTGACAAGATAATTGAAGTTTCTCCGTTAAAAAAGTCAACCTTGATTGGTTTAAAGGAAGGTCAGGAAGTTAGTGAGGAATTTGACAAAGCAATTTTATTCGAAAAATGACCGGCCAGGAAAAATTCGATTCTTGCAAATTTAGAAGAAAGGAAAAAGAGCCGATTGATGGCGCGGGAATTTCAGGTTGCGGCGCGTGCCCCAAATCTGCGATTGAAGGCTATTTTTGCTGGAAAACCGGAATTGTGGATGTAAACTCCGAAATTTGCGAAAATTGTAAATACTATATCACAAAAGAAAAATTATTTTAAAATATGGCAGCTAAGAAAAAAGAAGAAAACACAGAAGACGTAAAGAAATCTTCAAGCGATATTCTAAAAGGAATATTGTCATCCAATAAGGGTAGTCACTACAACTTTGACAATCCTTTTAATGCGCAAATTTCAACAGGAAGTATGATTCTTGATAGCTGTATTAAGATCCGCGCCGGTTCAACTGTTAGGCTTTGCGGCGAGGGAGCCGAGCTTGGAAAGACAAGTCAATGCTTTGTCCTTGCGGGCGAATACATGAAAACAATTCCAAAGTCTAAAACGATTTTTGTAGCAGCAGAAAGCAGGCTTTCTCCCGAAATGATGGCCCGTTCTGGTCATACGTTTATCGAAAATGAAGATGGGGAAGGCTGGGATTATGGAACGGTTTTTGTTCTTAGGAGTAACGTTTTTGAATTCATCGCTGATACGATTGAGCACTTGATGAAGTCCATGAAAGAAATGGGCGAGCATCTTTGTATTATCATCGACTCGCTAGACGGTCTAATTTTGGAGGCAGACCTCTTTGATAAAAAATCTGTTAGGGAGAACACGGTCGTGGCCGGCGTTCCCAAGCTAACAAAACTTCTTTTCCGCCGCATTGGTTTGTTAAATTGGGCTTCTGACGGATTGATTCTTGTTACTAGCCAATACAGTACGAACATTAAAATTGATCCTTACACCAAGGAAATTCCGCGTCAAGGCTCCGCATCCGGGGGATCTAATGCAGGGCACCAGTCCGATTATACTTTCATGTATCTTAGTCGATATGGTAAGGATTACATCTTGGAGAATCCAACCGCGCCAATGGACCGCTTTAAAAATAAAGTTTTGGGCCTTTACGCAACAATCGAAATCAAAAAATCCGCTACAGACGAAACAGGAACCAAGCTGCGAATTCCTATCAAAAAGGGTCGCATTGGAAATCAGATTTGGATTGAAAAGGAAATTACTGACCTTATTATTTCTTACGAACTTGTAAACAAGGCAGGAAGTTGGCTTTCTTTTGATCAGTCTATTATTGATGAGGCCGCAAAAGATGGGGTTGAGATTGTAGAGAAGGTTCAAGGAGCAACGAAGCTTTATTCTTACCTTGAAGAAAATCCAAGTGTTCTGAACTGGTTCAAAGAAAAGCTCGCCCCAATGCTGTCTTGAAATTCAAAAAGTTAGGATCAAATCGCGAGGTTAATGTAAACACCTCAAATTATACTTTAAATTGGGAAGGAAAGTTTGTTTCTGGGCCGCAAACGGAAGTTAAAGATTTTCTTTTTCCTTATTGGAAATATGATTGTGTTTTAGGCGAATTTTTGATTCCCGGTTCGCGGCTAAGAGTTGACTTTTTAAACTTAACAAAAAAAATTGCAGTTGAAGTCAGCCCAAAATCAAGCCATGGTTTTAATAAATTCTTTCACAAAGAGAGGGTTGGCGGATTCTTAGCCTCAGTAAAACGAGACGAAGACAAAGCTCACTGGATTGAAAACTCTGGTTTTTATTTGATTGAGTTGCGCGACGAAGATTTAAAGGATTTAACTTGGCAAAGATTCAAGGACAAGTTTGAGATTGAGTTATGATTTTTACAACTTTGTCAGGAAATGAGTTGAATGTTCCCCTCGGCCCTTACCGAATCAACTGGCGCAAACAAAGTCTTTCCAAATTTCAAACGAGAATCAAAGCTTTTTTATGGAAATATTTCCGCGATTCCGGCCAGTGGTTTGAAGAAGTGCCCCTTTGCGGCAAAGACCTCACGCGTTTACGGTGGGATTTTCTTTGCGTCACGAAAAATGAAAAAGTGTTCATTGAGGTGCAGGGAAGTCAGCATTTCAAGCGCAATCCCAAATTTCAGCCAAACGCACAAGACTTTGATAATCAACTAGTTAAGGATCAGTTGAAAGTGTTATTTGCGGAGAAGAATTCAAAGTTGGGCGTTGTGGAGTTTTTTGAAGACGATCCGCCCATAACGCTGGAGTGGTTTCGTAAAGTTTACCCGGAAGTGGAAAAGGCGTTGACAAAAGGGAAAAGCGATGTATAGTGCAGACATGAAGGAAATTTCCAGAGTTGAGCTTAGAGTAGAGGTTTTGAATATTATTGAGAAGTTTAATAAAGATTACCAAAATCGCGTTGATGTAATTTCAAGAGTTTGGAGTAGGCTTTTTTCCCGAATTTCCGAAGTAGTAGAGATTGGAGACTTTGTAAAAATAAAATCAATAGGAGCAAGCCTAGAACCATTGCTTAAGATTTACAAAAATAGTGAGTTTAGTGTGGAATCAAAAGATGAGAATTCTGCAATTTTCCGCCGCGTCAAGAAGATTAATCGCCCAATTTTATTTTTGCAATTTTTGAGCAGTGAACCAAGTCACCGTATCCCAGGGGTGCCGAAAACAAAGTATTTATAGAATTATGAATCTAACTACGAAAGAACTGGAAGATGAACTCGCCCGCCGCCGGGAAAAGCATAATATCAGAGTTGGCGGGACTGTTATCGCGCTGAATTTTGACGAAATGGAAGAAGTTCAAAAGCAAATTGAGAAATTTTTGAAGCCCGCGCCGGTAGAAGATTACTGGATAAAGCAACTGAGAGAATTTCAAGAAGCTGCGGGAAAAGCTAAGAAAGAAAAGCCTCCATATTTTCCGCCGCCAATCAATGTGCCGAATTGGCCAAGCTATGAACCATTTAGGCCGGAGCCACGACCATTTAGAGAAAATCAAATTTGGTGTAAGGACGAAATGGGAGGCTAATTATGCTTGACACCTACGTAAGATTTCAAAGTCAACCCGTCGTTGTAAACCAGCAGCAAGCGCCAACACACGAATCTGTTGATTTGCTGATGAAAATGGAGAAGGCGGCGCGGGATAAGATTATTGATTCCGGAGAGGTTAAAAACAACACCTTGGAGGCGAAATGGTATGTTGAGAATGATTTTCCACACGGGTATAATCTACTTGTTGTTTTGAAAATAAATGGAATTGAATATCGGGAGGAAGAAAAGGTGAAAGGTTTCAGTCGAGAAAAGAGATTTGAAGATATCGCTGCCGGAGTAAAATCTTTGGTTAGGAAAATTGTTGAAAAAGCTCTTTTGATCAATGCTTATACAGACTCGGAGCTTAATAGTTTCGGGCCAACGATAAATAAATTGCAGGAATTAAGGAATCACTAATATAGAAACAAATATTCTTTAAATGAGTAAGAAAAAACCTGATACAAACATAGAGGATTTCCCTATAAACGGTAGAACCAAAGTTGCCTTAACAAAAGTCGGGATAAATAAAGCTTCTGATTTCGCCAATTATTCCGCCGCTGACCTTAAAAAGATTGAAGGATTGGGGCCGGTTTTATTATTAGAGTTGAAAGACTACTTGAAGGGCGCAAAAATCAAGTTGAAAAAGCGCGAACCTGCCGCGAAAAAAGTGCCGAAATACAGCCCAGAGACAAAGGATATTATGCTGAATCTTTTGCAGGGGCAGGTAACTAATTTTGGAATGGATATGAAATATACCGGAATGTTGATTGAAAAGTTCGGCGAAGAAACTGTTAGGAACGCTTGTCTTCCGCCGCATATTCAGCCGCCGCGCCTTAATTATTTCTTCACGGGCGGGCGCATTGCCGCTTGGTGCGATTCTTATTTTGCAAAATTCGCGCCGATTCGTTTAGTAGAAGAGAAAAAGGTTGACAAAGAGCCGGAAGTTGAGTATAGTGGGCCAGCGCCAG
>JACCDR012086984.1_pt1 | contig 11249 bp, 6 predicted proteins | sample 7446431 | NCBI WGS metagenome assembly JACCDR01 (sample SAMN15323443, study PRJNA562643) | freshwater metagenome | isolation source: river surface water | place: USA:Blue River Watershed | collected 2017-08-17 | reverse complement strand
GGTCTTGCTCTTTTTGATATTATCGGACATTTAACCGATTCAAATACCAATGAATCAGAATATTATATCTACTTAAATGCACTTAGCAAGGCTGAAACCGCTAAGTTTAAATATGAATTTTTGATTGACTCAAATGTGGTTATTTATGAGTACCACAAAATCAATCGTAAAACAATCATCTACGAAAAATTTACAATTAATGGGAAAGAATTAGCTTATATTGATAGAAATATAAGCGATGAAGCCAGAGTAAGTTTACGTGGTACAGAAAACTTAAAGACAGCATTAGCCAACAAAGAATTATCACTTTTAAAATACATTAAAAATAATTCGGTGTTGGAAAAAAATATAGAAAACGAGACCTTTCTGCATTTTTTCCAGTTTATTGAGGGGATGCTTTTCTTTAGGTCGATACAAGGAAATATGTTTTTGGGTGTAGAATCTGAAAAGATAGTATTGGCTGATGATATTATCAAAAAAGGGAATGTTTCTGATTTTGAAATATTCTTAAATAAAGCTGGTGTAGAGTGCAAGTTGTTGGTTGTCAAAGAATTTGATAAAGAGATTCTTTCTTTTGATTTTGAAGGAAAACCTATTCCTTTTTTTCAGATTGCTTCGCATGGAACAAAAGCTCTTACGCTTTTTTATTTTTGGTTGCAACGATTGAGAGAAAAATCAAAAATTTCATTTCTATTTATTGATGAATTTGATGCTTTTTACCATCACGAGCTATCAACCCTCATTGTTGAGGAACTAAAAAAAACAGGCGTTCAGTTTGTGCTAACTACCCATAATACTTCTAATATTTCCAACGATTTATTAAGACCTGATTGTTATTTCTTGATGTATAAACAATCCATAAAATCATTGGCGAGAAGTACTTCTAAAGAGTTGAGAGAAGCACATAATATTGAGAAAATGTATAAAGCAGGTTCATTCGATGTCAAATAAAATATTGTTTGTGTTTGAAGGGGAGAAAACCGAAAAGCAAATTACAGATAATCTCCAGAAATATTTCGTTAGTGAAAACTCAATCATTCACTGTGCCTATTGTGCTGATGTCTATCAGCTTTATGAGCAAATCAACGAAGATGAAGATTTGGATACTTTTCAACTCTTGAAAGAGCGAGGACAAAATGAAAAAGTACTCTCTGAATATAAAAGAAGCGATTTCGCCGAAATCTATTTATTCTTTGATTATGACGGACACGCAACCTCGGCTGATGATGAGAAAATTGAAAGAATATTAAGCTTTTTCAATGAAGAAACTTCTGTTGGCAAAATGTATATCAGTTACCCAATGGTAGAAGCTTTAAAGCATTGTTCAGATGAAATTGATTTTAGAAAATTAAAAGTAGAAGCCAAGAAAAATATTAGCTATAAACAGCTTGTAAACAGCGAGGCACATAAAACACTAAAGCAAATAACAAAATATACCAAAGAAATTTGGATTCAATTAATTGACTTACACGTCGGGAAAATGAATTATATTTTCCGAAATAATTTTTCTATACCTTCCGAAATGATACTTCAAAATGCTATTTTTCAAAAACAAGTTGAAAAATATATTAAGATAGATTCAACGGTTGCGGTTTTAAGTGCCTTCCCAATTTTTCTATTTGATTACTATGGAAGTAAATACATTTCAAATTTGCTTTCAGATAGTAAAATTCCGTAGGGCGAGTTTCCAACTCGACCCTCCCAAAACTCATGGCATGAACAACAATTCTTCCTCAGTTATGCCATGAGTCACAAAATACGAACCCTAATACAGCAAAACCGAGTCTTAACTCACAATTTCTGTATCGCATCTCCATTTCTGTGACTAAGCATTCAGTTTTTCAGAGTAGCAACTCACAAAAACTGCATTAGCAACCACAAATCCAGCCTTGTAAATCAACATTTCTGTATAGCGACTCGCTTTTTCTGTATTGATACTCGGAAAATGTGAGTTGGAATGCGGTTTGTGTGAGTTAAGACTCTGAAATATTGCCCTCGCTTGGCGTAGTGTTTTCACTACGTCAGTGTGTCAGGCGTTCTTAGAACGCAACCAAGTCCGTTTACAAAAGTGCTAGTGCTATACAGAACATGCAACATGGAAAAAAATAAAATGCGTTGCATTTTTGCAATGTAACATTGCTGTACACACTGACGTAGTGAAAAACACTACGCCAAGCGAGGGGCTCTGAAATATTGCCTTAACCCAAATCCGAAATCACAAATCCAAAATCCAACCTCCCTTCCATTCTGATAAAAACCCTTCCAAAATGGAAGGGTTTTTTATTGTCCCAAAATAGGCTCAAATCTCTATTTTGTTGATTTTCAATAAGTAATACTCTTTTCTTTTTTCTTGGCTTGTATTTTGGCATAAGGTCATCGAACAAATAATTAAAACGATGATAACAATCCTTCTTTTACTCGCTGGGCTTTTGTGCTTTGCTTTCTTTTTTAAAGCCATTGATTTTTTTGAAAACATTTAACCTTCAACGAATCGAATGATTCTTTTATAACCATGATGACAGCCCTCTTTGCTCTATCAATTGCCGTGTTTGGCTACTTGTGTTATGTTTTGTTAAAACCTGAAAAATTCTAAAAAATGAATACTGAAATCTTAGGAGTAATCCTCACGTTTATCCTCACCGTCGTTTGTGCTATTCCGTTGGGGAAATATATCGCCAAAGTTTTTGGTGGAGAAGCTACTTTGCTGGATGCCGTTTTTAATCCTACCGAAAAACTTTTCTTCCAAATTTCGGGCATCAATCCCAAACAGGAAATGACTTGGAAGCAACATCTTACGGCTTTGCTAACCATCAATTTACTCTGGTTTTTCTGGGCAATGTTTATTTTGATGAACCAAGGCTGGTTGCCGTGGAATCCTGACGGAAACCCTTCGATGTCGGCAGATTTGGCTTTTAATACTGCTATTTCCTTTTTGTCGAATACCAATTTACAACATTACTCTGGCGAAAGTGGCATGTCGTACTTAGGACAAATCGCTTGTTTGACTTTATTTCAATTTATCTCCGCAGGAGCAGGAATGGCAGTTTGTGCGATGGTTTTTAATGCTATGAAAGAACGCACTACCGACAAATTAGGCAACTTTTACAATTACTTCTTGAAATCTTGTACTCGTATTTTATTGCCACTTTCATTAGTCGTTGCCTTGATTACTTTGTTCAACGGAACGCCCATGAACGTAGAAGGAAAAGCTTCTTTTGTTTCAATGCAAGGCGATACCGTACAGGTTTCTCGTGGACCAGCCGCTGCTATGATTGGCATTAAACAAATCGGGACAAATGGCGGTGGTTACTTTGGCGTAAACTCTGCTCACCCACTCGAAAATCCCAATTACCTAACCAATATCGTAGAAGTAGGCAGTATTTTATTGATTCCGATAGCGATGGTTTTTGCTTTGGGCTATTATCTCAAACGTAAAAAATTAGCCTACACCATTTTTGGCGTAATGACTTTAGGTTTCCTTTTGTTCTTGATACCTTCTATTTATTTAGAAATGAATGGCAATACCGCCATTGAGCGAATGGGAATTACCCAACAGCTTGGTAGCATGGAAGGCAAAGAAGTACGTTTTGGTTCTGCCGCTTCTGCCTACTGGGGTATATCCACTACGGTTACTTCAAATGGTTCTGTCAACGCCATGCACGATAGCTTTACACCACTCACGGGAATGTTTACGCTTTTGGGCATGATGATTAACGCTCTTTATGGCGGAGTTGGCGTTGGTTTTCTTAATTTCTATGTTTTTATCATCATAGCCGTATTCATTTCTGGCTTGATGGTAGGGCGTACTCCCGAGTTTCTGGGTAAAAAAATCGAAGCAAAAGAAATGAAAATCGCTACGATTATCGCTCTACTGCATCCGCTGATGATTTTGGGAGCTACGGCTTTATCGTCTTTTATTTTTGTGAAAAATCCTGAGATTGGTTGGTTGAATAATCCTTCTTTTCACGGATTTTCAGAAATGTTGTATGAATATACTTCTTCGGCGGCCAACAACGGTTCTGGCTTTGAAGGCTTGGGCGACAATACGCTTTGGTGGAATATTAGTTGCGGTATCGTGATGGTGCTTAGTAGATTTTTACCAATCATCGGGCCAGTAGCCATTGCAGGAATTTTAGCCAATAAAAAGTACATTCCTGAAAGTGCTGGTACTTTAAAAACCGACACAGGTACTTTTGGTTTGATGGTCTTTGCCGTAATTTTTATCGTAGCAGCCCTGTCATTCTTCCCAGCATTGACCTTGGGACCGATTGCGGAATTTTTCAGCTTATAGCTGTAAGCTTTGAGCTACGAGCTGTGAGTAGTGAGATTTTTAGAAATAAACACTCAAAGTCCAAAGCTCAAAGCTTACATCTCATTTCTCATATCAAAACTTAAAGCTGATAGCTCAAGGCTCACAGCTTAAAGCTTACTCTCATGAAAACCCAACCAACTTCGCTTTTCCAAGCGGATTTAGTGAAAGAAGCCTTCGCTGCTTCATTTGTAAAACTAAATCCTAAAATAATGTTCCGAAACCCAGTGATGTTCACGGTTGAATTAGGAACGCTTGTGATGTTATTCGTTACGATTTATAGCATCAATCATACAGACCAAGGCTCATTCGCTTATAATCTAACGGTTTTAATCATCTTATTTTTCACGCTATTGTTTGCCAATTTTGCCGAAGCCATCGCCGAAGCACGTGGCAAAGCTCAAGCAGATTCTTTGCGTAAAACTCGTGAAGAAACACCTGCAAAGCTTATCAAACAAGTAGGTGAAATGTATTTAAACGAAATTCAAATCGTCAATTCCGCCCAACTCCGTAAAGGTGATGTATTTGTCTGCGAAGCAGGCGACACAATCCCTACTGATGGCGAAATTATCGAAGGTTTAGCAACTATTGATGAATCGGCTATTACGGGCGAATCTGCTCCAGTCATTCGTGAGTCGGGTGGCGATAAATCTTCGGTAACGGGTGGTACAAAAGTACTTTCTGATAAAATTAAAGTAATCGTTACGACCGAACCCGGTGAGAGCTTTTTAGATAAAATGATTGCTTTAGTAGAAGGTGCTTCTCGCCAAAAAACACCGAATGAAATTGCTCTTACGATACTCTTGGCAGGTTTTACCTTAATTTTTATTATCGTTTGCGTTGCTCTAAAACCTTTTGCTGATTACGCCAATACGCCGATTACGATTGCCGCATTTATCTCACTTTTTGTCTGCTTGATTCCTACCACAATTGGCGGTTTATTGTCTGCAATTGGGATTGCTGGGATGGACAGAGCTTTGCGTGCTAACGTAATTACTAAATCAGGGAAAGCCGTAGAAACAGCAGGCGATATAGATGTGTTGTTGTTGGATAAAACGGGAACAATTACGATTGGAAACCGAAAAGCAACCAATTTTTACGCCGCTAATGGCACTGACAACAAGACTTTTATGAATGCTGTAGTATTAAGTTCTTTAGCAGATGATACGCCCGAAGGAAAGTCTATTATTGAGTTGGCAGGTAGTCATGGATTGAAGATTCCAGTACTACAAAATGATGTTGAATTGATAAAATTCACGGCAGAAACTCGTTCGTCGGGTGTGAATTTAGCGAATGGTATTCGTATTCGTAAAGGTGCTTTTGATTCGATGAAAAACCTTGCAGAAAGTGCAGGTAATACTTTCCCAACTGAAATTGCAGACAAGGTGAAATTTATTGCCAGTAATGGCGGTACGCCTTTGGTCGTAACTCAAAATGAAAAAGTATTGGGCGTTATCGAATTGCAAGATATTATTAAAGTGGGCATTCAAGAACGTTTTGAACGTTTGAGAAAAATGGGTATTAAAACGGTAATGGTGACGGGTGATAATCCTCTGACAGCCAAGTATATTGCCGAAAAAGCAGGCGTGGATGATTTTATCGCTGAGGCAAAACCAGAAGATAAAATGAATTATATCAAAGCCGAACAAGCCAGTGGAAAATTGGTAGCGATGATGGGCGATGGCACAAACGATGCCCCAGCTTTGGCTCAGTCGGATGTAGGCGTAGCGATGAACTCTGGAACGGTGGCCGCCAAAGAAGCGGGAAATATGGTGGATTTGGACAATGACCCAACGAAATTGATTGAGATTGTAGAAATCGGTAAACAATTATTGATGACTCGTGGTACGCTCACTACTTTTTCGATTGCCAACGACGTAGCCAAGTACTTTGCCATTGTGCCAGCCTTGTTTATTGCCAGTATTCCAAGCTTGCAAGGCTTGAATATTATGCACTTGCATTCGCCCGAAAGTGCCATTTTATCGGCTGTGATTTTTAATGCCCTTATCATTCCTGCTTTGATTCCTTTGGCTTTGCGTGGTGTTGACTACAAGCCTATCGGAGCGAGTGCTTTATTAAGAAGAAACTTATTGATTTACGGACTCGGCGGTGTAATTATTCCTTTTATCGGTATCAAAGTACTCGATTTGGCGGTGGGAATGTTTTTGTAAATCGGTTATCGGTTATCGGTTATCGGTTATCGGTTATCGGTTATCGGTTATCGGTTATCAAGGAGTTCTTTTTGAGCTAAAAAGTTCCCAAATTAAGAAAGTTTATTAAAGTAATATACGGTTAACTATTAACAGATAACAATTAACGGTTAACCGATAACAGACAAGAAGATGAAAACTCAATTTTTTCCAGCACTTAAACTCACTTTATTGTGTGTATTGCTATTTGCTTTTGTGTATCCTTTAATTGTGTTGGGTTTTGCTCAACTTGCTCCTGATAAAGGAAAAGTTACTTTTGTGGAATACAAAGGTAAAGTTGTTGGAGCAGCCAATATTGGTCAGAAATTCGATCAAGATCAGTATTTTAATGGTCGTCCTTCGGCGGTGAATTATAATGCTGCTGGTTCTGGTGGTTCAAACAAAGGAACTACCAATCCTGATTATTTGGCACAAGTACAAGCTCGTATTGATACTTTTTTAGTACATAATCCAACAGTACCCAAAGCAGAAATTCCTTCTGAATTAGTAACGGCTTCTGGCAGTGGACTCGATCCACACATTTCGCCAAAAGCTGCTTTGGTACAGGTAGATAGAATTGCCAAAATCAGAAATATATCAAAAGATAAATTAATTGCTTTAGTAAATGCCCAAACCGAAAAACCACTTTTAGGCTTGTTCGGAACAGAAAAAGTAAATGTGCTGAAATTGAATATTGCTTTGGAAGCTGTGAGCCTTGAGCTTTAAGCTTTTTTACTCATGGCATGACTCGAAGTCATGCCATGAGTATTAAGTAGTATTCCCAGAAATTTGAATAAATTATTATAGCTCGTTGCTCAAGGCTCAAGGCTCATAGCTCGCAGCTCAAAGCTAACAGCTCACACAATCTCATGAAAACCATTTATTTAACATTGATTGCCTTGTTCTTTTTTCAAGTCAATATTTTTGGACAAACTGAAAGTAAACCAAGCATTACTTGGTCTGGTTATTTAGAAACCTATTATGTTTATGATTTCAACCAACCTGCCAATCACGAGCGTCCGAGTTTTATGTATAATCATAATCGACACAATGAGTTTAACCTCAATCTTGGTTTTATCAAAGGCACTTATCTTTCAGCAAACACACGGGCGAATTTAGCTTTGATGACTGGTACTTATGCCCAGTACAATTTGGCAAGTGAGCCTTCATTGTTGCAACACGTTTTTGAAGCGAATGTAGGAGTGAAACTTTCAAATAAACAAAACCTTTGGTTGGATGCAGGCATTATGCCTTCGCACATTGGTTTTGAAAGTGCCATTTCAAAAGATTGTTGGACGCTCACCAGAAGTATCTTGGCAGAAAACTCTCCCTATTATGAGTCTGGAGTGAAAATTACCTATATCAATGCAGACAATCGTTGGATGCTTTCAGCTTTGGCATTGAATGGTTGGCAACGAATCAAACGACCAGATGGAAACCAAACGCTGGCTTTGGGAACGCAAGTGCAATTTAAACCGAATGAGAAAACCACACTGAATTGGAGTACTTTTATCGGAAATGACAAACCAAGTAGCCAAAAGCAAGAGCGTTATTTTTCAAATCTTTATGGCATTTTTCAACTGTCTTCAACATTGGGTTTGATTGCAGGGTTTGATTATGGTTTAGAACAAAAAGCAGTGGCTTCGTCTGAGTACAATACTTGGTATAGTCCCGTGGCAATTTTAAAATATACTGCAAACACAAAATGGTCAGGAGCGGTGCGTTGGGAGTATTACCAAGATAAAAATGGGGTAATTATCGCCAGCAATACGCCAAATGGCTTTCAAACAAAAGGTTATTCATTGAATATCGACTATAAAGTAAGTGACCAAGTACTCTGGCGAGTGGAAGGGAAATTATTAGAAAGTAAAGACAATATTTTTATAAAAGAAGGACAAGCAGTGAACAATAATTTCTCACTTAATACTTCAATGGCTGTTCAGTTTTGAGCGACGAGCTATGAGCAGTGAGCTTTGAGCTTTACTATTAAATAAGTATCTCAATATTTTATAGCTCAATACTCAAAGCTCACTGCTCAAAGCTCAAGGCTGAAAGCTCGTAGCTCAAAGCTCACAGCTCATAACTCATTGCTAAAAAACACATGGAACATTCGGCTCAATATTTTTTAGATTTAATCAAAAGCTCCAAAAGAGGGAAGTTTAAAATTTACATTGGTATGAGTGCTGGGGTGGGCAAAACTTTTAGGATGTTGCAAGAAGCCCACACTTTGCTCAGAAACAATGTCAATATAAAAATTGCTTATATTGAAACCCACAACCGAGCCGAAACCCATGCTTTGTTGGAAGGTATTCCTGTGATTCCTCGCCGAAAACTTTTTTACAAAGGCAAAGAATTAGAAGAAATGGACGTGCAGGCTGTCATCAACCAACGTCCAGAAATTGCTATTGTCGATGAACTCGCTCATACCAATATTGAAGGCTCTAAAAACGAAAAGCGTTGGCAGGATGTCATGGACATTCTGAATGCGGGCATCAATGTGATTTCTGCCGTCAATATTCAACACCTTGAAAGCCTAAACGACGAAGTAAAACAAATTACTAATGTAGAAGTAGCCGAAAGAGTACCCGACTGGGTTTTGCAACAAGCTGATGAAGTGGTAAACATTGATTTAACGGCTGATGAATTAATTACAAGGCTCAAAGAAGGGAAAATTTATGATTTGAGGAAAGTAGAAACTGCCTTGAATAATTTCTTTCAACCTGCTAAATTATTGCAGTTGAGAGAATTAGCTTTGAAAGAAGTAGCTCATCAAGTAGAAAGAAAAGTATTCAATGAAGTAGCCAGTAGCAAATTTACCCATGAACGATTTTTAGCTTGTATCAGTTCTAATGCCAATACTTCCAAAAATATCATTCGTAAAACGGCTCGATTGGCTTCACATTATGATTCAAAATGGTTTGTATTGTACGTACAAACGCCATCGGAATCGGGAGATAAAATCAATTTGGCAACGCAAAGGCATTTGATTAATAATCTGAAATTAGCCACAGAATTAGGAGCGGAAGTCATCAGAATACCAAGTGATTCGGTTGCAAAAAGTATTGTAGAAATCGCTGAAAAGTACGAAATCACAACAATTTGTATCGGAAAACCGCATTTTAGTTTATTCAGAATTATCTTGGCAACGAATTTATTCAATCAGTTATTAAAAAAACTTTCGTCTTCGGATATTGATATTGTGATTTTAAGTTAAATAGATTACTCATTAATGGTTGTCTATTATTTCACTGGCAGGGAATCAAAAAAAGCTGAAAGCTCATTGCTCACAACTCACAGCTAATTACCATGAAAATCAAAGCAAAACTTCAACTGGGATTATTCTTCCTTTTTTCCGTCATCGTCTTGTTGGGCGGTATGGGAACGTATTATCTGAATCAATTACAGGCAGATTCCAGCAAAATCTTGAAAGATAATATTGAGTCCTTGGAATATGTACAGGGTATGGAAGAAATACTCAATGCTTGGTCGTCGGTTGATACTGCCAAGCATAAATCTTTTGAAGTTTTGTTGGAGAAACAAGCCCACAACGTAACGGAAGTAGGCGAGCTTGAAGCTACGCAAAATCTACGGAAAACCTATTTTGAATTTAAAAAAGATAGTTCAGAAACATACTTTACCAAACTGAATCAAGCTTTGTTCAACATTGCTGAGTTGAATCAACAAGGCATTGTTCGTAAAAATGATTTGGCTTTGAAAACCGCCGAAAATGCCAGCAATTATTTAAAAATGGTTGCCATTGTTTGTATGTTGCTGACTTTTACTTTCATCGTCAATTTCCCGTCTTACATTGCCAATCCTATTAAAGAACTGACCAAAGGTATTCAGGCAATTACCAATAAAAATTATGAACAACGCCTGCATTTTTCTTCGGAAGATGAATTTGGCGAATTGGCTTCGGCATTTAATTCAATGGCTGAAAAATTGAACGAGTACGAGCATTCAAATCTGGCAAAGATACTTTTTGAAAAAAGTAGAATTGAAGCCATTATCAATAATCTAAATGATGCCGTGATTGGTTTAGACGAACAAAATAAAATACTCTTCGTCAATATTGTAGCGATTAAAATGTTGAATGTGAAATCAGAAGATTTGATAGGAAAATATGCCCCCGATGTTGCCATTTACAACGATTTACTGAGAACACTTTTGAACGAAAAACAGCAAAACAAAGAAATTAAAATCTATGCAGACGAAAGAGAAAGCTATTTTACCAAAGAAACTTTAACGGTTGAAAGCAATCAGAAAATTTTAGGAAAAGTAATTTTATTGAAAAATATCACCCGTTTCCACGAATTAGATGAAGCCAAAACCAACTTTATCGCCACGATTTCGCATGAATTAAAAACGCCAATTTCAGCGATAAAAATGAGTTTGAAATTATTAGAAAACGAAAAAGTTGGAAGCTTGAATCCAGAACAAAGCCAATTATTGGAAAATATTAAGTCTGATAGTCAGCGATTGTTAAATATTACAGGCGAATTGTTGGATTTAACCCAAGTAGAAAGTGGAAAAATCAGTTTGAATTTACAAGCCGTAGCTCCGCAAAATATCATTGAATACGCAACTTCGGCAATACAATTTCAAGCACAGCAACAAAATATAGAAATTGAAATTCAGCTTTCAGACAAGCTTCCACAAGTACAAGCTGATGCCGAAAAGTCAGCATGGATTTTAGTGAATTTATTGACAAATGCCATTCGTTACAGTCCAGAAAATAGCAAAATTATTGT
>JACCDR011864318.1_pt1 | contig 11249 bp, 15 predicted proteins | sample 7446431 | NCBI WGS metagenome assembly JACCDR01 (sample SAMN15323443, study PRJNA562643) | freshwater metagenome | isolation source: river surface water | place: USA:Blue River Watershed | collected 2017-08-17 | reverse complement strand
TCTCCCTTGGCTTCAATTCCCTTGCCGATCAGCTGGAAGTCAAGGGACACAAAGTCACCCAACACTCTTGGGATGCCAACATCCTCTCGGCTCTTTGGAATCGTACTACCTTCCCAACCCTCGACCAAGTCGCAATCATCGGCCACTCCCTAGGAGCCAATCAGCTTGGCTACATCTCCGACCATATCGGCCGCTCTATCGCCCTCGGCATCGCCTATGATCCTTCACGTCTCTCTCCGCTAGTCCATGATGGGGTTCAGCGGGCGCCGAATTTCAAATCCCTCGTAGTCTATTCCAATCCCTCCGCTTGGATCTACGGTGGGTCCACCTACGTCGGCTCAAACGTAGTTGACCTTAAGGTTAATGCCTTCCATCTTGGGATCACCTACGATCAATCCCTTCACCAGCGAACAATCAAAGTAATCGAGGCCTATAATGCCAAGCCCAACCCTTGAACAAGTCGAAATCATCGAGGCCGCCTGCAAGCGTGACCAAAACTTGATGGTCAATGCCCTCGCAGGCACCGGCAAAACCTCTACCATCGAAATGGTAGAACGCCAGTACCCGAAGAAGCCTCTTCTCTACATCGTCTTCAACAAAAAGAATGCTGAAGAAGCCGAGAAGAAACTCCAAACCACAACCACCGTCCGCACATGGAATGGCCTTGGCCACAGGGTTTGGGCCTCCGCCTGCGGCAAGCGTCTCTCCCTCAACGCAAGGAAGAACCAAGAGATCCTCAAAGACATCATGCAACCTCTAAAGAGGAGCGAAACCGATGTCATCTGGTCCTGTTTCTGGGAAATCATGCACGCCGTTAGCTGGGCTAAGTCCAGTGGATATGTCCCTGATGGGAAGTACCCCACTGCCCAACGGCTATGCACCCGCAACGAATTCCATGCCTCCCTCGACGAAGAACCCGATGACCTCGTCGCGGACCTCGTCGATGAAGTCCTCCATCGGTCAATCCAACAAGCTTACGCAGGTCTCATTGACTTTGACGATCAGGTTTACATGCCCGCCGTATTTGGCGGAACATATCCTCAATTCCCTTTCGTCGTGGTTGACGAACAGCAAGACGCGAACGCAGTCAACCATGCGATGCTTAAAAAGCTTGTTAAGGATCGTTACATGGGTGTCGGAGACCCATGGCAAAGCATTTATGGATTCCGCGGTGCAGTCCAAGGTGGAATGGCGAAGGCTAAGGAAACTTTCTCGTGTAAGGAACTTGACCTCTCTGTCAGCTTCCGCTGCCCCCAAGCCATAGTTGAGAATGCCCACTGGCGGGTTCCGCATTACAAATGGATCAAGGAAGGTGGCCATGTGGAGCGGTTGGAGTCTCTGGATAGCTCTGATATTGTCGATGGTGGGGTTATACTCTGTCGCAACAACGCCCCTCTCTTTAAGGTCGCCCTTCGACTTCTGGCTCAAGGCCGTGGTGTCAGCGTTGCTGGTAGCGACCTTGGCCCTAAGATTATTGGGATTATGAAGAAGTTCGGCCCTGAGGAAACCTCCCAGGCCGAGCTTAAGGAAGCCATCGAAGACTGGCGCCAAGCCAAGATCCTGAAGAAATCCAAATCCGCGATGGATATTGCCGACTGCATGCAGGTCTTTGCCGATCACGGAGTGAACCTCGGCCAAGCTATCCGCTATGCCGAACACTTGTTTAAACAAAGCGGCACCATCCGCCTGATGACTGGACACAAAGCAAAGGGATTGGAGTTCGATCATGTCTACTTCCTCGATAGCTGGATCATCGGAGAAGACGAGCAAGACCTCAACCTCAAATACGTCATCGAAACCAGATCCAAAGATCGGCTCCAATACATCGATACCACCTGCATCAACTGGTAAGAAATACGATGGTCGATACGCCAAGACAGATGAAGTCAATCGCTGGTTTAGACCCAACCACAAGTATGGTACGTTTAAACGTGATAAAAAACCTGTGATTAACGTCATCTTCACCCAAGAACTCTTTGACAAGATCGTAGCCGAAGCAAAGTCACGTCGCGTATCCTTCGGCTGGATGGTCCGCCACCTCTGTGAAGCTTCAATCGATGGAATAGAATGAATGACAACCTCAAAAAGCCGTCTTGCCTTTCAAGACTGTATCACGATCTTCGAGAAAGCTCTCGAGGATGACTTCGGCTGCCGAGTGCGGATGAAGGATCGAAACTCAGCCTTCCACTACCGGCTGCGTCTCCATGCTGCCCGGCAGATCGATCGCGATGACAACAAATACGTCTATCGGGAACAGGAAGATCACCAACTCTATGGGCGCTCGGTCTTCGACCAATTGATCTGCAAGATTCGTTTCTATGAAGGTGCTTGGTGGGTCTATGTCCAAAAGATGACCCTTCCCGGCGAAGTCGAAGCCCTCTCCGAACTTCCGGATGGCGCCCGCGATGTCGCCAACATCGTTGACGCCGAGTTCGAACCGATCCAGAACATCGAACAAGTCACCGAGAAACTCCAAATTACCGATCTGAAACGGAGGGTCTAATGGTCCTAACCCAAACTCTCGCGATTGAACTCTGGTCACGTGCACTAGAATCCGAAATTGGCATCCGCATCCCGCTGACGGAGATGGACAAGAGACAAGCTACCAACATCCTCTATCGGGGTCGTCAAGAGGCCAAGAACCCTGCGCTTGACATGGTTAAGCTCGTCACCCCCGGTCCGCACCCGAATGAAATCTGGCTCGTTCGTGAGATGGTGGTGTTATGAGACTTGCGGGAGAAGACTTAATCAAAATCACCCTCAACCTCTACGCCAAAGATGCCGAGGAAATGAAACGCCTCTACGGCTGGGGCTGGTCTGAGAAAGTCCGTCAACTGATTCGGCGACATCTTGAAGATAGGAAAAGCAACCAATGAACGAGCTTGACGACTACATGGATATCCACCCGAAGGATCCTTCCTTCGATATCGAAAAGGTTATCGCCCACCACCGACGCTATCGCGCCCAGATCGAGGGCGGGGTCAAGCCCAAGCGGGCGAAGAAAGACACAGGGCCGAAGATTGAAACCACTCTCGATACAAAGGCCCTTCTCGCCTCTATTATGAAGGCCAACCCTTCCCCCGAACCCAAGCCTGCCGATGGCTTCAAGAGGCGCGTATGACACTCAACGAAGCCTACATCACCAAGGGCGGCGAAGCCCTCTCCCCCTTCCTGCCCGACACCAACATCCAATTCGCTTGGGACTCAACCTCCCTCAGCTACATCAAAACCTGCCCCCGGCTCTACTACTACATCATGATCAAGGGCTGGTCCGTCACCGACCAAAGTGTCCACCTTCGCTTCGGTATCGAGTATCACCAAGCTCTCCAAGAATTCGATTCACTCATAACCGAAGGGGCCGATCGTGAAGATGCCATCAAACAAGTTCTCACCAATCTTCTCGAGCGCACCTGGGAATGGCGACCGGATGAAGAAACCCGGGCGGGGAAGTATAAAAACCGCCGTACGCTATTTCGTCTTGTGCTTGATTATCTGGATTTTTATAATCCTGACCCTGCTACCACTTATATCTTACAGAACGGCAAGCCTGCTACTGAACTGAGCTTCCGCTTTGAACTCGACTTCAATGCCCCTGGAAGTCAACAGCCTTACATGCTCTCAGGCCACCTCGATCGGGTTGTTGAATACCAAGACGAACTATTCGTGATGGATCGTAAGACTTCCCAAACCACCCTCAGCGGCCACTACTTCGATCGCTACGATCCCGACAACCAAATGTCTCTCTACACTCTCGCAGGTAAGACTGTCCTTCAATCCCCAATCAAGGGCGTTATCATTGATGGGGCACAGGTTCTCCTCGAGGATACCAACCGCTTCGTTCGCGGCATCACCTACCGCAGCCAAGACCGTGTCGATGAATGGCTCTTCGACCTCCAACACCACTTTAAGATCGCGGAGTTCTATGCCAAGGCCAACTACTGGCCTCAAAACGACACCGCCTGTGACAAATATGGCGGCTGCCGATTCCGCGATATCTGCTCCAAGTCCCCGAAGGTCCGTGAAAACTTCCTCAAGGCCAACTTCGTCAAGCAAGCTCCGGAGGAAAGATGGAATCCGCTAAAGCCACGATAAAAGTTAATCACATCGTATACACGAAGGTGATTAACACAAAACCGGTGAACGAAAACTTTCCTGATGGCGATTGGTGGGTTCACTTTGATGGTTCTCGTGAGTCACTTATGTTTCCTTCCTATGCGTTCAACGTCGGCGACAAAGTCAAAATAACATTTGAGAGGGTCTAATGCCAAAACTCAGCGATCACCAATCCAACGAATTCACCAAGATGCTTATCATGGGGGACTCCGGCTCCGGCAAAACCGGCTGCCTCGTCTCCCTTCTCAAGGCCGGTTACAAACTCTTCATCCTCGATTGGGACAACGGCCTCGAACCACTAAAGCAGTTCGCCTTCAAAGAATGCCCGGAGATGGTGGACAATGTCGAATACCGAACACTGCGCGATAAACGCAAAGCTACCGCTGAAGGCGCTACGGTGGTTGCACCAAAAGCATTCTTGGAAGGGATCAAGATGCTTGATCTATGGAAATACAAAGCTGATGATGGAGGCGAAATCAACTTTGGGTCCCCATCTGAATGGGGCCGAGATTGTATCCTTGTCATTGATTCCCTCACATTTATGTCGGATGCGGCTTATGATTGGCGTGAGCCTCTTGCTCCGCGATCCCGCGACGGGAAGTATGATGCCCGCGCTGTTTATGGGGACGCTCAGGCCGCTATCGAAAATGTACTCGCATTGCTCACAAGCGAGGGTTTCCGAACTAACGTGATTGTCATCGCCCATGTCAAATACGTTGACAATCCCGACGGATCTAAGAAGGGCTACCCCACCGCCATCGGCTCAGCTTTGAGTCCCCAAATCCCACGGTACTTCAACACCGTGGCCCTTTGTCAAACAGCAGCAGGAGGCAAACGCACAATCCAAACAGCCGCAACCGCTATGATTGACTTGAAGAACCCAAAGCCATTCGCGATGGCCAATTCCTACCCTATCGAAACCGGCCTCGCGGACTTCTTCGCGGTTCTTCGCGATCCGCCTAAGACAGTTCCGGCGAAGCCGAAGCTGACATTGAAGCGCGTGTAACGTCCATTCAAACACAAGGGACATACTATGAATAAGCCAAACTTCGCCTCCGTTCTCGACATGCCGATGGACTCCATCGAGAAGCCGAAGCCGCTTCCGGCAGGGTCCTACATCTGCGTCATCGCGGGTCTGCCGACCTTCGGCGAATCCACTAAGAAGAAGACTAAGTTCGCCGAGTTCACCTACAATGTCGTCGGCCTTGGCCCGGACTTCGAAGGCGATGAAGAGAAGCAGGCGGCAATCGAGGAGATGGGTGGGTTCCAAGGCAAGACCATCCGCGACACCTACTACCTCACCCCCGATGCAGCCTATCGGCTGAAGGAAATGCTGACCAACGCAGGGGTTGAGACCGAAGGTCGAACGATGAACGAATGCATCGCCGACTCTCCCAACCAGCAACTCTTGGTCAACATCAAGCACGAACCCTCGCAGGATGGAACGAAGGTCTATGCTAACGTCTCCGGCACCGCTCCGATTGAGTAAGTAAACCAAGGGGCCACTCGCGAATGGGTGGCCTCACTTTCTTGGAGGAATAAATGCCAGATAATCATAAAGAACAATGTATCTATTGCGGTCTCCCCGGAGTTAAACCAATGGCCGATCGCGATCCAATTCTTGTCGAACGTGAGAAGACCCACGGATCGTTTCAAGATGTCGCAGGATGTGCCCAAGACTTAAAGGCCGCTATCAGAAATAGAAAGTTGTCCAGCAGCAATATAGACGAAAGACAAATAGAAGCCTTAGACCTAATCTGCACCAAGATAGCTAGAATCATATGCGGGAATCCAATGGAACCGGACCATTGGGTCGACATCGCAGGCTATGCCAAACTCGGTGCCGAAGCATGCCCCAAATAATGATCATCGGCGAAGCGTGGGGCCGCGAGGAAGCAAAAGCCCTTCGCCCCTTCGTCGGCGCCAGCGGCTACGAACTAACCCGAATGCTCCGCGATGCCGGGATAAGCCGCGACGACTGCTTCCTCACCAACGTCTTCAACCACCACCCACCAGACAACGACCTGTCCTTCTTCTGCGGTCCCAAATCGGAGTCTCTTGATGACTACCCATCCCTCGGCAAATCTCAATACGTCCGTAAGGAATTCCAGCGTGAACTCACCCGACTGGGTGATGAAATACTCGATTGTAATCCTAACATCATTGTCTGCTGTGGTAATACTCCCCTGTGGGCTATGGCTGGCCGGACTGGTATCTCCAAGCTTCGCGGCACTACTCTTCTTTCTACTCACTGCGTCAGCGGTTATAAGCTTCTTCCTACTTATCACCCATCCGCAGTCCTTAGGCAATGGGAACTTAGACCGGTAACTGTTCTAGACCTGATGAAGGCGCTGCGTGAAAGTGCCTTTGAGGAAATCCGCAGGCCGCAAAGGGAAATCTGGGTCGAGCCAACCATCGAGGATATACATGAATTCAAAGCGCGATACATTAGCGACTGTCGGATCTTGTCTGTTGACATTGAGACATCAGGAACGAGAATTACGTGCATTGGATTCGCGCCCTCTAAAGACATTGCAATCGTTATACCATTTGATGACGACAGAAGAAAGGGAAGAAATTACTGGGAGACTCCGCAGGATGAGAGTATTGCAATCGGGATTATTAGAGAAATTCTCGAGGATAGAACTATCCCTAAAGTCTTCCAAAACGGAATGTACGACATCGCCTTCCTCCTCCGATCGTTAAACATCCGTGTCTATGGTGCCATCCACGACACCATGCTCCTCCACCATGCCCTCCAACCAGAGTCCCTGAAAGGCCTCGGCTTCCTCGGCTCAGTCTATACCGATGAAACCTCATGGAAGGTGGAGCGGAAGGGAACAGCAACCATCAAGAGGGATGAATGAGAATCATCCGCACTCACGAGTCAAAGCCCGACGATCTAAAGTCCCAAAGCGAACGTGATTGGGTCTACAACGGGCTCGATTGCTGTATCACGATGGAGGTTCTGGATGCCCTACTTCCGCAACTCGACAACGTCACCTCCTCCACCTACGCCTTTTCCCGCAGTCTCCAAGGACCGGTCTTGGAAATGGGGCTGCGTGGAATATTGGTGGATCAAGGAAGGCGGTCAGAAGTCTTGGATGAGTACTTTGAAGATCTGGATAAGCTCGAAGCGCAGCTTGAGCGTATTGTTCTCGAAGGTGTGGGTATGGCAACCTTCAACTGGCGGTCTACAAAGGACCTTCAAGAACTCTTTTACAATCACCTACGAATCCCTGTCATGCGCAAGCAAGGCCGACCCACAGTAAATCGCGATGCCCTAGAGAAGATGGAGCAATACATCATCGCCCGCCCAATCATCGCACATATGACGACCATGCGCGATATCGCCAAGAAGATCACCTTTCTCCGCACAGGAATAGACCCCGATGGCCGCATGCGAACAAGCTATAACATTGCTGGTACTAGCACAGGCCGTTTCTCTTCTTCTTACAGTGAGTTTGGTACTGGTGGTAACCTACAGAACGTGGAAGAAAGTCTTAGGTCAGTATTTATAGCCGATCCCGGAATGAAGATGGGAAAGTTTGACGCAAAATCAGGGGAGAGCTTCTGTGTTGGTGCGATTGAATGGAACCTATTTGACGACGAAAAATACCTTGTGGCCTGTGAATCTGGTGACCCGCACACCGCAACTGCTCGTATATGCTGGCCCGACCTTGCTTGGACAGGTAACCTCAAGCAAGATAAAGACCTCGCGGAAACACCATACTATCGACATTACACTTACCGTTTCATGTGTAAAAAGCTTGGCCATGGATCAAATTATGGCGGTAAGCCTGCTACACTCTCCACGCAAGCGAAGGTCCCGCTCTCGGTCGTCCAAGACTTCCAGCCGAAGTATTTCACGGCCTTCCCTTCACACCAAGAATGGCATAGGTGGGTAGATGAGCAAATCCGAACTAGCGGACTACTTACTTCTCTTACTGGCCGTCGGCGCCATTTCTTCGGTCGCCGTGGAGACGATTCTACACTTCGCGAAGCCATCGCCTACGACCCTCAAGGATCCCTTGCCGATATCGTTAACACTGCAATGCTACGCATTTGGCGACAGCGAACCGCCGACCTACTCATGCAAGATCATGACGCCATTACCGTCCAATACCCGGAAGAACGAGAAGACGAAATAATTCCGCAGATCCTTGAGCAACTCAAAGTTCGGGTGGAGCTTAACAATGGCAGGGTTTTAGAGATTCCGTATGACGCAAAAACCGGATGGAACAGGGGGGACTTCTCGAGTGAGAACCAAAGCGGACTCAAAGACTGGCGCGGCGGGGACAAACGGAAGCGGCCAAAGGAAGTTGACATCTTGGATCGAAAGTTTCGTTAACTATACTGAAGGTCTAGAGTCGCCGGTCATCTTTCGCAAGTGGTCGGCGATAGCTACGATTGCAGCTACGCTTGAGCAGAAGGTGTGGCTAAAGACTGCATCCAAGCTCTATCCTAACATCTATGTCTTTGTCGTAGGCGATGCCGGCACCGGTAAGTCTCGAGCGATCAACGCAGCCGCAGACTTCTATCGCGATCTGCCTGAACCACACATGGCCCCTACCTCCATGTCAATGGCCTCTATGACCGATTGCCTTGTAGCCTCCAAACGCCTTATAATGCGCCACAACGAAGACGCCCTAGACTACAATTCCATGTTCATCGCGGTCGATGAACTCTCTGCCTTCATGGCTAAATACGACGAGGAGATGGTCGGTGGACTCACAACCTTCTATGACGTGTCAATCCCTTATGGGCAGAACCGTCGAGGAAATGATATTAAGATTAAAATCAAGCATCCTCAACTATCCATCCTCGCCGGCTCTACTCCATCTAATCTCATGCGAACACTGCCAGAAGCGGCTTGGGACCAAGGCCTTATGTCGCGTGTTATTATGGTGCACGGGTATGATAAAATCATTACAGACATCTTCGCCCACGAGGTCAAGATCAAACCCGAGGAAATGCAACATGACTACAAAGCAATCAACTCCCTCGTTGGGGAGTTCAAAGTCACGCAAGACTTCAAAGACGCGATCAACAACTGGCGCAAAGCCGACGAAGACTTCCCTCCAAAGCCTACCCACCCAAAGCTCCGCCACTACTGTGCTCGAAGACTTGGCCATCTCCTCAAACTTGCCATGGTCAGCGCAGTGGACAAGAGCAATGAACTTATCCTCACCAAACAAGACTTCAACACCGCGCTCGGCTGGCTCATCGAAGCCGAAGAAACGATGCCAGCGATCTTCCAAGCGGGCGCGGTCGGCGGCGACGCGAAGGTGATGGATGAAATCTACGACTTTGTTCGGGTCGCAAATCGCGGAAAGGGCGTGCCTGAGTGGCGAATAGTAAACTTCGCCAAGGACCGGATGCCGTCCTACACCTTGCTTAAAGTAATCGAAGTAATGCTTCGCTCAAACATGCTCAGGTCGGTTGGTCGGGACTCACTGGGTCAGGGAGTATTTGAGGCGGTATTGGGCTTCCACCAAAACCAAAGACCCTCAACTCCAGACGGTAGATCCGCTGGGCATGGAGACGATTCGCCTGATCGGCCTCCTTCCGGACTTCATTAAACCCTCGATTGAGCCACACCATTAGTGTGACGACGGAGCCAGTGTATACTATGATGGACCCGATTAGGGTTAATATAAACGTGGCTCCGTCGTACATAACTTAGCCAACCTTGACGTTGTTCGGGGTTGAGAGGTTGATCGAGGCAACCGATTCAGCCACCTTCGGATCGCGATCCTCAAGTTGAATCGCCTTTACCTCCGGCAGGTTTGCGGCTGTGGTCACAATCGCGGTCTTCCTTGCCGCGACAGCACTCCAGATGGTGGCGATTAGCGTGCCAAGGCCAGCGAGAACGCTGATCCAGGTAGCTTGATCGAAACCGAAGTACCCGCGACCAGCAAGGAACCCTGCTACAGCCGCGACAATCGGGGCGATGGTAGTCTGGATTTGGGTGGGATTCATATCTTCCTTCCTTTGATGACAACTCCACGAACCTTGATCTTTCTCGAGCCGCCTTCCGCAAGCGGTATGCTGCTGACAGCTAGGCAGATATCATCAGCGATGGTAAGTGCCGATGTCACCGCTGAGTATTTATTCACCAGTTTGATAACCGATGAAACCGTGGGGGCAAATCGGCAGAAGGTTTGCACAGCCTTCAATGTTTCCTCAACCTTCGGCGAGAGCCCTAACGAAGTCTGCCCGGTAGTCATACACCCACCGAGGGCCAGGGCCAAACACAGTGCTATTGCTTTCATGACGTAGGCGCTCCTTCCAATCGTTGCACATATTGACCACTGACCCAGCCATAGTAAGTACCTGGAGTCTTGATATAGAGCCAAGTCGTGGTCCCATTCTTGGCCTCACCTTGCACCTCGACTCTTTGACCTTTATTCAACATCCCTTTCGCGGGATTGGTGACCCCAGGTCCGGCGCGGAAGTTAAGTCCGTCGATGGTAACCATTCCATCATAGAACGAGTTCGCACTCTTATGTGCAACCTCCTTCCCCGCGATCACATCCGCAACTTCCGTCGCATCATGTTCGCCAGCCTCCATAAGATTGCTAACAGCAAGGATCATCTCCTTCTTATCCCTAGCTATATTCTTCCCGGGGCAGTCATGTGTTGTCCGGGGATCTTCCTTATGAAGAAAGATATTCCCATTCGGATTAATCCCAATCGCGGAGCATAGCACCGCCGTCGCAAAGATGGTATTATGCTTGACTGCCAGCCCATCTCCCTTCTCGTCATCCTCAACTGAGAAGTCCCCGATCATCTCAATCCCAATCGAGGTCCCGTTCCAACTCGGGCTATGCACCCCGGGCTTGTCGAGGGGATTCATAACCCAGATCAAATCATTCGCGATGAACAAATGTGGACATCCACTCCACCCATTGTTCACCCGGAAGTACCTCTCAAGATTCTCAATCCGGGTCATGCCCGGAATCTTCCCCTTTCGGGCATCCTCATCGGCAGTTTTTATCCACTGCTTCAACGAAGGCGCAGCCGTGTTGTGCCAAACAATCTTATTCGGTCGCCACTGTGGCCACGAAGTCTCATTCACATACCGCTGAAACCCCGCTTGAGAGAACCCCTTCTTAATAGCAGGCCATGCCATT
>JACCDR010730358.1_pt1 | contig 11252 bp, 11 predicted proteins | sample 7446431 | NCBI WGS metagenome assembly JACCDR01 (sample SAMN15323443, study PRJNA562643) | freshwater metagenome | isolation source: river surface water | place: USA:Blue River Watershed | collected 2017-08-17 | reverse complement strand
TGTAAAACCTTCAATTAGTTTTATCTACCCAGATGAACACATCTCGATTGGGAAAAATGTAAACCTCGGTATCCGCTGGAAGACTGTGTTGCCACAAGTATATAAGAATAATCCTGTCGATGTATATTTGGTGAGATATGTTGGGAGAACTGTTCAGGTCCCCGCGGAGTCAGTTAGTGCTCTTGAGACAAAGTTTGAACTTGCAACAAGTATTCCGAATGTAGGTTCATATGGGTTTGATATTGCAAAGACGTTTAATCAATTTAAAAATGTATTCGGATCAGTAGAAGGTGCGGTGAGAGTAGTTCCTCGTGTATGTGTGAGAGATACGGCTGAAGCAGGAGTATCCCGACATATCGTATGCACTGGGGTTATTGATGGCTGGATACAACCTGAAAGTTATGTAGAGATAAAAGAGTAGGTATGATTTTCATGCCAAAGTAGCTCAGTTGGTAGAGCACGTCTTTCGTAAAGACGGGGTCGCGAGTTCAATCCTCGCCTTTGGCTCACGTTGTGTGTATGAAAAAATAAAAAATGAAAAGCGCTCCCTTGGGGAGCGCCGGGTGCGCAACTTCGGATTGCGCCGCTTTGTCGGACGATTGCAACTCAGTCCGCTTTAGCAATATACATATCATCCGGACTGAGTCCGGACGGCAAGGAACTCGGCAATCTGTTCTGTCTCGCATGTATACACCCGGCACTCCCGGTTGGAGCGCGTGGCAGGTGTGCCATTCGTGGCACGGTGGCGTAACAAGGCTGCCGCACTCCTGTTCCGAGGGGAGCATCCCCTGGATATACCGTTTGAGATGACGGCCCAGGTAGAGTGTCGACACAGATGTCGTCCGGGGAGAATACTACTTATATCCGAAAAAGTGTCAAATTGTGTATACTTATCTTGTACTAAGATATGACTCAATATAATTTGTAATATTATGACTCAAACAACGCCACATATATCACCAAACATTTGTGACAATTCCTGCAATGAATTTAGCGCAAAGAAGATCGGAGAGTTGCTCGCGTTTCTTTCTGTAGAAATCGATACTTTTTTTGCTAAAGCAAATCAGTCTTTTGTTTCTATTCACGGAGCACTCAAAATGGACACATTCAAGGAAGAGCTTGATGCAATGCAGTCTACACTTTTGACTATCGCCGAGGAACTTGAGGTGTTTGATATTGCCAAAGAAAAACAGAAGAAGACAATTGCAAAACTCGAAGCGATGAGAGAATTATATGTCAAAAGTGAATGGGACAATCCTGTTGAAATGGCAGAGTGGTCAGGTTTTTTCGAGGGAGCCGCGATTGTTCATTGGTCGCTCCTTCTTGGAGTGGCAGAGGCAATGGATAACAAGAAGCTTATTGAGCTTTCGCTTGTTGCGAAGAGATTCCATGAAAGTTTGCTTCATGTGTACAACAAATATCTTCATGATACAGCCGAAGTGAAAGCGTGTGTGAAGAGATAACGATCCTTGTCTGAATTAATACTGTGTATTCATGAAAAAAGAAGAGATAGAAAAACGAATTACTGAAATAGAGACCGCGATGCTTGAGGCATCGTTTTGGTCGGATAAGAACAAAGCGCAGGAACTCGTCAAGGAACTGCAAGACCTCAAAGCAAATCGCGACGGCAAAGGACCGTTTGATGGAGGATCTGCAATCATGACTATATTTTCTGGTGCAGGAGGTGACGATTCTGAGGATTTTTCACGAATGCTTTTTGAAATGTATTCAAAATATTTTGCAAAGAAGGGGTGGAACGCATCAATTATTCATGAACATACAAATGATCATGGTGGGTATCGAAATATTACATGTGACATAGATGGAAAAAATGTTTACGGCACAATCAAAAATGAATCAGGTGTCCATCGACTTGTACGACTTTCACCATTCAATTCAAAATCACTCCGACATACATCATTTTCTATGGTTGAAGTCATTCCAAAATTTGAGAAAGAATCAGTAATTGATATTCCCGAATCAGATCTTGAAATAACATTCGCACGAGCGGGCGGTCCTGGTGGACAAAACGTAAATAAACGCGAGACTGCAGTTCGTATGGTCCATAAGCCAAGCAAATTGTCAGTGAATGTTTCAACCGAGCGCTCGCAATTGCAAAATAAAGAGAAAGCGCTCGCAATTCTTAAGGCAAAGATATACAAAATTCAGGAAGAGGAGCGTGTCGCAAAAGAAAAAGGAATGTATATCAGCAAGTCTGTTGATGCAGAGTGGGGAAATCAAATTCGTTCATATGTACTCCACCCATACAAGCTCGTGAAGGATCATCGAACGGAAGTAGAGGAGCGAGATGTAGAATCTGTGTTAAATGGGGATATTGATGTATTCATCAATGCAGAAAAAGAACTGTAATACATTTATCATCAGTATTTAATTTGTTATAATACCAACCTATGATTTTGTTTGATTCTGTTACAAAAAGATATCGAGACGGGTCTCTTGCCCTCGATAATGTTTCTCTTCATATTAAACCAAAAGAATTCGTATCTATTGTAGGTCATTCGGGAGCGGGGAAAACAACCCTTCTCAAGATGCTTCTTTCAGAGGAAAAGCCAACAGAGGGAAATGTTTTTTTTGAACAAGTGAATATTCACCACCTCAGGAGGCGGGAGCTCAATCTCTATCGTCGCAAACTCGGAACAATATTTCAGGATTTTAGACTACTTCCTGATAAGACAGCATATGAAAATGTTGCGTTTGCGATGGAGGCTGCGGGACGAACTGATGAGGAAATACAGGCCGACGTACCACATGTCCTCGAGCTTGTAGATCTCGGCAAGAAAATGCACAATTTTCCACACCAACTCTCAGGGGGTGAGAAACAGCGAGTGGCAATTGCTCGAGCCATCGTCAATCAGCCCGACGTTATCATCGCAGATGAACCAACGGGGAATCTTGATCCGGTGAACACGTATGAGGTGGTTCAGATTTTGAAGAAAATTAATGATCTTGGGACAACCGTAATTCTCACTACACACAATGTCGGAGTTGTTGAAAATCTAGGCAAGAGAGTGATTACCATGAAGGATGGGAAGATCATCGAAGATTCGAAGGAGGGGAAGTATAAGTTATAAAATAACATTGCCACTGAAATAATATAAAAATATGTTTCTCACAAAAGTAAGAAGAATAATGAAATCGGGTTTTGTAAGCTTCTGGCGAAACGGGTCAGTATCCCTCGCTTCTGTGCTTGTCATGGTGGTAACTCTCATGGTGATCGCCTCTCTTTTTATGACAAGCAATCTCCTCCAATCAACTCTTGAAAACATCAAGAACCGAGTCGATATCAATATCTATTTTTCAACCACCGCAACTGAAGAAGATATGGCAACTTTGAAGCGTGGCCTCGAATCGCTTCCTCAGGTACAGAAAATTACATACACATCACGAGATGAAGCAATTGAACAATTTCGACTACGACACCAAGATGACAAGATTACGCTCGCATCACTCGATGAGCTCGATGAGAACCCGCTCGGTGCCACATTTACCGTCAAAGCAAAAGACCCATCTCAGTATGAAAGTATTGTGAGATTCATCCTTGCAAGAAAAGCGGCAGATCAAAGCACGGATGCAATTATCGATCGAGTGAACTATCCTCAAACAAAACAAGCTATTGATGCGCTTACCCGAATAATTGACGCATCAAATCGACTTGGAGCAATTATCATTGCTTTCTTTATCATCGTTTCGATGCTTATAACATTTAATACAATTCGACTCGCAATCTATGGATTTCGAGAAGAAATTTCGGTGATGAGACTTGTGGGTGCAAGTGAGATGTATATTCGCGGTCCATTCGTGATGGCTGGTCTTATGTATGGAGTTGTATCAGGAATTCTCACAATGCTTATTTTATACCCAGTTACATATTATGTCGGACCTCTCACATACAGACTTGGCACGGGTATCAATCTTTTCGACTTCTATCTCGGCAACTTCTTCGTCATCCTGATCGTCGTTATCAGCTCTGGACTCATTCTTGGTGCAATATCAAGTATCCTCGCGATTCGAAAATATTTGAAAGTATAGGGTAAGATAGGGATATGAAGGATAGAGTCTGTATATTTGACGAGACAAAGGTAGAAGGATTTTTTCCTCCGTATAGATTTTTGTCTAACTATTGGCCTGTTGAGGTGGAGATAGAGGGGGTTTTGTATCCAAGTGTTGAGCAGGCGTATAAGGCAATGAAGACAAATGACGTGGTGATTCGTCAAAATATTGCAAAACTTCTTCCCAATAAAATAGAGTTAGGGGAGCAGATTGAGAATCTTCTCAACGGATCAATTCGCAGTGATTGGACAGATTCGCTAAGACTTGAAATTATGGAAAAATTGGTGACTATGAAGTTTGATGGGAGAGATATGAAGCTCAGACAAAAACTAATTGAAACGGGAGATCGACAACTTATTGAAGCAAATAATTGGGACGATACGTTTTTTGGAGTATGCAATGGCATTGGACACAATCATCTTGGAAAAATATTGATGAAGGTGAGATCGAGTATAAAGGGGGAGTAATTGGGAAATGAAAAAGCCGACACCAAATTGTGCCGACTCGTAATTGTTGTGGTGATCGCCTAAGCGACCCCTCTCTCTGCTGGTCGGATTTCGTCCACGACCACAACCTAAACCCGGTTGTTTTGTGTCTTTTGCGTCGTCCGATGTGCTACGACACGCATACAGAGAGAGGGGTTTGACCAAGATCGTACCTAGTAAAAGTATATATCACTGAACATCGCTTTGTCAAGTCTGTGTATTTTTCAAATAAAACTATAGAATTAAGGCATGAAAAAAGGACATAAATTCATCTTTGTTGTCGGTGGGGTTATGTCTGGAGTGGGAAAGGGAATTACAACATCATCACTCGGCACAATTCTCCAAGCAAAGGGATATAAAGTGAATATTGCAAAAGCGGATCCGTATCTCAATGTGGATGCGGGAACTATGAACCCCACTGAACACGGTGAGGTTTTTGTTTTAAATAGTGGACTCGAAACTGATCAGGATATGGGAAATTACGAACGGTTTCTCAATCGCGATCTTGATGATGTGGACTATATGACATCAGGGATGGTGTATCTTGAAGTTATTCAAAAAGAGCGCGCACTCAAATATGGTGGTAAGTGTGTCGAAGCATTACCTCATATTCGCGATGAAATTACTCGAAGATTTGTTGAAGGGGGAAAGATTGCCAAGTCAGACGTAACGATAGTCGAAATCGGTGGAACAATCGGCGACTACCAAAACATTATGTTCCTCGAATCTGCGCGAACACTCAAACTTAAGTATCCAAATGATGTTGTGTTTGTCCTTGTGTCATACATGCCAATTCCAAGTAAGTTGGGCGAGATGAAGTCGAAGCCGACACAGAATGCTATTCGACAGTTGAACTCGTACGGTATCAATGCGGATTTTGTGATTGCTCGTGCGGATGTCCCTCTTGATAGGAAGAGAAAGGAGAAAATTGCAGAGTCATGTGCAGTGCCTGTTGAGAACGTTATCTCCGCCCCTGATATCGAAAGTATTTATGATGTGCCGATTAACTTCGAAAAAGACAAGATCGGAGATATGCTTACAAGAGCCCTCAAGCTCCCCAATCGGCAGACAAAACTGAATGGGTGGGTTGATTTTGTAAAAAGCGCAAAGAAGTCGCAGATGATTCCTGATAGCAAGGCAATTAATATAGCTGTGGTGGGTAAATATTTTGATACGGGAGATTTTGTACTTAGTGATGCATATGTGTCCGTGATCGAGGCGGTAAAGTTTTCAGCGTACAAACTTGGAGTGAAGGTGAAGCTTCATTGGATCAATGCGAAGCATTTTGAAAAAGGGAGTGGGATTGCGGGTGTTGATGCAAAAATTACAAAAGGCCTGAAGGGACTTTCAAAATTTGATGGGATTCTTGTACCCGGTGGATTTGGAGAGACGGGGATAGAGGGGAAAATAAATGTGATTACATATGCTCGAGAGAAAAAAATTCCATACTTTGGTCTCTGTTATGGTATGCAACTTATGGTCATTGAACATGCGCGAAATGTTCTTGGTCTTACTGATGCGACAACAACCGAGATAGTAAGACACGCAAAGAATCCGGTGATTGATATCATGGAGCACCAAAAGATGCATCTTGCAGAAGGGCGTTATGGCGCATCGATGAGACTTGGGTCATATCCGTGTCTCCTTGAAGAAGGCTCAATTGCATGGCAGGCATACAAGAATGCAAATTGGATAAACCGAAAGTCGGATCAGCACATATCGAAGAACTCCAAAGGCTCACAAGTTATTGAAAGACACAGACATCGATACGAGGTAAATCCTTTTTATGTTGAAGCTCTTGAGAAGGCAGGACTTATGTTTTCAGGAACATCTCCAGATGGAACATTGATGGAAATAGCCGAGCTTCCAACATCAGAACACCCATTCTTTTTGGGGTCACAATTTCATCCCGAACTCCTCGCACGACCACTTGATCCTCATCCGCTTTTCACGGCATTTATTGAGGCTACGCGGAAGGCAAAGAAGGCTTCATAGCTTGTTTCTGCCTTCGTTTTATAGTATTTTACCTCTACTGTCGGTTTTGGACCGATAAATATTGCGGGATCGTCTAATGGTAGGACATCTCCCTCTGGAGGAGGTTATCTAGGTTCGAGTCCTAGTCCCGCAGCAACTACTAAAACCAAAATAGTTTAGGATATTTTACCAATTATAAAATCCACCACTTCATCAGGGCTCATGTTTCCTGTATCAATACATTCACTCACAGTTGCGGGGTTATCAATGTAGAACTGATCATTTGGTTCAAAATATCCAGCTAGTTGCTCAACTTTGTCTTGTGGTAATTCACTAACACCTATATCTATTTTAGTCCGCTCAGCAACTCGTACTTTACGAGTATCCTTTGGTGCAGAGAGTCTATATGCAAAGAATTTTGCGTCACGTTTTTCTGCAATATCTTTTAGTTTTTCAAGTCCTTCAGCAGTTGTTACTTGTTCGACAATCACACTCACCCCATTTGCGAGGTATGTATCAATCATGGCAGCCATAACCGCTCTTATGACAACGAGGTGGTTCGGATTCTCCTTGTAGTTTGGAACTAGTCGCTTTACATCGGGCATTGCGATTCGAGCCGTGTCAGGTAATTTTTGATTCAATAACTTGGTTGTTGTCGTTTTACCAGAACCCATCGGTCCGTCGATAAAGATGAGGAAGGGTGTTTTCATAATTTACAAATTATAGCAGAAGGGGTTACCACTGTATTCAAGGTATGGAACCACTACGGTGGAATAGAAAAAGCAATAAAAACGTGTCATAATCCTGCCATGAAGAAAAAAGTGATTATTATCGGGGCTGGCCCCGGTGGTCTCTCGTCTGCAATGATTCTCGCTTACCGAGGCTACGATGTGTCTGTATATGAAAAACAAGGCGTTGTCGGCGGTAGAACATCTCCTATAACTGGAAATGGCTTTACATTCGAACTTGGTCCGACATTCGTCATGCTTCCTGGTATTTTTGAAGAAATATTTACACTGTCTGGAAAGAAACTATCCGACTACATAAATTGGAAAAAACTCGACACACTGTATCGACTCAAATTCGATGATGGAAGAAATTTTGTTGTATCAGATGATAAAGAAAAACTAAAGCAAGAAATCGCACGACTCTTTCCGGGAGATGAAAAAGGGTACGATCTTTTCCTGAAGAAACAGAAGAAGCAGTTTGAACGAATGTATCCTTGCTTGAAGATTCCGTATGAATCTTTCTTTGATTATTTCCGTCTACGACTTTTGCGCGCTTTGCCATATATGAACAACTTCTCTTCGCTCTATGATGTCATGAGTCGATATTTCAAACACGAAGATATGAAAATCTCGATGACATTCCAAGCGAAGTATCTCGGTATGTCGCCATGGCATTGTCCTGGTGCGTTTTCTATCCTTTCATATATTGAACATGAATTCGGAATCTATCATCCAATTGGAGGAGTACACAAAATTACCGAAGCAATGGCAAAAGTCGCTACTGAAAATGGCGCGAAGATCAATTTGAATTCCCCAATCAAAGAAATCCTTATCAAGGATGGCAAGGCAGTTGGAGTGTTGCTTGAGGATGGTACAGAAGACTTCGCGGACACGATCATTATGAACGCTGACTTTGCTGCGGGTATGACAAAGCTTATCCCAAAAAAATATCGGGAACATACACGGTGGAGTGACAAGAAGATTGAACAGCGACCTTTTTCTTGTTCTACATTCATGTTGTATCTAGGTTTGAAGAAGAAGTACGATACTCCACATCATAGTATTTTCTTTGCGAAGGATTATAAGGAAAACATTGCAGAAATTTTTGACAAGAAATCGCTTCCACAAGATCCATCTTTCTACATTCAGAATGCATCTGTCACTGACGACACGCTCGCTCCGGAGGGTAAGTCTGCGCTTTATGTTCTTGTGCCAGTACCGAACCTTAGCGCAAAAGATATTGATTGGAATGAACAGAAGGAAGTATATAAAGAGCTAGTTCTTAAGAAAATTGCAGAAAAAACAGAGTTCAAAGATATCAAGGATCAAATTGAATTTGAACGTGTTATCACCCCTCTTGATTGGGAGCGAAAGGTAAATGTATACAAAGGCGCGGTATTCAATCTCGCGCATACACTGGGTCAGATGCTTTATCTTCGACCACACAACAAATTCGAAAGTATTCCAGGTCTCTTTATCGTAGGTGGGGGAACACATCCTGGAAGTGGACTTCCCACAATCCTTGAGTCAGGAAGAATCACAGCAGATCTTATTGATAAGCAGAATACAAAAAAAGAAAATGAATACCTTTCAATCATTAAGACTCATTCGTGAACTATATTTCAAGAAAGGGCTTCCTGATCTAGATTTGATCCAGTCGTATGGATTGCTTGCGGTAAAGATCGGGCAGATTCATGCGCTTCGACTTGATTTTCTTTCTGCTGAAAAATGCGCACATCTCTCAAAGTTGTATCGTGGAGCAAAGCAAATACCAGTAGAGGATATACAGGCGCTCATTAAATCGTATGGAGGCAAAGATTTTGTCTCTCAGTTCCAAAAGATTGATACAGTACCTCTTGCCGTTGCGTCAATCGGACAGGTATACAAAGCAGTACTTCATGATGGAGAAGAAGTTGCGATAAAGATTATCAAGAAAAACTTCAAAGAGAGATTTACAAAAGATGTCAATAACATTCGTCGCTTTTTTAAGCGCGTGCTTATGTTTTTCCCGAAACTAAAAGGTGTGGGGAACCCTCTCGGTATTCTTGAGGATATCGAAAGCTATACACTGACCGAGCTCGATCTCCGGAACGAAGCCCAAGGACGAAAGATTCTCGAAGATGTGTATCTTGAATACAAAGATCAATTCGATCTTTCGGTGCTGAAGTTTATCGATATAAAACGTGAGCTTTCAAGTGAGAACATTCTCGTATCAACATATATTTCTGCACCGACCGTTGATGAACTTCTGACACAAGGTAAATTCACGTATGACGATATGCTTAAGCTCTTTTACATCCAGGGATTCTATATGTTCATCGCCGGTAAATTCCACGGTGATATTCATCCTGGCAACATCATGTATGACGGATCACATTTCTACTTCGTGGATACTGCATTTGTTGGAGTCGTAGGAGACAAGATTCGACGAGGGTTGTTTTCATTTTTCGAATCACTCGCTCTGTATGATTACAAAAAATGTGCACATTATCTCAACGAGATGGCAGATATTGGGCTTGATGGAGAAAAGTTTGCGAATTTCGAATCAGATATGCTTGAGCTTTATAAGGATTTCCAAGGCAAAACAGTATCTGAAGTATCTCTTACAAAACAGATGATGCAGACGATCAAGCTTGGAGTTGAAAGCGGTATGAAATTCGAAAAAGGAATATTCTCAATTATCAGAAGCCTCATGTATCTCGACGGAATGGTATTGAAGTGTAATCCAGACGCAATTCTTATGGAAGATATGCGAAAGTATATTGCGGATTATAAGAGTATGATGGGAGAGTAGATTATTAGATAATTCATTCACAACATGTTTATTTCTTCTTTAGCTTGGGTACTTGGAGGAGCGTTATTTGCATTTGTATATCGAATCGTTCATAAGAAAATAGCAAAGCCAGGAGCACTCACTCTTGGAGCAAAAAATATCGGCAAGAAAGATCGTATTGCACGGGTCATTATTGGCCTAGTGCTTCTTGTTTTAGCGTACAATGCAAACATGGATCCAGGAGCACTCTTCTTTGCTGGTTTTGCCTTCTTTGAGGCAGCATTTAGTTGGTGTGGACTCTACGCGCTTATGGGAAGAAATACGTGCCCTGTAGAGTAGTAAAGATGTTAAAATACATTTACTCATGAACAACAAACTCAAACTCGTCATCGCAATAGTTGTCTCGCAATTAGCGGGCATTATTGGTTCTATCTTCACAACAACAGAAGTGAATGGCTGGTATACAACAATTGCTAAGCCAAGTTTTAACCCGCCTTCATGGGTGTTTGGTCCTGTGTGGACGACACTCTTTATCTTGATGGGTATTGCTGCGTACTTGGTATGGAAGAGGGGTCTTGAGAATAAGGCAGTGAAGATTGCTCTTGGTGTGTTTATCTTACAACTTGTACTCAACACTTTTTGGTCAATTATTTTCTTCAACTTCCAATCACTTGGAGGAGCGCTCATCGAGATCGGATTCTTGTGGGTTGCTATTCTCGCCACAATTATTTTGTTTGCACGAATATCGAAGACGGCTGCATGGCTCATGGTTCCATATATTCTCTGGGTGAGCTTTGCGGGGTTTTTGAATTATACGTTGTATGTGTTGAATTAATATCGAGAGTTATGAATATCAGTAATGAAAAGAATATCGACTCAACAAGGGGGCATGACTTCCTTGAGGCGAAAGAAAGTGCCTTGCTTAAACCATTTGTTGAGCGACTAAGGGCAGAAGGAACTGGTGCATGGAAGGATTTTTTTGGACACATCTTGAGATCTATACACGTTGAAGTTGAATATACCAAGGACAAAACAGAGGGGTATGAAGCGATGAGGACACATCTTGAGACTGAACCTGGCATCCTTATCGCAAATCATCCTTCCGTCCTTGATATGATTGCAGTTCTCGCCGGACTCGAGAGAAAAGACATATTGATCATGTTGCAGAGAAAGCGGTTTGATTTTTTCGAGGATCTTTTCGGCAAAGACAATATTTTGAGA
>JACCDR011760054.1_pt1 | contig 11253 bp, 11 predicted proteins | sample 7446431 | NCBI WGS metagenome assembly JACCDR01 (sample SAMN15323443, study PRJNA562643) | freshwater metagenome | isolation source: river surface water | place: USA:Blue River Watershed | collected 2017-08-17 | reverse complement strand
ATATTGAGTCTCTTTTTTGTGATAAAAGTGGATACCAGATACTTTGCGAATACCATCATGATGTAAAAACTTTACTAGAAAATGAACAAAGACTTGACAATAAGCGCAAGTAGTGCTATACTATAAGTATATGATTGATAGATTAAAAGAATTATTCAAATTTTCAGCTAAAGTTGGTTGGTATTTACCCGCTGCGTATGACCAAAGAACTAAAGGTCCATCGGTATCTCTTCTATTCGCCCATGTTGCTAATTTTGTAGCCATTGTTGCTATTATTAAAAATTTACTAACTAGTACTGAAATTGGTGGTTACATGGCAATGGGGTATTCTGGACTTATGCTTGTGTTTTATTTACTGCGCTCAATCGGCAAGGCTAAGATTGGTAAAGACGGTATTGAGTTAGAAGATGATGACGATGAAGAAAAAGGGGAAACAAAATGACACAAAATTTAATTGGTTTAGCATTAACAATTCTTGGTTTATTCTGGGCGGCACGAACTGTCAAACAATGGTGGTCTAGTCGAAAAGTTAATCAGATTTCAAAAGAAGACCAAGCTATATTTAGGGAAGTATTAAAAAATGAAAATGACATTAAAGCGGTTACTGATAAACTTAAATCCATTCCTAATGAACAGGAAGGAAAGACAGATAGCCAAATTGAGAACTTTTGGGGAAGTAAGCAATAAACAAACCATGAAGGATTTAAAAATGAATATTAAATCTTTATTTACAGTATTTATAGTATCTCTACTCCTATTTAATTGTTCTGGCACAGCTCACTGTAAGACCGTTGTATCTTTAGGTAAAGGTGATATTGCTACATATAAAGGATATTTATTTACTCCTGAAATGGAAAAAAAAGCCAGAATTGCTTTAGAAGAAAACTATCAATATAAGATTTTAGTTACAGAACAATATGAAAATTTAGTTCTTCAAGGTAAAATGATTGAAAATAGAAATAGAATAATTGGTGAGCTTAATGGCAACATTGAGGATAACAAATTCTATAACATACTTTATTTTGTTGGTGGAGCTGTTATCGGTGGTTTGGTGACAAATGAACTTCGACGATAAACAAAAACTAATAAATATAGCTAAAAAACAGCCCAAAAAAGAATTTAAAAAAGATGAAACAAATGAGCTGGACGATATTAGGCAATATATTTCAGATTGCAATATTAAAAGCTTTAATGAAAAAATTCCAGCACATCTAGTTTATAACCGCTATCGACATTGGGCTAAAATAAACAATGTTCCACTAAGAAGCTCCGTTAACTTTTTTCAAAAATTTAGCTTCTTTTTCAATAAGAAAACTACTGGTGGGAGCAAATACTACTTACTTCATCCTGAAGGTTGGGATTTAACATTTGAATCTTTGAGAATATCAAGAGAGCAATATAATAATGGTCGCAAAGCGAAAAAGAAACGTTAGATTTGAAAGTTTAAATAAAGCGTATAACACTAAAGTTAGACGTGAACTTTTAGACGCGGATTATCTTTCTAAACTATCTAAAGAAGAATTAAGTTGGTATGCCCAATTTACTGACGAATATGTTGGTGGGGCAGTACACAAAAATCCAGACGGTAGCATAATTGAAGGACACATCCATAATACACCAGAGCTTGCTAAAAAATGTTATGACGACAATAATAGACGTAACAGTGATCTATATGGTGTAAATAAAGCAAACAACTTGATGTTTTCTATTGATGCTGATTTTAGTAAAAAAAGAATGAATAATGAGCCGGGCAACTATAAACAAGAATATACTCATTTTGGCTTTACTAATCACGATTTAACGGAACAAGCTGTTATTGCTGAAATTGAGAATAAAGAGAATGAAGAAGAATTAACGTTTAAAGAATACGTTATGGTTCGTAAAAATATGTTACCAGAAGTTAGGGATATTTATGATTTAAAATTCATAAAGCAGTATCCCAATGCTTATCTTTATTACACAATTTATGATAATCGAAATCTAACAGAAAAGCAAATAGATCGTTTAATTAGAAAACCAAAGCTCTTAGAAAAGCTTTTGAAGAATCCCCAATTCATGCAACGCAAGAAGAACGGCTCCAACAACACCTAATGTTGCCATAGCGGTACTTATAGTGTTTTTCAATAAATTGGTTTTAGCCGTAGCTCTCGCCTCTTGACTTTTAATCATCGACTCTAACAACGCTTTAGTTAATTTTTGCTCAGACTGAGCGTGTATCATTTCTTCTTTTATAATAGCGTGTAAATCTTCTAAGGCGTCAGTTCTTTTAATGTGATACTCAACCGAGTCAGTAAGTCTTTCCAAAATCTCGTTTTGTTTAGCGGCGGTAATCTTTAAATCAACAATATCGTCTGCTATTTTATCTATCTTATTTTGACTCATCTTTTTCCCCAATACCAACAGAATCCATCCATGTCTTAACTGATTGTCTAACTGTCGGGTCTTGCATTAAAGAATTAAGAACCGCAGCTCTCTTAACACTATCAGCTTGCCTCAAGTCCTGAACCGTCATATTATAATTCTTTAAAGCTGAATTCATGATTTTATAGTTTTGAGCTTTTTCTAATAGAGCTTTACTACCAGTTGACGCAATATTTTTAATTGTACCAATTGATTTATTTGGTACTAAATAAGCCAAAGTGTGTGCGACTAAATTTGCGGCACTAGCCAAAGCAGACGGTCCAGCAACAACATTTCCTTTACTACCACTAATTAAAGCCGAACCACTCATTTTAGCTTCAACTGCATCTAGTTTATCTACCATATTTTTTAAATCATCATCTAATTTTACGCCATAATTTGCTTCGTATTCAGATGCATATTTTTTAATACGACTAACTAAATTTTTTAAAACTTGAACGTCTGTTCCTAGTCCACCAGTATTTCTATCAGAATTACCAGAGATTATTAAATTTCTAATATCCTTTTGCAAATCTTCTAACGGCTTGTCGCCAACAACCGCTTTGTCTAAAAAGTCGTTAATTTGTGGATTATTAACTTGAATTTTAGTTTGATTTAATGTGTCAATATCATTTCTAAGTCCTTCTTGAACTGGAAATGCTTCTTCATTCATTTTTGCAATATCTGGAATATCTTCAAAATTATGTTTAATATCTTTACGAGCTTTAGCGATTTCATCTAAAAGCGGTTGATATTCGGCGGGATTTTCTAAATAATTTGGATTAGCTTGAACTCGTCTATCATATTGTAATAATTCATTTTTTGATATACCGTATCGCTCCGCAATATCCGCTAAATTTGCGACACCTAACTCACTAAGATTTTTAGGTAAAATTGCGTCTAAATCTTGGAAATTTACAGTATTGATATTACTATTACGATTTAATTTTCTAAGTAATTCCTTAATACCAATCATGTCATCGGTCTCTTTTACGCGACCACGACCCAATATACCATAACGATTATAATATTGAATTACATCATCTGCAAGTTTTCTAACTTCAGGATTTTCAGAGGCCGCTAATTCATTTATTAGTGACTCACCAGCAAGACCTTCACCAGTTCCACCATCGTCTAACATACCCTTTTTACCAGCTTCAGCAAAACGACTACGAGTTGATGGATTTTCTAATATAATAGGCTCACCTGTTGGCGTTTTCTTTTCACTTAAGTTTAAGAATTTTTCTTCATAAAATTTATAGTCTCTATATTTTTTATTTAAATCTTTAATATTATTGGCTAATTCTTTTTCACCAATATCGTCTAAATGACCAACTTGACGTTCACGAACTTGATCTTCAAATTCATCAATAATTTTTCTAAATTTCTCATAAATAGGCAAACCTTTAGCTTTATCTTTAATTCCTCTTAATGCTGGGTCTATACGCTTACCCGTTCGGTCCTTACCGCCATTTAATAGTGTTTTATATTCACTATATCCGATAGAACCATCACCCATAAAAGTATCCAATTCGTCCAATGTTTGCTGGACTAAATCTTCAACATCAGGTTTTGAAGTTTTAAGTGATGAACTAGTTAAATCATTTAGTTTTGTCTCTAATTGCTTCATCGGGTCAACGACACTAAATCGAATATTTTTTTGAGCTAGTTGATTTTCAAAATTATCATAACCTTGTCCGAGCTTTTCTCTAAGACCTAGTAATGTTTGTTGAAATTTATTGTCAAATCTACGAGGTTCATGATTATCTAAAAATTCAATATCTTCTTTAATTGAAGCATCTTGTTCAATTTTTAAACGTTTGTATTCTTTATCGAGCGTGTCTTTAATAGTTATCATATTGGAATCATATTCTTTTTTATAATTCTCAATAGCTTCACCTAATTTTCTACGACGATCTTCAATTAGAACACGATTAGTGCTCCAAGCTTGTTGTTCAGCTTGACTTAAACGTGACAATTGATTTTCAGACCAAATTCTTTTTTGGCGATCTAATTCGTCATTTACTAACTTTAATTCACCCTCTAGTTTCTTAATATTAGTGTCTAATTCAATGTTTTTGTTTTTTAAATTAAATAAATATGCTTTTCGTTCTTCTGGGATAACTTTATTAGAAAAGAAATCAACAAGACGATTATTCACTGATTCATAAACTTCTTTAGCTTTTTTAGAAAAAGGAGCAATACCCTCAAGACCGGCAGTGATACCAGCTCTGCTTTCCGCTGGAATAGCGTTCCACATATATTTTCCAGTTTCTTTTGTTGCTTTAATAGCCGCTGGAGCAGCTTCAACTGCACCCATAAGTGGAATGTTTATTGCATTAGCTATTGCAACATTTTGCAAACGTTCTGGCATATTTAAACCAACTTCTTGTGTTGGTTGCATTAAACCTAAACCTGTCGCCAATGGTGCGGTATTTATAACGCTAGTTGCTGTTCTTTCTAAAAGACTTGGAGCTTTAGCTGCTTGGGTAAAATTCATTGTTCCCATTTTAGACAAATCGCCCAAAACTGGAATATTTGGTGTTACAACATTTTTAACCGCTGGCATTGATTCAAGAGCTGGCGCTGCCATTCTAGCTAAAGCACCCCCAGTAACCATACCGCCACCAATTTCAGCACCTAAAGACATAATCGGTCTACGTTCCGAAATATCAGCTTGTGTTGCTTGTTCACGTTTATAACCACGTTCATAAGCTTTTAATAAATCGTCAATACTTGTAGAACCATATTTAGGTTGAATTTGGTCAATTGGACCACCAGCACCTTCAAATCCAGCGGCTTCACCTACTGCTTCAATACCACCAGATAAGTATGGTAACATACCAAAAGCACCACCAGATGCAACCTTAGCTGTCCAGTCGGTCCATTGATTTTCTTTTTTTGTAGACTTAGTTTCAGGTTCAAATCCTAAATCAGACAAAGAGAAACTATCAGTACCAGATTGTACTTTTTGTTTTAATTGTTCATCGTCTTGTATTTCAGGTTCAAATCCTAAATCTTTTAAACTATCTGACATTATTACTCTACTTTTTTAGCACCGCGTTTAAGGGCTTCTTGTAATTTCTCTTCTGGAATATATCCAACGTTACCGTCTTTGTCTCGTACTTTTACTTTATTTTTAATATTTTTACTTGAATAATACGCTTCGGTAATAACTTCTGGTGATATTTCATATTGTTTGGGAAAAGAAGCAACCATAGTATTTGCTTTTAATTTTGCTCTTTCTGGAATAGTTTTTTCTAAATTTTTTGAATATAAACCAATATATTCTTTAACTTGATCTAACATTTCGGGAGTATGGGTTCCTTTAGCTAAACGGTTGTATGTGTCTCTTAACCAGTTTCCTGCACCATAGCGACCAACGTATACGTCAATATCTGTATCTGACAGTCTGCCGCCTTGAAAGATTTGAGCAATAAGCGCACCAACAGCTCTTGCTGCCGCTGGATTAGTTTTTGCCTCATCTAAAGTTGGTCCAGCATTATCAATCTCACTCTTAACTCTTAGTGCCTCTTTAATTTCTTGTTGAAATTGATCTACATCTTTGTCCAAATTAGCGCGTAATGCTTTAGGTAAAAGAATTCTAGCTTCGTAAACGGTTTGTGGGTTCTTTTTAACAACCTCAGTTGGTAAACCTTGCTCATCGACTTGTCCCAAACTTTTAGCTCTAATTGTTTCAACTGTGTCAACTCCCGGCTTCATAATTGTAGCATTACCCTCTGAATCATAAACAATACGATCAGTTGCTCTAGGGATTATTTTTCCATCAACAGTTTCATCATACATTCGATTTGCCGCATTATTCCATATTCCACCATTAGACAACATAGACACTGGGTCTCCTGAAACTGTCACAAACTGACCAAAGCCTATCGGACTTTTTGGTGAAGATTGTTGATCTTTTATTGTTTTAAGTAGCTGTAAATAATCTTCTTTTGGTTGTTTTGCTGCCTCTTGAAGCTTATTTAATTGGTCACTACCATCGCCAATTTTACCACCGTAACCACTAGCTATGGCTTGAGCGATTTGGTTGCCCCCACGAATCAAATTTATATTACCAACAGAATCACGTTCATCTTTTTGTAATTTTTGTAAAATTTCTAAATATCGCTCATACGGGCTTTTAGGCTGAACTGGTTGATTTCCAGTAACTTGATTGTTTACTGTGCTTGTTTTTTGAACATCACCAGCTCTAAATCCCCCTTCAGGACCAGTCGGTATTCCTGAATCAGAATAGGCAACGTCTTGTTGTCGGGCTGATTCCTCTGAATCTTCAAAACCACCATCAACCTCAACGCTTTCTTCTGCTGGAGCAAAATCTGCTGGGTCAATTTCTTCACCCTTTTTATTTGAAAAATCTAAAGGAGAAATAAAGTCGTAGTCTTCTTTTTTTACTTGATCTTTATCGGTAAAAGTAGTGTATTGTTTTAATAAGTCTCTAATATCCATTAGTACTTACTCCAGTCCATTCTTTTATACATATCATCTGGATTGTATTGTAGTGAACCTAAAGAATTTGAATCAAATGCTGGTTGCATTGTTACTGTCTGATTAGTGGTTGGGGTTGCCGCTGGTTTATTTAAACCGCCAACAATTGTTCCAACCCCTTGACCAATACGAGCCCACATACCCGCAGTTTGACCAGCTCTAGTATCGTAAGCACCAGCGTTAGTGTTATACTGCCCAGCCCGACCAGCAGCCAATTGCATTTGATTATTAAATTGATTTTGTAATAATTGTTTATTTTGCATTTGTTGCTGATTACGCATATTTACATTACTGTCCATAATGCGTTGTTGATTAGCTAAATTAAATTGTTTAGCTTGATTTTGCATACCAATATTACGTTGTTGTATAGCCTGAGAATTAGCTTGATTCATACGAGCAACTGCGTCACGAGCTTGTGCTAATTGACTTTGTTCTCCGTATTCTTGACCTCTTAATTGACCCGCCATGCTACCGTATTGTTGAATTGCTTGCATGCGAGCTTTTTGTTTAAGATCAGCTTCTTGTAAACCTTGTTGTGCCATTCTATCAGCACCAGTCTGAGAAGCTTGTAAACGAGCAATAAGTTCATTACCAGAACCACCCATACCTCTAGCTTGCATATTTTGAAGAATTTGTTGATTTTTAGCTTCTGCTTCACTTGCCGCATTGCGTCTAACTAATTCCATTACAGCTTGATCTGCTGGAGTTACGCCGTTCATAGCGACTTGGTTCATTTGCTCAAGCGCTTGCATTTGCTTTTGACGCAAAGCTGGGTCTAAAGAAATACCTTCCATTGCAGACGGACCAAGAGCAATTGCCGCTTCCATTTCTGGAGACAAAAGTCCAGCATTTGCATACTGTTCTAATAGTAATTTTTGTTCTTCGATTGAAGGTGTCGAAATACCAGCGAATTGAGCTAGAGCTTGATTTCTAGCGTCCATTGCTGCATTTCTATCACCTTGCGCTTGTTGTGCTCCAATGACGCTACCGATAATAGGTGCTGCTACTGCCCAAAAACTCATTATAATAATCCTTTAAATCGTCTATATTGTTCTAATTCTTTAGTATCTTGATCTGTGAAATCTGCTATATTTTTTACACCACTATCGTCAATTTCATTAGTAATACCTTTTACTCGTTCGTTCGCCAATAAATTTGCAGTATCCACCGCGTATTGGTCGAACATACCAGAACCACCTGATGCTAATAAATCGCCGATAGCTGACTGAACCCCATTGTTTGTTAAATATTTGTCAACATCAACACCAGCTTGAGCTGTGGCTAACTCAAAAACAGAAGGACTGTATTTGCTTCTCGCTCGGTCTTTATATTCTTCAAAACTCCCACTATCTCCGACATTTTCTTTAATAATATCCGAAATTTGATTATATCTAAAAGTGGTAGGGTTAATATCTAAATTTGGATTCATTTCTTGAAAAACTTGCCAAGAAGAAGGAGTAGAACTCGCTATACCAGTACTATAAACATTAAAAGAATTACCTCGTCCCGTTTCAGGATTTACGAATTTATTTCTAAAAGCTTCGTCGGCACCAATTAAATCTGCTCGATAATTATTTGCACCAAGACCAACTGCCGCACCTAAATTAGATGAGCCGTATGCTTTTCCAGTATCAACACCAGATAGTCCTTGTAATGCTTGATATGCAGCATAATCGTCAGCGGTTAGTATATCTTGAAACTGTCTAGCTGGTGTGGTATTTTGAACTAAATATTCTGAAATAGGTCTACCGGTGTTATATTGCGTGAATTGATTTTCATTTGGTCCAAAATAATAAGTTGGTGACATTTTATTATCACCAATTGAGCCTGAAGGACTGTAGCTTGTTCCATAACCAAATCCTCGCATATCTTGACCTGAGATTCCTAATAAATTAGCTAAATCTTGTGAAACTTTACCTGTTTGTAATTGATTAACATAATCATTATATAATGCAGTACGAGCGTCATTTACTTGGTCAAAATTTGTTTGTTGATTTAATTTATTATAAAAAGTACTTTGAGCCTGATTTGCAATATTTTGTAAATCGGTTTTGTATTGATTTTCTCTATTTAAAACACTGTTAATACTAGCGTTTGCTTGGGCTATTTCATTAGCTTGTTTAGACCTAGCATCAGCGATTTGTTGACCATAAGTGTTTTGTAAATTATTCACAGCACTTGGGGTAGCTTGGAAAAAGAGTTGATCTAGTCTACCTTGACCACTAGTGTAGTCTTGGAGTTTAGGTCTTGCTTGCTTTAAAAGGTTATAACGACCAGCCTCAGTTTGAATACCTCGTTGTTGATCTTGAATATTTTGAATAGTTTGATCTGCCAAACCTGAAGCTTGAGTTGCATACCCTTGTAGTGCAGCCTCATCAAATCCAGCACCAGTTCTAAGTTTGTTAAAGTCAACACCTTGATTTCGATTAAAATCAATTAAACCCTGACTCGCGGTATTAAAACGATCACGGTCAACCATGCTATTGAAAGTGCCTAATTCATTACTAAGGTTACTTAATGTGTCTTTAAATTGATTACCCTGAGTGTCAAAGAGTTGATTCCCTTGTTGGACACCAGTGTTTATATCACCAATTTTAGACTGAAAATCTTTGCTAAAATCCCCGTAGCTATTTTCAACAACGTTTGACATTCTATTAGCAATGTTTTCACCAGCACCTTGATTGGCGCTAATGTATTTTTGCAAATTAGTAAAACGACCAGAACCTTGTTTTTGTGGAGCACCTGAAGAAAAAGTAGCAGACCTACCAGAAGTTAATGCACCACTACCAGTAGCTAACTGTGGGTTACTCTGATTCTCGTTTACATCGTCTTGTTGTTTTGTTGTTTTTGGGTCGATTACTGACATATTTTTTCCTGTTATAACTTGTTAAATTCCAATCAATTCGACTGTCAAACGATAGGTGCTATTGGCTTGTAAACCCGTTATATTTGTTATAGTAAGTATATTGCCGTTTACTGTCCATGATAAGAAAGGGTGTGAAGTTGGGTAAGTATTTGAATTTACTAGGTTTTCTGCCGAAATTACGTTAGTTCCACCTAAGCGAGAACGTATTGACATTCTGATTTGTGGACTATTAACTACCGTTCCAGAACTGTTGATTTTTACATCAACCGTAACGAGTTGACGATTTAAGTTCTCAAAATTGATATTACCGTTCATTTGACGATAAGTTTCGTCCATAAACGGGTTAATTATAGAGGCTAATTTATCAACCGTTTCTCTAGTTTCTTCAGGAAAGTCTTCTCCCCTAATAATTGACGGAGTTGTAATTCTGGACATTACTTGCTCACCCTAACGTTATACGGTCTAAAGGTTAATGATACACCAAAAAGGGCGTATTTCTCAACAGCAACGTTATGGACGAACTTAATGTTAATAAATCTACAACGTTGTTTAGTCAACGGAATATACGTTCTAAGTGGGATTGGGGCTGCTACACCACCAAAATTGACTGAACCAAACCCGAAAGTACCAAAATCACCATTACCATCTTTCTCAAAATCAATAGTAACAAATGATGGACTTTTATCTGAAGCATAACCTACTTGGACTAAGCTAAAGTTTGAGTTTTCAAATAATAAAGTACCTTCTCTAACCTGTTTTTCAATCGAAGGGTCTCCAAAAAATTGAGGATTATAGATAATAGTACTTTTGATTGCTTTTAAAATATAGGCTTCTCTAGCCATATAGACTAACATTGGTGAAGTAAATAGTAAAGTATTACTTATAACTTCTTTATCTTTTATTACCATTTCAAGATCGAGATAACCCGAAGATGGTAAGTAGTTAGTAAAGTAAACATTTGGGTCGTTATTTAAAGCTGTTACAATTAAATTAAAGCAAGCTTGAACGTCTCTAAAATCTTCTACATTTGTCTGAACTGTACCAGTAGTTCCAGCCGTGTAAACCTTACGATCAATTGTTAAAGTTGTCGCCGTAACACCGATTACTTCCCAAGTACCATCAATACTTGGACTACAGTTTGACCCACTAATTGTAATATATCGACCTTGCTCAATGTCATGAGCACCAACCGTTAAAACCGTCTGATCTGCGGCACTAATATTAGTGATCGTTTCACTGTAATTATCAATTAAAGCTTGATAAGCTCCACCAGTAATATCAACATCTAATTTTTGTGCTAAATCCAATAAATAGGCTCTAATATTTTTTCCTTGAGTGAATTCTAAAGTTGAAAAATAATCAGTAACACCGATTAACACATCAGTATCCAGTTTTTTTAATAATCTATTAAATTGATTCGGGGTTAGATATTGTCTTTGGAATAAAACATCACCAACTTCTGCATTAGAAACACTACT
>JACCDR011671531.1_pt1 | contig 11253 bp, 13 predicted proteins | sample 7446431 | NCBI WGS metagenome assembly JACCDR01 (sample SAMN15323443, study PRJNA562643) | freshwater metagenome | isolation source: river surface water | place: USA:Blue River Watershed | collected 2017-08-17 | reverse complement strand
TAGAAAACGTTCAAAAAAAGAAGCAATTCGTTTATGCGTCCGCTGCCTGGAAAGGATTGCCTAATACAATTTCAACTTTCCAGCAAATTAAAAATAATAAAGAATTTTCAGATTTTAAGTTAAAAATATTAAGTCCAGGCTATGAAAATTTTGATGGCAATCATCTCTCTAATTCAGACATTGAGTGGGTAGGGCCTGTTAAATTCAGTGAAGTAGTCAGACACATTTCTGAATCTTATGCATTGCTGTATTACAATATTATGGCAGAAACGTACGGTATTGTCCCGGCGCTAGCTGCATCTCTTGGCACCATACCTCTTATTTATCAGGCAGATAAGACGTGGTATTCTGGCGGCGCTTTACCAGAAATTATTGGTGAACAATTTGTAGCAAATGAATTTCCTGAATTTGTTAGTTTGATTTTTGATCACAAAAGATTAAAAAAAGAATTAAAGATTCGCAGTTACTCACAGTTAGCGCAGTCTGCTATTTTTAGAAATCTTTGGAAACATTATTTGGATTTAAAATGAAAATTTGTGATGCCCGATATGGGAAAATGGCCTATTTAGAAAATGATACAGGTATAGGCAGAAACATAGGATTGTATGGTGAATGGGTACAATTAGAAATAGATTTTCTACTTCATTTAATTAAACCAGGAAATACTGTATTGGACATTGGAGCTAATATTGGTAGTCATACTTTAGCTTTTTCTAAAGCGGTTGGAGATATTGGTTTAGTTTTTGCTTTTGAGCCTCAAGATAAAATTTATGAATTGTTAAGAATGAATTTGAATTTAAATGACATTAAAAACGTATGCGCATCTTCATCTCCAATTGGAGATGAAATTGGTAAAACTGTTAATATTCCAAAATTTTCATATGCAGAAGATTTTAATTTTGGTGGAGCATCTTTAAAAGATAATTTTTATAAAGACTATTATCAAACTACTACAATCACTGTAGATTCTATGAAATTAGCAGCATGTAATCTGATTAAAGCTGACGTGGAAGGTTTTGAAGCAGAGGTAGTAAGAGGCGCATTAGAAACAATCAAAACTCACCGTCCATTTTTATATCTAGAAAACAACAGACCAGAACAGCTAACAAGCATACAAATTATGTTAAATGCTTTAAATTACGCAATTTTTTCTCATACTCCACCAACTTTCAATCCTAATAATTTCAATGGAATCAAGGAAAATCCTTGGCATGGAAGTTATCTTGAACCTAATATGATAGCCTTACCTAAAGAAAAAATAGGTGAACTGGGTCAGCATTCTCGTTGGATTGGAAAAAGAATACTCTAATGCTTTTAGATTTCGATAGTTTTTTTAATCAAATAAAAGAACAATTTATTACCAGACCAGTGCATGTTGGAGAAAAAGTAACTCCAGCTAAATCAAATATACCCATAGGCACCATTGTTCATGTTGATCCAGGAATGATCAAAATTGATTGGGGCGGCCAAACAAATATATATGATTTAAATTTCTTCATTCATAATTATAGGTTGTACTCTGAGCCGAACGAGGCTTTAAAAGAAATATTATGAAGTATCAATATACAAAAATTTCAGATTTAATCACAGAATTAGAGAAGATAAAAGAATCTCATGGAGATGTTGCCGTAGCTACATGCGGAGATGAAGGGTGGGCGGCTACGGTATACCCTGATTTACAACCTTATTACTATGATGGCGGATTTTATGTTCAGGAAACTGGCCCTGGACCCAATGGACAAAAAAACTTTGTTTCTAGCAGAAAAATAGATTTAAAAGATCCAGAAAATAAACCTTTAACATTTGTAGTAAAATTAAAAGGCGTATATTTTGAAGATGATACAAATTTTAACGGAAGGCCAATTCGAGAAATAAATCCCGGTGACTTTACATGGTTAGATGATATGGAACAAGAAATCAGGATGAAATTTGGTGGAGAGTTGCCAAAATATCGATGGTTAAAATACTTTAATCAAGAAATGCAATGTTATCCTGCGGAAGCTTTTTTGGAAAGTGGCCTAAGTGCTCTAGGTAAAAATATAAAAGAAGCTCAGGAAGCCTTAGCTGAAAAATACAAATTAAAAAATCCTAATGATGTATTAAAAGATAACTTATGACAAAATTAGAAAAATGTTTAAGTTATTTGCAAGATATGGAATGGAGATTTGAACCTAATTCCAATGGACCCGATGAGTATGTGTGTCCTGCGGGATGTGTTGAGTTTATAGCTGGTCCCAAAAATACTTATAAATTAAATGGTTTTCACAATGAAAATTGTGAATTTAATTTTGTTATCAATCACCTTAAAAGTATGATTGAAAAAGAAAATCCTCATGATATTTTAAAAGAAATTTTATGAAATATAAAGTGAATGACATGTTAATTAACAAGGCCACTATGGAAAAAGCCAGAATTATAGGCATCTCCGAAGAAGAAAATTTAACTTTTACATTTAATCCAGAAATAACAGATGAGAAAAGTGAAATTGGATGGAATGCTGGCCAAGATACTTTTACAGTATATAGCGTAAAACATGGTAATCAAATTAGTGAATATCATGAAGTGCATTTAGATCAGACGTATCATTTGCTTTTTGATCCAAATAACCTTTTCAAGGAAATTATATGAAACCAGGATTAGCTGCTCAAATTTTGATTTATGACGATTTACAATACGTAGATTTAATGTTAGAAAATGTTTTAAAATATTGTGATAAAGTGCTGTTTTTGGTAAATAAACATCCATTAAACACAAAACCAGGCGTTGTTTATGATAATTCCAAAGTTGTTGAAGCATTAAAAGAATACCAAAAACAAGATCCAAAAATTCATATTGAGTGGCGTGATTGGAAGACTGAAGAAGAAACAAGAAATTTTGGTCTTGAATTAGCCTATAACATGAATTGTGAATATTCCCTTATAGTAGATACTGATGAAATATATGATAGTGAATCATTAAATCGTTTAAAAGATTTATTGGAAGATGCAGAAATTCAAAATGCTGGTCAATGGATTTACCACACTAATTGGAATACCTATTGGAAGAAGGATGATGGTCCACTATGCATTATTTCTCCACCAGAAGAGTTCCAACCAGTAGTTGTTGTGCGTAATATTAATGCTCATTTTACGCATCTCAGGCATTGTATGCCATTTTCTCATGGCCAACTATTACCTAATCAAAATCATGGCAGAGGATTGCTTCCCGTGGGATTCTTGAATTTGCATCATCTAAGCTATGCTAGGAGCGATGAATTTATCAAACGCAAATGCGAGGAATCTGGCCATAGTCAAAATGGGGATTTAATGAAAGGTTGGTTTGAAAATGTTTGGATGAAGTGGAAACTTGGAGATAAAAATCTTCATCCAATTAATCCTCCTCAATATAGAGAAGCTGTAATAGCTGATTTAAATAAATTGCCTCCTCATTTGAGAAATTTTTTTATGGATGAATACTAAATGAAAGTAGCATACTGTTTATCTGGGTTTTTAAGAAATTATAAAAACAATAATTTTTTTGAAAACATGGTTTCACAAGTTCCTGGTGATATCTTTATCCACACTTGGGATGAGTTGGTTCCTGGAACACCTTTAAATGTTTCTGAAATGATAGACTATTATAAGCCAGCCGGTTTTATGATCGAGAATCAACAAAAATTTAAAGATATTAATGAATTGTTTTATGATCCTGTTGAATTGCAAAATTATCATTGTATGTGGAGATCTATTTCCTCTTCTATTAACATGGTTTCATTTGGATATGATGCAATTGTAAGGTTTCGACCGGATTTGTTAGTAACCAACTTATTTAATAAGGATGAAGTTTTAAATGCAATGAATAACAGATGCTTGTATATAGGAGCATCAGATGATTGCTATAGAGCGGGTATTTTGACTGATAACTTTGCCTTTGGTAATGCATGGATGATGCAAGTGTATTCTGAACATTACACACGATGTTGGGAATGGCGAGAGGCTAACCCAAGCGCTGAAAGAGCACTTTCTGCATATCTAGATTTTAGAAGAAAGAGTTTACCTAAGTTGACTTTCGAGTGTTCTTCTTTAACATATAACATTAAGAGAATGAACGGTCAATTAATTGAAAATTCTCAAACCATCTTTTCACATTCACCATATTGGACAAATAATGTATAATTCTGATTACGATAATATTTGCTTTGTAATTACATCCTGGGAACCAAATCTGTTTTTATCTGTAAAACAAACTTTATTAAGCTTTGGTGTTAATGAACAGAATATTATCAAGGTTACAGATCGTGTTTCGCGACCAAAATCTTTAAACAAAGCATGGAATTCAATTGGAGTTGGTGAAAATATTGCTTCTGGCTATAAATATATAGCTTTTATAGATGAAGATGTAGTTATTAGAGATAACCATGTATTCACTAGATTAAAGGAAATACTAGAAGCACCAGAAAACCAACAAGTGGTTGGTGTGCTTGCGAACCCTAAACTTTTTTCAGAAGGGCAATCTCTTTTTGAAATTCCACATGACATGCCGCCAGAGACTTCTTGGAAACAATCTTTACAGGATTGTACAAGTAATTTAGTTAGTTTAAACTGCTGTTTATTTCGAGCTAATTTAAATCAAAGATTTGATGAAGATTATTTTGGTAATCAAAACTTTGATGTAGATTTTGGTCTGCAAATGGCATTAGATAACAAAAAAGTATTAGTAGACAAAGCTTTGTTAGTTCTTGCACGAGCCAATGATTATATAAATAAAAGCCTTTCTTACCATGCGGCAGTGGCAAGAAATCTTCATATCTTCATGCGTAAGTGGAGTAATATCAAAGATTGGGTAAATGTTTTAACTTTTAATGCTAAAAACAACAATGAAATTCCAAGCATTGAAGAATTAACGCATATGTCAGAAATGAAGCAAATGTCCTACTGCTATGCTTTTAACAGGGATGGCATAGCGCGCTGTTACTTAGGACCAAGATTCTCTGGATTAATTCCAGCAGGGAATTTTCTTCAGAGTATTGAAAATAGCTTGAGAAATATACCAAATATGGTAGAATATGCCATACCTTATCATGGCGCGTTACCAATTTTTAATCTAAAATGAAGAAAAAAGCTTTTATATTTGATGTAGATGGAACCTTGTTAGATTCATTACAGCAGCATGAAGATTCTTTTTATGCAGCATGTGAAGAATTTAATGTTTCGCTCAATTCTGATATAAAGCTTCAACTTTCTGGATTAACATCTATAGAAAAAACTAAGTTCTTGATTAAAAATGGTTTAATCAAAGATGTGTCTGATATAGCTTGGATTATTGAAAGAAAAAATGACATTTCTTTAGATCTTTGTTTTAACACATACAAGCCATTGATGCAGCACATCGATGCTATGAATGTTATTCATGATGAATTGAACTGTAGAATAGTTTTGTGCTCTAATTCCCCAAGAAAATTTGTTGATAAATTTGTACATAAATGTGGATTTGAAAATATTATTTCATTCTCCTTATCAGGAGAAGATGTAAGATATAAGAAACCAGATCCAGATATATACACTAAAGCTTGTTCGTTTCTAAGCATTAGTCCTGAAGAATGTGTTATATTTGAAGATAGCGAAGAAGGCATCATTGCAGCCAGTAAAGCAGGGTGCTGTGATATAATCAAAGTAAATCATCCGTTAGATATTACTCCATTTTTTATACAAAAAATTATTAATAAATTTAATATACGTTATTTTAATTCAAAATATTTGGTATACAAGTGATTCAAATAATTGTGCCAATGGCAGGTGAAAGTTCACGATTTGTTACTAAAGGATATATACCAAAACCGTTTCTACCATTGGTAGATGGCAAAAGTATTATTGAGACAGTAGAAGATCATATAAAAATTCTTGCTAATAAAGATAATCTAGAAGTAAACATATCGATCTTATTAAAAGACTCACACCTTAGTAATGATGTATATCGGTCGGTTTTATCTAATTTAAAAAGTAGCCTATATAAAGTAACTACTCCCAATCTAGGGCCTTTGGCTACCATATCTCAAGTAATTGGAAATTTTTCAGAAAATGACTCTTTAGTTATTTATGACTGTGACCAATTATCTATATTCTCTCTAAGGTATCTAATTCGCGATAACAGGGGCTGTATACTGACTCATACCCATGATAACCCTTCAATGAGTTACGTTGCTAGAAACGGATTTGGAGCCGTTGACAGGGTAGTTGAGAAACAGGTTATATCTAATGAAGCATCATGCGGGGTTTATTTCTTTCCTAGTATTAAATTATTTAAAGAAGCTGCCTTGCATGATTTTTCTAAAAATCTATCTTTAAATGGTGAATTTAGAATAGCTAATTTATTTAATTATCTCATTAAGAAGAATATTCAAGTTGACACTTACAAATCAGTTAGATATTTTAATTTAGGGACACCATCAGAATACGAGTGGTTTTGTAAAAATCATATAGATGATTATAAAAGATATGTTAAATAATATTAAAGATGTAGTGATGAATGTTTTCAGTAACGCTGTTACTGAAAACAAATTGTTAAAGAAAGATTTTGAATGGCTGCAAGATGTAATGCAGAGGCGAACAGATACTCATGAGTACATTTTTGATTTAGCTTTAAAGTTTGAAGGATTGGCTCAATACAAAGACAACACTGATATTTTTAAGCTAAATTTATATAAGGTACACAAAGAACTAGAAAAGTTAAAAGTCTTCTTTTTTAAACAAAGATTGATTTTGTTAGCAGTTCCACAAAGAAAAAAACATCCAAATTTTCCAGCACCTAATCTAGGTGGCCTTGTAATACCACAAAATTATAGAATAAAAGGTGAAGTATGTTACGGGATGGCTCATGCCGAAGCGCGCAACTATCTAGTTTTTAAGGCGCTAGAAAATCCTGATATTACCGATATACTTTTCATAGATGATGATATCTTGTTACCATTGGATGCGATTACAAGATTGGCTGATTCCAATGAATTAATTGTTAGTGCAAACTATATCAAGAAACAATTTCCTGTAGAAAGTTGTGCACTAACAATTAAAGATGGATTATATTATTATCATAACAGAGAAGTGTTACCAACACAAAATGATATGCAACCAGTTCCAGTATCGCAATGTGGAATGGGAGCATGTCTTATAAGTGTAGATATGTTTAAAAAAATTGAACAGCCATGGTTTGAATTTGTGTATAATAAAGACGGCTCCGTTTATGCTGGAGAAGATGTTCGATTTTGTCAAAAAGCTATTATAAAAGGTATTACACCAAAGGTAATACCAGGCTTAGTTCCTGTTCATGTAGACTTTAAGACAGGTAAGCATTTCGGACCTGAATGGCTTATTAAAGACGGATTTTTAAGAAAAGAATATATTAATCAATATTGTCACTTTCAATGCGACCCTAAAGATTGTGACTTTCCCAATATAAAATAGGAGAAATTATGCGTAAGAAATATGAAGAAATTGTTGAGACTGCGGCTGTTAGTAAAGAAAAAGGTTTAATTACCATTCCTAAAGTTGATGAAAACAAATTAGTGCCACTAATTGGAGCCAGAAATACGCAGGAGCTAATTACTGCTGCTAAAGATTTTTTTCCAGATTACCACGTATCAACTCTTGCAGAAGTAAATGTTGCCAATGGAAAAGAAAATAAATGGTTGTCTACTGTTGATGAAGCTTTTCATGCATTAGAAACAATGCCTCAAATAAGAACTTTAACTGAGAAAAAATTATCAGTTTTACAAGATAACAGACACCCAACAGCTTCGGCTAAATTTCATCAAAGTAAATTAGAACAAGGTGTATATACAGGACAACTTTTAGCAAATCAAAAAGATATTAAAATTGCAAAAATTAAATTGGAAAAAATGTTGTATACTTATAAGTTACGACAAAATAAAATTAATGAAATGATTGAAGAGGGAAAAGATACTTTTATAAAAGAAAAAAATCTTGAATTATATAAAATTGAAATCATGGATTTAATAAACAATATAGTTGGTCTGTATAAAAGAAATGAAATTCTTTCACAGGAAGTTATGGAATGGAGTGACATTAAAAATGAGCTTTATAAGGAAGCTCAGAATGATGGAGAAATTTGGTCTCCAGATGAAGTTGATGGAGAGGCTGGTTATCAAGAAATTTCTTTGGTCTTAAGACATTTTCAAAACTTTTTAATACAAGCTCAACAGCCAGAAGGTGGGGATATTAGTGCTATTCTTAATATTCAAGGACTTTGTTTAACTGCCTTTAAAAATGGTTTAAAGACTAACAAGCTTGGTCTTTATATGGATAAATTAAATGATAATGAAATTTGTATTTTGTGGAAAAAGTTATACAATATTGATGTAAATGTTATCAGAATTGATAACTTTATTATTGTAAAATCTTCTAGACAAGAATATGTGTTTCCATCAAATATTCCAACTTGGAAACAAATGCAAGAATCCTTAAATCAAACCGTTGGATAAGTCGTCTTGTACCGGATACATCGGTGTCCTCATCTTATTTCTATAACCCAAAATAACATCTTCTGCCGATAAAGCATTGGTATTACAAACTAATTGTTGTAATAATGTAATTCCACCAATGTTAGTATCACTACCATTAATAGCTGTAGGTAATGTAATCGTATAAGCAACAATATCAGTCGCTGGATATGTCACATTAGTTATTTGGTAGCTACCGTAGTAAATTGATGATCCGTTTGCACCACTTGGATTAGAGTAAGGTATCATTAACAAGTCACCAACTCTACCTTTGTATATTTGTGAATATTGCAAAGTTGCAGTTTGTGTCACGGTTGCCGTTGTAGCTGAGCTAGTTATATTCATGGCACTAAATGTAATTCTTTGGCCCCAAATACAACCAACTGTTAAAGAAGTTGAAGCTGAACTTGAAACGTTCTCCCATCTGACTATTGGTGCAGATACTGTGCCACCTATAATAGGTACCCTTGTACCATCTGAAATTAATAATAAACTTCCAATTGCAAATCCTGTTGTCAAAGCTGTTGAAAGATTCAGGGTTGCTTGATTGGTGTCTACTGTAGTAATAGAACTAATTGTAGCTGTATTACTACTTACAAAACTTTGATTATCAACATTATTATATCTCGAAACTCCAAACCATGTATTTGGAGTAACATATGTACTAGGTAAATCTCCTCTCATGACAGATGCTGTCAAAGAAGTGTTTGATGTATTATATGCCATTCCGATATTCACAGCTGATTGAGCTGATGAATATGTTAATTTCCTATAAATTGATTGATTATGCAATTCAGTAAGGCTAAGCGGTGCACTAAACGTTGTACCACCAGCAGCTAATCCTGCATTTTGTGTTCCTGCTGCTATGAGGCCACGTCTAGCTCGACTTAAAGCACCAGTAGCAGACCAAGTAGAACCATTAAATAATTCAGAAGCAGCGGTCACGAATGTTGCCGAAATGGTCTGTCCGCCAGCAACTAATCCAGAATTTTGTGAGCCAGAGGCTGCTGCGAAAGATCTAGTTATAAGCGAATTACCACTAATATACCAACTAGAGCCATTAAATAATTCAGATGCAATAAAGCCTGCACCAGCTACGAATGCAGCATTTTGTGATCCTGCTCCTGCTGGTGCGTTTTTTGATGTACTTAAATTACCGCTAGTAGTCCAGACAGAACCATTGAAGAGTTCAGTGACATTCGTTGTACCAGATGTGAGTCCACCAGCTACGAATGCAGCATTTTGTGTTCCTCCTGCGGCCATATTGACTTTTGCCACACTTAAAACACCGCTGGTAGACCAATTAGCTCCATTGAAAAGTTCAGTTAAGTTTGTTCTAGCGGCAAACGTTGTCCCTCCAACTATTAGAGCGGCATTTATTGATCCTGCTCCCGACATCCCGTCTTTTGATGTACTTAAATTACCGCTAGTAGTCCAAGTAGAGCCGTTAAATAGTTCAGAAACGCTTGTGAATGAACCTCCGCCAGAAGTAAGATCTCCACCAGCTACGAATGCAGCATTTTGTGATCCTGCTCCTGCAATAAAACATTTAACTGTGCTTAATGAACCGCTAGTTGACCAGGAACCTGCTCCAAATATTCCTACCAAATCTCCTTCTTGAACGTCAGAGTCGACTTTAACACTGGTAGAAATATCCGTAAAATACGGTTGCCAAGTTGCTGGTTGTCCAGAATTTAAAGAAACCCATAATTGACCAGTATAATTATCTATATATATAGCACCAGCATTTGAAGAATTTACCCTGTTTACAGGAGAACCATTTCCTTGATAAATTATTCCTCGAATGTTGTTGAAGGAAGATCCAGATTTAAAATCTTCATTTCTAATAATATTTTGTGCCATTATGTTAACCTTTTAACAAAACTACCAATTGTCAATGGTTTTGACAAAGTCAAAAGGCCATTAGCATCAGTTTTGCCAATAACTATATCTTGAGGGCTAATACTGTTAACTGCTAGCATAGAGGTTAAGATCGATACAGTGCCTGTAGCTGGATTTTGAGATGTTCCACTGCTATTTTGTATTTCAAATGATGATGGGTTAATAACTCTTGAAATAATAAACGAACCAGCATTATTAGCCGATACTGGATTTGCTCCGCTTGAAGTTACAATAACAACCATGCCCGGTAATACGCTAAGCAAGTTAGTTGTAGTGGATAAATTGTATGTCATAGTAGGAGCTGAACCTAATACGCTAGCAAATGATAAAGAACCCAAATTATTAAAGTTTGTAACTTGTGAGTTCATACTTCTATTTAAAATCATGTACTTATTAGCTGGATATGTTATAGAAGTATTAGTTCCTTGTATTAAAACAGTATTTGTTGTAGATAAAATACCCAAGTTTTTAGCTTCAGGTATATTTCTTGAATAAATTTTTCTAAAAGTAGTTTGAGAATGTAATTCAGTAAGATTGGTTACAGCACTTGTAATACCCCCAGCTACCAAGCCAGCATTTTGTGCCCCAGCACCAGTCATGCTAGATTTAGCAATGCTTAAAGTTCCACTTGCAGACCAACTAGATCCATTGAAAAGCTCTGTAACATTGGTTACGGAACCAGTATTACCACCAGCTACTAGAGCGGAACTTTGTGAACCAGCGCCAGGCATTAATTGTTTAGCAATGCTTAGGACACCACTCGACGACCCCCTAGACCCATTGCAAACCTCAGCAACATTGGTTACAGCATTAATAATACCCCCAGCTACCAACCCAGCATTCTGTGATCCAGCAGCGGC
>JACCDR011402581.1_pt1 | contig 11254 bp, 10 predicted proteins | sample 7446431 | NCBI WGS metagenome assembly JACCDR01 (sample SAMN15323443, study PRJNA562643) | freshwater metagenome | isolation source: river surface water | place: USA:Blue River Watershed | collected 2017-08-17 | reverse complement strand
GCGGCGAGCGCGTGCGCGGCGCCTTCCGCCGCGGGAAGGGCGGCGGCCAGGGCACCGGCGCGGCGGCGGCGGCGCCGATCGAGCTGACCCGCATGCAGCGCGCGCGCGAAGCGGTCCACGGCGCGGGCCGGGCCTTCGCGTCGAAGGCGAGCGACCTCGGCGCCATGGCGCGCGAGAACAAGGGTCGCCTGGCCATCGCCGGCGGCGGCGCGGCGGCCCTCGCGGGCGGTGGCGCCTACGCCCTGAAGCGCAAGCGCAACCGCTGATCGCTGTCCCTCGCCAACGCGCACTCCGGAGGAACCATGTCGCAGCCGAGCACCGCATCTCTGATCCGCGAAGTCTATTCGGGTACCACCGATAAGCTCGCGAGCGAGGGGCGGTGGGACCTCGCCAAGGTCGCTACTCATCTGGCTTGCGTCGCGGATGGCGTGCCCTCTGGTACGCCCATCCCGCCGACGACGCTGGAGAAGACGGCCAAGGTGCACGCCCTCCTGGTAGGCGCCGACCGTGATGGGCGTGCGCGTGCCCAGGCAGAGATTGCCGAGCAGGAGAAGCTCGCGCGCGCAGGCGATGCGAAGGCCATCCAGTACATGGTGAACTTCCTCGGCTGAGCAGAGCTGGCGACTCGCTTCGGTAGTCATTCCAACCGCCTTCGGGCGGTTTTTTGCTGAGAGGGCGCCGTGGTTGGAATCAAGCTCATCACCGTTCAGTGCCTCACACGTGATGCGGTTCGAATCGCGTGGCTGCTCGATGAGACGCTGGACGACCTGAGCGAAGCGACCGTGTCCGTTTGGCGCTCGACCAGCTCAAGCTCCGGGTACGTTCGCGTCTCGCAAGAGATGTCGGCAGCGGACGTCCACTACTTCCTCGACTCGGGCGTGAACATCCTGTCGCTTCAGCGTGACGTGTTCTGGCGCGTTCAGGTCACGCAAGGCGACTCGGTGACGCAGTACGGAAGCACTGATGCTCGCCAGGTCGCGCAAGGGGCCGACGCCGGCGGTGTGCGGCTTGCTTCGGCAGCGCCTCCCCTGAACGCCTTGGAGATTGGTCGACGCGTGGCTCTGGTCATCGACGGGTACGTGGGACAGCGATTCCTGCACCTCCGGCGCAGGACGAGCGGCCGACGTTGTCCTGAGTGCTGGGACGCGCTGAAACGCCAGTGCTCACGGAGCTCGTGTCCGACGTGCTTCTCGGTCGGCTTCGCGGGCGGCTACTTCCCTCCGCAACCCATCAATCTCGGCGCTCTACGGCCAAAGGACCTGCAGGAGGCGATGTCTTCCATCGCCACGGTAGAGGTCCGGGATTCCGTGTTTCAGGCGCACAACAGAGTTCTGATCTCGAAGGACGACGTTCTGGTGTCTCCAACATCCAGGTACGCCGTTGTCAGCGTGACTTTCGAGGAGTTCTCGGGCTTTGTGACGCGGCAGCTTGTGGCCTTGCGTGAGTTGCCGCGGACCGGCGTCGAATACACCATCCCGATCTCGTGGACCGTGAACAGCCTGACGCAGAACCAGCCCATGGGGCACCTGCAGTCGACCAGCCTGGAAAGCTACGAGGAGGGCATCCTTGCCCTCGGCATCGGGCCCCCGACGGTGAATCCGGCTACGCTGTTCCCGTCAACGCTGATCGAGGAGCCCTGATGCCAGCCAACGACTGGACCGGAGAATCCGAGGACGCGCAGTGGCGCAAGCGACGCGCCATGCGCCGCGGCGCCCAGGCCGCTCTGGGGCTGATTGGCTGGCTGGCCGCCTCCAGGGGCGGACGCTCGCTGGAGCGGGTCGTACGGCGCGGTATGGGCAGTCCGGCCCTCTCTCCCGAGGCGCAGTTGGGTCGTTCCGCCGTCACGTCGGTGGGCGACATCCTGAGTCTCATCGCAGCTGGAGCCTACGTCAATGAGCCGCCAAGACGACTTGGAAGCCAACTACGCGCTGCAGAGGGTCTACAACCCGGAGACGGGGGACTGGCTCTCCGACAGCCTGGACGTGATGATCAGGTTCCTGCAGGACCTGTTCTTCCAGCACCAGGAGTTCAAGTTCCACCCCGACGAGACTCAGACTCGCTTGATCGTTTCCGGGGCCGGCGGGACGAATACGCGTACCATCGGGACGCTCCCCGGGATTATCGTTACGCGAAGTGAGTTCGCGTACGCGAACCTCTCCATGGATCAGCTGCTCAAGTCGGACTCTACGACGGGTAAGCAGACGCATACGGACTTGGTGGTCGGTGGATTCGCCATCCACTGCATCTCGCGGTCCGGGCCGGAAGCAGACTCCCTGGCCGTACTGGTGGCGCAGGCCATCAGGCGGTTTCGCGTCGCGCTGCAGCGGGCACGGTTCCACCGCATCGGTGACCTGGTGCAGGTGAGCGCGCAGTCGCCTGCTCGTTCCATTCTCCCGGGGAATGAGCAAGGCGACCTGCGAATGACCACTGTGTCGCTTCCTGTTCATTACCAAGAGTCGTGGTCGATCGAGCGTATCCCGCGTGCGGTGACCGACCTTCAGTTCCGTGTGCGCGCCTATGGCGTGCTGCCGGATGGTTCTCCGAGCGACCCTTCCGCCCTCGACGAAGACGGCCAGCCCATCGAATCTCACCCCGGTGTGATAGTGGAGCACTGGACGTTCTCTGAATCCTGATTCCTCTCTCTGGAGTTCCGCATGACCACCCCGATCGCGCGGCCCAACGTCCGTGTCGTCCAGGACCTGACCGCATCCCGTCCCACCACGTTCTCTCCGCTGCTGCAGACCGTCTTGGTCGGCCCGCTGTTCCAGGTCGTTGACGCGTTCGACGACGACCAGGTGGCTCAGTCCGACGCCCTCGCCGGCATCTACCGGGATGGCCAGGGCGTGATCTCCTACGACGTCCCCTCCCTGGTGGATGGCGCATCGACGGTGGGCTTGGAGTCCGAGGCGTCCTGCTGGCTGGTCTACGGGACCACGAAGCGCCGCCTTCACGGCGTGGCCGACGAGCAGACGGTAATGGCCGACCGCGAGGCCACCACCATCGCTGATCTCGACGGGACCACGGTCCGCCTGACGGAGGCGGGTGCGAACTTCGTTCAGCGCGGCGTGATCGACGGTGACTGCGTTCGCGTCTCGTACCTCGGCGTCGCGTACGACATCCCGATCTCCACCCTGCCCACGAGCGACAACTACGTCGAGTTCCTCCTCGCCGACTCGCCGTACCCGACGGGCGTGTCGCTCAGCGCTGTCGACTACGCGATCGTCCGCACTCCGGCGGAGTTCGTTCTCCGGAACAAGACGAACGCCATCGGCGTGATCAACAAGAGCGGCACGCAGTACCTGACCTTCGAGGCGAAGTCGACGGGTAACTACGCCGGCGCGGCCGGCGAAGGCCTCGAGGTGGAACTGAAGGCGTCGCCGGCGACGGTCTCGTACAGCGGGAACACGGGGCTGGCGTGCGGCGACATCGTCCTCTACGCGAGTGGCGAGACGTTCGTCACGGACGACGCGATCCCCTTCAGCACGACGACCCGTGCGGTGAGCGCGGACGACACCTGGTACGTCATCTGGACGGGAGACGGCGCCACCACGCGGCGCCTGTACGAGGTCTCCCACGTGGTGGCCGAGACCGTACTGCTGGTCGCCACCGGCTCGGGCGCGAAGACGGCCGCGAACTTCGCCCTGTTGGAGTCGGAGGACACCGGCACCGACGGCGCGGTCACCAGCAACACGACGCTGTCGGCAGCGTCCGGCGCGTTCACCGACGACGCGACTCACTACGTGGAGATCCGGAGCGCGGACGGCGCCACGATCCACGGTGTGTGGGCGGCCGAGTACGTCAGCAGCACGTCGTTGACGCTCACCGGCGGCGGCGCCACGAACGGCACGGGTCTGCGCTGGCGGTACCTCAACTCGGTGAACACCGGGACGGCGACGACCAAGAGCGATCGCACCCAGGTGGCGGCGGTCGGAGGTGGCTTGACCGGCCACGCGTCCAAGTACCTGACCATGATCGACGCGGACGGCGCTCCGAGCACGAAGGTCATCTCCGCCGTGACCAACGACCATCTTGCCACGACCGCGGCGTTTGGCTCCGGCTACGCCGGGGCGGTTCGGGTTGGCGAGGTCGTGCCCGCGACGAGCTCGCTGTCGATCACCTGGGACGCCACGGTCCCGAAGATCACCTTCACGCTGGCGCGCGCCAGCGGCGAGACGTCTTCGACGATGACCGAGGTCCGCGCCGCGCTGGTGACGTCGTCCAACCCGGCGTACAACGCGACGGCCGCCGCTGCGGTGACTGCGTCCCTCACGGGGACGTACACCTTCACCGAAGCGGACATGTGGGGTACGGGCGCGCAAGAAGGGTCCCGGAAGGTGTGGTCTACCTCGCTCGACGGTGGGAACGACGACCACGCTCTCGTGCTCGATGCGGACCTGCTCGGAAGCACGTCACCGACGGCCAACGTGTACCTGAGCTACCGCGCTCTCCGGACCGACAAGAGCTCTGCGCCCGTGACCGTCTCCAACGTCGCGGACCTTCGCGCCCTTGGCGAAGCAGTCCCCGAGAACCCGTTGGTCCTGGCGGCCAGCATCGCGTTGGCGAACTCGCCGACGCGCGACCTCCTGATCTTGGGCGTGAACGAAGTCTCGGATGCGGCGCCGAACGGTACGCTTGAGGCGTACCAGGATGCGCTGGACGTCCTCGCTCCGCGCCAGGTGCACTGCATCGTCCCCCTGACGCTCGACCCGGCGGTCACTTCCCTGGTCGCGTCGCACGTCACGACCTTGTCGGCCGCCGCCGGCGCGCCCGTTCGCATCGGCATCGTGAGCTCGACCTATCCGGCCTTCACGACCGCGACCGTGATCGCGTCCGGTACGCAGGGCAACACGGAGACCGTGAGCGGCATCTCGGGTGCGGTGTTCACTGGAGATGCCAACTTCGCCTTGGCCGAAGCCGAGTCGGGTGACATCCTCGTCATCAGCTCCCTGGCGGCCCAGGCGGACTACCTCTCGGGTGTGGACGGCACCCAGGGCCCCCTGTACGGCGCCGAGATCACGGGCGTTGTTGATGGTGATGATTTTGCGCTCGCGTTCGACGGCACCGATTTCGCCAGCGCGTGGGACAACCTGGTGGACGTGACGTGGACGCTGTACCGCCCGGGTACGGCGATCTCGAGTCTCTCGGACGCCGCGCAGGCCATCGCGGATGTCTCCGAGTCCTTCGCGAATCGGCGCATCATCCACGTTCCGGGGACGCTCCTCTGGAGCATCAACGGCTCTCCGCAGCAGCTCGAGGGCTTCTACGCCGCGGCGATGGTGGGCGGCGCGCTCAACGTCGTTCCGCCGCAGAAGCCCCTGACCGGGTGGGGGTTCGCGGGTGCGTCGGGCATCCAGAAGACCAACGACACGTTCACGGACGCCCAGATGGACCTCATCGCCGGCGGCGGTACGTTCCTCCTGATCCAGGAGTCGGCGTCCGGCCCCGTGCGGTGTCGCCACGGGCTCACCACGGACGTGAGCTCCGCCGTCCGGCAGCACGTCAGCGTGACGCGTGCGCTGGACTACATCAGCAAGGACCTCGCGGCCGCGTTGAAGCCCTTGGCCGGCCCCAACAACCTGACCGACGAGCTCCTCGGTGAGATCAACCTCGCCGCGGAAGCGCGCCTCGCGCAGTACCGGCTCTCGAAGCTCTGCCAGGATGCTCAGTTGGTCTCTCTGAGGTCCGAGGGCACTCAGATTTTCCTCGACATCAACGTGCAGATGTACTTGCCGGGCGACTACATCACCATCACGATCCAGGTGGCGTGACCCATGCCCCTTCCGCAGCAACCGGTATCCAGAGAGGCCCTGCTCGAAGCTCTTCGTCGCCGTGAGGAGGACAAGACGCTTCGCGATCACGTCCAGGCGCGTAGCAGCGGCAGTCTGGCCGCCGGAACTGCGCTTGGAGGGGCGTCGTCCCTTGGAACGTTTGTGGCGTACGAGACGCTGCCGTGGGTCTCCTCCAAGGAGGTCCGCGGCAACGACGTGACTCACGCCCTCGCGAAAGAGAACCTGGCTCGGTACCTCCAGCAATACATCCCGGACCTGGACCGTGCAGGCGCCGAGCAGTTTTCCGAGCTGGCGTGGAACTCCGCTCGCCGAACTGCCGGTGGGGGCGGTCCCGAAGCTCTGGCACGTCAGCAGTTGTTCCTCGCAGCCGGGAACGAAGCTGCCGCGTCCGCGGTCGATTTCTCGCCGCGACCCGCTCACGGTGACCTGGACCGGATGGCTCAGGTCATCAAGGAGAAGGTCAAGAACCCGGCAAACGAGTCCGCTGTGTTCCTGGATCTCCTTGGGAAGCAGATCTCAGGCGCCGCACGTCGCGGGTGGCTGTGGGGTGCTGGCGGTGCCGTCGCCGGCGGCGCGGCTGTCCTGGCGAAGCGGAAGGCGCTAGCGAACGCGATTCGCGATGCGCGTTTCGCGCAAGCTCAAGACGACGGCTCACAGGTCAAGCAGGCCGCCGACGACAACGCAGGCCAGGCTGCGTCTCCGTTCACGATGGAGGCGCGAACGAACCCGGACGTCGATGCGTCGTCTACGACTCCGCTGTTCGACATCATGGCCAGCATGATCTCCTCGACTGGCCGTCGCACTGCCAAGGCCATCCCGGTGCTACGTCCGCCGCCTGGCTACGCGTACGACCCCCAGGCGGGGCGGATGTTCGCGAACATGCAGGATCCAGGTTGGGTCAACGACCAACAGCTGATGGCCTTCCGGGCTCAGGAAGCCGCCCGCCTGCAGGAAGACCCCGCGCAGGCGCAGGCCCGCGCTCAGGCGCAGGCGCAGGCTCAGCTTGAAGCGCAGGGCGGCGCACCTGGTCCTCAGACGCCTCCCGAAATCTCTGGCTCTCTTCCCCCTACCGCTTAGGAGGCCGTCTATGGCCCGCACCATCAAGGACTGGGACTACTTTCAGCGCAACGTGCAGGGAGGCCTGCTCGAGGGGCGCTTCATGTCGGGCGCGTTCACGCTGATCGCCGCGGGACCTCCCCGTCTCGACGCCCTCGGCGCCGGGAACGCGGCCGGTCAGGCGGGCGACATCAGCGGCTTGGCGTGGCCGATCGGCGTCATCCAAGGGATGAGCTTCGGCGGTGGCACGGCCATCAGCCGCTTCTTCGAGATCGGCTCTCGCCGCTCCTACTTCGTGCTCGGACGCACCCAGGAGCAGCTCTCGCTCCAGCGCGTGCAGTACCACGGGCCGAACCTGCTGCGCGGGCTCTACGCGTACATGCGCGATCCCGGCGGGCGGTTCCAGGCGCTCTTCGACAACACGATGCAGAACGCCACGAACGCGTCGGGCAACCCGAACGGGAAGCGCCGCTTCGAAGAGCTCCCCGGCTACGAGAACCTCTGGTTGAACCTTGCCAGCGACGTGTTCACGCAGCCCGTCGGCCTCTTGCTGTACTTCAAGGACTCCAACAAGGACGTCGTTGGTGCGTTCTACCTGGAAAACGTCCACGTCACGAACTACGGCCTCCAGACGGATGCCAACAGCATCGTGCTCTCGGAGAGCACGTCGCTGGTGTTCGAGCGCACCGTGCCCGTCAACGTCGCTGCGGTGAGTCTGATCCGCGACGCGACGGACATCGAGGGCATCGTGGGCGGCAACGTCATCGGTTCCGCAGCCTGATCTGAGAGGGGTCCAATGAAATGTCGCTACGCGCTCCGTCGCCGACACTCCGTGCAGAAGACGGCCGGGTTGGACCCCGTGTCAGCGTTTGGCGCCCTGTACGGCGGCGCCAACGCGTTCTCCACCATCCTTCCGCAGTTGACGCCTGACGTGCTCCAGGCCGTTCTTGACCCCGCCTCGCGCGTCATGGACGGCCTGACCGGGTCGCACATCATCCAATCAGGGATCGGAGGCGTCCTAGCGTCGCATCTCTACCCGATGCAGAACGCGGCCCTGGCAAAGCTCCCGTCGACGCGGAAGTTCTCCCAGAATTTGGGAGAGAACTTCGCAGGAGAGGCATTCCGGCGCGGGCTGGCGGGCAAGGCAGGGCTCGACCTCGGCCGGAAGACGCGTGCAGGTGCGGTGGCTCGCTTCGCGAATGATCACATCACCCGACCCGTCTACGGCGCAGACTTGAACGCGCTGCAGCACGTTCACGCCACTGGCGCGATGATCCGCCAGAAGATGCCCAACACGGCAGCTTGGCTCCAACAGCACCCGGAGAAGGCGGCCGACTTCATCAAGTCCCTTGAGGACAAGAACCTCCTCCCGACTGGCTTCGACGGTCAGGAGATGACCTTGTCGGGCGCTCTGCGCTCTGGACAGAAGAAGGGCTTCTACTCAACGCTGGCGCGCGTAGGCCTCTCTCACCCGTCCGAGTGGTTTGGGCGTGGCAGACAGGGCGGGCGCGCCGTTGCGGCGTCACAGCCGGCGGCGGCGCCCGTGGCGCAGGCCGTAGGTGCGGCCGTCGCGCCTCAACCTGCGCGCCCCGACGGCGGGACCGCCTTCCGCGATTACGTGAAGAGCGTGACCGAGGCTCGCACGCAAAAAAACAGGCCGACACCCTCTGCCTTTTACGGCAGCGGAGTACCGGCCTGAGTCTCCTCCTCAGCTCGCACAGAACATGAGCGGGATGAGGAAGAGCAGCACAAGTCGCGCCTCGAAGGCTTGGCGTCGACGGCGCTCCGCCGCGCCGGCGTTCCACGCCACCCAGGCATTCCACAGACGCATCGCGCCTCCAGACGAGAGTTTTCCCGTCAGTAAGTTATGCGGCGTTCAGCATCCCCGTTTCCAGGAGCGTGTACCATGGCCGGTCATCAACCACTTCAGCCGCCTCCCATTCGAGGGGTTGGCGAAGGACTTCTCGGACGCCCCGAGGCTTCTGCCGCACCCACCCCTCCGGACCCGCATGCAGCGCGTGTTGCGCGGCAGAAGGAGAACGACGCCCTGGTCGGGAAGATGCGCAGCGAGCTCGCCGCGGCGGCGCTTGACGGCAGCTTCGTCTCGGTGGACGTGGGAGAGTGCCCGGACGTGAACAAGTACTTCGCGGAGCTGCCCGACTCGGTCGTGAAGCAGCAGTACGCCGAGTTCCGTTCCGTCATGGACGACCGCAAGGAGGCGGCGCCTGCATCCCCCTTCCGAGATCCGGAACCTGGCGACCCGGACTACTCCCCGGTCATGGACACGAAGCGCCGAGCGAAGATCGAGAAGTCGCTGGTGCAGATGGACTTGTCGCAGCTGCTCTTCGCTCAGCGCGTGACGCAGGACGTCCCTCTCGAGATGGGGGTCACGCTGCGGTTCGGCAGCCTCGTGTCCGCCCACACCGTCTTCATGAGCCGGCTGGCGTCCAAGCGCCTCCGCGAGGAGTCGACGCAGACCTACGACGACACCGTCGGCATCTGGCGTCTGGCCCTCTCTCTGGATGCATACGGCGCGCCGAACGCTGCTGGGAAGGTGGAATGGAAGCCGATGCCCTCCCCAGAGATCGCCAAGATCACGAACCTCTCCGATGAGAAGGCGTTCGAGACCTGGACGACGCTGCTCGACAGTCGCGTGGAAGTGCTGTCGCGCCTGCCCGTGCAGCTGCTCTCGGAGTTTCGCCTCCAGAGCTACTGGTTCGAGCTCCGCGTCGCGCAGCTGATCTCGCGAGGCAACCTGTCGGAGCGCCTGGGAAAATCCTAGAGACGCCCTACGGGTGGGCGCGAGCCTCGCTGTTCTTTCAGCAGGCATCGGGGCGTCTTGAACTGAGCGCGTTGGAGGAGCGACTGCTCCTCCTCGTGCAGGTACGGCTCCACCAGATCGACCTGGCAAAAGCAGAGATCCTGGCCGTCATCGGCTCAGCTTCGGCCACGTCTGTAGCAGCGGCGCAGGCTATCGGGGCCGCGTTCACGAACCTCCAGGATCTGCTGGCCCCAGGTACGTCCACGAAAAAAACGGACGCGGATGCCGCTCTTCAGCTTGCGCGGGATGCGCTCGCCGAAGAGTTGAACCGCGTCTACAGGGTCACGCCCTTGGCCCCAGCAGAAGCCAAGAAGCTCGCGTCTACGAGCGCGGCTTCGAGTCATCCGATGCTGGCCCAGGTAGGGTCGCGTCTTCTTGGGGCGTCTGAGACGAATCAGGCTCGGCGTCGGTGATGTGGACGATCGTCTTGACCACCGTACGCCGGGCCAGGAACAACGACTCTCCCGAAGGAAGCGTGATTCGCCATCTGCGCCCATCTGGCGACGCGTCCTGACGAGGGAGGGACAGAAGTCCTTCGGCGCTCACTTCCTTTCGAAAGGGGCGCCACCTCTTGGACGCGTCGGGGGACAGGACGACGCTGGTGGTGTCCTCGTCCACCACGACGGACTCGTACGCGTCCTCTGACGGCTCGGGTTCGAGCGGGTAGTCCTTGAGGACGCGCTGGCGCACGTAGAACGGCACCGGCTCAACAGTGACGATCTTCCACAGGTTCGGGTCGCCGTTGCTGTGGCGCACGATCACCCAGATGCCCTCGCGGTCCGCTTGAAGGAAGTACTTCCGGTGACCTGGCGCCTCGAGTCTCGGCGTTCGGTTCAGGGCGTACACCGTCTTCACGTCACGGACCCACGCCTCGGGAACCTCGACTGTCCCCGGTCGATTGAAGTCCGCACGCACCTCATCCCACGTCGCGCCCGAACGAACGCGAGCCCGAAACATGTCGACGGCGTGGGCTGAGATTTCGTAGCGAGGGTTGGCTGATTGTTCCACGGCGACCTCAGGTGAAGAAGGCGAGGTGCTGTTCCGCGCGAGTAGCTGCGGTGTAGAGCAGACGCCGGAACTCGTCCGGGTCCTTCGACGCACGCCACTTGAGGGTGTCGTCGAGGTACACGCCGACGTTGGGCCACTGGCTGCCCTGCGACTTGTGGACGGTCACCGCGTAGCCGTGCTGCGCGAAGACCCAGAGCGGATCGCGCTGCGCATGCTGGGACTTCCACTCGCGAAAGTCCTCCGCGGTGGCCTCGAAGAAGTCGCCGGGGATGCGAGCCGTGTCGTACCCATCGCCGAACTGGACCTCGTAGGCGTACTCCAACCCCCACTTCGCGCCGTCGATGCGCTTCACCGAGGTGGGAGTCAGCATCTCGCCGTTGACGACGCCGACGCGCATGTTGTTGGCCGAAACGATGATTCGGTCGCCCAACTTCAGCGGCTCGTCGTCCATCTTGAGCGCCTCCCGAACCTTCTTGTTCAAGAGCGCGCGCGTCTTGTTGGCGTAGCAGAGAAGGACGTAGTCCAGCCCCTTCTTGTGGTGGGGGAGAATCCACCTCTGAGCGTCGTCCAGGCTCGACTC
>JACCDR010547268.1_pt1 | contig 11254 bp, 20 predicted proteins | sample 7446431 | NCBI WGS metagenome assembly JACCDR01 (sample SAMN15323443, study PRJNA562643) | freshwater metagenome | isolation source: river surface water | place: USA:Blue River Watershed | collected 2017-08-17 | reverse complement strand
ATATATTTATTAAGGGGATAACGAAGTGTACCAAAACAAAAAAAGCCTTAAATTATAAAAAAGCCTGATTTTTAGGCTTTTGCACTTTACATTTGATTGTCTTTAAAAAAAACGAAGCGTACCAAATTATAATAAAAAGCAATTGGTTGATACCTGTTTTTGATATTTGAACCGAAATATTAGTGCTAATATAATTTTAAAGCATAAATACCTGTTTTGATGCTATTTAAGCCATTTTTTGACCCTATTTGATGTCTTCGGGCATAATATGTATAACGATAGGCTTATTGGCCTCTAAAATGGCCTTAGATATATGTATGACCACTTTTATAACCTCTTCTTGCTCTTTTTTTGGTACGGTTTGTTTTTCATCATAAGCGGCCTGTGGATATACTGTAATATGGGGCCTAAATGGGCTGTTTTCGTGATTAGTCGCCAAATTAGTCGCCAAATTAGTCGCCAAATATTTTGGTACGGTTTGTTTTTTATAAACACCTAAATTGTCCGAATTTTTTACAAAAACGGGGCCAATTCCGAGCATGATATAGGTGCAGGAGACGGAATACCGCTCACAAAAGGCCGAAATTAACCAAATCATGGCACTACTATTTCCTTTATTGATATTCGCCCACAAAGGCAATGATATATTAAGGCTATGGGCAAAATCTGTCCAAGTTTTGAAAAAACCATCATTTTTTAACTTTTGTGCTATATAGATTAACCGTAACGATGATATTTCTTGCCTTGAATTTGGTCTGTCTTGCCTCAATTTTAATATGTCTTCATCTATTTCTTCGTCTATTTTTCCGTTTTTTAAAAAAATTTCACCTTTTTTAAAAAATATATAAGAAGGGTTTATCCCAAATGCCTTACACATATTAACTATTACGGTAACAGAAACATCTCTATTGCCATTTAGAATACTATTCCATGTCGAGTGAGGTATTCCTATTCTCTTGACAAAATCACTAGAATTACGAATAGTTTGATTTTTTATTAAATATTTAAATACCTCTAAAGTGTTGATAGTCTGAATATTTGTATTTTCCATTAAATTAATATTAAATATATGGACAAAATAATTTGGACATTTAAAAAGAATTGTGTTACTTTGTTCTCACAATGGGAGCAAATAAAGTAAATAAATCATTGGGAAACAAACTGTTAATACACGATGGGGACGCCAAAGTGGTGGCAACGGAATTGCAGGTGAGCAAGCGCATGGTGAACCAAATCCGCAGTGGGGAGCGGGGAAAGCGCAAAACCACGCTGGCGGCCACGGTGAAGAAGGCGCTGAACTTTCGCAGTAAACAGAACGCCGAGTTCGTTGCTTACTGCAATCAGATCAAGGTCAATTTGGTAATACCTCAATAATAGAAATATGGCTATTCTCATAAATGAACAGATATACGTAACCAATCAAGAGCTGCTAGGCTGGGGGTTTTCCTCTGATACGATTAGTAAATTCAGTAAAGAAAGAAGCCTTGAGGATGCACGTGAATATATCTATAGCTACGATAAAATAGCGCAGAGATCGGAGAAAACCAAGGCCAAGCTGCCCGAAAAAGAACTGATAATGGCGCAGATAAATGCGGAAAATGCGATAAAAGATGCGGAAAAGTGCCACGTTTCTACAGGTTTTGTATACCGTAATTTTTGCAAGTTCTTGAAAATTAGCGACCTGCATTTTTTTAAGCACAAAAAATATTCTGAGGCGAAGAGCCGGGGGCTGATGAACAGCATGGCGATGCTGAGGTTTCTTGCGGCCACTAAGCTGAAAAAGGAGGACCTTAAAGCCGTTACAGGCTTTGAGAGCAGGGAGCTGCTATTGAAATCGACAATTGAACTTTTCAAAGATGAAGAGGTAAACGGGCACATTGTTCGCAAGGCTCTTGACCTGCCCCTCTTGCCCAGCTCTTACGACAGGCTTAGGAGAAAGGTGGATGCCTTTGTGAAGTTCAGGGCAAACGGGAAGGTAAACGAGTGCGAGTTCTTGTGCTCGAAGGTCGGGAACACCAATTCTATGATCATTGGGAAGCCGTCGGGGACGATGGACGATGACCTGATCGAGGGCACGCACATAAATGTTGCGGAGTTTCATGCGGCCACCTTGATTAAGCTGGCCATGAACCCGGGCAGGGGCAACAAGTTTGACCTCTTGGAGATATGGAACAGATATGCCCGCAAGTGCAAAGAGCAGGGCAAAGAGCCTGCCACTTATGCCGCTGCGAAGAATTTTTTGGCAAAGCCGGAGGTGAAACAGTTCTACGTTTGGGAACGACACGGCTTTGCAGAGCTTGATAAAATGTTACCTCACATACATGGCAAGCGTGCCGAGTATTCACTGCGAAAAGGTGGCATGGATGGTTTTCAGGTAGACTTCTATACGCAGGACAGGGACAAGGCCGTGATGCTCACCTGTGTGGCGGTGTTTGACTATGCCAGCGAGGCGATCACGGGCTTTGAGGTTGGCTATGTAGAGAACGGCCTCACCGTTCGCAATGCCTACCGCAACCACTTGAGGCTACATGGCGGCAGGACCTACAACATGCTGGACATGGACGGGTCGATGGCAAACACGAGCGACAAGACGAGGGAGATGTTTGCCAAGGTGGTGGGCAGGGTAGTGGTGGGCATGGGCGATGACCCCACGGGAAAGCACAGGGCAAACTCGAAGTCGCGGTTTTCTGAGCGGCTGATACAGGAGGTGAACAGGCTGGCACAGAGCCTGCCGGAGTGGAAGGGGACGAACGTTACGAGCTTTAACATTGCCCGAAAGCCAAATCCCGACTATGCGAAAAAATACAAGGCCACAATTGACCAGGGCGTTGCACAGATCATCGCTTTGGTTAATGTGTACAACAACAAGCCCCTTGAAAAATATGGCAGCAAAAGCCGCATACAGGTTTTTCACGAAAAGATGGACGTGGCCGCCGAGGTGATAGACTACACGGCTATGGCTCAGGTGTTTAACTGGTCAACGGTAGTAAGTGTGAGGCACGATGTGATCAAGATCCAGATGCACAAGGTCGATTATGAATACTACGTGCCTGACCGCTTGGCCTGGGCCAGCAAAATGGAGGCCGGCAGTAGGGTGAAGGTGTACTACGACGAGGGCGACATGAGCGAAGTGCATGTGTTTGGCTGGGTGGTGAATAACGAAGGGGACCCGCAGGAGCATTTTCTTGGCTCGCTGAAGCGCGGTGAAAGGGCTTACCGGGATGAGGCTTCGCAGAGCAACAAAGACTTGGCGTTGATAGGCGAGCAAACACACAAACGCAAGGTTATGATCGACAGGGTGCAGCGCAAGGCCCTAGAGGTTGAGGCATACACCTACGGCATTGACATTGCGCAGTTTCCGAACTTAAAAGATTTGGAAATGGCCGTGAAAGGCGCTAGGGAGCGTGAGCGCGAGGAGACCCTTGAGGAAAGGTACAGCGAAGAGCTGGCAACCGATGAGGCGGTGAGGACACAGAAATTTTACGAGGAGCATTTTGCCCAGCAGAACATAAGGGTAAGGGAGGACGGGAACGAACACCAGTCGGCGGACATGATAGAGAAGAAGCTGAAAGCCTATGGGCTAAAGAAATAAACAGGGAAAGAGGCTACAGACCTGCCCTTGCCTAGGGGCAGTGAGGGCAACCTGGGTATGGGCGAATGTCCCGGGCAAAATGAAAGTTCGCCCAATACCACAGAGGGGCCTCTTGGTAACATTCATCCCTCTAAGGTTGCAATAGGTGCTGGCGGGCAAGCCGCTCATTTTAAATCGTTTAACTGTTAAGATTATGGGAAATACACAAAGGGAAAGGGTGTCCGATAGCCGGGAGGCTTTTGAGCAAAGGGTGGTTGATGCTTGCGAGCAGGTAACCGGGGCTGAAATAGGAGATGCGTCCATGGCGCTGGCGCTGGTGTGCGAGAGCAGTGGCGACCTGGTGGAAATAGCACGGGAGATAGAGTGCAAGCTGCACCTTGTGATCGACGACAAATGCCTTGAGGACGTGGCGCTGGACAGGGCCATGACCATAGCGGGGTTTGCGGAACTGCTGAGGGCAAACATTATACCACAATGCTGAAGGTAGGACTGGGGGCCTTGGGGGCGCTGGTGCTGCTGTGCGCGGCACTGGTGGTGTGCGCGGTGGTGCTGAACAGCAAGTATCTCGACCCCCCGGACGAGGACGATTAGGGGCGCAGAGGGCGAGGTCACACAGGGTACGGTTTTGAAACAACATAAACAACATAAACAACGGGAAATGGAAGCAAAAAAATGGGACATATACAACTATCACGCAACTAGGGTGTTGCTGGCGGAGTGCAAGCTAAACGTGGAGCACCGGATCGTGGACGGCAAAAGGGGGAGCGGGAAGTCGTTTGCTGCGCGGTCCTTTGTGGAGGACGTGGATGCGGGGGAGATCCTGCCGGACCTGCCAAAGGGGGAGACTTTTGTGGTGACGGCCGCAGAGGACATGAACCCGAAGGCGTTCATGGTGGAGATGGCGCGTGCGATGCGCATAGACGCAAGCGGCGACAGGCTGTCGATACGCAAGAAAATAGCGGCGGCGCTAAGGGGCATGCAGCACCCGCTGATAGCGATAGACGAGGCGGAGAACTTGAGGATGAGCACGTACGGGTCGATAAAGGCGCTCTACGACGAGGTGTTCGAGTATTGCTCGATAGTGCTGATAGGGGCAAACGACTACCTGGACACGCTAAAGAAGTGGAGCGAAAAGGGCAGGGGCTGTATCCCGCAGGTGTACAGCAGGTTTTCGTGCGATCCCGTGTCGCTGCTTGCGATGAGCAAAGAGGATGCGGAGCGGATATGCAGGCAGAGCGGGATCGTGGACATGAGGACGATAGGGCGCATATTTGCCAAGTCGATAGACTACAGGCAGCTTGACAGGAACATAAAAAGGGAGCTAAGGGACCGCAATTTGGGCAAGGGGCATGAAGATAACGATTGAAATGCAGAAATACGACTGGGTGGCGATAGAGGAGGTGCTGAGGTACGGCATACAGCACGAGGAGGACAGGGTGCTGAGGGAGTTGCTGCTGGAGGCTTACGACAAGAAGAAAATGCTCATGCCCGCCCCCGGCAAGAGCATGAAACTGGAGCTGCTTACGGCCATGACGGTGGCAAAGTACATCGACACGTTCATGGGCATGGTGGTGGGCCTGCCCAGGACTGAGCACATGGCCTTTTTGCGCGAATACCACGGCAACCTAAACAGGGTCGCGAACTATATCTATCAACAAACCAGAACGGTAAGACAATGAGAAGGACACAGGGTGATTGCATATTGCAGAGGATAGAGGCTGCGGAGGAAATGGTGATAAAGTGCTGTGGCATAGGGCATTTTGAGCGTTCTATGTTGTTTTTTGAGCAGGGCTGCACATGGGCAGAGGACAACAGCGCCGGAGCGGGAGAGGCCTTGGCGCTGCAAACCTCGCCCGAATTCTGGGCCTGGCTGAGCATAGAATGGATGAAAAAGGAAGAGGAGCTGCTGGGCAGGGTACATTACAGCGAGCACCACAAGTGCTACCTGCTCGTGCTCAGAGAGCAAAGGGAGCCGCTGTGCGGCAGTGGCGCTGCGCCGGTGGTTTGGTGCACAAACATTGTGGCCTTTAAGGGCAGCGAGATAAGGCAGGGCTACACCATGGAGATGTGCCTGCACGCAAGAGGTCTAAGGCCCAACAGGGCGATATTTGAAATGATCACGCAGCATGGGAAGAAAAAATAGGACCTACACGACTGATTCCCTTCTGAGGATGAGGTTCAAGCCCTTCAGGACGGCTACCGACAGACTAAAGGCCATGCTGGGCGAGCACATAGAGAGCTCGGCGGTGGTGTATGTGTACGGCGAATCGGGCTCGGGCAAATCCACGTTTGTGAACGAGCTGTACCAGGCGCTCTCAGAGTGCGTTAAGAAAATGTACCACAACAACGTGGAGTCGGGCAAGTCGAGGATCTTGCAACTGGCGGTTGCGCGGCTGGACCTGAAGTGCCAGGTGGTGTGGGCGGACAGGCACTCTTTTGAAGAGATGCTGGAACAGGTGAAAAAGAACCGCTGCAACGTGGTGGGGCTGGACTCCGTGGACAAGGCCCGCATGAGCTATGAGCAGTACCTGGAGCTGGAGTCGCTGGCCAAAAAAAGGGGGAAGATACTGGTGCTGATAGGCCGCGCGACGGGCAGGCAGCACAGCACGAGCATAGGGGAGCGCATATGCTTTGACGCAGACGTGAAAGTGTACATAGCCGAAGGGGTGGCTTATGTAAACAGCAGGTACGGGGCCGTGCAGCCCTATGTGATGTGCGGTGTGGCAGAGCACCACGCCCGGATGAAGGCGACCCTGAAAAAGGTGAAAAAGGGCGAGGCATTAAGTGCGGTGGCCGCCGAAAGGCAAGGCCGGTTTGATGGATAGAAAACGGGAAAGACAGAAAAACGGGAAAAATGAAAAGAGCAGGCAAAAAGAAAACGGGAAAGGCGATACCGAAGTGCTTTAAAGAAAGATCGGCGTACTGGGCGGGCGTGAGGAGGGACAGGGCCCTGCACAAAAGGGTTTTTGAGCTTAAGGTGCTGGACTTTATGTCTTGGGGCTTTACTGGAGAATACATGAGGCACATCTATGAACTAAACAAAGAGCTTAGGCTGCACAGGGGCAAATACAAGGACTGAAACAAAGAACAAAGATCATGGCAAACAAAACAGTAAAAAAAGCGGACGACGGCATAGTGCTGGAGTCGCTGTGCGCGGAGCTGGAACTGCGCTTCGAGACCAAAAAAGAGGCAGATGGCGAGATAAAGGCCCTCAAGGAGCGGATTGTTGAGATCATCAACGCCGACAGGGGCAGGTACTTTGGCGGCAGGAAGAGCTTTGCCGTTGGGTCGATAAAGGTGTCGCTGAAAGAGGACAACACCTACGCCCTTGGCGAGGACTTTGACCTGGCAACCTTTTGGTCCCGGTACCCAAGGGCGGTGAGGTTTTCGCTGGCCCATGCTGAGCTCAAGAACATAGACCTGGGCAAATGGGGCGTGGAGCACTGTGTGGACGAAAACATACACGTGGCCCTGAAGGAAAAATAACCATCAACCGGGTGGCCGGCAGCGGCCACCCCTAAACGACAGGACAATGGAAAACAACTTACAGTATGTAAGCCTTGCGCAGGCCAAGGAGCTGGGCAATAGGCTAAAAGCGGGGCAGGCGTGGGTGTTCAACCCCTACAGGGGCGGTGACGAAGGCACAAGAAGGCCCGGGATGACGGCGCAGGAGCGGGCAGTGGCCTGCCACAGGGCGGAGGAAGAGGCAAGGGGCAACCCTGCGGCACACCCGCAATACTGGGAACTGTGCCCCCTCTCTGTGTTTGCGAACGAGGAGATGGTGGCGTTTTTGATCTCAAGGGGACAGTTTTACTATGCACCGGAACACAAATGGACAGTACATGCAAAAATCGGGCAAAGCCATAAAGCTCTCTAGGGCACATGCCGCCGCCCGCCTCGACGCCTGTATCGCAAAATTGCGAAGGGTGGGGCACGACAATGGGCTGCTAAGGGAGATAGAGGAGCTGGCACTCCACATCATGGCCCATTTGCGGGCGAAAAAGACGGACAGGTATTTGACAAAAAAAGCACAGACAGCACATGAGCGCAAACAAGATGATATGGGCACGGATCAACAGGGTTGCCCCACATTTACATTTAACGGCAGGGGAATACAAATGCCGCCTCGCCCAGTTGGCCGCCAAGCGTGAAAACGGCAGCCTTGCCAACCTCAGCAGCGTAGAGGCCGCCGAGGTGCTAAAGCAGATAAGCGCCGACGCTGCCGAGCTAAAGATCGATCTGGGCTACGACAAAAAACAGACCCTGCCCAAAAAGGGGTACAACCCCCAGTTTGACCGGGAAACCGCAGAGTACAAAATGGCCAACAAGGTGAAGTACTACGCCCGGCAAATGGGCTGGGAGATAGAGGGCAAGCTGGACACCGCAAGGCTCGATGCCTGGTGCGTGAGGTCGGGGAAGTTCAAGAAGGAGCTGGCAAAGCACTCTTACGGCGAGCTGTGCGAGCTGGTAACACAGGTGGAGAAAGTGTACAGGTCGCTCATAGGCACAATAGCAAAAAAGAAAATAGGTGGCTGATATGGACGGGATGCGGATATACGTGGTGACGAGCCAAAAGCACGACTGCAACAACACCCTGGCCTATGCCGACGGCATGCTGTCGGGCATGAGCATGGGGGGCTGCATGCCCAAGGCGGCACGGGCGGCCTTTCTGAAAACGATTCCGCTCGCGGTGGAGTCGCCCGAGGCGCTGGGGGAGATCTTCAGCACCTGCAAGGTGCAAGAGCTGGTGTTGGTGCCCGACTTCGAGGAGTTTTGGAACGCATACAACTACAAGCACGACAGGGACCTGGCGGCAAAGGAATGGCGCGGCATGGGCGATGCGGAGCGGGTGGCGGCGTACGTGAACATAAAGCGGTACGATGCCTTCATAAGGGCAAGGGGGCAGGCAAAGCTGTACGCGGTAAGGTACCTAAAGAGGAGGACATGGGAAAACGACTTGGGAAAATGAGCACAACGCTGATATTTACAGAACGGGAGAAAAGGCAAAAGCTGATGGAGTGGGGCTGGGAAGGCAAAGAGGTGGCACAGGAGGAGGCCCATGGCAGCGCAATACTGGAAACACGGACAACACTGTGGCGCCGGGGCAACGAAAAGGCACTGATGGGCCTTGACGCCGCCTTTGCGCTGGAGCTTTCTTCAAGGATCTTAAAACTGCTCTGAAGCATGAACGGAAAGCCGTTGACACAAGAAGAAGAGGTAATTCTGTACACCCATTACCCCAAAACCGACACTGCCGACCTGATGGCACTGATGCCGGGGAGGACACTTTCGCAAATTTACCAACACGCCAACAAGCGGGGCTTGAAAAAAGATGCAGAGTGGCTAAAATCGAAAAACACCGCATTGGTGCTAAGGGCAGGGGTTCGTTCTCGGTTCAAAAAGGGGCACGAACCACACAATCAGGGCAAAATAGGCTTTCGGGCAAGTCCTAAAAGCGAGTTCAAAAAGGGGCAATTGCCTGCTAACACGCTCTACGATGGGGCGATCAGCATCCGCAAAGATACAAAGTCGGGCAGGTCCTACAAGTACGTTAGGGTTGCGAAGGCCAAATGGGAGCTGTTGCACCGTCAGGTGTGGATAAGCGCAAAAGGCAGAATACCCCCAAAGCACGTAGTCGCATTTGTGGACGGCAATACCCTCAACTGTGCGCTGGAGAACCTGGAGCTCATTACCTGTGGCGAAAACCTGCGGAGAAACAATGTGGACAATGGCTGGAAACGAAGCTATGCCTACCGCGAGAAACAGGAGCTGGGCATGGACCCAACGGGGGCGGTGACCTTGAGCGACAGCTATGTGGCCGGGATCATTGCCAAGGGCGACAAAAAGGCAAAGGCCAAAGTGCTCAAAAACAAGGAACTGGTGGTATTGAAACGCAAAATGCTACAATTAAATAGGACAATTAAAACCAAAAAAGATGAAAAAAGAACAGATAACCAAGGAGCTGAGAAGCATGATCGGACGCACATTTGCCTACAGGGGACAGCAGATCACCTTTAGCGACTACATCGTGAAAGGCAGTGTTTATTACCTGAGTTTTGGAGAGTTCAAAATACAAAAAGATGAGGCACTCATGGAGACCTTCATCCCATTGCTGGTTCACAACGAGGTGTTGCCCAGCCCTTTGGCGCCCTTGGTGGCTGCCAAAGCCGCCGAAGAGCCAAATCGTGGCTATGTTGTTAAAACAACGAGTGGCAACCTTGAAGAGGGCGTAAAGCAGGGCAGTACCAAAATACTCGACGTGCTAGACGAAATGATAGAGATGGTGAAAAGTGACCCCGACGCCATCAAGCAGGCCATGGCCATCAATAGCCTGTGCAAGACAAAGCTCGAAACACATAAGACCATTTTAAAAATTGCTAAATAGACAATAGATGCAAGAACAAGAACAAGAAAAGCCAATTGATAAAGTTACAGTTGATTTATTGGTAGCTGTAATGGCAGCAGCAGGCGTAAGGGTAGAGGGAGAATTGGTAGACAAAATCATTGATGCCGTAGAACTAATTGAAGATAAAGGTGACGCTATTACCTTAAGTGACATCTTTACCCTTAAAGAAAATTGGAAAGCAAATAGCCTCTTAGATGGTTTTGGAAAACTTGAAACAGTAAAAGCCGATTGGCTTTGCAGGAACAGACTTTAATAGCAGTTTCAAAAAGATAACAGAAGAAAAATGATAGCAGGATACAAAATCACTAACCCCCACACCAAACAGCCTACGGGCTTTGTGGAGAAGATAAAAAACGGCACTAAAATACACACCATACGCCGAGGCGATAGGTGGAGTAAGGCCTTTGACCGCAGTAAAGACAACGGCCAACTACTCATACAACACAGCACAGGTGTACGCACCAAAGCCTTTAAAACAGTATTTGTGCATAGAGTGGTGAGTGTGCAAAGATTTGAAATATTGATGAACGAGCAAAAAGATGCTGTTGTTGCTATTAAAATTGATGGGCGAGATGTTAAAAATTTCAATAAAGATTTTCCTGATCAATTCGCAAAAAATGATGGATTCGAAAGCTGGAATGATCTTGCGGATTGGTTCGGAGAAGACATTACAGTTAAAGGTGACTTCATTGGCGAGATCATACACTGGACAGATTTAAAATATTGATTATGAACAAAATTCAGTACATTAAATTACTTGCTAGACTTTAAAATAGAACCAGAATGAGAACAATAGCTGGCAAAAAGAAAACTGGGAAGGCGATTCGGAAGTGCTTTAAAGAAAGAGCGGCTTATTGGGCGGGCGTGAGGCGCGACAGGCGCAGGCACAACAGGATTTTTGAGCCCACTGCGCTGGCCTGTATGAGGGGGTGGCGGTTTTATGACCAGTACAGGAAGCACCTCTATGAAAACCAGCAGTTTAGGCAGTACAGGGGACTGAACCCTTAAAAAACAAACCGCCCCAAATTTGCTTGGTTTAAAGTTTGTTTCTATATTTCGAGGGCCAAGCAAGGAGCGCCGCCAGGCGTTGTTATGTAACTTAAATTTTTTTAAAATGTGTATCGCTGTAAACAAAACCCAAGATGGCCACATAGCTATCACCACCGATGAAGAAACCATCGCAGAACTAAAGAAAAGCATGTTTGAACTGCTAAAGGCCACCGACCTGAGCGGCCTCAACAGCGAATGCCTCTATT
>JACCDR010181003.1_pt1 | contig 11254 bp, 14 predicted proteins | sample 7446431 | NCBI WGS metagenome assembly JACCDR01 (sample SAMN15323443, study PRJNA562643) | freshwater metagenome | isolation source: river surface water | place: USA:Blue River Watershed | collected 2017-08-17 | reverse complement strand
GATGACGATGGATGCTTTGAGGCTGCGCTCGCTACCGTGCGGCGCTGCGGCGGTGTCCTCGAGCACCCGGAGGCCAGCCACGCGTTCAAGCGCTTCGACCTATGGTTGCCGGTTCACACCGGCGGATGGGACCGCGGCGACCCGTGTCTCGACCAGTGGCCTGGCGGCTCGTCGTGGACGTGTTGCGTCGAGCAAGGACACTACGGGCATCCGGCACGCAAGAAAGCCTGGCTGTACTACGTCGGACGTGAGCGCCCGCCCGAGCTGATCTGGGGCAAGAGCAACGGCATCCGGCTCGACGAGGGCTTTCACTCGAAGGCTGAGCGAGACGCCGCGCGCGCGGCAGGACGAAAGCCTGTGAAGCGACTCTCGACCGTGCAGAACATCGTGACGCCGCCCGCGTTCGCCGAGCTGCTTCTCTCACTCGCGCGAGGCGCCCGTTGAGATCGCTCACACACCAGGCAGCGATCGAATACGCCGCGCGTGGATGGCATGTATTCCCCTGCGTCCCCGGCGGTAAAGAGCCGCTGACGCAACACGGGCACAAGGAAGCGACGCGCGACCCGGCGCAGATCGACGCGTGGTGGGGCGCCAATCCCGGCGCCAATGTCGCTATCGCTGTAGCTCCGAGCCGCCTTGCGGTGCTCGATGTCGACGTCGGCACGCGCAAAGACGGCACGCGCAAGCGCGGCGCAGAATCGCTCAACGAGATCCTGAACGAACTGCAGCCGACCCTACTCGCTGAAACAGGCAGCGGCGGGCAGCACATCGTGTACGAGCGCCCGCCCGGCCTTGAGCCTCAGCGCGTGATCGGCTTCCGCGACGGGCTCGACTTGATAGGCGACGGCTACATCATTGCGGCCCCGAGCTACAACGCGCAGACCGGACGCTACTACCGGTGGACACAGCAGCACGTCATCGCGCCGCTGCCCCCGTTCCTGCAGAACGTCACGCGCGCGCCGCGGGCCGAAAAAGTCCAGCAGCTCGGCACGCCGATCGTTGAAGGGAATAGGAACAACGCGCTGTTCAAGCTAGGCTGCGCGTTGCGCGATACGGGCATCGGCGAGGCTGCTCTCGCACGCGCGCTCGACGCCGAGAACAAGACCCGGTTTAATCCGCCGATCGAGGACGCCGAGCTCGGCACGATCGTCGCGTCGGTCATGCGCCGCGTGCAGGTCACGCGTGACGTAGCCGCGGACGCGATCGTCGTGAACGATATGCAGAACGCGCTCGGGCTCGCGCCGAAGTTCGGCGAGGAGTGGCTCGACCAGGTCGCGGCGACACCGCAGCCTCCGGTACTGTTCTACGGCACGGGCTTCCCCGGTCTCGACAAGATGCTCAACGGGGGCTTCCCGACGCGTCAGCTCGTCGGCATCATAGGGCCGCCTTCAACCGGCAAGAGCGCGCTCGTCGGGCACTGGATCCTCGAGCTCGAGAAACACCGCCCCGTGCTGCACTGCTCCCTCGAGCTGCTCAAACACGAGCTGTTCGTGCGCTATGCCGCACACGAGATGCGGTTTCCGTGGGTCGACGGCGTGCGCGGCGCAGTGGACCAGGCAACGATGGCTGCCGCTATCAAAGGCAAGCGCATCAAGCTCATGGGAGCCGATGATTTCGACCGGCTCGACCCGTTCAGTAGCCTCGAGCAAGCCGTCGCGCGCATGACTGCCGAGTGCGGCGTCGCGCCGATCGTGGTGATCGACTACATCCAAATCATGGCGCGCGCCGCGTCGACAGAAATGCGGCACAAGGTCGGCGAGCTCACGCAGCGTGCGCGGCAGCTCGCGCAGCGCGCGGACACCGTGGTCATCGGTGTGTTCACCACACAGCGTGATAAGTACGCAATCGCTGCCGTCGAGAAGATGCGCTCGGCGCAGGACCCGCGCGCGTACCTCGGTGCTGCGAAGGAGTCCGGCGACATCGAATTCGACTGCGCGATTCTCATGTACCTCGACGTCGACATGCTGCATAAAGGCTCGCCCCGTCCGGGGCAGATCGCAGTGTCTCGCTGTCGCTACGGGCACGAAGGCTTCGTGGGGCTGCGCGCGCAGCTCGAGTACGGACACTTCATCGAGGACGAAAAAGCCGTGGCGGAATTTGCGAGCGAAGCGCGAGCCGAGAAGAAAGCAGCGGATGACATGGAGACCGCGTGCAAGGCGCTGATGGAGACGATCCGGACGATGCCGGGCCGCCCGTGGCGTGACCTGCAGAACGCGGCGTCGAGCGGGCGCGGCGTGAATCGGACCATGGTCGACAAAGCCAGAGGCTACCTGATCAAAGCCGGCGTCATCGAGGAGCTCGAGCGCTTCGATGAGCACCATCGAAAGGAAAAAGGTAAAACGTATAGGATTGTGCAGAATACGCTTCCGCCCACGAACGTTCTGCCAGAAGAAGACGGTCATGCTGATTCGTGAAGTGTCCAAACGTCAGACCTCCCCGGGCTCTTACGGCGCCCTCGCGGGCGCCATCGTGATGCTGCTCGGGCTGCTCGTGAATGCGAACTGCGCGCACACGCCTGAGTCCGTCGCTCCGGCCATCGAGCAAGTCGAGCCGTTCCGCACTCCACTACAGCGCGTCGACTCCGCGGTCGCCATCTACACCGAATGCGGTTCGGGCACCGGCGTCATGGTCGACGGCGACACGCTGCTCACGGCGTTTCATGTGGTCAACTGCGGGGATTCAACGACGATCCAGATGGCGCAGGCCGTCGTCGTCCGCGCGCTCACTGGTACCACGTATGTCGCACGGATGACGATCGGTGACCCGGCCCGCGACATCGCGCGGATCGAGCTGCACGAGTCGGTGCCGGATGTTGTACCGGTGAAGATCCGCGACGCCGTCGCGGGCGAGACCGTGTGTGCGGCGCACGTTATCCCGGAGCGCGGGTTCAAGTGCGGCATCGTCAATCGCTACGCGGGGCCGCGCTCACACGGCGACGTCATCGTCGACAACGCGAACTACTGGTACGGCAACTCGGGCTCCGGCGTGTACGCCGAGGACGGGCAGCTCATCGGTATCGCGGTGCGGCTGAATTGGTGCGCGCCCGGCGACGCGTTCCTCGTCGGCTACCTCGATATGCGCGTGGACACCTGCGACGGCCGCGTGTCGTCGATCACCGATAGCTCGGTGCTGCCGTGAGCATACCGCCCGACGAGTTCAACGCGCTGCAGGCGCTCGCGGCCGACAACGCGCGGTTGTGCGAGATCGGGCTCGCTGCTGACAAGCTCGCGCGGGCTGTCGAGGCGCTCGTGCAGGACGCGCACCGTTCTCTTTACACGAATCTGCGCAAAGCGCTCGACGAGTATAAGATCGCGAGGGCCGGGCAGTGAGAGAGACCTGGGTCTACTGGATCAGTCGCGATTCGTATGACGGCGAGCTCGCCGACTCGTGCAACATCTGGTGGATTCAGCCCGAGCGCCGCCGCGTCGCTGGACACGTTACATGGTGCCCAAGACTTGCGGCGTACACAGGGCACTTCGGGCGGTACTCGCTCGAGGACGTGATGAAGATGTACCGGGTGAAACCAGACACCGACCTCGAGCTCATTCGTGTCGAGCAGTGGGAGAGCAAATGACAGCGCAGCCGACCACGCACCGCGCGACGCAAGAGAACGGCCCTTCGGTTATCAAAGGGCGACTCATCTGGACGAGCGCCACCGGCATCACGACGGCGGACCCTAATAGCTACGGCGGCTGCACTCGCAAGTGGTACTATGATCAGGTTGAGGATCGGAAGGGGCCGCCGACCGCAGCGATGCTCGGAGGAACAGCGCTGCACGGCGAAATCGAGCGCCGGCTACTCACCGGCGCCGCCTTCCAGTCCCCGCTAGCGCTGGCCGGCGCACACTTCGTGCCCCAGCCCGGCGGTAACCTTCACGTCGAGCGCCCGATTCGCTTCAAAACCTCAACCGGCGTTGATATATACGGGCACGTTGACCTTTACAACTTCCGTCAGGAGTACATCGACTCCGAGGGCGCGCTGCAGTCAGATCCCCCGTGGTCCTTCGAGGTGAAGGACTGGAAGACAACGAGCGACTTTCAGTACGCGAAGACCGCGCAAGAGCTCGCCGAGAACATACAGCTCGTCACCTACGCGGAAGCGGGGTACCGGCTCGTGCCGGACATGGAGCACTCGAGGCTCACGCACGTCTACTTCCGCACGCGCGGCGCGCCCGCCGCAAGATTGGTCACGATCCGACGCTCGCGCGAAGAAATCGGTTCGCGCTGGGAATACGCGGAGTCGGTCGTGCGTGTAATGTCGGATGCCGCGAGAGAACCGAGCGCCGAGACTGTTCCCGGAAATCGCCGGGCGTGTGATGCGTACAAAGGGTGCCTTCATAGAGGGATCTGCAGCGTCTACAAGTTCAACGCGCTCGACAACCTGTTCAACAAGATCGCCGAGGATCATCTGAAGGAGAAGCCCGTGGGAATCATCGCTAACAATCCAGGTTTGTTACAGCAGCAAGGCGTGCCAGCGCCTGCGCAGCAGCCGAACATTCAACAGCAGCTCGCGCAGGAAGAAGCCGCCATGCGCACGCAGGTCGCGCAGCAGCAGGCGCAGATGCCCGCGGGCGCGGATCTGCTCAACGTTTGCTATCGCCTTGGCACCTACGGCCACGGCTTCCCGAAGCTCGTGGGCAACGCCGCTGCGGCGTATGCGGCCGCGGGCGGACAGCACTTCGCCCCGGGGGTCGAGTTCCAGGGCATTCCGGCGCCGGTAGGCGCAGCACGCTCACTACACACGCTGCCATTGTCGGAGGTGTCGCACATCTACCAGCTCGAGGGTGAGCTCGCGGCTGAGCGCGCGAAGGCGATGCCGCAGATGCCGCAAGCCCCCGCGCAGCCGCAGTACGCCCCGGTGCAGGTGCCACATAACGCCCCGCCGATCCAGCAGCAGATTGCGGCGCAGTACAACCAGAACATCGCGCAAGCGCCCGTCTCGTTCCTCGCGCCCGGCACGCCCGAGTCGATGCCCCAGCTCGCGCAGATCCAGACGCCGGCCCCCGCGCCCGAAGGCGAGAAGAAGACGCGCGGTCGCCCGAAGAAGCCTCAGGACGCCGCACCGGAGTCGGTTGCTCCCCCAGCAGCTCAGATCGCAGCGCCGGCAACGCAGGTCGCACCAACCAGCACGCCCGCTACGCAGGTCGCTCCGGCTGCGACGTCCCCTTCACAGCAGGCAATTCGAGACGCCTACGATAGGCTCTCGACAGAGTTGAGTGCGGCGACCGCGCACGGCCCCGTTGTGATCCTCATCAACGCGCGCCCTTCGAGCGGCGCGTCGCGGTCGCTCGCCGGCTACGTCGACTACGTCAACGCCGAGCTTGCGAAGCGCTACAGCGTCACCGCGGACGGCAAGCCGGGCATTCAGGACGTGCGCTGCGCGCCGAAGGATAGCCCGCTCGCGTTCGGCGGCTGGAAGGGCGCTGTGCGCGAAGTCGTGAAGGTCGATCCGCCGAACGTCGAAGGCGAGTGCCATCTCGACACGTTCATGGACGAGCTCAACGAGGCTGTCGCGGACGCGCTGCGCGTCGTTGCCGAGCAGAAGGGTTGGCGCTACTACCGAGGCGTGCGATGATCTTCTGGGCATTCATCGGACTTCTGCTGCTACTCTACTTCGTGTTCGGGCGCGAGCCCGTCGTGCGGCTGCCGCGCGAGGACTACGTCCGCGTCAGCTTCGAGACGCACGGATGGACGTTCGAGCCCGCGGTCGAGTTTCGCGACGGCGACGACTTCAACACGATAGCCGCCGAGCTCAAGGACGCCGCCACCGAGATCGCGTGGGAACTGCCGCGCGATCACATGGAAGCCGCGCGCCGGGTCATGTATCACATCATGAAGAAGTGGCCCGATCGCGCCTACTTCGTCGAAGTGTGGCAAGAAGGCCGCGAAGGCTTCGCGCAGATCTTCCAGCCGTTCGGGGTGCCGCGCAATGTCTGACGACCTCAAGGAGCAGAATAAAGGCCTGCGCTCGTGCCTTATGCAGATGTGTCGCGAGCGGCAGGTGCTCATGGAGTACATCGCGCAGCAAGACCTTCGTATCAAGGAGCTGCGCCGTCAGTGCGGGCTCGCGGCGCACGACTTCGAACCTGAGGTTGACTAATGCGCGACCCGCTCATCGGCAGTATCTTCTGCGTCGTGTACTCCTTCGACGGGACCACGATCCGAATCGTACACAGGAACGCAGACCCTCCCAGGAGAAAGCGTCGATAAATTTATGCCGGCTTTGGACGCATCGAGCCATGGTGTAGCGTGCGGCGGGTACCCCGCGCGTGAGCATGCCACTCGCTCTGTAACCAAGATCCTTCACCGGAGCGCGCCCCAAGTCGCGCCCGGGGCCGGCGCTTTTCTATGAACTACTACGCGCTGAAAGAGCGCGTCGAGAGGCTTCGCGCGCATATCCGCCGCAGAGGCAAGCGCGGCGATCAGCAAGCTCTGACGCGGCTCGTGCAGCTGCGTCAGGAGATGGAGCGGTGTCGCGTCTCGTCGCTGAAGACGAGCACGCTCGACCTCATGCTGCAGGAGCTTTACTCGGAGGACGCGGCGCTCGCGGCCGCCTTCGCGCCTCACCCGATTTTCGCTATGCTCTCGAAGGCGACGCCGGATCCCAGCGTTTCGCCAAACCGGGCTTACATCATCCCGACGGAGATTCCCATGACCCGAATCGTTGACGACGACCCGCCGATCAAGACCGGCGTGAGCTCGAAGGAGTACCGCGACAACTGGGATCGCATTTTCGGCGACGCGTCCGGTTCCTCACATGACGTCGAGGCCCGGCGGGTAGCACCTGCGCCGGACGCGTTTGCCGATCCCGACGAGATCGATATCGCGCTGAAGTCGTATGCGGACCTTATCGTGCCGCTCGGGGCGCACGAGCCCGATTGTGAGTCGCTCTGCACCGATGGCGCGGCCTGTAATTGCGGCGCGCTGTACGACGAGTAGTATGAGCGGCGCGTGCGTCAGATACCCGCGGGGCATCGGGATGAAGTTCCCGCTCGCGTACTTCGCCCTCGACACGTGGCGGGGTGTGCAGCACGAGACCTACCTCGTGCTTTGGGATCAGCAACGCAAGGATCGGGGTATCCCGAGTATCTTCTCATGACTCGCGACGAGCTACTTCGAGATATCGCTGAGGCCGCGAACAAGATCGCCGCGAAATTTGCTAAGTACGGTCTCGATCGCGGCCTTACGCGTATCTCGGTCTAGCCCCGGGCACAACGGCCACGATCTACACAAGCGCCGGCCCCGTCGAGCTGCACGTCGAACCGGGCCTCCGCTACGACTACTTCAGACAATGATCGACTGGAACAACCTCGTGGCCGGAAAGCTCGTCGCGCCGCGCGACGGGCAGACCATGCACAACGCGTGGGGCTATCGCGCGCCCGTCACGTACACGCGCGAGATGGAGCGCGTCCTCAAGCTGCCCAGGCGCGCCCTCGAGCTCGACGGCTCCGAGCGCGCCGAAGCGATCATCGACATGATGATGGAGCGCTTCGCGCGCCCTGTCGTCGCGGGGCGTAAGTGCCGCTGCGCCGAGCTCGACCCCGAGCGGCACCGCGAGGAAGGCTGCATCGAGCGCCTGCGGTTGCCCCAGGCTCAAGCGCTGCGCGAGATCGCGATCTGTGGCGGTCTGCTCGCTCCGATCGGCGTCGGCTGGGGCAAGACGCTCATCGACCTGCTCACGCCGCTCGCGTTCAAATACTACGACGCGAACGTTGACACGAGCGTGCTCGTCGTCCCTGCAGGCCTCGCGGTGCAGCTCGAGAGCGATTACGTCTACTACGGGCAGCACTTCAAAATGCCGCAGATCGTGTTCCACGGTATCGACTACCTGAACACGTGCCAGAAGCTCGATACACGCGTCCCGCTCGACCGCGGCGCCCCTACGGTACACGTGCTGTCGTACACGCGCCTTAGCCGCCCCGAGTCGACGAGCTGGCTCGAACGCGAGCTCAAGCCGCACGCGATCATCGCCGACGAATGCCACCGTCTTCGCAGCGCCGGCTTGCCCAAGAACAAAGGCGCGACCGGCTCGCGCGTGTGGCGGTACATGGAGGACGTCGCACCGCACACGAAGTTCGTCGGGCTGTCGGGCTCGATGACGGCGAAGAAGATCCAAGACTACTGGCACCTGTCGAAGTGGGCGCTGCGCGGCGGAAGCCCACTGCCCGTCAATGAGGATGTCGTCAACGAGTGGGGCACGGCGCTCAACCCGAGCGACAACCCGGCCGACCCGGGGCGCCTCATGCAGCTATGCGAGGAAGGCGAGCACCTGTATGCCGGATTCAAGAGACGCATTGCGGAGACGGTTGGAGTCGTCACTACTGCCGCGCCAGCGGTCGATGTTGCTCTCAGACTTATCGAACGCCCGGCGCCTCCAATTCCGCCGATCGTCAAGCAGTACCTCGCAGACCTGCGCGAGTCTTCTCTACGCCCTGACGGCGAAGAACTGTTCACCGCGCTCGAGATAGCTGAATGCGCGATGCAACTCGCGCTCGGGTTCTACTACAGGTGGATCTATCCAGACTGTGAATTCCCGCGCGACAAGGAGCTCGTCGAGGCGTGGAAGAAGGCGCGCAAGGAGTATTTCCGCGAGGTGCGCAACTTCCTCAAGGAACCGCAGGAGCACATGGACAGCCCGCGCCTCGTGATGAATGCGGCCGAGCGGTTCTACGATCTACGCCCGAAGAAGAAAGGCCTACCCGTGTGGGAGTCGGAGTTCTTCCCGGCGTGGCACAAGATCCGCGGTCAGGTGCGCGCCGAGACACAAGCCGTGTGCTTCAACGACTACATCGTGCGAGACATTGTAGCGTGGGGGCAGCAGCACAAAGGCGTCATCTGGTACGAGCACGACGCGATCGGCGAGTGGGTCTCAAAGCTCGCTTCCGAGTCGGGCACGCCGATGCCGAAGTACGGCGGCGGGAAGCTGGCCAAGGAGATGATGCTCGGTAACCCGAAGAAGGGCACCACGGGCGAGGACGGCTCACGCTCTATCATCTGCTCTGTGTCCGCACACGGTACCGGCACCAACGGGCTGCAGCACCGCTTCCACGAGTGCCTGCTGCTCCATATCAGCCCCGATCCGAACGCCGTCGAGCAAACCCTCGGCCGCACGCATCGCCCCGGCCAGAACCGCGACGTCGACGCGTACTTTTACAGGCACACGCCGGATCTGCGCCGGCACATCGACGACGCGCTCGTCGCCGCAGGCTACGTAGAAGAAACGGGATTTGGACACCAGAAGATCATTCGCGCGTATTCGGAATAGAACATCCGCCTCGCGCCTTACACTGTCGAAGCGCCGCCCAAAACGAGAAGGAAACAGGAGCATGTGGAACAACGGAAACGGCAATGGAAACGGATACGGTCAGAACCCGAACGACGTGTACGATAGGCTCAACAACGCCCGTCAGATCAGCAACCGAGACCCGTACATCGAGGAAGGCACGCACACGCTTGCCGTTATCACCCTCGAAGAATTCCCAAGCGACCAGGGGCAGGCCGTTCGCGGTAGCTTCGAGGTGCTCGAGAGCTCGACGATGCGACCCGGCACCAAGGTCGGCGCTGTCTGGTTTCTGCAGAAGCCGGCGCCTAAGCAAGGCATGGTGACCGACAGCGATCGATTCGCGGACTTCTGCTGCCGCTTGAAGGGCGCCCCTCAAGGCTACGCGATCGGCAACGACATCCGGGTGCTCCTGCGCGACCGCGGAGCCGAGCAGCTCGCGCGCGGCATGATCATCCGCGCTGTCGGTGTGAAGAAGATCGCGAAGACGACGGGCAAGGCGTTCGTCGTCGTGCACTGGGGACATCTCGAGCAGACCCCGCAGCAGATCGCTGAGATGAGGCAGCGCATCGAAGCGAAGGGTCTGGTCGAGCCCCCGCGTGGCAACGCGGGACAGTTCCAAGGCGCGCCGCACCCGTCGCAAATGCAGGGTCAGTACCCGGCACAGCAAGGCCCGTACATGCCTCAGCAGCCGCCCCCGCAGCACGCTACACCGCTTGGCTACCAAGGGCCCCCGGTAGGAGGCTACGGTCCACAGGGCAACGCGTACCCCGCGCAGCCGCAGCAGCCGCAAGGCGTGCCCCCCGGCGGCTTCCTCGCTAACGTCCCACCGCAGGGTCAGGGCGGAAACGGGGGAGGGCAGGGCGGCGGCCAGCCCTGGTAGTTAGTTTTGACGGTAGCGGAGCTTGGAGAACCGGCGAGCCAATCCCAGGGATCTAGGCTTCAGGGTCCGCGCACGCGCGCCTCTAAAGCGCACGCGGCCGTCATTTTGCCCCAGCAGCAGACACGCTGACGGTCGGTTACATGACACTGTGCATGGCTAAAGAGACACGGCAATACGTCAGATCCGAGGTTGAATTCCTCGGTGGGGCACGAGGAGATATATGAGCGAGAAGATCAAACCACACGGCGACTTTGTGATCGTCGAGATCCTATCCCAGGAGAAGACCAGAGGCGGTCTCGTCATCCCGGACAGGGCTAAGAGCAATCAGCGCGACGCGATCGTCGGCAAGGTGATCGGCGTCGGCAACGGGCGCGTCACCGAGTACGGCGCGAAGCTCATGCCTGAGGTGCAGGAGGGCGACTACGTGCTGCTCGCGCGCGGCGCCGGCACCGAGGTCGAGCTCGACGTGAGCGGCGGCGGCAAGGACGCCAAGAAGCTTCGCATCCTGCGCGACCAGGAGATCCTCGGCACCGTCGAGGAATCGCGCATCATCCAGCTAGGCCTGGTGACGCCGTGAGAATCGAAGTCGTGCACCAAAACGGCAAGGTGCTCATTGCGGCCGTCGACGACACCGACGAGTTCAACCGCCGGGATGTCGTCGCTCGCGCCGAGGGCACTACCGTCGTCGAGGCTTCGAAGGCGCTCGTCTCGCGCTTCGCCGAGCTGCAGAAGCAGACGCTCGAGGCACTGCACGCAAGCGGCCTCATCCGCTACGTCCCGACCGACACGGAGAGCTTATCATGATCTTCACAGCCGTCCTGCTCACGTTGCTCTGCGCCTACATCGGCTTCAAAGGCGGGCTCTCGGGTCTCGCTCGAGGGCGCAAATACAAGTCCGGCACGATTTGGTGCTTCTGGCGCTGGACCGACGTAGACAGCGAGTACATTCTGCGCCTGCACGTGATCAAGACGCCGTGGTTCGCGGTGTGCTTGCACTGGATCAACAAACCGGACGCCGAGCCGTGGCTGCACGATCATCCCGTGAGCTTCCTCAGCTGTATCCTGCGCGGCAAGTACGCCGAGGTGCGACAGG
>JACCDR010129623.1_pt1 | contig 11255 bp, 15 predicted proteins | sample 7446431 | NCBI WGS metagenome assembly JACCDR01 (sample SAMN15323443, study PRJNA562643) | freshwater metagenome | isolation source: river surface water | place: USA:Blue River Watershed | collected 2017-08-17 | reverse complement strand
CCGTGTCGGCCGGGGAACGGCCGAAGGCCTGTGCAGCCCGGGCCACGCTGTCGGCGAACGTCACCGCGTCCGCCGGGGCACGTGGAGCCGTCACCTGCCGGGCGGCCGCGTCGGCGGCGGCCACTGTGTCGGTGGCGGCCCGGGCCACGGCCAGGGTTCGGCCGGCCGCGTCGGCGGCGGTGACGGTGTCCGCCGTGGCGCGTGGCGCCGCCACACCACGCGACACGGCATCCCCAGCTGCAGCCGAATCAGCGGGGACGCGGGTCGGCGAAAACTGCCGGGCTGCGCTGTCGACCGCGGCGACCGTGTCCGACGATGCGCGCGCGTACGCGGCCGCGCGGGATGCGGCGTCGAGCGCGGCGACGGCGTCGGCGACACCGCGGGCGCTGGTGACGACCGCGGTCGCGGCGTCGGTGGCGGTGACCGTGTCGGCGGTGTTCCCGTCCTGGGTGCTGGTCCGGGATTTGACGACGGTCCGTCGTACCGCAAACCGCCACGTCTGGTCGGGGATGAACAGCGGCACGGTGGACCGCCTCCCCGGTTACAGCTCGCGCACGTACGCGGTGCCGGACAGGGTCAGGTCGTCGGCGGCGGCGGATGTGAGTCGGATGTACATGGCCGTGTCCGACTGGTCGATCTTGGGCCTCATGAACTCCGGCAAGATCAGCTGATAGCCGGCCCGAACGTTGAAGGTGTCGACGTGCACGGTGATCGGCGTTCCGGTCGTGGCGACGGTCGCACCGACGGTTTCGGCGGTGAACCCGGCCGCGCCATCGCGGGAGTCCAACGGCCGCGGCGTCGCCGCGGTGCCGTTGGACGAGGTGGTGTAGTCGGTGATGATTGAGATGGCGAGCATCTCGTCCTGCGCGTCGCCGACCTCGCTCTTGTTGCCCAGGAACAGCCCGACGAGCTCGAACGGCCGGTCGTCGGCGGCGACCAGTTCAAACAGGTCGTAGTCACCCGACGCGGCCGCGATCGTCTGCTGATCAAACGAGACTGTGTACGTTCCGCGTTGCGCCGCCACGGGCGTTCCTCACATCTGCAGTAGGGAACCGGTCGGGTCACGCCGCCACGCCCGTAGCGGCCCCGACACGGCGGTGCTGGTGGTGCCGAGGACCTCGACGCCGATCTGGGTCCATTTCCGGGAGCCGGTCAGGCCGTCCGGCCCGTACGACGTCGACCCGGTCGACCCTTGGTCGCCCCACCACGCGGCGAACGCGGACACGTTGGCATGCGCCAGCGCCTGGATCTGGGTGAATCCGGCCGGTACCCAGCCCGGTGACGTTGCCCCGACGGCGTTCCAGTCACCGGCGATGAACGCGATCGCCGAGTTCGCCTGCGTCCGGGTGACCGACAGGGTGTCGGTGGCCACCCCCTGCGCGTTCGTCCGGACGAACCCCGTGGAGCCGCCCCACGCTGAACACCAGATGCCCCGCATCGCCGACTGGACCTGGCCGGCGGCGCCGGTGACCGCGCCGGACCCGGAGCTGCCGGCGGTTGCCTGCCAGGCGTGGGCCCAGCAGTTGCTCGCGCCGGCCAGCGCCGACCCGAGCGCAGCGAACGTCAGCCCGGTCGCGGTCGGCGTGTTGATCGTGTCGTTGACGTCCTCGGTCACACCGAGGACGAGGATCCGGTCGCCCGAGTTCCACGACAGTGACGCCGAAACCTCGGACGACGCCGTGGTGTCCGTCCAGGTCGACGACGCCTGCGAGGTGAGGGTGGGGGCAGGCATATCCACCCCACCCTCACGGTGTCCGATTCGCTCTGAAACTAGCTAACTGTGATAGTTTCGGTAATTGTGAGCGCGTCGCCACTGGCCGAAATCGTGGCAGTGGGGGAAAGCAGCGAGGACCACGGCATCGTGCCGGTGCTCGCCGCGTTGAAAACCCCGACTTTTGCGACCGTAACGGGCAAACTGTCCGAACCATTTGCCGTAAACGTGGCGGTAATGGTGTAAGTCGCGGCCCCACCCGTGTGGGCGTAGGTGCCCTGCTTGCGGATCAGGCCGCCACCGCCGGTGGCGATCTCCGCAGTCAGCGTCGTGTCGCCGGCGGACGGGGAGGTCGAGTTCGCGGTCAGGGCCAGGTAGTCGGCGACAGCGGGACGGGAGGCGGTCTTGCCGAGGCAGTCGGCCACCCAGTCACGGCCGGCGGTGTGCAGCATCGGCTATTCCTCTTCGTCGTCCCCGGCGTCGGCCGGGGTGCCGTCGTCGGGTTCCGGGTCGCGCAGCTCGCAGCCGTAGTGGGCGGCGAGAAGCTGGGCCAGGGCCGGGTCGGTGGAAGCAACCCAGGCGGGTGCGTCCGCGTCGGAATGGGCGGACCACACCCCCCGCGACGGGTGGGTGATCTCGAACGCCGCATCCATGATCTTCAGCCCGGGCGCGAGCGTGACCGTGGTGCACCGCTTACCTTCCAGCGGAGTCCGGACGCGGTTGACCGCCCGTTCCTCCGCAGCGGCGGTGTCCACGTCGTCGGGATCCTCGACCGACTCGACCGCGGCCCGGTTGCCCAGGTAGACGATGACCCGGTCGGCGGCCGGCTCGTCGACCGTGGCCCTCTTCGTTCGTGCAGCCATGCGTGTTTCCCTCGATGTGAGTGCCGGACGGGAAGACGGATCAGGTGTTCATCTCGGCTTCGGTGATGCCGCGGGCAGACACCTGCGGGGTTCCGGAGGAGATGAGCTTCACGACGGTCACGCCCGACGTCCGCGGCTTGCGGGTGATCGTGGCGCCGGCCGTGGCCGGGACGACGTGGCATCCGGCACCGCCGACGGTCGGGTTGACGCCGTCGAACCGGGCGAACACCGCCGCCGAGCCGGTCACGTTCATGATCTCGACCTCGGGGAAGTCCTCGTCGTAGGTGAGCGTCGAGACCGTGGCCGCGACGAGCGTTACGGTCTGCGGAGAAGCAGCCATGCGGGTGTTACCTGCCTTCTAGGTGAAGAAACGGGAAGAGGTGCGGGGCCGGCCAACCCCCGTGACTGGCCGGCCCCGCACTCCGGGGCGAGCGGATTCAGGGACGCTTCGTCGAACTGGTCGACTTGCGGGGTGCCGGCTTCTGCTCGGACCCGCCCGTGTCCGAACCGTCCGGCGCCGGGTTGTCACCCTGGTCCGGGTCGGTGTCGGGGTTGGGGTTCTCGCCCTGGCCGCCGGTGTTGGCGGCCGCGGCCTTGAACGACGGCACTTTGCCGCCTTCCCAGGCCTTCGGGTTCTTGATCTGCCGGGCGACGTCGTCCGGGATGTGGTCCTTCGGCCCGTAGGTCTTCCCGCCGACGGTGACCGGGCCGGCGAGCTTGGCACCGCTGGCGGTGCCGCCGTCCTTGTCGGAGTAGTCCTCCGCCTTCGGGGCCTCACCCTGCGGCACGAACGCCTTCGGGCTCTTGATCTGGTCCAGGACCTCGGCCGGGACCTCGTCGTCGGGGCCGTACGTCTTGCCACCGACGGTGACGTAACGCGCGAGCTTCTTAGCCATCGCAGGCCTCCTTGGGGTTAGAGGACGTCCGCGACGAACAGGAGCTTCGGGTTGTTGATCAGAGGCATGCCGACGGCGCCGACCTTCGTCCAGGTAAGGACCGGGTCGCCTTCCTTGAGCACGACGCCGACGAGGCCGGGCAGCTCTTCGAACGACAGGCTGGGGTTCTGGCCGCTGGACAGCACCAGCGACTCGGCCGTGATACCCCAGGCGGTGTATCCCAGGTCGTTCGGGTTGCTCGGCAGCATGATGAACAGGTCCTCGGGGATGACCCGGACGTTGCTGCCGTCCCAGTTGATTTTCGTGTCGTACGTGTTGATCGGCGGCACGCCGTAGGCCTGCAGCGCCTGGTCGAGCATCGTCTGGTTCAGCAGGTTCGGGCCGCCGGTGAGCGTCACGCCCCGGTTGAACAGGTCCCGGATCTCGGCCGACATGAGCAGGTTGTTCATGACCGTGTTGGAGGTCAGGATCCGGCCCGGCCGCTCGCCGTTGAGATCGAGGTAGTAGTCGATCCAGGTCTTGATGTTCTGCAACGGCGCCGCGTCGGCGTGGTCCGACCACGGGATCGCCGCGGTGACGGTGTTCTCGTTCGGAACACCGAAGTCCGCCTGCAGCGTCAGGCCGTTCTCACCGGTCAGGGTGAAGATCCCGTCGGTGAGGACGTCGCCGCGGGCGAGTTCCATACGCCGGCGGACGTTGCCCGCGAGGATCTCCGCGTCGCGGTAGATGGCCTCGATGTAGCCGTTCCTGTTGTCGCCACCAGTCCTGACCCGCTCGAGCATGAGCGTCTCCTGCTCCGACACGGGCAATTTCTGCCCGATCGGGGGGAGCTTGATCTTCGAGCGCTGGAACGAATCCCGCTCGCCGACCGGGGTTTCCGAGTCCCACGCACGGAACATCGCCGCACGGTTGACCCGGTTGACCTGGTCGATCGCAGCTTCGACGTTGCCGATGTTGCGGTCCGGGAGGTACTGGTTCAGGATCAGCTGGGACGGCTGGGGAACCTCACGGACGAATCCGGTGAGAACCTCAGGCTGGATGTAGTCGTCGATGATTGCCACGTGTCAGCCGCCCCTTACCGGATCCAGAACTTGGCGGCAAGGTCGGTGCGACCGTTGCTGTCGAGCCCGTTGTTGGTCGGCAACTTGGCCGAGCGGATGACACCGCGCCAATGGATGGCGGCGCCGACGTTCGGGCCGCCGGTGCGCATCTTCACCGAGGTGAAGAGGAACCCGACCGCGGTCTGCCGGCCGTCGGAGGCGGCGTTGTCGTAGGGGCCGAACATCCCCTGCGTCGCGCCGACGCTGGTGATCTGGCCGAGGACCATTCCCGACGGCACAAAGCCGTCCGGGAAGTGAGTTCCCGCGGTGAACGTGGAAGTCGCGAGAGTGATGGACTGGGTAACCTCGGTGCCGTCACGGCTTCCGAGCCAGGACCGGTTCTCAGCGACCCACGTTTCCGTGGGCTGCAAAGTGATGTCCACTGTGGACATCCCCCCGTCTGTTGTCTAAATGGAAAGGCCGCCCTACCGGGCGGCCGTGTTTGTTGTCTGCGAACCGAAGCGCTGCCGGGCGATCTCCCGGCCGGCCTCCAGGCCGGACGGGCGCGCGGAGCTGGGGGTGCCCTGACCGAAATCCGGGCCCCGTGGCGGGGCCACCGGAGCGGCGGGCTGCGCGGTGTTCGCAGGCGCCCCCGGCCCGGCGACCGGCTGGGCCGGCGCCGCGGGGGCGATCGAGCCGACGAACTGGTACACCTTGTCGGTGTCCACCCCGCCGTTTGCGGCCAAAAACCGCGACCGGTCCAGGCCCGCCAACAGAGCGTTCACACTCTCGTCAGCAAGACGTCCAGCAGCGGCGGCACGCACCCACTGCTCGACAAGCTGGCCACCGGCCTGGTTGAGTGCCTCGGCATGGCCCTGGCGGCGTGCCTCGGCAACGGCCTTCTCCTGCTCCGTCTGGGAAGCAGCGATCAGGCGCTGGTATTCGTCGTAGGCCGTCTTGTACCTGTCGTAGTCCGACATGCCTTTGACGCGTTCTTCGTGCTTACGGGCCTGCGACTTCCAGTAGGAGGCCTGCTGCTTCGCCGTCATCTCCGCGATCGGCGTGTTGGCAGGAAACCCGTCCGCGTCGTCGGCGTCCCCGGACGTCGCCGGCCCCGGGCCTGGGTGCTGCCCACCGGCCGGCGCGGTCGCCGGCGTCGGCGCGACAAACTGCGGCGTAGCCGAGGGCTGGCCGTTGGCCTGACCCGGGGGCGGTGCCGGAGTGGTCGGCGGGGCCGGCGGCTGCGGCTGGCCGGGTGCGGGCGGAGCAGTCGGGACCGGGGCGGGCTGGTTCGGGGACGTCGGCGGCGCGGGCGGGGTCGGGGCAGGCTGAGTCACAGGTTCTCCCATGGCGGGTTGGTCGGTGCCCGTGGCGGGCTCTGAAGTGGTGCCGGCAGCAGTGGGGGCGGAGGTGGCCGAGAATTTGGCGGCGATCGCGGCCCACTGGTCGGCGGTGAGAAGCGGCTCCGGGTGGCCGGTGCCGTCAGTGACCGGCGTCGTCACGGTCGAGTACCTCCCGCAACCGGGCCGGCGAGATCGTGGCGCCGCGCATGTCCTCGGCGAACGTCGGGCAGTCGCGGGCGTGGATGCCGCCCGTCCACACGCTCAGCGGGTCGCACGACGGCCCGCACGGCAGATACGGCACCCGTTCCGGGGAGCTGTGGAACAGCGCCGGCCGGCCCTGGTACGAGCCGAGCTGCGGATCGCAGCCGCATTCGCTGGTCGGCGCGTGCGCCTGGCCGTCGTTGTCGGGGATCAGGTGCAGCACGGCCAGCCCTCCTGAGGTTCGGGGCACAGGAGGGCTGGCCGCGGTCTGCGGGGGTTACGCGTTCGGGGTGCCCTCGTCGGTCGGCGGGACCGGGGACGCCGGCGTGGCCGGCTCCTCGGTCGGCTCCTCGACCGGCGGGTTCTCGTCGACCGCGGCGACCGGGTCGATACCGCGGAGCACGTCGACGGACTCGCGCACCTGCGCGGCCAGCTCGTCGATCTGGGCCTGGTCGGCGGTGTCGAGCTCCAGCTCGGCAATCTTGTCCTGGAGGGCCTGGACGTCGGCGGCGACCCGGTCGATCGCGGAGACGAGTTCGGTGCGCTGCTCTTCGAGGGCGGCGCGGAGGTTGGCGAAATCAGCCATGAGCTTCTCCATGCTTCTGGTCAGGCGCCTGCCCGAAGTGAGCAGGTCGACGATGCCGTCCGCGATCAGGCCGAGACCTGCCAGGACAGCGAAACGGAATGGGCGGGACACGGTGCTCACCGCCTCGCGGGAAAAGGGCGAAGCCCCCGAGCGGGAGTGAGGCCTCGGGGGCTTCCACCGGGCCTGAACGTCCCGGCTGAATGTGGGGGATGGGGGTCAGTAGCTGATGTGGTCCCGGTGGCGGATCAGTTCGTCGGTCGCCTCGATCGGGAGAAGCTGCCGCGTGTCCGGCTCGCAGCCGAACATGGCCCGCAGCTGCACAGCGGTCTGTTCGGTGACCATCCACGTTTCGGCGGACACGTGTTCATCGGTCACTGTCGAAATGACTATCGCGTGCTGGCGCACCATGCCTCCGGGGGTGTCAGGCGGCGAGTTCCCGCTCGAGACGTTCGATCCGTTCGGTCTGCCACCGGATGGGCCGCTCGACGTCCTCACCGTTCTGGGATCGGAACAACAGCCGTGTCAGCTGTTCCTCAGCCGTTTCGAGCTGTGCTTCCAACCGGACCCGCCGGTCGGGGTGGATCGTCTCGGCCACCTCGCGCGGCCCGCGGTAGGCGTGGTCGGCGTTGACGAGGATCGGGCCGAGCTCGCCGTGCTCGGTGAACGCGACCCGCATCCGCGCGAGCCGGGCCGTTCCGCGGCGGCCGCCGCGCTCGCCGGGCCCGCCGTAGATGCGGTCCAGGTCCTCGTCGTTCAGGAACAGGCCGGGGTCCATGTCGCCGATGATCGGGAGTACCTCGCACACACAGCGGTCGTGCATGGGTTTCAGGTCTTCGACGAAGTAGATCCGGTTCGCGGCGACGACACACAGCCCGCACGGGCCGGTTTCTGACAGTTCCGGACGCAGGATCCGGCGGAACCCTTCGATGCCGGCAATGTCGGCCAGCGACCCGAGGGTGCGGCGGACCTGTTCCCGCACGGCGAGGGTCACGTCGGTCCAGGCGACCGCTTCGATCCGCGACAGCGCCGTTTCGGTGGCCTGCTGTTCCGGGACGCCGCGGGCGACGACCTGGTAGCGGAACTGTTCGGCGACCCGGTTGTACGGCTGCCCGGGGTCGATCGCGTCGCGTCGGGTCGACGTGGAGTCGCTTGGGGAAGTGGCCCCCGTAGTTGGGGAAGTGGCCCCGGTCGTTGGGGAAGTCGGGGTCGTAGTTGGAGTCGTGGCTGGAGTCGTGGCCGCCCCGGCGCGCTGGTTCCGCAGCTGCGTCAACTGCTGGGCCAACTCGCGGGCCTGGGCCTGCAGCGCCAGGGCCTGCAGGCGGGTCGACCGTTGAACTGCCGCAGTGGATGGCTGGGTGACCGGGTCGGGCAGGGCCAGCCGGATCGGTTCGTTGATCCGGGCCGATTCCTGCACCTCGCCGGTTTCCGGGTCGAACTCGCCGAGGACGACGAACGCCGGCTCCCGTTCGCCGGAAACCAGCTCCCGGGCAACCTCCGGCGTCATCTGCCGCCGCAGTCGGGTGATGTCCACGGCGCCGGCGGGGGAGGCCCGCCGGCCGGTCATCGTCGACACCGCCTGCGCGAGGTAGGCGTCGGTGACCCGGGCCATCTGGACCTGTGTCGGCTGGACGACCCGAAGCACCTCGGTGATGGCCCGCTGCACCTTTCCGCCGTCCCACCACCCGGAGACGCCGAGCGCCCGGAACGGTGCCAGCGCGGCCGCGATCGCGGTGCGGGTCAACTGCTGACGTAGGTTGGCCTGGGCCTGGACGAGCGCGACCAGGGCTGCGATCTGGGCTGCGGTCAGGGCCGCGGATCGGGGTTGGGTCGGCGCGGTCACCGGGCCCCCTTAGGGCTAGGCGGCGTCGCGGTTCTGCTGTCCGGACCCGCCCTGAGCAGCCGACGACTGGCCACCGTTCTGGCCGGCGCCGGCTGGCTGGGTGTTCGGGTCGGTCTGCTGGTTCGGGTACAGCGCCGCCATCGTCTGCGCGATCTGCGCGTTCAACAGCATCTCCTCGGTCACCTCGGTCATCGTCCGGTCCGCTTCGGCGGGGGACATTCCGAGGACCTTGATGTACAGCGTCCGCTTCGGTAGCAGGTCGGCGAGCTTTGTCGCCGCGTCGGCGCGTTCGGCCAGGGACAGCCGGTTCGCCGGCGCCCAGATCGTTTCGAGCTCGGCCAAGTCGGCTCGGTCGCCCTGGCCGGCGTGGATAAGGACGAGCGACATGACCTGCGCCCACAGGTACGACGTCCGGACGATGCGGTCTTCGACCTTGAACACCAGGCCCTCGCGGGCGAGGCTGGCCCCTTCAGCGGATTGGTTGACGCCGGCGGCCGACAGCATGTGCAGCGGCGTCCGGGTGACGGAGGCGAGGTGCTCGAGGTCGGACTTGACCGCTTCGAGGATCGGCCGTAGGTCGACCTGCCCGGATTCCCACATGTCCGCGGTCGCCGGGATCATCCACAACGCTGCCGGGTCGGCGGTGAACACGGCCCCGTAGTCGATGACCTGACCGGCCAGGGGGTGGTCGTCGGGGTACGTCAGCGGGAGGCCCTTGACCGCACGCTGCCGGAACGCCTGCATGGTCGCAATGACCATCCGGTCCAGGATCTGCTTGTTGATCCGGTCCAGGATGTCCAGGTGGATCTCGAACTCGCCTTTGCCGTACTTGTTCTGGAACCGCACCACCGGCATCCGGCCGTGCTCGAGCGACCCGGACCGCTCCTGCGACCAGTCCCAGTCCTTGCCGGAGAAGTTGATCCCCGGCGTCGGGAACACCCGCTCGGACCGGTCCCATTCACGTGAGGTGAACGAGTCGTACCGCGTCTTCCGCCTGGTCGCGACGAACACCTCGCCGGGCAGGAACAGGTACGCCCGGTCCTCACCTTCGGCGTCGTCGTGCATCACCTTCAACGCCGCAAGCAGCCGCCGCGGGTTCGCCGGGTCCGGCTCGCCGACCATCCACCGCGGGTCCTCGCACGTGACCAGCGGCGCCCCGGTTTCCGGGTCGACGTTGCCGACGATGATGTACGCCTCGGACAGGGCCAGCATCCAGTCGTGCACGTCCGACGCGGTCACGTCGAGGCCGGCCTGTTTCCACAGCCGGCCCACCTCGGCGTCGCCGGTGGAATCCTGGTCCAGCGAGGTACGGAACCCGACCGGCATCATCCGTTCCGACATGGCCGACACGACCAGCTCGGCAAAGTTGGAGCGGGCCTTCTTCTGGAACGCCTCGAACGCCTCCCGGGCGTTGTCCGCACCCTCGGGTAGCGGCGCGTTCCCCCGGTGGTAGTCGTAGAGCCGCTGCAGCCGGGTCCGCCGCTCCCGGTCGTTGAGCATGTCGAACAGCCGCTTCAGCCACCAGCCGGGGCTGCGAACCACATCGGTTTCGATGGGCACCAACGCACCCCCGATCCCGCATGGTGTAACGTAGGTGCATGGATACACCAGATGTGCCTACGGGCGGGTCAGGGAAGAGAACGTCAATTTCATGGACCGCGAAGTCGATGCGGGCCATCCAGGTCGCCAAAGAGTTGGCCGAGGAAAACGAACCAACGGTCGCCAACAAGGCCGTCCAGCTGTACGCCTGGGTGCTGCAGACCGTCCACGACGGCGGCGAACTCTACGTCCGGCTGGCCGGCGAAGAGCGGCCCCGCCAGGTCCTCACCCCGATGCTGTAGACAGCCGGGCCCCACGACCAAAAGGAGGTCGTGGCGGCCGTGGGGCCCGGGGTCAGGGAGGTTACAGGATCCGGCGGGCGTAGGAGAACTGGTAGACCGTGGACAGCTTCACGCCGCCCTGCGGGTACGGCTTCGAGTTCGACGCGTGAACCATCATCCCGCCGCCCACGTAGATACCCACATGCCCCGAATGCGGGAAAACCAGGTCGCCCGGCTGGAGCTGCGACCGCGACACCGAACGACCCCGCCCGGACAGGCCACCGGTCTGGTGCGGCAGGCTGATACCGATCTTCCGGTAGGCCGCGACGACGAGGCCGGAGCAGTCGAACGTGTTCGGCCCCGAGGTGGCGAAGACGTACCTCTTCCCGACCTGGGCGCGAGCGAACGCGACCACGGTCGCGGCCCGGCCCGACGCCGGCTGCGAGCCGCCGCTCGAGGTAGGCGGTTTCGTCGACGATCCGGCCGACCCGCCCCCGTCGTTGACCGGCCTGACGCCGGCCGCCTTCTTGTTGTCGTTCCCCTGTGACGAACCACCGGTGGCGGTGGACACCCGGGTTTTGACCGCCACCGCGGCGCGGGCCACGGCCGCGTCCCGCGCAGCCCGTTCGATCTGGAACCGGAGCGCCCGCTCAGCGGCGTCTCCGGTTCCGTCGTACTCGACGCCGGTGTACACGACCGGCTCCGGAAGGGCCTTCACGGTAGAGGCGTGGTCCGCGGTGGCGGCGCCACCGATCCCGAGGGTCAACGTGGCGAACGTCGCGATGGCGAGGACGCGGCGGAAGGCAGAACGGAACGTGGTCAGCGGTGTCTCCGGGCTAGGCCTGGGGCTCTCACGCGCTTCCCGGGCTGCCAGTCCCCTTTGGACTGTCGACTGTGGACCACGACCGGCGCGGTCCACCCGGAAACCCAGACATGGGAGGGGTACCGCGACAGT
>JACCDR011888758.1_pt1 | contig 11257 bp, 8 predicted proteins | sample 7446431 | NCBI WGS metagenome assembly JACCDR01 (sample SAMN15323443, study PRJNA562643) | freshwater metagenome | isolation source: river surface water | place: USA:Blue River Watershed | collected 2017-08-17 | reverse complement strand
GTTCCGCTGTGATCACTGGTCGAATGGGGGCGCGAACTGCGTAGTTGCGCAAATGACGCGCCAATATTGTTAAAGTCAGCACCATCGGAAGGTACGCCAGCATTAAACTGGCCCGTCACATCGAGACGTGCCTCAAACACAACGTCCTCGCCCACAGTCAACGATTTCGCAATGCCTACACCTCCTGCAGTCACAATCGCTCCAGTCGCTATCGACGTTGAATCCGTCGTGGCGGTCACGACTAAACTCCCGCCCACATTAACACCGGCCTCGAAATTCGAGACGCCCGTACAGCCAAACGTTCCGACAATATCTAGTGCATAGTCTGGCGACGCCTTGTTGATACCTACACGCGCAGCGGCAGCAGCGGTCACATACAACGTTGTATTCACCTGCGCTAATCCGCCAACGTATAAATTCTTCGCTATACCCGCCCCGCCAGACGATCTCAGCGCTCCAGTCGTCGTTGATGTCGAGTCAGTTTCGCCAGCGGCCCTCAGCGCACCTACAGCCGTGACATTATCGTAAAGCAGAATCTGGCGATCTCCCGCCGTAGTTCCTGCACCGAATATCTCCAAATACCCCGCCGACGCTAAACCATAGCCCACCTTTCCCGCATTCACATGTCGCCCACTCACACCGTAGCCAAGGTCGATAAAGTTCGGCGACGCCACATAGATATTGCGCGACATCTCCAAATTGTCATAGATGAGCACGCGCCGCGTACCAACAGTAGTACCAGCGCCCACGATCTCAAGCACCCCGCCGGTGAATATTTCATAGCCCATCTTGCCCGCATTATCTTCACGACCCACCGTACCAAAGCCGAAATCAATATAGTTGTGTACGTAAATATTCCGCGAGACCTCTAAATCGTCAAACACAATAGTCAGTAGCTCGCCCGATGTAGAGCCACCGCCATAGATTTGGAGCGCGTTAGGCACAAACGGATTCAGCGTTCCATACGCCATCTTGCCCGCATTCGTCGCACGGCCGGACTTGCCGAAACCGAAGTCAATATGACCCTCGTCGGCGGGGACATAAAGATTTCGCATAAGTTCAAGATCGTCGTAAACTCTTACAAGTCTCGAGCCTGCAGTAGCGCCAGCGCCAAATATTTCAAGCGCCCCGCCCAGTGCTATTTCATAGCCCATCTTCCCTGCATTGGTCTCACGACCTGCCTTGTTGAAACCGAGATCGAGGTACTTTCCGTGCACGAGCATGACATGGTCATTGAATGTAGTCATGCCGACAATCTCACAGTCCTGCAGCACCGCCAAACTCTTGTCAATCTGAACATCGTCTGTGAATGTGGCGACACCGTTCACAGTACTCGTCCCATCGACTATGGAATTTCCCGTCACAACGATAGACGTGTTGCAGAATAACTGGAAAGCGTTAACTTCGCAAAAATTATTGCAATGAAGCGATATGCTACCGTGATTCGTACTCAGCAGAATTCGCGTGTCGTCTTTAACGCCGACTTCCGACAACGCCGCAGGCCAGTCTAGCGTCTCATTCGCATTCAAATTGTTATTCAAGTTTCCGTTAGTGATCAGTCCAATAAATGGTCTTGACCCCGGCAGAGTATACGACGTTCCGTTCACGTAGCGACAATTAAGTAGAATTTGCTGACCAGAGTTGGCATCGTTCTGCGAGTAGACAATCGTATTGACGCCCTTAACGTAAACACCACCGGTGGTAGGCGAACCTCGTGATTCGACTTCAACGGTAGTATTTGACGATATACCAATGCCGCCGGTACCTGTCGTGTTCAGATTGATTGGACCTACGCCGAGACACTCAATTCCGATGCCTCCTGTACCAACAGTTTGTAAACTAATTGGGCCAATACCTCGCGTAATTATACCAATTCCTCCTGAGCCTAAACAATCCAGATTTATGGGCCCGATACCTTCGGTGCTGATACCAATTCCGCCTGAGCCTAAACAGCTCAGATTGATAGGACCAAGACCTCTGGTGTCCAAGCCAATTCCTCCAGCGCCAAGACACGACAAATTTATCGGGCCTGTACCGGCCGTGGTGAGAATGATACCTCCAACACTCAAGCCTCCAAGCACACTCAGTGCAATATCACCAATACCCGCAAGGCTGTTCACACTCAGCACAATATTCGACGCAACACCCGACGACGCTGCAATAGCAATATTCGCATTACCAACAGCAGCGCAGTTAAGCGCCAAATTACTATTGCCGAGCGCATTCGTGTTCACCGCATAATTCGCATTTATATCTCCCGTAACGTTTGACGTTATAGAGCTCGACAGACCACCAGTCGCACTAATCTCAATTACTCCATCGCCAGGCGAGTCGGCAAGTATCGCGATATTACTCGTCTCATCAGCCGCAGCATTCAGCGTAATATTTCCGCCTCCTGCGGCTGTTGTCTCGATCAAGATATCGCCTACATCGCCCCCGTCAGCCGCAATCACAATATCACTCGCACCCGCTGAGTCAGCAACTAATTCTATATTGCCACTCGTGCCAGCGTCAGCTCTCAGGAAAATATTGCTCTGTCCAGCCGCATCTGCCAGGAGCACTACGTCGCCATCCTCCTCCGCCCGCGTAATTATATCAACGTATCCATTCCCGACCGATCTATTCTCAATCAGAATATTACCAATCGCACCCGTACACAGCAGATCCAAATCGCCACTGCTATCTATCACAATATCACTCAGAGCGGTCACGCTCGCAACACCTTCGCACGATAATGTCAAATCGCCGACGCCACTATCAATCTGGATCGTATCGGTGGAGAATATTCGTGAGAAGCCGTCAAACAAGTTGTTGTTCAACTCAATACTCCCAACGGTCATCAAGCCCACACCGACATCGTACGTGAAATACTCGTCCGCTGTTGTGGACGTAGTCGAGTAGAACGGAATTCGTTTATCACCAAGTGTCTTTATCCGCAGCTGATCCGCGCCGTTCAGATCAAAGTTGTTCGCGTCATACCGGAGTGTGATATTGTGCGTAATCGAGTTTTTGTTCAGCGGCTTTATGTATTCGGCCTCGAGAAGCGGTATCAGATTGTCCGCTAGTACAGTCTCAGCATACACCGTTCGCCATCGATGCGCGGGATCGCCCAGATCATATTTCAAGTCAATAGTCGGCGATAAATTCTGATCAAAATACTCGGGCAGCTCAAACAGCGAATCGTTGGTGATTGTCCGGAAATTCACGAATCGATTCTGCATCTTAGTATAACAGACCGAAAATATTTTTATTTGGTTTTCTTCTTTTCGTTCGCCTCAACGGGTGCGGCATCGAGATCGCGCTGCGTTCGATTCTCGATAATGTACCGTTTCTCAAAGCAGCTGAATATACGTTTCCCCGCACCGAAATGATTGTTCATGTAGAAGAACGCATACGGTTTGGAGTCGATGATGTGCCAGTACAGCCGCATCCACTCCTCCTCAGTCAACTTGTCGGGATACTCCTCGTAAATGCACTGGAGTTCAGACGCATTCGGAATCTCAAACAGAATCAGCGCGTTCATATTGATACGGATCGCCTTGGGGATCGCCTTGTAAGCCTGTGTCACGAAAATCACACTCGTAGAGTAGTGGCGATGTTTCAGCACGAAATTCACAAGAGGATTCTGGCTGTTCGACATCTTGAATAGCCCCGCCTGGTCGTCAAGCACAATCAGTGTTCGGTCAATAATGAACTTGGCCTTCGTGCCATAGTTCTGATCTTTCAGAAACTCAATCATCGCATTCTGCTCGTCGATCACGGGAAAAATCTTGCTCTGCTGCGAGAACATATCCTTCTCGTCGATACGTCCGTCGAATTTGTCGGTTTCGTCGTCTTTCTTCTGCTCAATATTATTATCAAACACGATCCGCCACTTCCGTTTCCCCTTACGCACCTCGCCCTTCAGAATCTTGTTCAGTTTCTTATTCTCCGCCAGCACATTCTTCGTCGCCTTAACCAACTCCCATTTCGGGTCGTTCTCAAGCGTCGGCGAGCACACAACAATGCGGTGGAAGTAGCCCTTGTACTGTTTCAGTATCAAATTACATATCAAATTCGTTTTGCCACCGCCCTTGGGCGCAACGAGTAATAGACTGAACGGATGCTGCGGTAAATTCTCGTGGCTCACAGGCGGAAAAGAGCCCGCCTCTTTCGGCTCGATATTGTCGATACTCAACAAGGTCATTTATTCATTAGCGACACATTTTTTACTCATCCTCCTTTCTCTCGCCATGATACTGGAAATGCTCCACAAAACGCTTAGTGCGGATACAACGCTCCACAAAACGCTTAGTGCGGATACGTGCCCACTGCATCTCGATGTTCTTTACGATCCCATCTTTGTGTGCTTCAGGAATCTCCTTCTCTTGCTTGAGCTGCTCAACGAGCGCGATATACTGCTCGTACGTGATATCCTCAGGTAAAGACACCGCCTGCTGCTGCTGCTGCTGTAAACGCATATATTCTTGAACGTCCGAAAATTTAATCATTACGCGGTCTCTTGTCGCCAGCATACTTTTGCATCATGCGATTTAATTTGATTTTCGCCCACTGCGACTGAATACTCATAATTATCGCATCGCGATGCGTATCAGGAAACTCGACATCTTTTTTGATGTTTTCAATAAGCTCAACATACTCTTTGTATGCGATATCCGAAGGCAGAGTCAGCATATTTATTGGGCGCCTTGGTACACGGTCAGTACGCCCGACTGCTCGATTCATCATTATCTTGAACGTCCGAAAATTTTCGCAGTCATCATCGGCAAACGTCCATTATTGTTGCCCTCTCGGCGGCGCTTAAGCGGCGGCGGAGACACGTCATAGTCGTCTTCGGAGTAGTCGTCTGTGTAGTCGCCATCGTCGGTATAGTCTTCGTAGTCGTCGTTGTCGTCCACATACTCTTCATAGTGCTTTCTTGCACGTACACTTCTTCGATCGACCTCGCGCTGGCGTGCTGAATGGCGCGTTGCACGCTGCTGCTGCTGCTGCTGCTGCTGCTGTTGCTGCTGCTGCTGCTTCTGCTGCTCTTGCTCCTCCAAGCGTTTGAGCACTTTCGCAACGGCAGCCTCCTCGAGCTGCCGAAGACGCTCAGTGTCATCAACTTTACGTTTCGGTGCAGCTTTCGGTTTCGGTGGCGCTCTCGGTTTACGTTTACGCGGGGTAGGCGGCGGTGCAACTGGAGGATCATCTGCTGGTTGAGGGGGTGCGGCCTGCGGCGGTGCTGGCGGTGCTGACTGTGCTGGCTGCGCTGGCGGCTGTTCTTCTGAGGGCTGTACTGCTGCGGGCTTTTGTTCATCCTCAAATGTGACTTCCTTGATCACTTTCGGACGACGAGGCATCAATGTCAACTTAAAAAGATTTTTATTTGCAAATCTTTCTCAAACGCGGCGTAATGCCAACGTACAATTCACCCTTCTCAGCGTCGCGTCTGGCCCAGCAGTACAATTCGGCCTCAACCTTGACACTCTTACGATTCTCCTTCAAAAAGTCCGACAACGCACTCATCTTCGCCTCATCGTTCACATTGATGTCGTCGTCAGCGCCAAAGCCTATTGGCTCGTACTGCTTACGGTACGTCGGCCAAGTCAAATAAGCACGGTCGTTGTACAAAAATCCCTTGACACTCGGTTTGTACTCGGGCAACGACTCATTGTCGAGAAAGTCTCTCAACAACTTCACCAAATGCGAGTTCAGCAAGATCACATCGCCACTCTCCTTCACATCCAACACCAACTTGAGTTTGCCATGCTGATCAGTATACAGAGGCTCCTCGCTGCTCAACTCACCACTCATCTCAACAACAATCGGCTTCTTGTTCACACTCAGTGGCAAATTCAACCACGACTGGTCGCCGTCCATATTCAACGCGCCAATCTCTTTGGGTGATCTGATGATGTCGACTGGTTTTACCATTTTTGTGAGAGAGTCTCCTCGCCGAGCTCGCTTCTTTTATAGATTCTGGCTAAGCCACAAAGGCCTCCAAATTGGGGGCGTGACGTTGTGAGGCGTCAAAAGAGGCGCTTTTCTTGGCGTTGAAAAAGGTTTTTCTCGCTTTCAATTCAAGATGAACTTCCCAGGCGGGCGTGTGCCTAACGTGGTGTTCAACCGCAATTTTGGTCCTTCTCGCAACAGGCAGGTCGTCGCTCCAAATCCTCAAGGAGGTAATCAGAACAATTGGCAAATCCTTAATACGCAACCGCTTAATGACCCCGGTCGTTTTGATGAGCGTATAGCCTTAAGGTATCCGCTTCAGTTCATGGTGCCTGACTGGAATGCTAACCTCTCCATCGAGTCAATGTACGGTGGTACACGCTGGCAAGTCCTTCGCGATTTCACCGATCGTTTGATGAGCGAGTTGGTCTATCGCGATGTGGGCCAATTCCGAGTTTACATCGCGCGATCACCTAACGCCCTCAACATCGTTTATCCGAGTACAAATTCGCGCTACTTTGATTTCACGGACATGTCATGGCCGATGCGCTTGAGACGCGCACTCGCCCTCGAGCTTATCAATTTTGTCGACAACTACGAAGAGATGTTCGAAGATCGCACTATGCCTGTCATTCAGATTTACGTAGATATCGAGCTCAATAATAGCGGTGGCGCAGGAAGGCAAGTGTTCCCTGCATCGCTTAAGGGACTCCGACAGAGTTTGTGGAGTCCGTCAGGCCAGCGGGATTGCTACATCAAGTGTATGCGACAACACTTCAACAAAGATCTCGCATGGTTGAGAATCAAGTTCATGACTGGTCCTGTGCCTTGTCCGGATTACACCCATTTCGAAGCGCTTTTCAACACTTCGTGCTCACTCTTTCCAGACACATCGTTCAGGCTGTATTCAGAGACGGGTAGACTCAGGTACAGGAAAGACGCGCCTGAGTATACAGGCGAAAGTATCTGCTTTTTGATTTTGGTCGATCAGCACTGGATTCTGATCAAGAATATCGAGATGTTTATCAAGGACGCTACAGGGAACAGTTTCTTTTGTCGTGACTGCGACTGGCAGTTGCCCGAACTCATTGGCGAACATCACTGTCATCAGTTGCAATGCGACAAGTGCGCGATGATATTCACCGAACCCTCACACAAGGCGCACCATCAACATCGCGAGTCCGATGAGCCTTTTTCAGAGTGTAATTTTTGCGGCAAGAAGCGTTTCTACTCACATGCTTGTGTCGCTTATCACAAGCTATTTTGCCGCGCAAGAGAATGTTTTGAGGAGATGCAGCTGGACACGCTCGATAGGAATAATGCTTCTAAACGGCGCTGGAGAATGAATAATCCTGATAAGCAGCGTGAGTGTGAGAGAAATGTCGAAGCTGAGCGTGCAGAGCGTCGGCGCGCTGAGCGAATTCATTGTCTCTACTGCAATAAGAACGTGGATCCAGACACCCACTTTCACTGGCTTGAGCCTCGCGAAGAGAAGGAGATCAAGTTTGAGCGTTGGTTTGCATTTGACTACGAATCAATGCTCGTCGATCGCGACGATGGTAGTCAGCTCCATGTCGTCAATCTCGTATGCGTGCAGGAGATGTACACGCGCCCACCTCGCACATGGACATTCAAAAATATGCGCGACTTTCTCGCTTGGATTAGAGCAGATCTCGTGCCGACAGAAGTCAACGTCGCTTTCGTTGCTCACAATCTCAAAGGATACGACGGTCGACTCACACTCGCGCAGATATTTCAGGATCAAGCTGACGGTGTCGCTGATGAATTTGCCACAGATATGATTTGGACTATGGCAAAGATCAACACTTTTACCTACTGCAAAACAGTCGTATTTCGCGACTCACTTCTGCATATCCCACTTCCACTCGCAGCTTGGCCTTCGACATTCGGAATGCAAGGCGAAACAGTCGAAATCAGCAAGGGCTTTTTTCCGTACATTTTCAATGCGCCACAATTCCAAGATTACGTCGGCCCAATGCCAGATATTCGCTATTTCCAGCCCGAGCTCATGACACCCTCGTACAGGAAGAAGTTTATCGCATGGTACAATGAACATCGCAATGATACGTACGATCTCCAAGTCGAACTTCTCAAATACTGTCGTGCCGACGTCGATATTCTCGCTCGTGGACTCGAGATATACAATGACGCTGGTAAACTCCTCAACGGTGACGCTTTTCCACCGCTAGAGCAGCTTACTATCGCAAGTTACACCACCAATGTCTGGTTCTGCCAATTCCTCCCCGCAAACACAATCGCTTATCATAACGAACGCTGCGACGATAATGCTAGAGAGGCACTTCGAGGCGGTAGAACAGACGTCAGAGTCTTTTATCGTAAGTACTCTCTCGAAGACGTGTTCGAGAAGCATAAATACATGAAATACGTCGACGTGCAGTCGATGTATCCCTATGTCATGTACAAATTCCCCTACCCCGCAGGTAATCCAAAAATCCTCTTCAATGCCACAGTCGACGACCTCCGCTCAAAGTTCGGTTTCGCCCGTGTAGATATCGACCCGCCTCAAGTGTATCGTCATCATCCTGCTCTCGTGCACAAATATCACGATCGTTTATGCGCAACACTCACGCCGTGGAAGAAAACCGTTTTCACTACAGTTGAACTTCTCGATGCGCTTGAGCAGGGCTGGACTATCACAAAGATCGACTGGATCCAGTATTATCCCCAGCAAACAGATACACTCTTCAAGGATTACATTCGTAAGCTGGTTAGTGAAAAAATTCACTCATCAAAGCCGCCTCCAGAGTCGAAATGGCCTGCGCTCATCCAAAAGTGGAAAGACGAGTTCGATCTCGATTTTAAGCCCGAAGCTTGTGAATTCAACGCCGGTAAACGCGCTCTCGCTAAACTCATGCTCAACTCTCTCTGGGGTAAGCTCAGCGAGAAGTACAAATCAAATTTCTGCTACAATGTCGACGCCCAAGGCTTCATGGCGTACGAAAATAAGGAGATGACAGGCGAAGTCAGAGTTACTAGTCGTTTTCGTATTGGCCATAACAACTGGGTAATTTGCGGCGAGAAAGCCACACACTCAGTCGATGGCAGCTCCGCTAAAACTAAGGAATCCGAAAAGAAACGCGATCATCGTAAGAAGACTTGCGTTTCTATAGGCTCATTCGTCACAATGTACGGTCGGCGTATGCTCTACGAACAGATGAAGAAACTCGGAAACAGAGTCGTTTATTTCGATACAGACTCAATCATCTATGACTACGACGAAAGCGCAGAGTACAATGTCGTTGAGGGCGATGTGCTCGGCGATTGGGAGGCCGAGAACGACGGTATGCCCATCATCGAATTTGTCGCTCTTGCACCAAAAACCTACGCTTACAGATATCTCGATATCAAAGCGCGCAAACATGTAGATGATCCCTCCCTAGATCTCGACTCGCTCAAAGGATTGTACGAAATCTACAAAGACTACGTTTATCCCATCCGCGAAGAGTGTAAAGTCAAAGGCTTCAAACTCCACCACGAGGCTAGACAGAAAATCAATTTCGAAGGTCTGCTAGAACTCTACCGCCAGCAGGTCGTCTCCCTACAAGCCAAACAGCTCCAATTTTTGTACGACCGCGAGAAGAACGAAATCACCACGCGCACCTTCAACAAGCAGCTCATTTTTAATTACGAGAAGGGCGTGATTGGCGCGCATGATCAGTCGTACCCGTTCGGGACGGAGAACTACTGGTGCTCGACCACTCGCTCCGTTCACGAACTAGCGCAGCGTCGACCCCATGAATGTCCTTAATGAGACTTTCGAGAGCACTGAGCATATGTTTCTGCTCTTTAATACACCTTTTTAACGCAGCCTTCTGCTCCTTGATACATTTGTTCAATTCGGCCTCCACTTGCTGTAGGCGCGTCTTCACATGGTCGCAATCGTCAACATCGCCGCTGCTGCAGCACGTACAGCTGATTACGAGCTTTCTGAAAACACTCTCAAAACTCGGCAGAATCGACATGCTCTAAGAGATCTAAAATTTTCTGCACAATTTGTCGACTGCGCACGTCCTTCAGCTGAGGCAGCTCATAGTACGGTTCGTGACCATGCCGTCTCAGGATTAGGTCAAGCACCATCAGATGCGATGGCATCGATCGTCGCTCGAGGAAGGCGGTCCGCTTGCTGAAACGATACGCGAAATTCTTATATGTCTGAATCATCGCATATATATTACTCACCCTTGGCTGCTCGCCGCCCAAGTCGTATATTATCGAGAATATGTGCTTGTAGTAGTCGCGACCGTGCACGGTCCTCGTATAATGGCGTCTCATCTCTCCATCGTAAACTTGTATTTCAAACGCCCTATTCCTGTACTTCTTCAGCGCTTGCGCGACTTGATGGTACGCATCCCGTCGTGTGACATCTATCTCAGGTCGTAGCAGCTCGATCATCGTATCGGGTATTTTCACAAATTTCTGCCCGCAGTAGCGGCGGAGATGCTCGCGAAAATGCGTAAGCGATTTGTATGGTCGGTATTTCGTATAGCTATATCGCGACTTGGCACCGAAAGGCTCGTTGTATCGCGTCCTGAATCGCTCCTCCTCCTGAACGTAAATGTACGGGCACACTATCTTCCCGCACGTCCAGCAGTACTCATAACCCTCGCGGTAATTGATCTCTAATGGGCCACAGCACTTGCGGATTTCACGCTCCTGTTTCGGCGGCTTAGGTGGCTTAGCACCAATGCCTATCTCGGCAAGAAGCTCAAGGTATACCTCGTTCATTGTGGGATGAAAAAAGAGGCGGCGATGGCGGCGTCATATATTACGCTGATATACCAAAAGGCTTTTTTCAATTCTTTTTTTATGAAATGTGCAAAGTGCGACGCTGGAATAAGCTGCAACGTCATCAATTGTGTTGCTTGTGAATCCGAGGTCTGTCGCGCATGCTACGAACCGCCTCAGCCTCCTCGCCCAGCTAAGAAGGGGCGCTTGCTCAGCTGGCTCAAGGCTAAAAAATAATCCACAATGTATCATATGTGGCGTGTGGAAATCGTATCTGACAAGGCTAGGTTCCATGAAATCATTCAGAAGTGTCAGAATGTCAAGGTCAAATTCCTCAGCCAGGAGGCTGCTTTGATGACCTATCGCAATCCTCAATAAAGTGTCATAACCAAACCGTCACGCCGAGCCGAAGGCGAGGCCACAAAACCGAGGCCGAGCCGAAGGCGAGCCGAAGAGCCGTCTGCCTGACCCGAGGCCTTGGCCGTGCCGCCAGGCGAGGCCGAGGCCGAGCTAAGCCACAAATTAGGGTTAGCTAGGTCAGAGTTTGGTACCATAT
>JACCDR010145729.1_pt1 | contig 11258 bp, 24 predicted proteins | sample 7446431 | NCBI WGS metagenome assembly JACCDR01 (sample SAMN15323443, study PRJNA562643) | freshwater metagenome | isolation source: river surface water | place: USA:Blue River Watershed | collected 2017-08-17 | reverse complement strand
TTGTCAGAGTGGTTGATCCTGCGAATCAATTCGTTTGGTCAGCTTCCCTGTGGATGGGCCGCGGGTGACAGCAATGCTTGCTCGCGGCCTTTCTGCTGACAGACGCGGCGTGGATGGTGACACGCACTGAAACGTGGAGGTATTACCTATACACGGGTGGACCTGTTCCCACGTACTGATGGGTCCTGAGCCGGGTCAGAACCGGCCGTCTGTCTTTAGAAATTCATATGTCAATCTCTAAAAAAGATAAGTTAAATCCAAATCTTATCATTCAGGATGGAATTCGATTTATTGATTTCGACCGAGAGGCGCTTAAGGCGATGACTTTAAAGGAGCTCGAATCAGATATTCGTGAGCTAATTAAAACAGAAATGTTGCAACATCATGGAAACAAACCCGGAGGAAACAAATGATTTCAAATCAAATGTTTGAAGAGACTCGTCAGGTCGTGCAAAAGCTTCATGCACTTTACGGTCATGTGATGGAGCACGGATTGTTGGATGTGCTGCGCCGCCTGATTCAAGAGCTGGAATTGGACCGAGACCAGCCAGACTACAAGGCCGAATTGATGCAGGAGAAATTGGAGCGGTCGCGATTGGAACAGGAGAATCACCGCTTGCAAGAGAAGCTCTTCAAAGCCAAGGCATTTGAGGCAGATTGCAAAGCCGCAATCCTTGCAATTAAAGCTGAAAGAAAGCTGATTGAAGAATTGCAGCAGCAACTTGCGAAGTCACATGCAGAGTTGGAACTCGTGAAGAAGTCGGCCGCGGCGCGTACTAATTTGCTGGAAAGGGTGAAGAAATGAAGCTTGCAATTCTGCTGACGGTTGTGTCTATCTACAAAGCGGTCGGTTGCGGTACGCCAGCAGTTGGTGAGTGCATTCCGAATGCTGGGCATCTGTGTTATGAGAGTGCGGAACCCTTCGACGGGGTCGGGGACCTGCTGAAGGTTTGCCAAAACACAGGCGCCGGTTCGACCGGATGGCAATGGGTGCCAGAGCGCGTATGCACCTGCGTCAATTACACTCCGCAGAATCCATACCAACCGACTGGCGCTTGTTTGTAGAGTCAAAGGGATAAGCTATGAATCTGTTTGAAGATGCTCATACTAGCTATGGTCGCGATGGCAACAAAGGAGGCAACAGTTATGGCGACGGCTACAGCTACGGCAACGGCAACGGCAGTGGTTACGGCTTCGGCAACGGCAACGGCAGCGGCAGCGGCAGCGGCTACAGCTACGGCAACGGCAACGGCAGTGGTTACGGCTTCGGCTACGGCTACAGCTACGGCGACGGTAACGGCAGTGGCGACGGCTACGGCTACGGCAACGGCAACGGCAACGGTAGCAGCAAGGGATATTGAAAATGGCTTGGACTGAAATCAAAGAAACCGAATGCTGCGAGTACTGCTTGAATGATGCAGATTGGATGTGCGATTCGTGTCTTTCTTCTACCTGCAATAGATGTACTGTGCTTGAGGGATATGACACTGTTTTGTGCCGAGGTTGTTCGAAGAAGGGAGAGTACGAAAATGTACGAAATCGAATTGGCGATTGAGAGTCTGAAGTATTGTGAAAAGGTCGCGGTGTTCACGGACCCTGGCCAAGCTGTTCAATTCGCAAAGGAAGAACGAGATTATTACGAACGTCAAAGTGAGAAAGGTAAAGTAACAATCCGCGGTGGAGGAGAGGCCATCGCGGTTTTTTATTTTGGTGAATGAATATGAATTTTGAGGATTCTCAAATTAATTTTGTCGGCTACGGCAGCGGCAGCGGCTACAGCTACGGCAGCGGCTACGGCTACAGCTACGGCAGCGGCAGCGGCAACGGCTACGGCAACGGCTACGGCTACAGCTACGGCAGCGGCAGCGGCTACAGCTACGGCAACGGCTACGGCTACAGCTACGGCAGCGGCAACGGTGACGGTGACGGCGACGGCAATGGTAATGGTTTTGGCAAAGGATACTGAAATGAAGCTGGACCTTCTTAAACAAGAAGCAGAACTCGCAATTATCAAGGGAGAAAAAATTGTGATTGATCCACAAGAATTTCTCGGATTGCTTCGCGAGATGGAGCGTATCTCGAAAGAAGCGAGAGAAGAAGCGGATGATGTACATCTTCATCTCTATAGATTGCGAGCCGGACTTAAGGGTTTGCTGGATGACAAGCCATGAACTTTGAGGATTCCCAAACTAGTTATAGCGTCGGCAACGGTGACGGCTTTGGTTTCGGCGACGGCGGAGGTTATGGATCCGGTTATGGATTCGGTAACGGCTGTGGGGATGGCAATAGCTTCGGTGGCGGTTTTGGCAACGGCGACGGCTACAGTTACGCTTATGACGTAGTTGATACCGGAGATGGCTACGGCAATGGTTACGGTTACGGCAATGGCAATGGCAATGGCAATGGCTTTGGTAAAGGATATTGACTATGAACTACAAAGATATCGGTCTCCAAATCGGAGAATTGGTTACTGAGAAACAAGCGGCTTATGGTGATGCATTCGGAAAAGCCGGAAAAATTCTAGAGGTTCTCTATCCGAATGGAATTATGCCGCATCAGTTCCAAAACGCGCTCGCAATTACTCGAGTAATTGACAAACTATTCCGCATTGCTACAAATGAGAATGCGCTGGACGAGAATCCTTGGAGGGATATTGCCGGATACTCAATCCTTTCGGTAGCAGCAAAGGATAAATCCAAATGACTGAATTTGAAATTGCATACGAAAAGCATGTGCAAGCTAGCAAAAGGCAGCGACTTAGGGCTTATGCCTTCCGTCTGAAGCAGGCTGCCCCGAATTGCAACTGCGCCGATTGTCAGTCGGCGAAAGAGATTTCCACTCGCAGCGGTAATGGCAATCAACTAACCACCAACAAGTCCGAGGCAGAAGCTTCGGCAAAATAAGTACGTCGTCAAAGACAAAAGGTGAACAGGAGATTACCTGCCCGAAACACCCGCTGCGAGTGGAATGTTTTTAAAGGAGAGAATTAGATGATGATTATATCTATTGGGTTAACAGGATTAATCGCCGGATTTATATTAGGTTGTCTGCTCGTTCAAGAAAAACCTATTAAGTGTCCGTGGGAATTTTGCTCCTACAAAGTTCCTAAAACTCCATTGTACAAAGAAAGAGTGATTGTATCGGAACAATGTGGAGGTTGCGGAAATTACATTTCATATCATGCAGGAAGAGGCGAGTGGGTGAGAGAATTTGAAGGAGAGAAAAATGTTTGATGTGCTGATGCAGATTGCAGAAGAGCGCCGCAAACAAGATGAAAAGTTCGGCGAACAGAACCATCCGATGGTTATCGAAGGGATGGAAGATACATATGCAAAGTTCGCCAGAATTTATAAAGACTCTTGCGATGATGCGACCAGGCGCAAGAGATTGACTTGGCGTCATATCATGGAAGAAGAATTCTGGGAGGCAATGGCGGAGAAAGAGTACGAAACCCGTCGCCAGGAACTAGTGCAACTTGCAGCGGTTGTAGTCGCAGCAATTGAATCCGAAGATAGGAAGCACAAGAAATGAAGCGTCCGGATTGGAGTGCCGTCTGGGTACATTTCATTCAGAAGGTTGCGGCGCGCTCCACCTGTGACAGATTGCAGGTGGGGTGTGTGATTGTGTCGGACGATAATAGCCAGGTGCTGGCGCTTGGATACAACGGCAACTATCGCAACGGGCACAATGCATGTGATTGTGCGATGACACCCGGCAACTGCGGCTGCATCCATGCAGAAGAAAATGCGCTCATCAAATTGAATTACCGGGAGAATTGCAGAAAGGTTCTTTATTCAACTCACCTTCCTTGCAAGATGTGCTCTAAGAAAATCATCAATGCCGGTATTGCAAAGGTAGTCTTTAAAGAAATCTATCGGAATGTAGAAGGATTGCAGTTGCTGCGAGATAACGGTATTGAAGTTGTTCGATGGTGATGAAATGAACGAATCTAAATTCCTTGAATCAATTGCAAATCTTCTAGAAAGCTCCGGGCTTTCTTATGTGCGCGCTTGGGGTGCAGCCCGAGAGATTGCAAAGATGTATGAAGAGGTCGGCAAGCGGACTGTGAGGATTGAAGATGTTGAGAGATTGGCCAACAATCTATCTGTATCAGGACCAAGATAGTAAGAAGTGGTATGCAAGATGTAGCCCGGGAGGGGTTTTGTTTTGCGGTAACAAACCCGAACACGTATTGGAAGCGGCAAGGAACTACAACGATGCCCGTGCAAAAAGAATATTGGGAAGTGGTAGTGGAGAAGGTTCAGCAGGAGGAGAAGTTACTCGAGATTAAACGCTCCAACAAAATCCATGACTTGGAAGTAATTGCGTCGGATGCTGTGACCGTGATTGGAGCGTTCCTGATGCAGGCGATGAACTCTACCGAGCCATCCTCAATGGAGGGTCTGCCCGCGTATCAAACTCTGGCAATTAGGTATCAAACACTGAAGGAGCTATTGCAAGAATGCACGAAGATTTAGAGGGAGAAATTCAAGAACCTCTAGAATCTGTGGAGGGGGTTTTTATTGATTTGGCGGAAGCTGCAATCATTCCGCCAACCTGGGTACTGAAGGACTTGATTCCTGTTGGACTTACATTTCTCGCGGCGCCACCCAAAGCTGGCAAGTCCACGTTGACGATGGGAATTGCTGCGCTGATTGCTGGATATAAGACAAAGACTCTTCCTACCTTTCTTCGTGAAGTTCCAGAGGAAGGGCCTGTGATGGTCTTCTCGTACGAAGCCGAGGCGGGAGAGCTCAAGCACATGGTTCAATCGGGCTTAGGAATTGAATTGGTGGCGAATGAATCTATTCTGATTGCCGACAATCCTTGGCGGTACCGGTTGGATGACCCAGACGGATTGTCTACCATGATGTACTGGCTGAACACGCGCCGTCCTAAGATGGTGATTCTGGATCCGCTCGTGGATTTCCACCGCGCAAATGAGAATGATTCGGGGGAAATGAATCGTTTGTTGCGCCCGCTGCGGACGTGGGCGGTGAAGAACAACGCCGCGTTTGTTGTGGTGCATCACACCAAGAAACCGGGCGAAGGTCATCAGAAGTATGATATGTCAGACATGCGCGGCACTGGAGCGCTGTTTGGAATTGCGGATGGGATTCTGATTGCTACCCCTTCGCAGAAGATTTCGAATTGCTTGAATATCAAGGCTAAGTTCAAGCGCGCGCGTGAATGGGAGCGGCAGATTCAGCTTGCGGCTTACGAAGATTTGGAACGGCCGGCAGGGGAGTTGCTTTCGCAAGTTGATATGGATGCGCAAGGCGCCATGTCGCGAGGGGCGATTAATGTTGAACAAGTCGCGATGGAAGCTAAGCTAACACTGCAAGTTGCGCGGGAAGCTTTGTTGAAGCTGAAGCGCAATGGTCTTGCGGATGTTAGAGACAATGTTTGGAGATTGTGTAAATGAAAATCAAATTTGCAATTGCTTGCGCGGTGTCTGGAACGTTCGAAGTGGAAGTGACAGAGAAGGAAAACGGTGTGTTGGAGTACACGCCCAAGCCGCTGGAAGCTGTGGTCGTGAAGCGAACGACTCTTCATGTGGCGCCGGGAGCTGCATTGCCTGAGCACATTGAACAAGGTGAAAAGTGGTCTTCTTACATGATGTTCGATGGTATTGTGAATGCTTTTGCAAAGGACCTTTTGGGGCAGGAAGAAATCAAGAAGGCGAAGGACGCGACAATTACTTTGAAGGCGTGAAGTAATGCTGAAGAAACTCACCAATCAGCTGTGGGCTCTAGGAATCAATGATGAGAGCTTGTTTGAAGTTGTGAAGGGGATTCCGGGCCTTCGGCAATCGCCGCGCAACAGATGTGTTGAAGGCGCGATTGATAGTGTAGCCGCCGCAGCAAAAGTGTTGGACCTTCAACTTCCACCCCCCTCCAGTTTTGTTGGACATCCCAATTCGCTACTTAGAAGTTACCAACAAGAGGGCGCAGGTTGGCTTCTGGGTACGCTGCGCCAGAATGGTGGAGCAATTCTGGCGGATGAGATGGGACTTGGGAAAACGCTGCAGTCCATAGTTGCCGCAGCTGAATTGGTACGAGGAACTGACGGTCGTATTTTAGTTCTTGGTCCTGCGTTCCTTCGAGAGAACTGGGTTGCTGAGCTTTTGAAATGGGGCGAGGAGAATGTTGTCTCGCTGAAACCTGGAACAACCAAGAAGATTAAAGCAGATTGGGAAGGGGCGGCGACCGCTAAATGGGTAATTAGTTCATATGACCTAGCGAGTCGCGCAATCCAAGCGGCGTTCTCTCGGAACCCACCACGAGTCCTCATCATGGATGAGGCGCATTATTTGAAGGGCCGAGAAACCAAACGTTCTAAAGTACTTGCGCAAACCGCAGTGTTGACACCATTCAAGATTGCGTTGACTGGTACTCCAATGTGGAGTCGGCCGCGTGATTACTACATGCTGTTTAAGATTCTTTTTGGTAAGCGATTCGGAACTCAGTGGGAGTTTGATTTTCGCTACAGCGGCGGATTTATCAACGACTACGGCGGCATGGACAACCGAGGCGCTACCAACACTGATGAATTGAAATTGCGCCTGTCTTATTTGCAATTGCGCCGACTGAAGTCAGAGGTTGCTCAGGATTTGCCGGAGCTTTCTCGGCAAGTGGTTTGGATGGACCCGACACCTCAAGCGACTGCCGCGTATTATCAGGCGCTTACTGCTCAGTCACATTCAGTTACACAACAAGCGTTAGAGGCAACACTTGAAGCGAAGATGGAAGCGGCTTGCAATGCTGCTGCAGAGGCTAAGCAATTTCTCCTTTTCACGTACCGTAAGGACCATGCAGGTCAGATGTGGGAGGTTCTTAATCGTGATTTGGATACGCCATGTGAGCTCATTACAGGCGATACTCCTGCGGATTCTCGCGTGAAGAAGGTGAATGCTGCGGCGGCGAATGGACACGGAGTTGTTGCAACGTTGGATTCCATGGGTGCGGGAGTCAATTGTCAATCAGTTGCAAGTACGGGCATTTTCCATGCGCTTGATTACGTACCTGCGAAGATGGCGCAAGGTGAAGCTCGGTTGCATCGGATGGGGCAAACCCGGGGGGTGAACTGGATTTACTTTGCGATGCGCGAATCAATGGATGAACTTGTAATTAAAACAATTGTGAGCAAGATGGATGCACATCGCGCAATTCTTGGTGATGGTAAGGAAGTTCGTGATGCATTTGGAGACGGACCCGCGGTAGCGTCGGCTGATGATGCTTTGAAAGAATTGTATAAGGAGATGAGTGATGAGTGATGAGTTTACATTTAAGGATTGTAAATTTGTGGTAACTCAAGTGCCAAACAAAGAATGCTCTTATTTTGTGAGATATTATCGTCTACCTAAGATTTTAATTTGTGAATGCGGCGCCGATAAGTGCAGCCAGCCTATTCATTCTGTCTGGTGCCCTAAGGCTGAGGTTCACAATGACTAGCGGACCGAGTCCCCACGGCTGGCACAAATTAGTGCCGGTGCTGGAGTGTGAAAAGAAATTTCAGTTGGAGAATGTGCGAGGACTTCACATTCCAGTGGACCAAACTCCGTCGCATTTTGCACTCGGGCTTTTGTTCCACGCGTATCGAGCGCGGTGGTTCACTTTGCGATTCAAGACTGACAAAGAAAGCTGGGAGTCTTGTATAGCAGCGGGCCAGGAAGCGATGGAAGAGGCACCTGCTCCAATGAATCCCGAAGATGAGCGATTGGCGCTGGACATTTTCGCTGCCTATATTGAGCACTACAGCAAGCTGCCTTTGCCTGAGCCTGTTGCAGCTGAATATCTGGTGGGTCCGTCGAAGTTGGATTCAAGCGATTCTGATGGATGTGTTTTCACTGCGCGACTTGATGATGTGAGTCAATATCCTGAAGCTGGGATGGCTCTGTGCGTAGGGGAAAGCAAGACTGCGTCGGATACTGCAGGCGCCATCAACGAGTACACATTGCACGGTCAGCCTATGTTGCAGTTGGCCCTTTGGAAGATTGCAGAACAGGGCGCTTCACAACACGGTATGGCATCCGGTGTCATGATGGATATTGTGCGTAAGCCACAGCGCCGAGCAGGTAAGTACACGAAGCCTGCATTCATGCGGCAGTTTCTTCCGGTCAATGAGCGCGCGTTGAATTGGTATGTTCAAATGATTAGGGCTGCGAAGAAGCGTTCTCTTGAAATCAAGTGGGATAGCGAAGTACCAAGGAACATTGTGAATTGCACGCGGATGCACGGTCGAATGAGAGTGCCTTGCCAGTTCCGGGAATTGTGCATGCATGGTCGTTCGGCGGCTGGGCAATTTGTAATGAAGAACGGTGAGAGGGCGTTAGATTGGTACCCTCAACCAGAAATGGAGACGGCGCCGTGGGACTAAATGAAGTGATTGAGATTCTACTGTTGACGTTTATGGGTGGGTGTGCATTTGTGGGATTGGGAGGATTAGCTTGGGCTATTTTTTCGAACTGTTCAACAAATGATTGAACCTTCGCACGGCGGGTATTGGGAGAGGGGGTATCTGCAATGCCATCGTTGCAGGTGTCGCCGTCCTGTTGGTGAGTTGATTTATGAATGTGACAGTAAAGGAAAGCCAAAGCTAACGTATTGTGCAGACATTCATGTTTGTCAAAACATGCAAAAAAGGAGAAGTTAGAATGCAGAAGCAAACTGGAAATACTTATGTGCCGAGTCGATTTGCTAAATCACTCTGCGTGTCCGAAGCTAAGATTGGCAAAACCACTTATTTGGCAAGTGCCGCACTGGGGTGTTTGCCTTGGCAAAAACAGGGTGGAATTGTTGATAAGCCGGAGAACCTTGCAATCTTCTCTCTTGATGCAGGTGCAGCAGCCGGTATCTCTAGGTTTCTTGCGGAGATTTGTGGTGCTCCGAAGGAAGCGCTGAACTACACGATTTACAATCTTGAATCGGATTTGCGCGCAGTCGCCACGAGTACACAAGAATACGACAACACTTTTTACAACGCACTCGTGACTGCGTTGCGAGATTTTGCACAGACTGCAAATAAGGGTGTGTCGGTTTGTATTGCTAGCTCGCTGACTGGATTTGCTGAAGGAATTAAGCGTGGCATCTCCGGTCCACCCAATACGAATAAGAAATCTCCAATGGATCAGAACAAATGGGATTTGTATGGCGCCCAGATGTCAGAGATTCGTAACCTGTTTCAGAAGGATGACTGGCACACGCTGTGGGAAGGGCACATCATTAAAGACGGCGCTGCTGACGAATCCAAGAATGACGGCGATAAGATTGCCGGTCTGCAGGGTTCTGTCGGTAAAAATTTCCCATACAATGTGGAGCAGGTGTTCAGAATTCGCCGCAATTTCGGAATGAAATTTGAGAAGACCAAGTGCGAGCAAGTGTACCTTGACACGCGTGCGTCTCTTTCGTTTATTTCTGGGGGCCGCTGCTTCAGTGAATCGCTTGAAGAGAAGGAGCCGGACCTTGCCTCGGCGTTGAATAAGCTGGGCAAGAAAGTTGGCGGATGGAATTCGAAATGATTGCTGAGGCCGAAGTGGTAAATTAAGTTGAGCAACCAATGACTGAACCGGCCAGTCTGATGTCCGGTACAACCAAACAAAAGGAAGAAAGAAAATGAGTGAACAAGTGACTGGCGAAACGCGTATGGTGGGCAGTTCGGGTGAATCTGTCAGCCGCCCCAAATTTCAACTGGCTCCATCTGGGGATTACCAACTGAAGATTCAAACCGAGAAGGCGGAGATTCGGTGCGCGGACGGGGACGATTCTGTTCCGTATGTGAGCTTCCGAGTTACGGGAACTTTTGGCGATGAAGCCAAGAAGTTCAGTGTCTTCCCTATGCTCCGTTTGAAGACCAAGCCTGAGAAGGATGGGAATGCCGCGTGGAAGAAGGGGAATCAGGCGCTTGGTTTGGCGCGGGCGGCGGGTGTGGAATTTTCCGTGCCCGTGATTGACTACACCACTCGGGCGGGGAACACCTATGAAATCCTTGACCCACATGCGGTCCTTCAGTGGCTGAAGGGTCTTGATGGCCAGGAAGTTCAAGGGCATATCAAGAATCAAAAGCAACCCGCGGGCAGCACCTATCCGGATAAAAATGAGATTGCATACTTCATTGAATCCGGTAACAATAATGCATTCTAGTTGCCGGCACTAAGACCCGGCAGACTCGCCTAGAGTGGTAGATGGCATGTGGCGAAAAACAAGTAACGGCAATCTACTCTGGCTTACCTCCCTCCAGTAATTGGGAGGTTTTCTTTTTTAAGGAGAGACAATGGAAAATGGTATTGTTAAGCACTTCAAGGTTACGGATGGTTCACATCCGTACGTGAAGAAAATGATGAAGTCTGCTGAGTTCGCGGGGTGGTATGCAATGTTCCTTTCATGCGGACACGGTACATTTCGAGATGTTCCAATTCTGGAAGGTGAGTACACTAAGTGTCAGTTGTGTTCTTCTAAACGTGATGATGGAGCTGAAGGCCGATGAGTGACCCTACTTTTACAGATGAAATCAATCCTGTTACCGACCAAACTGCAATTACTTCCGACGTAGTGGAGTCATCGGGTAAATCCGATGAACAAACAGGACCGGGCAGAATCAATACTGCAGGCGCAATGTCCGGCCATTACTCGCGCTGTAAAGCTGTGAGATTGCAGGCTCATCCTTGTGTTGCAGATGTTCCCTGTTCCACAGGTGTGGATGAAGCTTTTAACGCGTGGGCGGAAGAGAACAAGGGATTCTTGGTGGTCGACATGCGTCCGCTTGCAGATGGGTCTTTGCTGGTTCTTTACACTTCATTGCTGACCGAAGTTCAACTGCGAGTCCTTACGAAATTTGGCGAGGAAATCAATCAGCGGGTGCGGGAAGAAGAAGCTCGAATGGCTGAAGCGCAAGAGGCTGTTGCTGCTAAGCGGGAAGCGGAAAACAAACGATTGATTGAGCTCGGCAAACGTTGCGAACAAAACCATAAGAAGGTGAAGAAATGAGCTGGGGAAAACTGAGCGAATGCCATTCTTTCTATGAACGCCTCAAGATTGTGAAGGCTAATCTTGAGGTTGCACTTGAATCTGTCTCTCAGGCGGAAGCTTACATTCCGAATGGATTTGATGACGTGAGTGACAGCCTTCAGGATTTGACCGGGAAATTGGTCGGAACCTTGTCCGATGTACTGGACGAATTGGGCGAATTGGAAGTTCCTAAAACTGAAGGGTCTGTGCAGTGAGCCAAATTCCAAATAATACGGAGCCGCCTAAGGCAGC
>JACCDR010847826.1_pt1 | contig 11259 bp, 22 predicted proteins | sample 7446431 | NCBI WGS metagenome assembly JACCDR01 (sample SAMN15323443, study PRJNA562643) | freshwater metagenome | isolation source: river surface water | place: USA:Blue River Watershed | collected 2017-08-17 | reverse complement strand
GATCCCGCTCCGGCTGCCGTTCCGGTTCCAGTGGAGGCGGACCGCGAGATCCTCCCTCGCGCTTCCCAGGGAGCGCCGCCGCCGGCCGCCCAGACCGTTCTCCAGGGCACGGTGAAGGAGGGCGACGCCGCCGAGCTGGTCGAGCTGCGCCGGAAGCTGGCCGATGAGGAGCGCGCGCGCCGCCAGGCCGAGGTGAAGGCCGCCGAGGCCGAGGACAAGTTGCACCGCACGCACGAGGCCGTGCGCCCGAAAGCCCGCGCCGCGAAGGGGCCGTCCACTTTTTTCTTCCGCTGAACTCCCTGCGCTCATGGATCCGCAAACGAAAGCAGCGCCGGGCGCTCCTGCGGGAGTGGCGGCAAACAGTCCGGCAAGTCCGGTTCCTGGAACGACTGTGGCAATGGAGTCTCCTGCCGAGCGCCAGCGCCGGATCTGGCGCGAGCAGGCAGCGAAGCGCCGCAAGCGCATGGCTTCGGACACGACTCCGGTTCCTGTGGCAGCGCCTGCCGCTCCCGTGGCGGCACCGGCTGGTCAACCTGCTCCGCCGGGTGCTCCTCTCGCTGCTGCGCCGGGGCCTGTGCCTTGGACTGCGGATCTACTCCGACCACTGTTTGAGGAAGTCGTGCCCGCCGCCGAGCGCGCCCGCGTGTCGAAACTCTGCGCCAAGGCCGCGACGCTGGGGCCTGAGTTCGTGGCGGAGGTGAAAAAGGATGCGCCCTGGAATCCCGTCACCAAGGCAACGCTCATCGCCAGCGGCCCGCCCGCGATCTGCAAGGTGATGAACAAGCTGAACATCAGCGCGGAGCACTCCGACATGATGCTGTTCGTCACCGCGCTGGGCAGCCTCTTCGCCAGCGACGCGAAGCTGGAGGCCAAGCTGGAGGAGATGGTGCAAAAGAAAAAAGCCGATGACCGCGCCGCAACTCAAAATTGAGGCGCGCCCGCGCGTCACGGTCGTCTGCGGGCGCTCGGGATCCGGCAAGTCCACCTTCGCGCTGCGGTTGCTCGTCAACGACGACGTGGCGTGCCGCTACCTCTTCGATCCGCGGGGCGAGTACGAGGACCGGCTGAACCTTCCCGCGTGTACCGATCCTGGCGAAATGGCCTTCGCCGAGGAAGACGGCTTCGTACTGTTCGATCCCTCGCGGATGTTTCCAGGACAGCACGCGGCGGCGTTCGACTGGTTTTGCCAGCACGTCGCCGCGCGCGCCGCGATCACGAGCGGCCGCAAGGTGCTCTTCGTGGATGAGGTCTGGAAATACTGCGACCGGCGGAACATTCCGCAGTCACTCGCCGTCGCGGTCCAGGAAGGCCGGAAGCTCCAGCTTGAAACGCTCTTCGCCACGCAACTCCCGCACAAGCTCGCGCAGGGCATCACGAACGAGATGACTGAATGCGTCGCATTCAACGTGCGCGAGGCGCTCGCCCTCGATGCACTGGAGTCGTGGGGCATGGCGCGGGCTGAGGTGGACGGATTGCCGGCGGGCGCGTTCGTGGCGGTGAACCGGGACAGCGGCGGCGTGCTGCGAGGCCGGGTGTTCTGAATGTCGGGGGGTGTCGCTGGATGTCGGCGGCTGTCAGTTGCCGGAACCTTCGCGAACGGACGAACGTGGCGCCGTCGTGATGCTGATCGTGCCGCTCGGGCCTTCGACGCGAAGGCTGGCCGCCCGCGAAGCCGCGAAACAACTGAACCCGCGCAACCCGGCCTCCGGTTGCATCCCCGCCATGAAAGACACCGTTACCTCCCTCCTGTGGACCGTGCTTGCCGTCGTGATCGGCCTGTACATCGCGCCGAAAGTGACCAAGTACCTCCCGTAAGTCCACGGGCCAACCGCAACCTTCCGACTTACTGACTTATGATCTTCCCCCAATGGTCCGAACAGCTCACCTGGGACACGGGCGGCACGGTCTTCGCCGCCGGCGCGCTCGCCGCCAAGTCCACGCTCAAGGCCCGCGTGCCGCGCCGTGCCAACCTGCGCCTGGAGCGCATCGGCATCCGCGTGCGCGCCTCCACCATCGCCGCCGCCGCGACGTACAACCAGGACAACTTCCCCGGCATGGTCGAGCAGGTGCGCCTGCAGATCTCCGATCCGCAGACGCGCAACTGGTGCGCGATTGACGGCCCGAGCCTCGTGGAGCTGCAACTGCTGAACAACATCCCCGTGGATCCGCTCACGGCCACGTTCCGCGCCCGCAGCACGTACACCTACACCGCGACTCTCGGCACCGAGGTCTCGACACTGTTCAACGTGTTCGTGCGCCCGCCCTGCCTCAACGAGCCGGGCGGCAACCTCCTCTCCATCCCCATGTCGCAGCTCGCCGGCGACGCCACGCTGGAGATTGACCTGCGCGCCGTCACCGAGGTCTTCGCGACCAACGCGCCGAACACCTTCACGGTGACGGCGGTTGCCTACTACCGCGACACTCAGGGCGCGGCGGTGGAGTACATCAGGAGCGATCTCATCTCGCGCCAGGCGATCCCGGCCACGACGGGCAAAACGTACATCGAGCTGCAAGGCGACGGTTATCCCCTGGAGCTGCTCATGCGCGTGTACAACTCCGCCACGTACGGCAGCGCGATCCAGGTGTTGCAGCCCACGGTTGCCAACTCGCTCGTTCAGCTCTCGCGCGGCCGCATCATCGGGCCGTCCGCGACGTGGGAACAGTTCAACGTGGATGCGGACAGCTACTCGCCGCCGCCGACCACGTTCAACGGCGCGTCCAGCTCGTCTTACTACTGGATGCCCGGCCGGTTCTACTGGTCGCCGCTGCGCGAACCCATCGCGATCAATCCGCTCTCCGTGAACAGCGTCGCGCCGTGGCGCATGGGCGCGGTCGAAGAGGAGAAGGTCCGCGTGAACTTCGAGAACTGGGCCAGTGCCTCGTACGCCGCGCAGGTCGCACTGCGCCGCATTGATGGTGCCGCGGACGTGCTCGCCGCGCTGAACCGCATCACGGTCTGATTCCATCGCGCGCCGCCGGCCTCCGATCCTCCATGAGTCGGGCCGGCGGCGCGAACGCTGGACGAAAGGTCTTATGCCATCCTTCCTCGAAAACTTCGCCAACGTCGCCAACAAGTCGCTTAACGACCTCGCCGGCGTGGCGGTCAACAACCTGGGCAGCGCGCTTTCTGAAAAGATCGGCTCCAAGCCCACGCAGGCGCTGCCCGCGCCCGTCACCGCGCCCGCCGGCCAGGCCGTCACCGTGCCCTTCTACCAGCAGGCGTGGTTCCTGCCCGTCGCCATCGGCGGGGTCGTGCTGCTGGCGGTCCTCTACGTCTTCCGCAAGTAGATCATGCACGATCTGCAACAGTTCACCGGGTACGTGCTGCCCAGCGTGCTGAACACCACCTACAAGGTGGAGCCTTCGATCCGCTTCTCGCTCTCGCCAGAGAAGGTCAACCGCAGGCTGTACATCGGTTTCGTTCCGTACTCCAACGTGGCCGGCGGAGTCGTGTGCCCGTTCGTTGGCTTCGTGGTGCGCTGGTACGGCGCACGGATGAGCCTGCTGCTCGAAACCAAAATGGCTTACGGGCACGACCGAAACCAGTTCGGGCCAGTGGACGGTCACTCGCTCCTGGACTTCGGATTGATCGGCGTCACTGCCCTGAGCACGCTTGGTGAAGGCTGGTCTTTCGGCCAGGTGCCCCAGCCGTTCCACACGGGCGACTGCCTCCGCTCCGTGCTGCGCTTTCCAGACTCCACCGGCGCGCTATCGTTCGTCGCCTCGTTGAGCCTGCATCCCTACCGACTCACGCTGCCTGCGGAGTCCGTGGAGATCGAACCCTGGTTCCGCGTCGGCGCGGGCATCAACAACCTCGGCGTGATCGCCGCCGTCGCCAGCGATCAACCGGAGAGCTGACCTATGAGCCTCGCCTTTTTCGGAGCCACGTCGAAGTCAACCAGTGTCACGACGAACAACACGTCGAACACCACGGACAGCTTCAACTCGACGCGCTCTGACAGCACGGTCACGAGCGACACCGGCAACACCAGCATCACCCTCGGCGGCGGATCGGGCTTCTCCCTGGAGGCGCTGCTGCCGTGGGTCATCGTGCTGGCCGCCCTGTGGGGCGCGTTCAGGCTGCTCAACTCGAAAGGATAGATCATGGCCTTCACAGCAGCACTTGGAGCACTCGGCGGCGGTGGCGGCGGTCAAGGTTCCTCGGCGGAAAGCTCCGCCAAGGGCGAGGCCACGAGCACGTCCACCGGATCGACCGCCGGCGGCGGTTATCGCGGCTCCGTCATCAACAACTTCAGCGTCGGCGGCTCCTCCCTCGATGCGAAGTCCACCGCCAGCGAAGAGACCGGCCCCGCCGCAGGCCTGCCTGTCGCCTGGATCATGGCCGGCCTCGCCGTGCTGGTGCTCGGCGGGATCTACCTCTGGAAAAAACTGTGAACCTCCTCTCGCGCATCTTCGGAGTCGGCGACGCCGTGGCGGCGGACAAGGCGGCCACGGACAAGCTCGCCGAGCTGAACCGCCAGCAGTACGAGAGCGGCCGCTGGTCCTATGACCAGTACCAGGCCGCGCAGTCGCGGCTCTTCGCCAGCGAGCTGAACCAGGACAAGGTGGACAACGATTTGAACGCCGCGTTCGCCGAGGGCGCGAAAGAAGGCGCGGACAAGCTCCGCACCGGAGGCGACGCGCTGATCGGCGGCTCGCTCGCCGTGATCCTGCGCGCCGTGCCCGTCTGGGTGTGGATCCTCGGCATCGGCTTTGTGCTATGGCAGCTCGGACTGAACCTGAAGACGTTGAGGTTGAAGCCGTGAAGATCCCCGTCTGGATCCTGAGCGTGTTCCTGGGCGGCACCGTCGCCTGGGCCACATGGGTCTCGCACCAGCTCGTCGAGCTGAAGGCCGACGTGGCCGTGCTCGCCGAGCGCACCACGAAGGGAGGCGAACAATGAAACGCTCGATTTGCCTCATCGCCGCGCTGCTGTTCTGCGGCTGCTCCGCGCTCGTCACGACGCGCGAGGAAGTCACCACGTCGCCCGGCGGCGCGCTGCAAACGAACATCGTCGCGGAGCCTTCCCCTTTTTTCTCGAAAGCCATTACCAGTGGCCGCGAGATCGCCCCGCTGCTCCCGCCTCCGGCTGGCACCCTCGTTGACCTGGCATTGATGCTCACCGCCGCCGGCGTCGGCATCTACGCGCGCAAGCAGACGAAACGCGCCTCCACGGCGGAACGCATCGCGGACACGGTGATCGCCGGCGTCGAAGCCGTGAACAACCCCGAGGTCAAGGCCGCCGTGCGGAAGGCGTCGAAGGTCATCGGCAACGGCCGCGACGTGGACGCGCGCGTGCAGAAGGTCACGAGGATCCAGTGAAGCTCCCGGCAAAAACCAAGCTCGGCTTCCTGCTCATCGCGGCGGGGCTGGCCTTCGCCGTGTGGGCCGTGTGGATCCGCGCACGCAACGCCGCGCCACTCCTGAGCGCCGGCAACATCGGCCCCACGTTCAACAACGACGAACGCGCCACGGAGATCCTCGCCAAGGTCAACACGGAGTTCGCGGAGGATGATGCGAAGGAGCGGCTCACCGGCTACATTGCCGCGGCCAGCGCCGTGCGCCCGCCCTCGCGCGGATCTGTGCTCGGTGGAAGTGTCATCAACCCCACGGACCAGTTCCGCTTCGAGCGCGAGCTGGAGGCGGCCTACCGCAACAGCGGCGCGTACCGCGATCTGGATTACCAGACCTTCGCCAGCTACGCGCGCGGCACCTCCACGAACGCCTCCGCAAACCAGCCCTTCGCCGGCTTCTTCGGACTCCTCGGCCTCAACGCCAACAACTGACCATGAACGCCGCACGCATCTCCTTCGGCCCCTCGCCCATCACCACGCACCTCGCCGGCCCGCCGCTGCCCCTCGGCAAACCCGAGCTGCTGCCCGCGCCGCCGCTCGCGCACGATGCCCTGCAAGATCACGCCGCCGTCGTGAAGCTGCCACCAGGCAGCGGCGCAACGCGCGCCCTCGTGACGGTGAAGGATGCGGACGGAAACGCGATCCTGGAGGCCAGCGTGCGCGACGGCGAGGCCTTCGCGTGGCGCGGTGAAGCCGCCGAGATCGAGATCGTCCCCGCCAACGACGAGGGCGAGATTGCCCCCGTGAAGGCTGAGCAGATCCCCGAGACGACACGCGATGCCAAGCCACCCCATGCGGAGCCGGTCGCCGAACCCGTCATCGGAGAGCAGCCGTGATCCGCACACGCGCGGCCATCCTCAGGCCGTGCTCATCCGCCAGTTGGAAGTAAGTCCGCGCGAGCAACGCCCCGCCGTCGCAATGCCCCAGCCAACGCGAGGCCGTCGGCACGTCCACCCCGCACTCAATCGCCCGCGTCGCGAAGAGCCTTCGTAAATCGTGATGCCCCAGCCGCCGGATGCCCGCGCGCGCGCAGGAAGCCCGTAGCGCGCGTTTCACGCTCGCCGAGGGTAACACCAGCGCCCCGCCGCCCGTGACGCCGCGCAGCCGCTCCAGGACCTCGCGCACTCCCTCCACGTACGGCACCAGGCGCGGCGGCCTGCCCTTCCCGCTCGGCACCAGGATTCCCGCCGGCGCAATGGCATCCCAGCGTAACCGCCGCGCCTCGCCGATCCTCATCCCCGTGAGCGCGAGCAGCCGCACGATCAAGCCCGCGTGCGAACGCGGCCGCGCATCCAGCTCCGCGAGCAGCGCCGCAAACTCCGCCTGCCCTGGAAGCGTGACCGCCTTCGGATGCACCGGCCGCCGGCGCACGCCCTGCGCGGCCGGGATGATCCGGCGGAGGATGTTCACCAGCGCGTTGAATCTCGGCGCGCTGTAGTGCGCCACGCGCTGGAGGAACTCCGCGACGTGCGCGGCCGTCACTTCACCAGGCGGAACAGCAAGGGACGGAAACTCCCGCTCGAAGATCGTCACCAGCTCGCGGTGGTACAGGACCGTGGCCGGCGTCCTGCCCGCGTCATGGACAAGCTGCCACGCCCGGAGACACTCCCCTGTGGACTCACTCATGGAACGGGCAATTTGCATCGCGTGTGCCATCCAGCGGGCGGCGGTTTTGTAAACCGTGGGTCGTCGGTTCAAGTCCGACAACTGGCTCCAGCTCTTCGCCGGATCGGTTCACGCCGCCGTTGCTCCACCCCCTGAGGTTGTTCAAGGCACCGGAGCGGTAAGTGCCTCGCGGAGCTTCGCCGTCTTCTTCGACAGGTGATCGCGCAGGTGATCCGCCAGGATCTCGTTCACGATCTCACTGAGGTTCAGGCCCAGCTTCTCCGCATACTGCAAACGCTCCTCATTTTCGGGCGTCGCCCGAAAGCCACGCATGGGACGCGGTTTTTTCATGGCGGAGCAACAGTAGAGCAGGGGCGGACGGATTTCTATTACAATTGTAGAAATACTATTGACGATATTCGGATAAACAGATAAACACTTTCTCAGAAATGAGCACCCCAGCCTCCCCACTCCAGATCGGCCTGTACCTGCGCGACCGTGAGCAGGTGGCCCGGTTCCGGCGCTTCGCGGCGCAGTCGGGCCGTACGAAGTCGAACGCCGCGCGCGTCCTCATTGATGCGGGCCTGCGGCTCGCCGAGCGCGAGGCGGCGGCGGCCGGTTCCCCTCCAATGGAGGATGCCGAGGCGGCGCGGCTGTACATCGGCGGCAGGCCCTACCGCACGCTGCTCACGCCCAAGGGAAAGGCCGGACGATGAGCGCCGCGCAGCACGCCGCCGCGTACGTGCGCCGGATGGGGCTGGTGTCCCAGTCGCTCGGCGCGCTCACGGGGATCACGGTGGACGACTCGCGCCAGGTGGCGCTGGTGGAGTGGGAATGCGGCCGCGTGGAGACGTTTTCCCTGGAGCGCTTCATGGAGCTGGTGAAATCCGCCGCCGCTCGCTTCGGTGACGCGGTGCCTTTCTGACAATGAAGGCCACGCCCATTTCGCGCCCCGAGCTGCTGGAGTGCGACGCCATCGCGGAGGAGATCGCCGCCGCCGAGGCGAAGCTGGCGGTGATCGAGGACGGGATGCTGGACGCGGAGAATGAATGGACGCTGGAGGACCGCCACCGCGCCGCCGGCAATCTCGCGCGACGCATCAAACAACTTGCCCGCCGTCGCAATGCCATCACCCAGGCGCGATTCTTCTGACCGGCTGCTGACGATCCAGGATCTGGCCGCGCGCTGGGGAGTGGATGAGCGGACGGTGTACCGCTGGCGGCGGCTGTGGCCGCGCCAGCTGCGGCCGCTCCGCATCACGGCGCAGACGGTGCGCTGGAGCGCCGAGCAGGTGCAGACGTTCGAGCAGTTCCGGGCGCACGCGCGCCGGTGACATTTTCCCCATGCCCAAACCATCACGCCAGCGGCGCGGCTCCGCGCCCGCCATCAACGCCCCGGATCAAGTCGAGTTCGCCACGCTCGGGAGCGTGCTGCTCGCCGCGAACAACCTGGGCAACGGCTCCGGATCCAAAGCCGAGCAGCTGGCGCAGCTCGAGCAGTTGCGGCCGCAGATGTTCACCGTGCCCGTGTGCCGCGAGATCTTCGCGGCGATGCAGGCGCTGCGCGAGCAGGGGCACGCGATTGACACCGTAACGATCCGCGCCTGGCTGCAAAACAAGCGCGGCGATCTGGACGGGCACCTCGTCACGTCGTCGCTCATCCTGGCGGAGGACAGCTGCCCCTCGGCGTTCAACTTCCCTTCGTACCTCGCGGAGCTGGTGGACAAGGCGCGCCGGCGGAACCTGCTCGCCATCGCGGAGCGGGCCAAGGAGCTGGCGGCGGACGTGACGCTGGATCCGGCGGCGATCCGCGCGGAGTTCGTCGAGACACTGGAGCGCGTGAGCGCGGCGGGGCAGCAACAGGAGCTGCTGCGCCTCACGACGCACAAGGGCCTCCAGGCGTACGTGCCGCCGGGCAACCTGTGCCTGCTCGGCGAGAACCATCTCACGCGCGGCGCGATCACCGTCCTCGGCGGTCCACCGGGCTGCGGCAAGTCGCGCCTCATCACGTCGCTGGCCGTCGCCGGCGCGCGGGGCAAAGGGCAGTGGATGGGGCGGCCGGTCAACGCGAAGTTCCGCACGCTCATCTTGCAGGCGGAGAACGGGCTGTTCCGGTTGAAGAGCGAGTTCGCGGCGGTGCCGGATTTCGCAGAGGAGTTCATCCGCGTGAGCGAGCCGCCGCCGTGTGGCCTGGCGTTTCACAAGCCGGAGTTCCGCAGCGCGGTGAAGGCGGCGCTGCGCGACTTCCCCGCCGAGCTGGTCGTCATCGATCCGTGGAATCGTGTTGCGCGTGACGAGGGGCAAAAGGATTACCTCGACGCGCTGGAGAGCATCCTCACGTGCCTTCCCCAGGGCGAGGCCGCGCCGGCGGTCGTGATCGTGGCGCACATGAGGAAGCCGAAAACGGAGGGCATGGCGAACGGGCGCGGGATGCTGAATGAGCTGAGCGGATCACTGGCGATTGGATCCGTGGCGCGCAGCGTGTTCTTCCTGCTGCCGGGATCCGACGACGTGCAGGATGATCGCGTGGTGTTCTGCTGCCGGAAGAACAACGACGGCGAGTTCGGAGCGGACACGGCCTGGCACCGGCGCAACGGCGAGTTCGCGCCGTGCGCGGATTTCGACTTCGAGGAGTTTTGGAACCCGAGCAAGGGGCCGCGGCGCGAGATCACGGAGCAGCTCATGGAGGACGTGTTCGACGGCGGGAAGCGGATGTTCGCGCGCAACGCGCTGGCGGAGGAGATCCAGGAGCGCGGCTTCGGGCGCACGGCGGCCTACGCGGCAATCAACCGCTTCAAACATCGGATGAAGGAAAAGGACGGGCTGCTGAGCTGGAGGAGGGAGGCGTGAGCTGGTCACATTGCGCCTACTGCAAACGGCAGTTCTACAAGGAGAGCGCCGCAACAAAATGCTGCTCCGACCGCTGCGCGCGCAGCCGTAAAACGGCCAAGCAAGCGAAGGCGCGCCGGCTGGCCTGGGAGATCAAGGTCCACGCCGCCGGCAAAGTTCCCATCGGCGGATTCAAGGAGCTGATTTTGCCTCATCGGTGCAGTGATGAGGCAAATCGAGGTTCGCCGGCGGATTGATTTGAGCAGGCACCTGGGAGACCCCGCGCAGCAATGCGCGGGGTTTTTCATTTCTTCGGTACCTTCAGCAGCGCCACGTCCAGCCCGGCGATCTCCGCGATCTCCGCCTGGGCCACGTCGCACGTCACCAGCTCATCGCAGCGGAGGACGAGCGCGGAGGCGACGTGAACAAAATCCCAGGTGCCGGCAACACGGCCCGCCGCGTGCCGGTCGCTGATCTCGTCGGCGCGATCCAGCACGCGCTGCCAGGCGAAGGCGCGGTCCATGAGGAGGAGGGCTGATTTCTCGGCGGCGCGGTACGCCTGCCAGGCCGTCGCGGCGTCATGCTCATCACGGATCCGGCGGAGCTGGTGCCGAAGCTCCTGGCGCGCCGGCGGCGTGAACACGCGCTCCGAATCGGACTTCACCCACCAATCGTCCAGGGCGCGGCAAAACTCATCACCGGGATTGAACCGGGCGATCCAGGCGGAGGAGTCCAGGTACGAGCGTTTCATCGGCGGCGGCGTTCGCGCTCTTCAATCACCAGGTTGCGCTGGGGTGCGCTCTGCGCCTCGCGAACGGGTTTCAACACTTCATCCCAGGTCACGGACGGCCGCGCCCTGGATACCGGCTCCAGGCGTGCCACGGCGCGGCCGCGATTGGTCAAGGTCAACACCTCGCCGGCATCCAGCCGCTCGGTGATGGATCCCGGGCTGTTCTTAAGCTCACGAATGGATACGGACTGACTCATGGGCGCAGAGTGGCACAAAACCCGTGCCACATCAAGCCCGTTCGCCTGGGGAGGCGCGCGTGGATGTTCGTCCGTTCGCAAAAGACCGGCGCGGTGGAGGGTGAACGGATGGAGAGGGGGGAAGCCATTTACTCTCTCTCTTTCTCCACTCCCCGGGGCGTGCGTTCTGTTCGTCCGTTCACGGTTGCAGGGTCCAAATTCGTTCGTCCGTCCGTCCGCTCCTATAGGGGTTGAGGCGGACGGACGATTGTAAAGGTGATGTCGGAGGATGTCAGTTGCCGGAAATTTCGCGAACGGACGAACGTGCGGCATGGCAGAAAACACTCCCGCCGATCCCGTCGAAAACACCCCGCAACCCGATCCCGCTCCGGCTGCCGTTCCGGTTCCAGTGGAGGCGGACCGCGAGATCCTCCCTCGCGCTTCCCAGGGAGCGCCGCCGCCGGCCGCCCAGACCGTTCTCCAGGGCACGGTGAAGGAGGGCGACG
>JACCDR010841665.1_pt1 | contig 11259 bp, 24 predicted proteins | sample 7446431 | NCBI WGS metagenome assembly JACCDR01 (sample SAMN15323443, study PRJNA562643) | freshwater metagenome | isolation source: river surface water | place: USA:Blue River Watershed | collected 2017-08-17 | reverse complement strand
GTCGTTAGGCAACCAACCGCCTACATTTTTCTCACCCCCCACATTAGCTACAGTGTCTGATTTCCTTGTGTTGCAATCTCGGCAAAGAAGCTGAATGTTATCCCACGTATGCGTGCCGCCTTTGGCAATTGGGATTACATGATCTCTAGTCGCTTCGTTTGGTAAGTTCATCCCAGTAGGCTTGATACAATGCACGCCGCAACTAGCACATCTCCATTCATATAGTTTTGCAAGCTTGAATAAGCTTATACGCTCGACCGGGCCATTCACCCTTACCTTTTGCGATCTATGCCTACGCTGTTCTCTATTGGAGCAAGACTGACTGCAATACAACTTAGGTTTAATTCTTCCGCAGTAGACAAACTCAAACTCATTCAAGCACCCAGCGCAAATACCACGACCTTTATTCCTTGGAATATGCATAACGTACCGACGAAACCTGTCGCATTTTATATTTGCGCACACGCCTGTCGACCGAGGGCGCGTAAAGGCTCCGCAGATTGAACAACAAGTTCCGTGTATCTTTAAGCTTATCTTTTCCTCATATGTTCTTTCAATTGATTTTATTATCCTCTTAAACAATGGCGTAACGATACCGCACTTCTCACGATACAGAGAGTTTCTGTATTCATTCTTTTTATTTGCGTTCGCGCAATCGACATCACAATACGCCTGTTTACTCTTGCCGCTCGCATATGGTTCTAGCTTGGTTCCAGATTTGATAGAAACCGAACCGCAAAATCTACACATTAAAGCTGCTGGTTTCCTGCCTTTCTTCTTAGCTACATACGTAGACCATTTAAGCCCACATGAAGCGCTGCAACATTTCTGTTTTTTAGATTTAGGAATGAACTCAACACAACAAACAAGGCACTCTTTGAATTCTTTAGTCATAGGTTGCCTCCATGCTTCGCCTCGTGGCATGCATCGCATAAGCTCATGAGGTTCGACCATTTAAGTCTTAGTGATGGATCAACGCTAATTGGAACGATATGGTGCACCTGAGTTGCGGGTTCAACCTTGTCGTCTGCTTCGCATCCTTCGCACAACGGATTTAGTTTTCGCTTCTGCTCGCTAAGCTTACGCCATGTGCTGTCATAGCCTCGCTCACTGGTTGTCATCGACTCCGTGACGTTACGTGAGCAGTTGCAACGCCTTCCCGTGTAGTCCTTGTGGCATCGTGCGCAAAGTGTACTAGGCATCGCTTGCTGGCTCCACGCTGATGAGACCTTTGGCCAATACGACATTTGCTGAAGCAGACCTCAATGCATACTTAATAGCCCTGAGTGATTGCGTATAAGTATTTGGAAGAGTAAGTGTGTAGACATTGCTATCAACGCCGGACACGCTTATCGATGAGATGGTTGCAATGTAGACATCATCAATCGTCGACAGCACAAATGAAAGCGTATGTGTTGTTAGGTCAACTGGCAGAGAATCCGAGTCAACAACCGTTCCGCTAATGCTTGCCGCCTCGTCTTTGTATACGGTGAATGTCGCTGTATTCGATGCAACAGCAGTGCCGAGGCTCTCGGATGTTATTCCGTCTAAGATGTCCTCTATACGCCTGATAGCAGCCTCACTGTCGCCAACATCTCCCCAAGTTCCGCTAGCTGTATCGATATCTAAAATCGCAGATGCAAACGCAACGCCGTCATCGTAAATACGAAACAGAAATGTTCCCGTTGTCGCATCGCTGAACGTCGCCGTATAGATTCCGCCATTAGTCGATACGCTTACCGTCGATGTCGTTTCAATAACCGCATCCGTCGATAAGTTGATCTTCTTTGCCGTAACTGTCCCTGCTGCTGCTGGAACTATAAATTTAATCAACTGCGACATTATGGAGTTCCCCAATAGGATCGATGACTCGCCAAAATTGCCGCCGCGTCTGATGCTGTGATGCTAGACGCAAAGTAGATGATTTCGCACATGGTTCCGTTCAGCATGTTTACGCCATCGCTTCCTATTGCCGCCGTGCGAATGTTGTAGCTAGTCCCAGCACTTGAAGTTACAACACTGCCATCGATTGACAAATCGGTGTCGTTTGCTGCTCTGTTGTTGACTAGGTATGAGCCGTGCGTCACGGACGTGCCAGTGTGCAAAATATTGGCCCCATTAAACGACCCGAACTTTCCAGACAGTTCAGCGTATGACGCACTTTGATAGAACACCCCAAACGCTTGCGTTGTCCCTGCTGTTGACTTGCCAACCGTTGCAATGCAATTTGACGTGCCCGTAGTTGGAATTCCAGCAGGTGCAAGAGAGTCGCTGGCAAACAAAAGATTTGGCTTTGATCCATGCTGGTTCAATTGCACTTGTGGCTGGCTCGCAGCGGTGCCTTGCGTTGCATTAAATCCGTTACCGCTTTGGTCATACCATGTCGCTATAAAACCATTCCCGCCCCCGACAAAAGACGAAAAAGCCGAAGAATCAAAGTCGCCAGAAGAGTTAAACCCAATGTCTGTCGTTGCGTTGTCTGACGACCTTCGAACGTTGCAACATGCGCCACTATAGGCACTGCGCAACCGGCGAAGCGAATATGCCGCTGTCGCGCTAGTAGCAAGTTGCCCCAGCAAAGGAGAAGCACCGGAACCCAACAACAGCAAAAGGCCCATTTATTCGGTTTCCTCGCTTGGTTCTTTCGCTTTCGCAACCGCCGCTTCCAGCTTTTCGCGTATTGGCCAAAGTTCTTTCCCAGCCTTTATTGCATCGTGCTGTGCCCTGGCCAAGGCGTCTAGTCCTTGAGCGATCGTTTCGCATTCTTTTTCTTCAAGCTCAATCACAATCACACTTATTCCTCCAACACATCTGGAATTCCAAGTTGGGCAATGAGCGCTGCCTGCTGCTCTTCCGTGAGCGACGCAAACATTTCAAGAGCAACTTGCGTCTTGTATTGAATCAATTCCGCGTAGTAAGAATCGCAAGCGCGGCCAAAAATTGCTTCGGCGTACTCTTGAATAGTCGTCGGTGTTTCGCCTTCTGACTTAGCGTCGTTGACTCGCTTGACTGCGAATGCCAATCCCCATCGCTGCTTGTCGGTTAGCTTTGTCAAATCAATCATGATAGGGTAATACTCCCAGAACGAACGGTACCGTCGGAACCCTTGTATTTAAACGTTAGCGAAGTGTTGCTAGTGGCTTGAATTGCTAAGTCGCCATTGTTTGCTGGTGTCAAAGACGACGAAGGACGAAGTATTAAATTGAAGTCGCGTCTTGTACCTGTGCCTGCCGCTTGCATCTGCATTGTGCAAACATTGCTTGACCACTCGATACCAACGCGTTCATAGTTGCTCGTGTCAGTCCAGTCGTTGTAGATTCCAATGCGCAAAGGGCGAGCATCGAAGTAGACTTCGCTGTTTTCCATTAGATTCAAGCCGTTAAATCCAACCTGATTACCGTTTATGTCTAGGATGCCTGTTGCGCCGTTTCGCTGAATCAAATATCTTGCGACATCGTTAGCACCAAATCGAACGTAGAAGTCTCGATAGTTAGCGTTGCTCATGATGTAATCAAAAGACAATGCGCTGACCGCAACTCCCGAGAATTCACCACCTTGAGGCGATGAGATCGAAAGTAACCCTGTCGTGCCGTTCCGCGTAAGCGTGTAATCGGTGAATGAGTTTCCCGTGTCGATTATTAGGCTAGTTGTGGCGCGAACAGTACCACCGAACGTAACGTTGGACCCGCTGACACTCGACCCGCTAATTGCGCCGAGCGAGGAACCGTTCTTGTACTGGATCTCCGTTCCGCTTCCCGCTGGTGTCGCGGAAATGGTAACGTTACCGCTTCCAAGAAGACTGTTTCCGTTTATCGTCTTGATATTCGTTCCACTGACAAGCGTTTGTTGTGCATCCAGCGCCGTTCTTTGCGCACCAGCATTCGCAGCAGTCAACAGCGTTCGCCCGGCTGAAGTTGCGTCTCGAATGTTTGTCGATAAAAAGCTCGTCAGCTTCGTTGCCATTAAGCCACCGCACACATAACAGCTTGAAACGTAACTGCTGTTTCGCTAGAACCGAAAACAACCTTGACCAATGGGAGACCCGCAAAAACCCTTGGGTCAAGCGGGATATAGCGATCACTTCCAGCCGTAACCGAATACGCACCGCCTCCAACGTCTCGAACGGTAACGTAAGTCGTCCCGTTAACTGACCCCGTAAAAGTTATCGACGTTGACGCAACCGTAGGAAGCACCAAGCCGACTAATGCCTGCTCGCTTCCAAGAGCTATAGCACTCGAAGTTGTGCCAGTGATTGTGATTGAAGTGTAAGTACGTTCCATTTATTTTCCTCTAATCCAATCCGCAAAAGGCTTTGCCAACGAATAACCCCGCCAACGAATTCCAGGTTCGTCTTTGTCTGAAATGATGCCGACCAAATAACCGTTCGAATCCAGTATTGGCCCACCGCTATCTCCGCCAACCGGTTGCTGCCCTTCGAGCTCGCCATCGACGTATCGTGACTGATACCAACAAAGCGGCCCATCTGCTGGACCGTATCCGTAAGCTGTAACTTGCTCTTTGTCCCTTAGGTTCTCTTCACGAAGATCGATGCGTTTTGCTTCAACGTCCTTCGTCAGACGCAGAAGCGCCCAATCGTTGAGAAAGTTCACCTTGTCAACGTATGCGTTGATTATCTCGCCCTTATACCGCACCCGCAATTCTGTATTTCGCACGCAATGCAACGCGGTTACGACCTCGCGGCTATTGAGCACCATTCCGCTACCGTAGCCGATACGACCGTGATAGTGGCACTCTACGCGTACAATTTGATCGTGCGTTGCTACACGTTCCTTGAGCACCATGCGCTGACCGAATGCCTGTGAGCAAATCAGAAGAAGAATGGCGATTGATTTCATTTCATCCTCTTTTCGATCTCTTCAAGCTTGCCTTTCAGCTTCTCGCAAGTGCCATGTAAAAGCTGCCTATCGTCTTCGCATTTCTGGGAACTTTTCCGAAGCTCTTCTATGTCTTTTCTTAGCAGAACCTCAACCTCTTTAAACTTGCTCAAATTGATGTGAAACAGCTTTGCAACTGTGATAGAAAGCGTTGACACCACGGCACCAACTCCCGCTAAAACCCATGCAATTAACGAACCGTTTGTTTCGTCCATCGTCTTTCCTAGCGACACAGTACACGCCCAACCACCTTGCAAGCCCCACGAAGCACTCTACGAACTGGCTGTGCCTCTACGATGCGCACAGGAACGCTACAAACGCCACGTACAACACTTCGAACTGGCTGAACTTCGCGCACGTAGCTAACCACCGGCCCGGGCATGCAAACAGCCCTTGGCGTTTCGTACATAATTGGGCTTAGCACTACCGGCGCTGAGACGATTGGATTGACAACGACCTCTGGCGCGTCCTGAACTTCAACAGGCGGCGTTACCGACTTTTGCACCTGGATGAAAGACGGAATTGGCAGATAACAAACACCGTCTGGACAATCCTGCGGCACCTGTGCGTATTGCGTTGGAGCTGTAAGACTAGACAACAGCATCACCGCGACTAGGATTCCAACAACGTAAGCAATACCGCGCATCTTTCAGCCCTTTATCTCAGGAGGTTTTTCACGCCCATCCGATGTCGATCTGATGGCGTAGAAGTAATGATTTTCAACCGTCGATCTAAGATGCCGCTTCCATGTTTGATAACTTCTGCCTTGGTTCCCAAATCGCAAGTCCCAACTATTTGCCATATCAAATCCGAACTCGCCAGACTTGAGCACAACAACGTCATCGACTAGAACCGCGTGATTTCCAACACCGTTTGACTCAAGCGATACGCCCTCATCGTCCAACTGCATCCAGCGATCTGAGGCATGTACCGCAATCACGCAATCGAAGCCGCTTGCAAGAGCGCTAGCAAGCTCTAGCTCGCTTGTAAGGTGGTAGCATTCGTGGGCTTTGTAGTTTGACATCTCGCGCTTTGAGAACTCTGGCACGCGTTCCCATCGATAAGTCGCTTGCTCATCTGGCGATGTTGGTGGGCACCCTTTTTCGGTGATCCACTCCATGCCATCGTCAAGCATCGACCCTTGATCACGCCCGCCATTGATAGCCGAGTACAAACCAAAGCCCGACAGGCGAACTACTGGCAATCCTCGACGAACCCTTGCACGTTCCAGCGCGGAAGAACCTGCGAAACCATTGCATGCACCGAGATTGCCTTGGTTTTTGATCCACTGCGGCCCAAACTTTTTGCGACCACTGACACGCGTAGGCGTTTCGATTACTTCGACTATCTGCTGCCGCGTTAGCATCGGACCATTCGCGGCATAAGCAGCAAACCGCGTTGTGTGCTCACCCTTTAGCAGGCCAGTACCGTATTCAACGCCATGCAGCCGAAAGGTAGTCATCTTCCCGTGGCCCTCTTCACAACTGAGTCAAGGGCATCAACGTTTTCTGGTAGCTTTTCAGAAGCAAGGACTTTGCCATCAGCGCTCATAACCAGAAGCCACGGAATAGACTTTGCCGACTTGAGATAAGCGTCGGCATCAGAGCTGTCGTCGTCATAAAAACGAAACTTCAGGTCTCGTTTTTCTAGCGTGTCCCAATAAGCGTCTGAGCACAATTTCGCAATTGCCGGTGTGCGTTCCTGCGTTTCCTCTAAGACGATCACCCAAGCCCCTGGATAGTCGCGCTGCACGATTGGCAACGGCAGGCTTTCGCAGCCTTCAACATTGCCAAAGGCGAGGAGTAACCCGCCAAAAATCATCAGTGCAGGCGCGGCCAGTTTATTCATCTAGCTTCACCTGTACTATAGCCGCGACCGCTTGCTGAACCGCTTCAATGCCTTTTGCGTTCTTTGCTTCGACGCAGTAGCTCAACAGGCTGTCTAGTGCTGTAAGCGCGTCCAATCGCGTTTGAAGAGCGCTTTTTGGCTCCGATAAAGGCAGGGGGGCGGGTTGCTTGCGTGTAGTTGGTCGCGCCAGGAGAAGCACTGACCATACTAACCCCCCTGCCAAAATCAGAAGCCCAAACAGTTGCACGCTATTCATCGTCGTCCTCGACTGCGCCTGGTACAGCGAATAGAACTGGCATGGCGCAAGGTGGTTCAAATCCTGGGTCTTTCACGAGCGACGAAAGCCATTTAATCAAGATCGGAACCAAGAACTGAATAGCGAGATTGATTAAGATCACCTCCCATCCAATGCCAACGAGTTTCGACTTAACCGCAAGCTTCACCCGACGAATTCGACCAAGATCTGTGCCATCGTCTTCGGCCCAGCAGTGGCGAGCTAAACCGTAGAGCTGCAAGCGCTCTTCGTCACTAAGCCTTTGGAGCATTTTGTGTCTCCAAATACTTTCGAAGAGTGTTGATCGCAACTGGGAGCAAAGCCCCAGCAACGTATCCCCAGGGTCCTAGACCCTTCAGCACATCGATGTTCTGGGTGAGATAGATACTCACCGCGCCTAGGGCGGATAGAGCCGCCCCAATAAGAATTGATTTAACTTGCTCGCTCACGCTTTCGTCTCCTGCCTTCTTCGATTTCGCAACCCAGGCAACGCGATGCGTCACCAAGGGGTTCAGAAAGCAGAGCGCCGCAACCTGGGCACCGCGTGAGTTTTTGTCGACCGTTCTTTGCGATCCGACGAACCATGTCGTCGGAAACGCCTGCCTGTTTCGCGATCTGGTACTTAGACACGCCTTCACTTAACAGCCGCAAAATAAGCCGCAAAGTGTACGAGTCTGGCACCCTTGGCGCTCGTGGCATCCTGCACCCCAGTAGCATCCTATGCGCGTTTTAGCCGCAGACGGAAGTGTCACACTTCCCATTCCACAAAAATTTTCGTATGCGGTTTCTCCCCTCCCGCTGCGATCACCTTGAGCACCGACGCGTTGACTACCTGCGAGTCATCCCGGTAGATAATCCCGCTCATCGCATCGCAGACAGCCTTCGCTAGGTTTTCCCAGTCCGGCTTTCGAATGTCCGGCATGCGAGGCATCACTCGCTTTTTCCAGGTAAACGCTTTCGGTCGCGGCATGACGAACTCGATCTGCAACTTGACCGCGCCAATAGCCATCTCGTGGCCGACCAAAGCAAACTTTGCCGCTAGTGCGATGTTTTGCCTGTACTGATGCACTGGATGTTTCGCGGCAACGTATGCACGAGCAAATCCGCCTCGTGTGCTAACTTTTGGACGAGGTTGTGCGACTGGCTCAGTCTCGACCGTGAATGTTATCGCTGGCATCCTTGCACCTCTCGCATCAAAACAACCATCCTTCTTGTTGTACTTTTTTCTTCTCGCGCGGCAACCGTGCGTTCCCCCTTTGATCGCTTTCCAACTTCCCCGCAGCTATAGCACCCTCGATTCCCTCACGCCACTGTTCAGCAGTCAAGCGCGGCCAAGCTTCCGGCATCAAGCGGCCAAATTTCTCTAGCTCGCAAGACGCGAGGTGAATGCTGAAGAAGTCTCGCTCCGACCGGAAGAAATCAAGGATGCTGCTAGATGGGTTCATAGTTATCCTGCGCCGGAAAATAAGTCGTTACCCTGACCTAGAACACCGTCTTTTGCGCGAGTCGTACTGCGTACCTCCTTGTTTTTCCATCGTCCGATCAACGCCGATCCCGTATGGTGGATCTGTCAATAACAAATCGACACCATCGATCCACGGCAGAATCTTGCGACAATCGCCATGATAAATGGTGATGCCATCCTCGTCGTAGTACGGATTGAACGGCATGGTAACAATGCCATGAACCGGAGCTGCCGGTAACGTCGTTTGGTTTTGCATAGTTTTTCCTTTCTGGCCCGGTTATGGCAAGCGTTATGTAGGTTCGTCCAATACGTAACCAATGCCTTCAACCCAAACGTTTATGTGACCACCGCTGCATTTGTCTTTGCGAATAAACCAGTCAAGTAATTCTTCAGCATCTTTGCGACTGTATGCATTACTCACCTCGCTTTTCCCCCGCAGTCTAGTTGCTACAACTTGATACCTAGGAACGCATATGCAGTTGCGTCTCGAATGCCTGCAACCGTTACACTCTTGACCGTCGCCCATTTCATCCTCCATTTCCATTGCGCGATAGTATTCTGCGTAGTCTAAATCACGCTACCATCGCCCAGTTTCATTAGCCTTCAATCTCTTCAATAGCTCGCTTCAAATAAATTGCCATGTCTAACGCCTCTTCGTATGCATGCTGCAACCAGTCACGAAAATCGCCACTGCTTTTCTCCACGGTAACGCCATACTTAATAATCCCAAGCCTTTGACGGTTTGCAATGTCGTCGCATACCCTGGCCTCAGTGCCAATTGGATTTCCTCGAATCTCAGAAAGCTTTTCAGCAACGTCATGTTCTTGGAAATCGTCCTTTGGAACGCTAATTTCCATGCCATCCATACAACCGCCGTTCAATCGAATTGAGTGATAGTCTTTCATTTCCTTTTCTCCTCATACGCCTTCAAAACCGCTTCGCAGCAGTCAAGGAACGAAATCTCATCGTCCTCCATCTGGCCAATCGAAGGTGCTTTGTATAGCTTTCCGCCAGCCCAAAGCATCACAAATGGACCATCGCAATCGGTATCAAGTTCTAAGCATGCATGTTTGTCGCTGTGCGCAACATCCAGCAACTTGCAAACCGCTTTCTTAACCGCTTCCGTATAGTCGGACATCACGCTACCTCCTTTACCTAGTGCTAATCCAGGTTGTTTACTGCCTTAATAACCTTCGCTAAATCCAAATCGTCGACAACTTGCACGAACGCTAAACGCGTTTCGCTGACAATCTTTTCAACCTCTGGCGTGTACCCCATCACATCCTTGATTCGCGTCTTTGGCTCGTTCTCGCCCATCGCGTATCGGCCTTCTCGCTCGACCTCCTCAGTGTCGATTTTGGCCCACTCTTTACCGGTAACTTTCTTGACTGTCTTTGTTTGCTCAATCGTAATCTTAAACATCACGCTACCCTCGCTCTAAGAATGTCATCAATGGGGTCCACGATCTTCGTCAAATCGCTTCGTCCTGCCTGTTCAACCAAATTGTCTCGAACCCGCAACCATTGCGATTCGCTCATTTGCCCAGCGTTTAGCAAATCGTTTGCCCTGAGTCCGATCATGTACAAGTCATGCAATCCGCCAATCGGCCTATAGTCCTTCCTTCGCCGCTCAACCGATGATGCCTCTTGCTGTGCCGCCTTCAGTCGTGCCACTTGATCCCGCTGAAAAAAGATTCGCGACCGAATAATGTTTTGAAGGAACCCTATTTCGTTCGCCTTGAATGGAACCTCTTTCGCGTGAATCCATTCCATCAACACGCCTCGAAGTTCCTGCGCTGTGAACTGAGACAGCGCCGCAAACCAAACCGCTTCGGTTGCCTGTTGATCGACACCGAATTTGAGCGCCTGGTACACGTTCGGAAATGCGACGTAAACCTGCCTCATAAAATCGGCGAACTGTGATTGTGTTAGACCCATTTTCCACCGTTTTCCCGCACCCGCTCCATGTGCTCCAACAAGCCAGAAACGTCGACTTTTTCTTTTGGCGAGCCGCGTGCGTCGTTCTTCCGATGGTCTCCGTTGAGAATGAGGTTTTTGGCCCTGCGTGCAATCGAAAATCGGATTAGGTCAATGGCGTCTTGGGTCTGAAACTTCTCCAAGTCGTAGAGCTGGAGCTCCTCGCTCATCTCGCTGACTGGCTTGTCCGCCCGCTGGTGATCGATCCACTTCGCCCAAGTTAGGCGAAATTCTTCATTGCCCCAATGGGAGGATTTTGAATTCGCCTCGCGTGAGTTAGTTAGAGTATTACTCTTCTCTTCTCTTCTCTTCTCTGGTCCCTGTTCTTGTCCCGATTTTGTCCCGTTACCATCGGGACATTTGTCCCGATGAGACCTCTGTGTTTTTTTCTTTCTTGCCTCGGAAGCCCGTGTTTTTGCACTTTTTGAGAGATGATGCTCGTAATTTGGGATCGATACTTTGCCGTCTTCAAAAAACAGCCAGCCTACTTTTTGCATCGCGTCCACGAATCCGTCCCGCCCAGCTACCCGATCTAGTCCCGATTTTGTCCCGTTCACAACGGGACATTCTGGGGACATATTCGTGTCTACCCATGACCAGAAAAGAACTAAGTGACCGACGACAGCCATTTCGTTAATGCCAAGATAGGTCGCCAACTTCATCACCTCTGGCTTATTCGGCAGAGAATGCTCGACTTTAATCCAATCGCCTGCCATCGCTAAATCCTTGATGCGTCCACGCATCTAATCCATTTCCTAGTTCAGCTTCTCGACCACCCAATCCCGCACGATAGCCGCCTCG
>JACCDR011537158.1_pt1 | contig 11263 bp, 12 predicted proteins | sample 7446431 | NCBI WGS metagenome assembly JACCDR01 (sample SAMN15323443, study PRJNA562643) | freshwater metagenome | isolation source: river surface water | place: USA:Blue River Watershed | collected 2017-08-17 | reverse complement strand
GGAAACGGTTGGTAATGTAGCGAGTCGAAAGGTTTACCGCTGCCACGATGGCATCGTCGGTAATACGGACTCCGTGATATACCTCGTATTTTTCTTTAAGACCACGCAAAATGGCGATGGCATCTTCAGGTGACGGTTCGTCTATAAATACTGGCTGGAAACGGCGAGCGAGCGCAGGGTCCTTTTCAATATGCTTCTGGTATTCCTTGAGCGTTGTTGCTCCAATTGCGCGCATTTCTCCGCGAGCAAGCGCAGGCTTGAGCATGTTTGAAGCATCCAGTGAACCTTCTGAAGCACCTGCTCCAACTATTGTATGAATCTCGTCAATAAAAAGAACAATTTTTCCTTCCGCTTTCTCAACTTCTTTCATGAGTGCCTTAAGGCGCTCTTCAAATTCTCCGCGGTATTTTGTACCAGCAAGAAGAGATCCCAAATCGAGAGACACAATATCTTTTTCTTTTAGAGATTCAGAAACATCGCCTTTTGCAATACGATTTGCCAAACCTTCAACTACTGCAGTTTTTCCTGTTCCTGCTTCTCCAATGAGAATTGGATTATTCTTTGTACGACGAGAGAGAATCTGCATGATACGCATGATTTCAGTATCTCGGCCGATTACCGGATCGAGTTTGTCTTCTCGCGCAAGTTTAGTGAGCGATCGAGTATATTTAGTGAGCATGCGAGCCTTTTTCGGAGACTCAATATCTGCGCCACCTGATACTTTAAAATCTTCTAGAACTTTTTCAATTAAATCTTTTGAAAGACGGAAGCGGGCAAGAATTTCTTTTGCTTCGCCAGGAACTTCCAAAATTGCCAAAAAGAGATGTTCTGTTGATACAAATTCATCTTTAAGCGCGGCCGCTATTTTTGAAGACTGTTCAATTGCCGCAGCAAGGTCTGGAGTAAGGTAAATCTGATATGAAGGAGAGAGTGTTTCTTTGGTCTCCGGAGCTTCGATTGATTCGAGAACGGTATCTGTCATTAAAATAGTGTCAATATCGAGCTTGTCGAGAATGGAAATAACCATCGACTCATCTTGAGTCAACAGGGAGGCGAGAAGATGCACTGAGGAAACATGATTCTGTCCTCGTTCAATCGCGAGCTCGTGAGCCTTGCGGATAGCTTCTTTTGCTTTAGTTGTGAAATGATTGAATGGTGGCATATATGTATATATTACAATCTATTTATTGATATGTCAAACTAGGCAGACGGCACAAAATTTCAATTATATATTTCGAGAAACAAAGGAAAGAAGACTCTCCGCACTCACTATTTCAGTGCCAGATTCCCTCTTTCCAACAAACCCAAGCGCGGTTCCATCGAGGTCTACAACCACGGCTCCCGTAAACGCACTAGGTAAAGACGAGGCAATACTCACTGAGTTCCATGAGGCGACAATGGTATCGTCTTCCCCTTTCACTGAAACAGTGCGAAGCATTTGAACAATATCCTTTGCAACAGCGGTAGGAGTGACTGCAAGAATAGTAGCTCCGGCTTTCGTGTTTGTATCCTTTGCATGAACTATTGTAGGAAAATTCTTTACCGATGGGTCACTAATACTAATTGCGATAATACTTAAACCATACGGAGTTGTGGCGACAACTTTAATTGGATACACCATCTTTCCGTTTACAATTGTATATGTTTTTTCAGAATCAATACTGGCACTTGAAACACTAAAATATCCATTGCCTAACGAATAGGCCGCTCCGGCTGTTTCCGTTGAACTAGATAGTTTTAGAGGAAAAAAATATTGACGAGATTCCTCCACTGCATCAACAACAAGATCACCTTCCTTTACCACTACTGTCTGAACAATAGTCTCCCCTGGAGATTCAGTTGTTACTTTTTCAATAGTTCTCTGAACAACTCGGTTAATAGTCTGCGTAGTCGCAGGAGAGGCTTGCTCAACAAGTGTTGCAGCAATAACTCCGGTAGCAATACTCGTAACGAATGAAAGGAGAATAACAAGAAGTATTAGCTGGGTTTTATTAAGATCTTCAATATGTACCGGTCTGTTATCTTTCTCCATACGTACTAGTATACAGAAACTGTGCGTATTTTTCCATTATTTCTTTTAGTGCATTCACAAGACTCTTCATATCTCGTTTTGTATTCTTTGCCGTAAAAGAAATACGAATCGTTCCCCACTCTTTAGCGTCACCTTCAGGATACAAGGCGCTTAACACATGAGAGCCCGATTCCTTGATTCCACTACACGCACTGCCGGCAGAAACTGCAATACCTCGTGCATCACATTCAATAACCAACAACTCACTGGTTATATGTTTAATTGAAAGACTGATAGTGCTCGGCAGTGTTAATTCAGGCGCACCATTGTATCGAACTGCAGGAATATGTTTTTTTACTAGATCGAAAAAATACTCACGAAGGGCTTGGACTCGAACATTGTCCTCTTCTCTATTGGCAGAAATTTCTGAAAGTGCGCAAGCAAAACCCAAGATCGCTGGAAGATTTTCTGTACCCGAGCGAACACCTCCTTCCTGTCCTCCGCCATAGACCATAGGAGAGAGAGGAATTTTTTTGCGCACAACAAGTACTCCAACACCTCGAGGTCCCCCTATCTTTGATCCATTACAAGAGAGCATGTCTACTCCTAATTCAGGAACACGAAGAGAAAGCAGTCGAGAAGCCTGGGATGCATCTGTATGAAAAAGAGGAAATGCAGGATACTGATTACCTCGTCCTTGAGTTTTTCTAAAGTGTCGAATAACTTTGGCACACTCACGGATATTCTGAATAACTCCGATTTCGCTATTTACATACCCAATCGAAACAAGAACTGTTTCGGAAGTAAGAGCATCTCTTAGTTCTGTCACACTAATAGCCCCCTCACGATTTACTGGAAGATATGTCACTCGTACTCCTTCCTCTTCAAGCGCACGGAAAGATTCCAAAACCGCAGGGTGTTCAATAGCTGTTGTAATAGCATGCAGTGTCTTACCCTGCATTGCTGGAGATTTCATACAAGCACGAACCGACCCTACAATGGCAAGAGTATTCGATTCAGTTCCCCCTCCGGTAAACACTATTTCCGTTGGCAAGACATCAAAAAAAGAAGACACCTGCTTGCGAGCTCCAATAAGGGCCTTTTGTGCCAAAACACCCTCTGTATGAATTGAGCTCGGATTTCCAACAAAGTCTCGCTGAGCCTTCTCTATAACACGCAACACAGAAGGCCGCACAGCGGAAGCGGCTGCAGAATCTAAGTATAAGCGAGCTTTAAGCCCAAAGTGGTTGCGGTAGTGCATAATTCGTTGTTTTAGTATATACTTTGCCGTGTATGAGCACAAACTCTCTGCTATTTGCAGTTCTTTTTGTTTTGGCGCTAATTAGCCTCATTTTTGCCATACGCAATCATATTCGGCTCAATCGTCTCTTCAAAGGATCTAAGGCATCTTCACTCGAAGGACTCCTTCAAGACATTGTTCGCCACATTGGCTCTCTCGATTCTCTAAGTAACGAGCATTCTGAAAAAATTGCAATTATTACAGAGAAAATAAAACGCCAAGGCCACGGAGTGAAAATCATGCGATTTAATCCGTTCGCAGATGTTGGCGGAACTCAGAGTTTTGCTGTGGCAATTGTAAACGAGTCAGGAGATGGTGTTGTATTTTCAAGCCTCTACTCTCGTGAACGCATGAGCGTGTTTGCAAAACCAGTAGCAGGAGGAACATCAGATATTGAACTGACCAAAGAAGAACAAGCTGTTATAAACGAAGCAAAAAAAGAAGCTATTCGCTAACGAGTAGCTATACCCAGCATATGAAACCATCATCATCCACAACTCTTGTATCTCGCCCGCCCGTTGTGGTGGTTATGGGTCATATCGACCACGGAAAGTCTACCCTCCTCGACTATATCCGCAAATCAAATGTTGCCGGAGGAGAAGCGGGTGGTATCACACAGCATCTCTCTGCGTATGTTGTCTCTCACAAAGACCAAGCAGGAGCGGACCGCACTATAACCTTCCTCGACACTCCAGGACATGAGGCATTCTCAGGAATGCGCAATCGTGGTGCCCAGTCTGCGGACATTGCAATTCTTGTTGTCTCAGCAGAAGACTCAGTAAAGGCCCAGACGCTTGAAGCATGGAAGACAATTACTCAGTGGAATCTTCCGTATATTGTTGCCATCAATAAAATTGATAAACCAAACGCAAATCCAGAAAAAGTAAAACTCGACCTTGCTGAAAAAGGAATCTACCTTGAGGGATATGGTGGCGATGTTTCTTTTGCGGAAATTTCTGCGAAAGTTGGGACGGGAGTAGATCACCTTCTTGAACTCATTTCCCTTCTTGCCGACATGTCAGAATTTACCGGAGATCCATCTGTACCCGCAGAAGGTATCATCATCGAATCACACTTAGATGCTCGTCGTGGAATGACGGCAACTCTCATTGTTCGGAATGGTACTCTTACTTCAGGAATGCATCTTGCCGCAGGTGGAGCTCTAGCTACCACTCGCATGATGGAAGACTTCCTTCTTCGCCCTATTAAAAAAGCATCTCTCTCAGACCCAGTGGGAATTGTAGGATGGAGTCAGATGCCAGAAGTTGGCGGAACATGGAAGAGTTTCGCTTCTAAAAAAGAGGCTGAAAAATCAGCTCTTGAAAACGCAGTACCGACAGAAACTCCAGCCCCATTTGTTTTCGATCACAGTAAAACTGCCGAAAAACGCATTCCAATAATAATCCGCACAGACACAGCTGGAACAGCTGACGCAGTCCTTACTGAAATCCGCAAACTCGAACTTTCAAACACAACATGGAAAGTGCTTAGCTGTGGAGTAGGAGTTATCGGAGAAGCAGATGTTCGTACTGCAGCCATCGACCCTGAGACAATCATCATCGGCTTTAATACAAAAGTAGACATCCGTGCAAAAGAAATCCTCGAGCAAAGTGCCTCTCCTGTATCTGTAGAAATATTCACCATCATTTACAAACTCTCAGACTACCTCAAGGAAATAATCGAAGCTCGCCGTCCACGCGTTGAAACAACAGTGGTAGGAGGAACACTTAAAGTACAGCGTATCTTCAACAAAACAAAGGATCGCCAGGTAGCTGGAGGGTTGGTAACAAGTGGAGAAATTACGGTTGGAAATACAATACGAATCCTTCGCCGAGACGCTGAAATTGGAAAAGGAACGATTGTTGGACTTGAACAGAACAAGAGCAAGACAAAGTCAGTAGCCGAAGGATTGCACTGTGGAGCCCTCGTTGAGGCGCGCATTGAAATAGTTCCGGGAGACATTATTGAAGCTATTACTAAGATAATCGAGTAATACATATGTCAGAACTTCGTAACCACAATGAAAAATTGGAGGCGGCCATAACCAAAGAAGCTGCGGCATTTCTTGAACGCGAGAGTAACAAAACAGCTCTCATTACAGTCACTCGCACTGTCCTCACAAAACGCGGAAATGGAGCGACACTCTTTGTCTCAGTATTTCCTACAGACAAAGAGAAGGCGGCCCTCGACTTCGTTTCTCGCAACCTCGGAGAACTTCGACGATTCCTCAAGACGAAGATTCGCTCCCGCGCGATTCCATCATTTCGTGTTGTTCCAGACCATGGAGAGCGCACTCGTGATGAAATAAACCGCTTGCTTAAAGAATAAGTCGCGGGTATAGTTTTGATGTACCGGCCTGGTCGTCAAGTGGTAAGACAAGGGACTGCAAATCCCTTATACGCGGGTTCGATTCCCGCCCAGGCCTCCCTGTGCGCGTTTGCCCGAGTGGTGTAATCGGTAGCCACGAGAGACTTAAAATTTCTTGGCCGCAAGGCCGTGCGGGTTCGATTCCCGCCTCGGGCACATTTTTATAAAGAAAGATTTTACTAAACCACACTTGAAATATTATTAAAAAAAGGTATACTATATCTGTTTTTCACCAACATTTCCGCCCATAGCTCAGTTGGTAGAGCACTCGCCTCTTAAGCGATTGGTCGTTGGTTCGAATCCAACTGGGCGGACAAGTACGCAAGGTACTGTGCAGAAAATAATGCCGGGATGGCGAAATTGGTAGACGCACCTGCCTTAGGAGCAGACGGGGTGACCCATGGAGGTTCAAGTCCTCTTCCCGGCACAATTTAAACCCTTAGAAAAGGCCGCTAGTATGCGGTTTTTTCATATTTCACATATACATTGACTATTTGTCAAAAATAGGTTAAAATGGGAAAAATTCATCCTTTAACAATTTAACCAAAAAAAACTAAAAACAATGAGTGTAGGAAACACTGTCCCCGTAAATGCACGGGGTGACATTAGACTTATTCTATATATTGTCCTCGCGACAATAATTGTCACCCTTCTTGTTCCCCTATTCTCCGATGTGAGTCTAGGCACTGCTGTGGGAGGAGGATTCTCCTTCCTTATAATAACGGCAATAGTTATTGTTGCCCTCTGTATTCCCGGAATCAAGAAATTGAAAGCGGGAGCCACTATTACTTCGAAGACTATCGGAGGAACCGTAGTTGATGTATTTATTGGTTACAACGACAAATACCATGTTAACAAGCTAGGTGTAAACCACGATCCACGATATGACGAATGGGACATTATTGAGAAAATAGGTGTTGTTCTTCAATCAGGAGAAAAGGTGTATATCTGGGGTCCCCCAGGATACCTTAAAAAGCCTCTGAAAGATACTCCATCAAATCAATGGCATTTACCGTATATTGACGACAGAAGTGATTTTGAAAAAAACTTTGGCTGTGTGTTTATAGGAATGTGGCCATTCGTACACTTGCACACTTGGACTTATGCTGATGATGCAAAGCATGTGAATGCAAATGAAGTTCGTGGGCAAATCACCAAGAATCCCGAGGACACAAATAACTATCCCGACTACAAAGTGGTTTGGATAAGCTACGATGAAAAAGAATGCCTGATTACCAGGACAGTAAAGTCGCAGTATTTGCCGCTATTCATCAACACCGAAATCGCCAGCCCTAATTTGGAGTCTGGTCCGGCTTCGAGCTCAGCAGCAACAAATACTACAGTTCCCGCCCCACCGAATACTCCGAAACCTACCCGTGCCGGACAGATGTTCAACATCGTCGTATTCACGGCAGGCGAAGTTACGGTAGTAAATCCGGCACAACTAATTCTGCGCGGTGGCAATGTCAAGCAATTGATATTGAATGCAGTGCAGACAACCATCCGGCGTTTCGTTGCTGAAGTCTCCCTGGATTTCCTCCAGAGCGAAGATCACAACAGTAATACCTCGGAGTTCCGCAAGCACCTACTCCGTCTTTCCGATGGAGAAGTAGACCCTGCCACAGGAACAGTGTTAGTAGAGAGCGCGCGCAAAATGTACGGACTTGCATTCGAATTTGGATACAAGTTTAAAGATCTTGCCGCAGGCGATATCAACACTGCCACTTTGTTTAAAGCTCAACAAAGCATTGAACTTGCAGACATCGAGATTGAGCGTTTAAGTCGCTTAGGCACAGCAAGAGGTAAAGAAGAAGAAAAGTACCTCGAACTTGTCGGCAAAGCAAAGCGCGCATACCTGGACCAAATAAACGGAGCTCCACCAGATCCAACACAGGCAAAGATATTCGAAGAGTTAGCAAAACTTAAAGGTACAATAATTTTTGGAAACGGTGGACCAAATCCATCCGTAACTCCAACGATTAATGTTACTCAACCGACAGGATCACAGACACCACCCACACCAAATCCTTAACCTTAAAAACAGACACGATGGATGGATTTAAAGAAGACTTCCTTAAAACGACAGGCACGGCCTTATTGTGGACTGGTATTGCTATTGGGCTAATCGTGGTGTTCTTCATTATTCGGTATTTTTTCAAAAAAATAACTCCGATAGTGATAACTCAACCTAAAACCAAAAAGAAAGACCAGGAACAAACAGACACGGACGAAGACAAGGATAGTTCAAAAAAAACATTTAAAGAATGGTGGGATGGAATTCCACAATCAGTGAAAACTGTATGCATCGTACTACTTGTTCTTCTCTTACTTAAACTTGGTGCTCCATCGCGGAATGTTCCGCGATATGCTCAAGTGATAGAAAAAGAAGTTGTATTAGACACGAAAAATGCAGAAGAGGAATTTGAAGTGCACAGTGGTGACTCGGTTTGTATACACACTGAGCTTACGCACCTTACTGTATGGCAAGGAACGAATGCTCATGTAGGAGAAACCAAACATTATGGATCGAAAGACTGGTTGAAAATTTTTCCAGAAACCCGGTTCGTAAGAATTAGCCCCTGCCATGGCCACTATGGCAAACTTATATACAAGGTATATAGGAAATAAATCAAAAGGCATCGCCCCACACTGGAGCGATGCCTTTTTTCATTTCCAAACTAGAGATTTGGATTTACATTTGAGACTCCCAGAGTCGCCTCAATGATCTTTATGATTCCATACACTCCAAACATAATAGACATTCCAAGTATTCCATATAGCATACTATTTTTAGCCTCAGTTCTCTTTTCTGCACCGTTAGCAAGAAACTGCATTACTCCGTAAATGAAGTACATGAGAGCAACGGCGAACATTAAGGTAATAAGCGGGTTAAGAATGAGGCGATTTATCTTCCCTACAAATGTAGCTACAGGAGAAACCCGCGTCTGAGCTTCCGCAATGGAAATTCCTAAGAATGTTGTTATGAGTTCATGCATGATGGTACCAGAGAGCCCCGGCGTACGCCGGGGCTCTGCTTATATTCCAACTAGAATGTTGGAAATGCTCCTTCGTTCACAGTTCCACCTCCGAGCCCAAAAGTCTGAAGGAGGACAGACACAAGTCCCCAGAGACCAAGGATAACTGCAAATCCAATGATTCCGTTAATCATGAGCGTCTTTCCTTTACTTTTCGCATCATCACCTTCGGCTTTGATGTAATTAAAAATACCGTAAATAAAGTACCCAACTGCTCCAAGGATAAGGAGTGGGATCACAATACGAACGATATCATAAACCTTACAAACAAGACCCTCTGCCGACCCAAAACCTATACCTGAACACAGATTTGAAAGACTATCCTGAGCAAACACAACTGCTGGCATAAGGAGACTTGCTACTGTACCGCCCAAAATTGCGAGATTCTTTTTCATGAAAATACTAAATTACTACTAATATATAAACGCACAGACCTTTTAATTACTTGTTTACAGTATATCACAACACAATGGGTCAATATACCTATATGGGGATTGCTACTGGCCGTTTACCGGCAACTGCGGGATGACATTACTAATACCAAATGTATTCGTAACTATTGCTACGAGTCCCCACACTCCCGTCATTACGGCCAAAGCGATAATTCCCCACATCATAAACTGCTTCTTGTCATCGAGCTTGTCTCCGGTTGCTGAAGCGCGAATAAAATCTACAACTCCATACACAAAGAACAATACTGCAAGAGTAAAGAGAAGCGGAATGATCGAGCGCTGAATGAAACAAGTTCCGAATTTCAAAATATCGGTAACTGTCTTTCCGGCAGTAAGATTAAGACCCCCTGTGTAATCTTTACAATACGAACCGGAAGCCACAGGAGAAGTAACTTGCGCTGAAACCACAACAGGCAAAACAACAAGAGTCATACCCATCAGTACCTGCGCTACTTGTTTAGAAAATAGAATGCGTGTGAATTTCATACAATTAGAGTTGATTTACTGTTGATTGAATAACAAGTGCGAGTCCTTTCGCTCCTAAAATGATTGCTGCTCCGATGATAGTGTATTTGAGGGTACTTTTCGCCTTATCAAGAACCTTAGGATCATTCGCACCCTGTACAAAGAGGAATCCACTGTAGATGAGCATGATGATAATAACCGGAGACATCAAAAGCACCATTGCGTTTGTGATCTGAATAATCAATCCTTCGAGAGTCTTAGCCATAATCGGATTTGGAATCGTCCACTCGAGCTTCTTTGTAGTTGTTGCCGTTGGAGCATTCCCAGTTCCTCCATCAATACCGTACGCAATACGAGGTGCATAGGTAAGAGCAAGACCAAAGGCCCCGGCTGTCACTTTCTGTATAGTGCTGTAAACGCGATGGGTGTTCATATCAATCAGTATATACTAAATATTAATTCGAAAACACATCGGGGAAAATACTTGTATCATACCCGATCCACACCAGTACTGTTTTAATAATCAACCAGGCTCCGGTAATAATAACGATACCTTGAACTGTTCCAATAATCATGCTCTTTCCCGCAGCGAATGCTTTTGGATCTCCTCCTGCCGTAAGAATTTTAAACCCAGCAACCATCAAGATAATCGTCGCAATAGCCGGAACCAAGTAAAAAACAACGAAACTAATAAGTGTGTTTACCATCTTGAGAAAATCACTGAAGGTACAGGTAACTCTACCTGAATCATCAACCCCACTACAGGGAACAAGGCCTCCGTCATATTTTTCTGTAGAACCACCAAGAAGTGGCCCTATCGTATCGACGATAGTGCGCACTGTCATAGGAGTCTGCTTGGCAGTAGTACGGAAACTAAACACACTTCCAAAGAAAATGGGATTACCGTCATCGTCAGTACCGATGACATTCATATTTCCATATACAACAGGAGCTCCCGTATCATCCCTCCCTACTATTTTGTAATAATACAGAGTATCTGGAGTAAGTCCTGATAGTTCGGATTGATACAGCCCAGTTTCTATTTCCTTCATAGTAGACTGCTGAGAGAGAGCATCACTTTGCAAGCCATAATACACAGAAACTTCTTTCAATCCTTTCGGCAGACTTACTTTTATCGTTGCTTCAGTATCGGAAACAGTACCCATATAAGGAGCGGCAACAATACCCAATGTGGTGAATCCATAGATACCACTGAGGCGTACATTTTCATCACTGGCCTTTACGAGTGTTACTTTATATTTAGTATTCGGGAGAAGATCAACAAGATTTTCAGAAAAAGTTTTTTTGCCGGTAATGGTTGGAGTTATTTTTCGCTGAAATCCGGTCACATCTGCTTCACCCCAGAGAATACGAATGTCGGGGCGAGTACTGGTAACTGACCCAAAAAGATTGGCCGTAGTTTCCGTTACTTTATTTATCGTAAAACCAAACAATGTATTTTTTGTACGAAATTCTGCGGGTGCAGTGAGTTGGCGATTTGTTTGAGCATCAATCACTTGGTACGAATACCTTGTCAGTGGAGAGAGTCCTGTTATTTCCACAGTAAACTCAGACATGTCACTAACAGGAACGGTTACTTCTCCTCCAGGAGATAAGTCGCTTGATGCGTAGG
>JACCDR010344404.1_pt1 | contig 11263 bp, 8 predicted proteins | sample 7446431 | NCBI WGS metagenome assembly JACCDR01 (sample SAMN15323443, study PRJNA562643) | freshwater metagenome | isolation source: river surface water | place: USA:Blue River Watershed | collected 2017-08-17 | reverse complement strand
GGGCTTAATATGACTAAGAATGGAAATGTCCGTGAGCTGCGAAAAGGTGCAGCCGATGCGGTTGAAAAATTTGTGATCAGTAAAGGTGGGACATTTCCTGAATCGATTAAGAAAAAAGTTCGTGAAATTTCTCAGGATGGAGGTACTCCTCTTGTGATTGCAGATGGAGCGAAAACTTATGGCGTGATTCAACTAAAGGACATCGTCAAAGCAGGAATCAAAGAACGATTCATGCAACTTCGCAAAATGGGCATTAAAACGGTCATGATCACAGGGGATAATCCTCTCACGGCAGCTGCCATTGCGGCAGAAGCGGGAGTAGATGACTTCATGGCAGAAGCTACTCCTGAAACGAAATTAAAACGAATCAGATCCGAGCAGGCCAATGGTCACATGGTCGCCATGGTTGGTGACGGAACGAACGATGCTCCGGCGCTGGCCCAGGCAGATGTTGGAGTGGCCATGAACACCGGGACACAAGCCGCTCGTGAAGCAGGTAACATGGTTGATCTTGATTCGAATCCCACGAAACTCATTGAGGTCGTCGAGACTGGTAAACAACTTCTGATGACTAGAGGTGCACTTACCACGTTTTCAATTTCCAATGACGTCGCAAAATATTTTGCTATTTTGCCAGCGATATTCGCAGGAATTTATGTCGTAAAAGGGAAGAGTGTTTTAAGTGCGCTCGATATCATGCAGCTTCATTCAAGTGAAAGCGCAATTCTCTCGGCTGTCATATTTAATGCTCTCATCATTGTGGCCCTTATTCCACTTGCCCTCAAAGGTTTAAGCTATCGCCCCCAAGGCGCTAAAGAAATTCTCACGCGTAATTTATTTATCTATGGCCTGGGTGGAGTCATTGTACCTTTTGCTGGTATCTGGATTATTGACCATATCCTCGTTCTTCTTGGATTGGTGTAGGAGAATTTATGAAAATGATCAGACTTTTTGTGATCCTTACGTTTATAACCGGAGTCGTTTACCCGGCGCTGGTAACTGTTGTCTCAAAGATCGCGTTTAACTTTGAGTCAACCGGTTCTTTGATATTCAAAGACGGTAAAGTTGTCGGGTCTTCGCTCTTCGGACAGAAATTTTCGGGTGAAGAGTTTTTTCATTCTCGTCCCTCCGCTGCTGATTACGCCACAGTTGCAAGCGGAGCCTCTCAACTTTCGCCGGCGAGTGCAAAGTTTAAGGTTCAATTTGAGAAGTTGAAAGCTCTTGAACCTTTGGCGGCAGAAGACATGTGGACCACTTCTGGTTCAGGTTTAGACCCTCATATAAGTCCCGAAAGTGCTTATGGTCAGGTTCAACGCATCTCTCGCGCAAGACAATTGTCCGAGAAGGTCATAAATAGCCTTATAAAAATTCATCTTGAACCCCCCTTCCTTGGAATATGGGGACGACCTCGAGTAAATGTTTTAGAATTAAACATGGATTTATTAAAGGTAGTCGATGGCAACTCCGGAACAGCTCCTTAATAGTCTCAAGCGCAAAGAGAACAGAGCGCGAGAGGGAAAACTAAGAATCTACCTGGGAATGGTGGCAGGTGTAGGGAAAACCTATGCCATGCTAAAAAATGCTCATCAACTTCGTGAGCAAAACTTTGATGTCGTTGTTGGATTCGTTGAAACCCATGGCCGCCTGGATACCATCGCGCAGATCGGAGATCTAGAAGTTCTTCCCCGGATAAACCTCCATCATCGTGAAGTCGACATTGAAGAATTTGATCTCGACGCTGCCTTAAAACGTAAACCTCAAATCATTCTGGTTGATGAACTCGCACATACGAATGTGCCGGGATCGCGACATCCAAAACGATTTCAGGATATCCTTGAACTCCTTGGACAAGGCATTGATGTTCACACAACTCTTAATGTTCAGCATCTCCAAAGCCGAGCGGATACAGTCGCTCAAGTCACAGGCGTCATTGTTCAGGAAATAGTTCCCGATTCTGTTATTGATCGTGCTGACGATATTATCTTTATCGATCAGGATCCTGACGAGGTCATGCTGAGATTAAAGCAAGGGAAAATTTACCCTCCTCACAAAGCAGAAGCTGCGGCCTTGAATTTTTTTAAAGAAGGAAACCTCACGGCCCTTCGTGAAATGGGTCTACGACTTATGGCCCAGCGAGTGGATCAGGAACTCACTGAGTTTAAAACCTTGCAAGGTGAAGAGTCTGTTCGCACTCATCATCGATTAATGGTTGCAGTCTTTGCGTCACCTTTTTCCGAATATCTGATTCGTTGGACCAGACGGCATGCCTATGCCTTGAATTGCCCATGGTCAGCAGTTTATGTCAGGACTTCAAAAGTTCAATCAGATGAAGAGGAAGCTCTCCTTAGAAAAAATTTGGAAACCGTGAGAGACCTTGGTGGAGAAGTCATAGAGATTCAGGATGACAATGTCACAGAAGGAATTCTCCGGGCAGCAAGACAACATGAAATCACTCAGCTCGTTTTAGGAAAACCACGGCAACGTCCATGGTGGATGTTCTGGAAACAACATATTACTCATAGCCTTGTTTACGGGCAGAATCACGTTGATGTCCATGTTGTCTCTCCACCTGAACATACGATAAAAAAAGTAAAATTCCCTAAGAAGATTCAAAAACAATTTGAGCTTCCTGAAACTTCATCATTAGTTAATTCACTTATAGTCATTGGGGTTGCGACTCTCATCAACCTCGCTTTGGATAGTTACGTTGCTTATCACGCACTCGGCCTGATTTATATTCTCTCTTTCAGCTTGGGATCTGTTTTTCTGAAAAAGTTTTCAGTTCCTCTCGCTGCCGGATTATCCGCACTCCTATGGAACGTTGTTTTCATACCACCAAGATTCACCATCAACATTTCATCAGGTGAAGACTGGCTGATGCTCCTTCTTTATCTCGTAACAGCGATCATGCTTGGAACTTTCACCAGACGACTTCGGCGTTCCGAAATTCGTCTGAGAAATCAAGGTGAGAGAACGGATGCGCTTTACAGGATGACAAAAACTTTAGCTGGTGCCCGTGACGGGTCTGAAGCGATTTTTAAAGCTCTCGAGCAATTAAAAGATCAACTTCACGTGGAAGGTTCTGTCTGGGTCCTGGAAGGAAAAAGAAGAATCGAAGAAGCAAGATTCCAGGGATCTTTTGAACCAGATCATAAAGACCAGGCCGCACTTCAGTGGACTTTCATCAATCGCAAACCTTCTGGAAAATTTACGGATACTCTTCCGGCAGTGAAAGGATATTTCATTCCACTTATGGATCAGACCGGAGTCTGGGGAGTTCTTGGAATCGACACCACTCATCTTAAAGAGGCGAGTACGGAATCCTTGAATCTCATTGAAGCAATCTCTCAACAACTTTCCCTTTCTCTTGGGCGAGATGATTTATTCCGTCTCTTGCAGGAAAAACAAGTAAAAGAGGAATCAGAAAAAATCTATCGAACACTTCTCAACTCTGTTTCTCACGAATTGCGAACCCCACTTACTGCGATTCACGGATTCGCAGAAGGGATTGTGATGAGAGGAAACTCTGAGCCGACTGTATATGAAGCCGCGAACGAGATTCTCATTAATACTGATCGTTTAAATCAAGTCGTTCAAAACTTTCTCGATATGGGACGGATTGAAGCGGGTCAGTTGAAGATTCAAAAGCAGGACACGGACCTGGAAGATCTTATTCGCGGAGTATGGAGCAAAATAAAAAATCAAAAAGGTGAGAGGAGCGTTCAGTTTCACTTTCCGGATGTTCCGGTTACGATCGCTGCGGATGGGCCTCTTTTGGCGCAAGCTTTTGACAGCGTTTTGAAGAATAGTCTCATTTACACATCCCATGATTCAAAAATTGAAATCACAGTAAATAGTGATGGTCGACACGCTCGAATCATCATCACCGACAATGGGCCGGGACTTGGGGCTCATCCGGAACTTGTTTTCGAAAAATTTTATCGCCGTCATCCTGAAAAGACGGGCGGGACAGGATTGGGGCTCTCTATTGCCAGGGCCTTTGTCGAACTCCATGACGGAACTCTAATCGCCGAAAATGCAAAAGGTGGAGGAGCTTTATTCAGGTTCTCTCTTCCCGTGAAGGATATTTAGCATGAATGCAAAAATTCTCGTTATCGATGATGAATCTTCTATTAGAAAACTTCTTGGACTCGCCCTTGGAACACATTACGACGTGATTGATGCCAAGGATGCAAGAGAAGGGTTGCACTTTGCGGCCTCACATAAACCTGACCTCGTGATCCTGGATATGGGTCTGCCGGATCGACGTGGACTTGAAGTTCTTAAAGACATTCGCGGCTGGAGTGAAATTCCGGTGATTATTCTATCTGTTGAAAATGATCAGAATACGATCATTTCCGCTCTCGATTCTGGTGCAGATGATTACGTCACTAAACCTTTCAGAACTGAAGAGCTTCTCGCTCGCATCCGCGTATGTCTGCGTCGTCATACGATGAATCGTGAGAGTCAATCAGTTGTGACTTTAAAGAACCTCGAAATTGATTTTGAAAAACGTATTGTAAAGAAAGACGGCGAAGAGGTTCACCTCACGGCCACAGAATATTCTTTTCTGATTTTTCTCCTGAAGAACAAAGGGAAAGTTGTGACTCAGGGGCAGATTCTGAAAGCTGTTTGGGGCCCGCAGGTTTCTTCAGATTCCTCATACCCTCGTGTCTATATGAGATACCTTCGCCAAAAGCTTGAGAATAATCCTGATGAGCCGGAATTGTTTTTAACGGAGACAGGAGTAGGGTACAGGTTAAAAGACTAACGCAAACTTACATCCTTAGGAGGATGTAAATTTGCGTTGGATTTTGAATTAAACTTTTTTAGCTACGATTTCGAAGTGAGATTCGTCAATTTCGTGCGCTACTGCGTTTGCCAGTTTAGCATCCGAGACTGATCCTTTCACCATCAGTGTTTCAGATGAAATATAGTTCTGGTACTTCTCGAACACTTTCGCAAGTTCCGGAGTCGTGTAGACCTGACACTCAATTCTGTCTGCAACGTTGAAATTAGAATCCTTACGAGTTTTCTGAATACGGTTCACCATTTCACGAGCAAGACCTTCATCAATCAGATCCTGATCAAGTGTGCAGTCCATATCGATCGTCACAAAACGGTTTGTCATCGCTTGTGTGCCTGGTTTTGCCGTTCTCATCACGAGAATTTCCGAAGAGTCAAAATCCACATTGTTCAGAGTTACTTTGCCCCCGTTTTCGATCTGGAGCACCTCTGAAGAAGGAAGTTTTTCGATGAGTGCTTTGAAGGCCCCCATTTCTTTACCAAGCTTTTTACCAAGTACAGGAAGATTAGGTTTCGCAGAAAGAACTACGAAATCTGATTCATTCGTCATGTACTCAACGTTTTTCACATTCAGTTCAATCTTGATGTACTCTTCGAGCTTTTTCATTTCAGAAAGAAGGGCCTGATCCTGGTGAATGACTTTAAGTGTTTTAAGTGGAGTTTTAACTTTCACACCTTCAGTCACTCGCTTCTGACGGCCAAGGAGAATTACTTGCTGCATTCTTCCAACTGCTGTCTCAAGAGTTTCATTGATGAGTTTCTCCTCCGACTCAGGATATGAGCAAAGGTGAACTGATTCTTCTGAAACTCCACCGAAAGCTTTAAGCTCCTGGTAGATGTGATCGGCAAGGAATGGCGAGAATGGTGCCATCAAACGAGAAAGAGATTCAAGTGTCGTATAGAGAGTCGAATATGCCGCAGTTTTGTCTGCTGACATTCCTTCTTCCCAGAAACGACGACGGTTAAGACGGATATACCAGTTCGTTAAGTCTTCAATGAAGTTAAAGAGTTCAGGTACAACGTTATAAAGGCGATAGTTTTGCATTTCATGATTCACGTTTTTCACGAGAGTCTGAAGTTTCGACAGAAGGTATTGATCTAAAATGTTATCGCTTGGCACTGGTTTGTCTGAAGCTTTAAAGCCATCCACTTGTGCATAGGTCGAGAAGAATTTAAATGAGTTAAACCATGGAAGGAGAGCACGGCGAACCATGTCTTTTACGCCATCGTCTGTGAAACGAAGTTCCTCTGCTTTCACAAGTCCAGAGTTGATAAGGAATAGACGAAGGGCATCTGCACCGAAGTTTTCAATGAGTTCATCAGGAGGTGTGTAGTTACGAAGACGTTTTGACATCTTCTTGCCGTCTGCCGCAAGAACCATTCCGTTCACAATCACGTTTTTAAATGCTGGCTTATCGAAAAGTGCAGATGAAAGAACTGTGAGGGTATAGAACCATCCGCGAGTCTGATCGAGACCTTCTGCGATGAATTCAGCAGGGAAGCCATCCTTAAATACATCCTGATTTTCAAACGGATAGTGAAGCTGTGAATAGGGCATTGAACCGGATTCAAACCAGCAGTCGAGAACTTCAGGAATACGAACGTAAGTTCCTTCTTCGCCTGAAACCTGGAATGTTAATCCATCAACATGTTCACGGTGAAGATCTTTGACTTCAACACCAGTGTACTTTTTGAGATCAGCAATCGAACCCATGCAGATAGCATTGCCGGTTTTATCATTAATCCAGATAGGAAGTGGAGTGCCCCAAACACGGCTACGTGAGATCGCCCAGTCACGAGCATTCTCAAGCCATTTGCCAAATCGACCATCTTTAATTGTTTCAGGAACCCAAGTGATCTGCTGATTTGCTTTGATCATCTTGTCTTTGATTTTTTCAACCGCTAGATACCATTGAGGCATTGCTCTGTAGATAAGCGGAGTATCTGTACGAGGGCACATAGGATAACTGTGCACGAGAGTTGATTGATGGAAAAGCTGACCGCGATCTTTTAGATTTTTGATGATTTCTTTATCAGCTTCCTTGAATGATAGTCCTTTGTAGTCTGGAACATCGGCCGTAAAGCGTGCCGAGATATCTAGAGGTACGATCACTTCAGTGAGTCCAGCAGCTTTCATCACGCGGTTATCGTCTTCACCGAAACCTGGGGCCTGGTGAACGATACCCGTACCATCTCCAGTCGTAACATACTCGTCATTCATCATGACAAAGTAGCCATCTTTTTCAAGTTTGTTGAAGTAAGGGAAGAGCGGCTCGTAACGTTTGCCTTTCAGTTGAGCGCCTGTGTACGTTTCAACTTCCTCATACTTGAAGTTTTTCTTGTAAGCTTCAAGGCGAGCTTTCGCCATGATGATGAAGATGTTTTTATCAAGATCTTTCACTTTTACGTATTCAATTTCCGGATGCACGCAAAGTGAAAGGTTTGAGGGTAGTGTCCAAGGTGTTGTCGTCCACGCTGCAAAATAAGTATTTGAATCTTCTTTTGTGCGGAAGAGAACTGTAACTGCAGGATCCTGGATATCCTGATAGTTCTGACCCGCTTCAAAGTTTGAAAGAGCTGTTTGAAGAGCAGGTGAGTAAGGAACGATCTTATTACCTTGGTAGATCAGACCTTTGTCCCAGATCGATTTGAATACCCACCATGTTGATTCCATGAATGTGAGATCCATCGTTTTATAATCATTCTTGAAATCAACCCAACGACCAAGACGACCGATTGTTTTTTCCCATTCGTTTACATAACGATCAACAATACCGCGACATTCATCGTTGTATTTTTTCACTCCATGTTGGGCAACAAAATCAGAAGCCGACATCTGGAATTTTTTATCAATCTCTTGTTCGATCGGAAGACCATGACAGTCCCAACCGAAACGACGATCAACGTAATAACCCTTCATTGTGAAGTAACGGGGAACAACGTCTTTCAAAGTCGAGGCGACGATGTGACCGTGGTGAGGGAGACCAGTCGCAAAAGGTGGACCATCGTAAAAAATATAGTTTTTTCCCTTCTTCGTTTTCTCAAGAGACTTCTTAAAAATTTCCTTCTCTTGCCAGAACTTCAGGATGTTTCTTTCTGCCTGGGCAAATGAGAAATTTTCGGTTTGTGGGGCGGCTTCGCGTTCCATAGGGTCTCCAGAGCTCAAAAAGAGGTAAAAATGAACCATAAATCTATCAGAAAAGGCCCTTATCGTAAATTTTCTCGAGTGAGTTCCGAGGAGAAAAACATAGGAAATTGTTATGAAAAAACTGATTTGGTCAGCTTTCGCTATGAGTCTAATGCTTCATCCACTTTTGAGTACCGCTCAAACGGAAGCTGTAGATGATTTTCTGGGTCTCGAAACGGAGATTCTCCCTGACTTGAAAGGGAAGCAGCGATTTACTCCAGAAGATCTTCACGAAAATAAAGAACTCATCGTTAGACCCGAAAGTGTTGAGATTGATCTCCCTGAACCCAACAAAGGGCAAGGGCATTCTATTATCCCGTGGTCCACGCAAGACCCTGAGGATTTTCTTTCTATCAATACCTGGCTAGCTGAAAGAAAAATCAAAGACGAAACTCCGGACTGGAAAATCCGTCTTCGTGCTGCCGATCACCGAGAGCTTGTTGGAAAAGTACTTCAATGCAAAGGCACATGCGAAGTCTTCAGAGGCTCGAATAAAGCGAAAGTTCAGCATCTCTCACGAATCGAAGAGGGTGATGAGTTCCGCACTGATAAAAATACTGTTGCCTGGATTTATCTCATGGACGGAAGTCTCATGAGGGTTTCACCGGAAAGTTCAGTTTCATTGAATGAAATTAATCTAACCAAAACTGATTTTTTTATCCTCGCTCGTTTGAATCAAGGTCATATTTTTGTGCATCCCAGATCATCCAAAGAGCTTCCGGTTGATTATGCGCCAGAAACTGATTCTGTCTCACTTCCCCTTATGGTGAGAGATGCGAACGTACAGTTCTACGAGAGAGGCGTTTATAAATACCAGAAAGAATCTGATCGCCTGTCTGAGATTATGAATCTCGATGAAACGGCCATCAAAAATCAGGTTCAGGTTCTTAATGCTTTTAAAGATGATAACAATGCCCAGATGACTCATCAGTCACGCATTTTCATCGTGAGTCCGAACTCCAGTCTGGTGGCACGCAATGTGAGTTTCGATTTCCTCTACTTGCCTGGAGGAAAAGCTTTTTTCAAAAAGCGTTCAACTGCTGAAGGTGAAGAATTTAATCTTCATCTTCGCGGGTATTCGATGACTCAAAATTATTCAATTACAGACGAGAAATGGGTTGAAGTTGATGTGAATGGCAGGAACTACACACCACTTGAAGATGCACCAGGTACATTGCAGGTTCTGGAACTGCTCACTAAACGTATTAAGTCCATTGAGCTCGCCAGAGAACTCTGGGTCAAAGATTTTACCTTACCGATTCTCGCTTCAAGAGTTGATGCTAATACCCTTGCGCGGGATCAGGGTTACACACTCTGGGGTGAAGAGCACACTCGTCGTTTCGATTTCCTTGTTGAGTACACTCGCCGGATAGAAACAACGAACTTACGCTCTATTGAAAATCTTCTGACAAAACTTGAAGGAAGTGGAGAGAAGATCCGACGCGAACTATCAGACGAACAGTTCCAGGTGAGCTTAAATCACTATCTTTTGGGACTTAAAAAACGTTATGATAGGAAAAACATGCGGGTCCGTGACATGAATGACTTGCAGTACTACGTCTGGATTCTAAAAAATGGGAAATTCTAAAATCAAATTTATCCTCGCTTCAGCTTCACCAAGAAGAAAAGAACTCGTGGGACACCTTAAAGTTCCATTTGAAATTCTGACTTTAAATATCCCTGAAGAGTCTTCTTCTTCAGATCCGGTGACATTCTCAGGTGAAATCGCAGCCTCGAAGGGCGAAGCGGTGTTTGAAAAATTACAATCAGAGCGTCCAGCTGATTACTTCATTGTTTCTGCTGATACGATTGTCGTTCTCGATAAGAAAATCTACGGCAAACCTGCTGATCGTAATGAAGCAAGACAGTTCCTTAGTGAGCTTGCAGGCCGTTCTCATTCTGTCTTCACAGCTGTTTCAGTGATTCTGTTCGTGGATGGTAAAAAGGATACATTTTCATTTGTCGAAGAAACGAAGGTGACCTTCGATAAAATTTCTCATGCTCTTATGGAGCGTTATCTTGATTCTGGTGACTCGCTTGATAAGGCCGGAGCTTATGGCATTCAAAACGGCTCGCTTACGTTCATTTCAAAAGTTGAAGGGGACTATGCTAATGTCGTTGGTTTTCCTCTCGCGCGATTTGTGAGAGAGAGTGAGAAATTCTTAAAAACAAAATTTCCGCATGAGGATTTATGGTTAAATCTCTTTTAGTTCTTCTGATTCTCATCTCTTTCTCAGCTCAAGCTGATCTTTTTGATTTTGATTCTGATTCAGGGATGAAAAGTCGAATTCCTGATCTCTTAGAAAAATTAAAAGGTATTGAGATGAAGGATACCCCTGCTTACGAAGAGGCTTTCAATGCGAATGTGAAGGCGATTGAAAACGGAGTGGAGGAGGAAAAACTCTTCTGCTCTGGTGAAGCAGCTGACTCTGCAGGCAAGACCATTCCGCCGGCCCAAAAACAGCTCTGCATGAGAGAGCTTAAAAAGCACTACCTGGACGCACAATCTGCCATTTTTGATTTAAAGAAAAAGTACCTTGGTTTTGTTCACCAACGGCAAGTGGAAAAACTATCTGAAATTCAGAAGAAGCTGAGAGCAGACATCGAGAAGAACTTTTAGTCTCTCGCTGCCAGCTCTTCTTTCACGATCATCGTCGCTACAGTCTTAGGCTTAAAGCTTCTCACTGCAACCATTGAACGCATAGGGCGTAGGCTTTGCTTAGGCTTAGCTTTCGTGTTGAGTTTTTCTAGAGATGGGAGTTTCGAGTCAACAGTTTCTTTCGTTTTCATATAAACCTCGGGTTTAAAGTGCATCTAGTTTTATGCCTAAACCCTTGGCCGTCAATTGAAGCTTTGGGGAATTAGGCGGTACGATCAGGGTGTTTTAGTCCCAATTCGTGACTCCTGTTAAAGGTTCACTCTTTTCGGTGAAGGTCCAAGAATACTTGAGTCTTCATGATTCCAATAGAGGAGTGATGCCCCTATTATAGCACTTAACTGCTACCAGAGTGAAATGGGGGGGATATTTTACCCACTTAGGAATGATGCCTCTAGTTCGATACACTGATGAAAATGTAATTTTCATAAGTTAGGACGGACTATGGCCTGGTACCTTATACCTCTTTTTCTTGTAGCTACGGGGTGCGGAACAATTCAAAAATACGCTCTTCGTTCATCAACACCTGTGTTCGAAAAGTCTTCGGACAACCTGATGAAAGAGGGAAACTGGGAGTTTTTTAAAGCGGCGACTCCCGGAAATTTAAAATTCTT
>JACCDR012411358.1_pt1 | contig 11266 bp, 11 predicted proteins | sample 7446431 | NCBI WGS metagenome assembly JACCDR01 (sample SAMN15323443, study PRJNA562643) | freshwater metagenome | isolation source: river surface water | place: USA:Blue River Watershed | collected 2017-08-17 | reverse complement strand
TCACAGTGCTTGGTTTTCCCTGCAATCAATTCGGCGCGCAAGAGCCTGGCAATGATCAGGAAATTCAACAGTTTTGCCAACTGACCTACGACGTGAAATTTCCAGTGATGGCCAAAGTCGACGTCAACGGAGATGGGGCGGTACCCCTCTACAAATATTTGAAAGAACAGTCTCCAGGTCTGCTAGGCACCGAAGCTATCAAATGGAATTTCACAAAATTTCTAGTGGGAAAAGACGGCAAAGTAATCGAGCGGTATGCCCCTCAAACAAAACCCGAAGATATCGGCAAAGACATCGAGAAAGCTTTGAAGGCTTAAGGTGGAAACCGAGAACTTACCTGCTTGGGATTTAACGACCGAATATCCCTCTATTGATTCCGATAAATTCATTCAAACTGAAAAAGAACTTCAGTCTATCATCGAGAAGATCGAGAAGATGAGCGCTGAGGCCAAATCTTTATCTTTAAAAAGTGATAATAGAGAAGTTGATCCAAAACATATTGCAGATATTCTAGAAGCTTCCGCAAACGGACAAGTTCTTCTTTATGATTTGAGCACATATCTCCTCTGCTCTTCATCTATCGATGCTTCTGATGATAAATTAAAAGCGAAATCTTCTGAGAACGATTCTCTCAAAACTCGTTTTCAAGACGCGATGACTTGGGTTGAGCTTTATATGATCCAGTCTTCGGAAGATCACTTCCAGAAAATTTGTCAGTTTCCTGCTGTCGCTTCACAAAAATTCAGCTGGTCTCAAATGAGAAAAAAAAGAGACTACTGTTTACCAGAGTCACAAGAATCTCTTTTGACTGGAATGAGTCAAAGCGGCTTTCATGCCTGGTCTGACCTGTACTTTAGCATGAGTGGAACCATGAAAGTGGCGGTCGATGTGGAAGGGAAGATAGAGTATTTTGGCTTAGCTCATGCTTCAGCCATGGTTCGCGGAACAGATCCTCGTCTTCGCAAGGCAGCTTGGCTCGGAATTCAGGAAGCATGGAAAACTCACCAAGAAGCGGCGGCATTTATTTTGAATTCTTTGGCAGGATGGCGTCTAGAATCTTGCAAAAGACGTTCACATACAAAGCCATCACATTTTCTCGACGAGGCTCTTCTCAGCAATCGTATCGAAAGAAAAACATTAGATGCCATGATGACAGCATTGAAGAATAATTTACCCCTAACAAGACAAGCCATCACCTTGATGGCGAAAGCCCATAAAACAGAAAAACTGAACCCTTGGGATCTTTTGGCAATGCCCAATCAGGACTCGCGAGATTCAGCTCAAGTCTCTTTTGCAGATGCTATCCGTTTAATAAAAAAATCCTTTGTCAAAGCTTCACCAAAAATGAGCGATTTCGTCGACAAAATGGTGTCTGAAAAAAGACTTGAAGGTCGAATTCTTAAAAATAAATCCAACGGTGGTTACTGCGCAACTTTCAAAAAATCTCGAATGCCCGTCGTTTTTCAAACTTATATGGGTTCAAGTCGAGATGTCTTTACTCTTGCTCATGAATTAGGGCACGCCTATCACTCTTGGTCATTGAGAGATCTCTCCTTGAGTGAATCTCGTTACCCAATGACTTTGGCTGAAACGGCAAGCATCTTTGCGGAGACTTTGTTGTCAGAGGATATGCTGAATGAAGCGACCAATAAGAATGAGAAAATAAAATTCGCTTTCAATAATCTGGAACAACTCACATCACTCCTAATCAATATACCAGCGAGATTTGAGTTCGAAAAAAACTTTTATGAGAAAAGACAAGAAAGGTCTCTCAGCGCCAAAGAGTTATGCGAATTGACGGATCAAGCGTGGACCACCTGGTATGGAGATACCCTTAGTGAAAATGATCAAATGTATTGGGCTTCTAAATTGCATTTCTCAATGTCTGACGCCAGTTTTTATAATTTTCCTTATACATTTGGCTATCTCTTCGCTCTCAGTATTTACGCCCGACGAAAAGAACTGGGCGATTCATTTCATGATAAGTATGTCGCTATACTGCAAGACACGGGACGAATGACGGCGGAAGAATTGATCATGAAGCATTTAGGTGAAGACATTCAACAGAAAGAATTCTGGCAAAAAGCTATCGATATTTGTTTAAGACAAATTGAGGATTATCGGAAACTAGCGATCTGATTGGCAGCGGATCTTGAGAGAGATCAGTTTTCCCTCGAGAGCTAAACGCTGGTGATCGATCTTCTCAAGCTCTGCTTTTGAATTTTCAAATTGAGAGCGAGTAGACTCTACTTTGAATAATTGTGATTTCAGAGTCTCCAGAATTTTCTGGCCATCCATGACAGAGGAGTAAAGACGTACGGTCAGATCCATGTACTGATCTTGAAGAGCCTTTGAATTTTCCGCCGAACGATTGTCGTTAAAGTTTTGGACAGAAACTTTCAGTTGATCGCGACTGCCAGAAATGGCTTTTGTTTCTTGTTCTTTCTCTTCTGTCAGACGAAACAAAACGTCTGTCATTTCACTGAAGCTTCCTGTGTAGGACTCGTAAGAGTTCTGTTGGCCAGATTTGATTTGTTGGTATTTCTCTGCCAGAGCTTGATAATCTTTTTCAGCCTGTGGCAGCAAATCTTTACAAGGATCTTGAGCTACTGGCGCAGAACCCGTGCCTGTGGCCTGATCCGAACCTGCGGGCGGTACCCCCGCTGAAGAGCTTGAGGCTCGGTCCACATCAACAGAGGGAGTCGAATCCACGCTGGCCTCAGTCACTGCTTGAGTCTGAATCTCCACTTTCGCCGGAAGCTCCTCGGCCCAGGAATACACCGATATTCCAAAGCAAATAATCATGATAGTAAGAAGAGCGTTCATCAGCATCCCACAGTTATAAACCTGCAGAATGACTCGTGAAAGTGTTAGGATTTTAGACAGTAGATTCTACTCGGTCGCCGCCTCAACGACACCATGGGGCGGTACCCCGCAATCTAGGGACAAGCAACAAGGGCGGTACCAAACCTAGTACAGACGCTCAGCGATCTGCAGACCGTTGAGAGCAGCACCTTTGCGGATATTGTCTGAAACAATCCACATCATCCATGTCTTCGGATTGTCCAAGTCTTGGTGAATACGACCGACGTAAACGGGATCTTTACCAGAAACCGTTTTCTGAGTGGCGTATTTGTTCTGAGCTTCATCAACGACCAGGCCTTCGGCTTCAGAAAGAGCTTTGACGACTTCCTCACGCGTCACTTCTTTATCCAGAGTCACCCAAGCTGTTTCCGCATGGGAATTCAAAACAGGGACACGCACCGTGAAAGCTGAAACTTTCATTTCAGGAGCGCGCATGATCTTTTTTGTTTCCTTCATGATTTTCATTTCTTCGCTGGTGAATCCATTTTCACCGAAAGATCCGATTTCAGGAATGCAGTTATAAGCGATCGTTTGAGCAAAAGTTTTAGGTTCAGGATTTGGATTTTGTTCAAATCCTTTCACTTGACCCAAAAGCTCATCGTAGCCCGCTTGTCCAGCCCCGCTCACCGCTTGGTAAGAAGAAACTCGAACATTGGTTACTTTGAATTTCTCATGCAATGGCTTCAAAGCGACAACTAACTGAATCGTTGAGCAGTTGGGATTGGCGATAATCTGAGGCTTTCCCTGAGCAGCATCTAAAAGATCCCCATTCACTTCGGGAACGATCAAAATTGTGTTGGGATCCATGCGAAAAGCTGCCGAATTATCAACGGCCCACGCTCCGGCTTTCACTGCCAGAGGCGCCCATTCTTTAGAAATATCATCGCCTGAAGAAAAGAACACAAGATCAAGGCCATCAAAACAACCGGGCTTCAATGTCTGCACAGGATATTCTTTTCCTTGCAAAGTGATTATCTTCCCTAAAGAGAGATCACTCGCGAAAGGGCGTAACTCTGCCACTGGAAATTGCTTTTGTTGCAAAGTCTCCATGAAGCTTTTGCCCACCATACCGGTAGCACCGACGACACCAATTTTTAGAGGTCTTTTATTTTTTGCCATTCTGATTGTCCTGTTCATCTTCTTCTTCCATTAAATCATGATCATTCGCAACACTCGCTGGAGCGTAGACACTGGGCTTGATACGCTTGTTCTTACCAAAACGAAGAACTCCGAAGACAGCTCCAAGAATTGCGTAACCCACGAAAAGAATGAAAAGATTAACTTCAGGACGGTAAAAGACGACAGCGGCAATCGCCAAACCAAAAAGTAAATACCTAAACGGAAGACGCTGCTTCAAATCCAGATCTTTAAAGCTTCGGTATCTAAATGTGCTCACCATGACGATGGCTAAAAGGAAAGTCATCATCAAGAGCCAGATGTTTCCTTGCGGATCAATTCCCAAATCTTGAAAGGCCAAAACCGAAGAGGCGACAATACCCGCCGCCATGGGAATAGGGAGACCTTGGAAATAAGCTTTCTCGACGACATTCACCTGGACATTGAATCGCGCTAAACGAAGAGCTCCACAGGTCGCAAAAAGAAAACAGGCCATCAAACCTAACCGATTCCACGGCGCCAAAGCCCACATGTGGAGCATAATGGCCGGAGCCACACCGAAAGAAACCAAATCACACAATGAATCGTACTCGGCACCAAATTTCGAAGTCGAACGAGTCAAACGGGCTAATCTTCCATCGAGAAAGTCAAAAATGGCAGCCGCAACAATCGCGTAAGCCGCGTGAAGGATATTTCCTTCGATACTTTTGATAATCGCGAAGAAACCGAAAAATAAATTTCCCGTCGTCATCAGATTTGGCAAAACATAAATATGCATCGAAAGCTTTTCGGCGTTTCGCTCTTCTGCTTCTGGAGTCAATTCACCCGAATATTTAGACATACACAGCCCCAAACAATGAGAAGAGTCCCCATAGCGAAACCGCACTGAGAACTGGCAAGGTTAGATTATCATCCAATTTTCCAATTGGAATCAGCTCAGCCAAAGCACCAATCAATCCCCCAAGGAGACTGATCAATACCATTCGCTCCGCAAACAATTCATAGCTATTCAAAAAAGCAAAAGTCAGCAGCGAACAAACAACGAATGCCGCCAAAAATCCTTGAAGAGATTTCTCGCGCAAAATTTTATCTTTGCCGTACATGATTCCAAAGTAGCTCGCGATAGGATCGGCAAAAGCTAAAAAGAACATCGTCAATAGAACAATCGGCGAAGGAAAAAACAAAGTGACCAGCAAAAGACCTGTCAGCAAATAGGTTGTTCCCGCCAATTTATGAAGTTCAGTTTGGCGCATGATCGGTCTGAAGATTCCGAGCATATATTTATTCAAATGAGGATATTTCAGCCGAGCAAAATCCATGGGAACAAAAACCACCCAAGCAAGAGCTATCAGGCTCACGGACACAGTATGGGGAAGGATGGCATACACAGCTGCAATCAAAGAAACTCCGCCAATATGCCAAACCTTGCGGGCTATATGCAGGTCTGAGCGCTTTTTGAGCTTTTTCAATTCCTCAGCATCATTGAGCTGATCAGCATCCAATTCAGTCGCCATCTCTCTTCTTCCTTTTGGGCCTCCGGTCTTTGGTTGACCTGGCTTTAAATTTTGGAAGTTAGAGGACGTTTTTTGTTCTGACAACATAATGCGAGAAGATAACTTAACTGCTTGAAACTACAAAACTTTTTATTAATACAAAGCGGCGTGCCGAGTTGTTCGACAGCTCTCTTTCAAAGCTTCTTCAAAGTCATGGAGATGGCTTGAAAAATCCAGTATTTTCAATGTCTTACGAAGACACGCAAAGGCCTCATCCTTGCAAGGATACACAGTATGAAGGTGTTTTTGGCATTTCTCATTCTATGGCTCGGCTTTCTACCGCTCTCAGTGAGCGCAGAGAAGTCTCCTTATGCGGGCTATGTTTCTGACGTTCAGGCTGAGAGATCTCAGCGCTTCCAAGAAGTTTATATGTACATGCCTGTCAGTCGCGAAAGATCATTACAAGACGAGATTTTTAACCCCTTGAGCCGTGAATTTAAAGATCGTTACCGTGAACGCTTTGGACAAACAGACACTGAAAGCATCATCTATCAACCAACCAAATTTTCTACTTTGGACGAGAATCGCGGAGCGGTTTTAAAAATCGAACAAGACAATGATCAGCGTCGAGCTTTCGCCGAGTATATGTCTAAACGTCTCATCGAATTTCACCTAGATAATTACATGAAAACTCAGCCTCAGATGAAACCCTTGATGGAAATCAAAGAGCAGGTTCAAAATGTCAAAGTCGAAGTGAATGAATCTGTGCGCATGAATATGCAGTATAATTTTGCCGGAAACTCGGCTGATTTTTTGATCGACAATCCATGGTGTGAAGCCAAAGTCTCATTGGAAATGGATTCCAGTAGCTTCGGTCCTTCTGAGACCGAGGAGACACGAATTTGGCTCAATAAAGATTTGAATAAGCAGTTAAAGCTCAATACCAATACGACCCTAACAGACGGTATTGCTTATGCCGAAATTGTCCGCCGTTTTGAACGTTTGAATTTCAGTGCTTTGACAGGAATCTCAACGGCTTTTAAAGAGAGTGGCACCTCGACAAGAGAAACCAAATTTTTGGTTGGCTTCTCCCATTCTTGGTAATTCACGAACAGAGACAAAGAGAGAAAACGAAAGTCCTTAGCGGTAGCACATCGCCGTTTGGTTCATGAGACGAACAATCGAGCTGAAACGATGAGACTCTTCTTTATTGTACTTTTCATCGAGCAAAGATGGATGCGGAATTTTACTGCTGTTCGCTTCCCAGATCCGCTTGTCAACAGGTCCGCCTTTTCCAAAAGCCTCACTGACAGTTGTCATCAAGTATTCATCACGAGCCGTGGACTCTTCTTGCCAACGCGGAACACGTTTCAACAAAGCTCCCCAAAGGCCGTCGGAATCTTGCTTCAGCATCAGGTGACGGAACGGACCCCAATAACGAGGTAAGCCCTTCCAAACAACCTCACCTTTGGCGTTTTCGGAACGATCCGCAATTATGCCGTCATATGTAATCCAGTGGTTAAACATACGAACGGCGCAAGCCATATTCTTCTTCGGATCTAACAGATCTTTATCGCCTTGAGCCTTAACTGGACTGATCATATGGCAATCATAATAGTCAGGCATGACGCTCTCATGCGACATCATCAGTAAACCGCTACTGAGAATTTGGCCTTTGGCATTTTTCACGTTTTTCGTATCGTCATATGTTTTCTTTGGATTGTATTCGCTTTCGAATGCCATCAGGACAGTCATCAATCTCATCCAGAAAAGCACTCGCTCTTCTCGATTCAATTTCTCAAAATTAGGACAAAATTTAGTGGCGTCTTGGGGTGTTTTTTCTAAAAGACCTGGAGCATTAGCATCAATTTCTTTGTATAGAAACTCTGTCCATTCATCCATGACTGGGTGAATGGTCCTATTCCAACGATAGCCGTAATAATAAGGAAGATTGGAAGGATTTCCCTGTCCCCGAACGATGTTATTGAGAATAGACGAAGTAAAAGGACCATTGGGATTGGCTGACTTTTTCAAAGTCGTTGTCGTGACTGTCGTCGTCGTCATTGTTGTTGTTGTTGTCACAGTCTCAAGAACCATTCCTGTCTTGACCGGGCTTGAGGCAACAGGGGTCGTCTCTTCAACATTCAGATCCCCCATGACTTTATCAAAGTCAGACTGAAGAGCTGTTTGAGCTTGAGCAAATACACCCACAACTAATAAAGAAAGTAATACTGAAGTTTTCATGCAAGAGACTCTTATTCGAAAAGCATACCAGCCCAGAATGCAATAAATTGCCTATGAGCTCGATTCCACAGCCATTTCTTGTCGAAGCCGTGAGCTACCTGGAAAGAATTACAATCAGCGCGGAAGCCTTAAAGAGAGGCTGGGGCGCGACGAGTGATCGTTAGAAGATGTTCGACCTTGCGGCCTTTTTCATTGATTCCACTGACGGCGAGAACATTTTCACCCTGGGACAGATCGATGAAGTCAGTTGTGAATCCATCTTTCACGAAAATCACTGAAGCGGTGAAGCCATTGGTTTTATTCACGACTGATACCTGTTTCCACTGACTGTTCATGCACGCATCGGCTTTGAGGCGAACAAGATTTCCATCGGTTTCCTTGGCCCAAGTTTTTTTATTGCACTCGAAATCCATGGTCACAGATTTAGCTTTAATCGAGTTTCTTCGAACGACTTCGGCTTCAATTGGGATTCTCATGGCAGCACTGGCAGGAGCACGGCCACCTGTTTTTAACATAGCTAAAGGGGGCTCTTGGATCATCGAATAGACCGCCGGAGCTCCTATGAGCACGATTAAAAACATTGTGGTAAGAAGGTAATATCTCTGACTGTTTTCATTTCGCATGACCATTATTAGGTCGGCAAATTTTTGACGGGACTAAAGACGTATCAGAGTGAGATAATCCCTCGGTGATTTGAAATTACTGAGACTTTTCAATACTGATTGCGAATTTCTTCACTCCAGCGGTTTTTACGATATCAATAATTCGGACCACGGTCCCGTGCGGAACATCTTTATCCGCAGAAATCACGGCTTGAATGTCAGGATTCCGACTGGCTTCTTCCTGTGCTTTTGTCTGGATGTTGGCTTCTTGAGCAGCTTGACCATTCAAAGTCAAAGCTCCCCCCGCTGCAATCGAAATGCTGAGAGAACTTGGAATCGTTTCATCTCCACTGGCTGCTTTTGGCAAATTCACATTGATCGATGGCTTCATGATCATCGGTGCTGTTACCATGAAAATAATCAAAACAACCAAGATGATATCAACTAAGGGAACAACGTTGATATCCGCTATGGCTTCGTCATTCTGTGAACCGTTTTTCATAGCCATAAATTAAAGGCCTTTTTTCTTTGCGTAGGCCAAACAAAGCTCTTTCACGGAATCCAAACCTTGCAAAATACCGCGAACTTGTCGCTGGAAATAGTTGTAAGAGATCACAGCTGGAATGGCCACAAATAGACCTGCTGCTGTTGCAACAAGAGCGAGAGAAATCCCCGCCATCACTGTTTGTTGCCCAGCATCCGTACTCATCGCCAGATCATTGAAGGCTTTCATGATACCAAGAACCGTTCCCAACAAACCGATATAAGGAGCATTGGATCCTACAGTTGCTAGAAAATTCAAAAACTTTTCTAAATCCGGTCTTTCTGTTAAAGCATAAGAGTTAAAAGCCTCTTCCAAACCTTTGCTTCCGCTCTCTTTAATATGTTTCATCGCATAACCCAATGCGCGACCTTCAATCGTCTCAGGATCTTTAGGCATTGATTCGACGTCATCGACGCTGTGGCTTTGTAAGGCGGCGCGCACACGTTTGCGAACTTCATTGCTCTGAGCAGAAATTTTTCTCAAGTAAAAAAATCTTTCTAAAATCATCCCCAAGCTGAGAATACTGAGAACAATAAGAATCCAAAGGACAACTTGATCGGCAATTTGAGCCACTGCAAAAATTCTGTCTGTGAGCATGGTTTCCTCGCTTTACTTTACTCATTATCTCCAGTTGAATTTAAGGCGGTCAAGGTCCAATCAAGAAAGGAAATCTGTGTTTCGGCTGGTCATAATTGGTCTTTTCATTTTGGGAGCTATCTCTGCTTGTCAGTTCTCAAAAGACAAAACACCTTCGATTATTGTGATCACAGTCGAAAATCTAGGGGTCCAGCAAGTCAGCTGCGATTCAGTAGATGAAAAAGATGAAAATTCTGGCTTGCAAAGCCTTTGCGCTGAATCCATTCGCTTTACTCATGCGTTCACAACTTCTCCCCTTTCGGTCTCGGCATTGGCTTCGATTCTTACGGCGCAGTACCCCCTAGAACATGGGCTTCGTCACCATGGATTGTCCTTTCTCTCCAGCACAACGGAGACACTCGCTGAAAAAGCTCACGCCAAGGGCATAGCCACAGCTTTTTTTTCGGGAGGTGCTCCTGTTTTAAGAAAACATAATTTGCAGCAGGGCTTTGATATTTTCGAAGATAATATCAATTTATTGCAAAATTCAACTTTTCGACCCTTTGAGCAATCCGCCGAGCTTTATTGGGAATGGAGAGAAGATATCGGCAAGCAATCCTCACTTGGATTTTTTTATGTTCCTGATCTTTTATTTCCCGAAGTCCCCACTCAAAACTATCGTGGAGAAACCAGAGATCGAACATTCGGTAGCCAACTCGAGGAATTTGACGAAGGCTTAGGAAGTTTCATTCGCAAAATGAAAAAAGATAAACTGTGGGATCAATCTATTATTGTACTCGTGGGTCTAAATGGACCCGCTCAATATCCTCGCCCGGGAGAATTAGATAACACTTCTCTTTTTTCTGATCGAACCCACGTAGCTCTTCTTGTAAAGCCAGCTCAAAAGCCAAGGGACGAGGGAATCAATTGGACTTTTGATCAAAACGTCAGTCTTGCCGATCTTGGGAAAACCTTGGTCGATTTGATTGGCGCAAAAACAAAGGCGTCACGGCTCGACGATTTTCCCGTCATTTCTTTGAAAGAAGCTTTCGAGAATTTGAATTTAAACTTTCCGGAAAGATCCTTGTTATTAGAAAGCGCCTGGGGACAGTGGAAAGAAAAGACAAGCATTCGCTACAGCATTAGAACAGAGCAATTCCTGTTTATCTTTGATGAAAAAGTCCAAATGTTTAATTCTCTGATTGATCGCTATGAGCTGTCTCCCATCAAAGTCGGAGAACCAGGCACAAGAGAAATTTTGGATAAAGCTTTGAGACTGCAGGCTGACAATGAGCTTCCCGCTTGGAAAGGCCTAGATCGTGATACAGAGCTGAAATGGCAAGTTCTTTCTGAACGACTAGCTCACCGACTGAAAGACATTCCGGTCATTGCGCAAAGATATTCGCAAGAGCTTTTAAGACAGCAAAGATGGCAAGATTTGTTTAAATGGGCCGATGGAATGAAGCTCAAGAATTATCAAATCGTTGCCCAAATGAATATGGAACCAGCCGCTACCGAGGGTCTTCACGCTAAGCTGACGGACCCTTGCCTCAGAAAAGAAATCAAGAATTGCGAAGATCCTTTAGCTCTGCATTTACTGCAATGGGAAAGAGATTCAAAAAACGAAATGACTCAGAGAAAATTTCAGCGACTGTATCAACAAATGCGAGTGGATCAATCACTCAGCGAGAAAAATTGGAAGCTCCAAGGCTTGTGGGATATTTCGCAAGAAACAGAAAAAGATCTCGAGATCACAAATCTTCTCTTAGCTCTGCCTGAAATGAAAAGCTTCCGCTAAAAGGTACCAGGTCCTGTTTGTGAATGCG
>JACCDR010710252.1_pt1 | contig 11266 bp, 10 predicted proteins | sample 7446431 | NCBI WGS metagenome assembly JACCDR01 (sample SAMN15323443, study PRJNA562643) | freshwater metagenome | isolation source: river surface water | place: USA:Blue River Watershed | collected 2017-08-17 | reverse complement strand
CGGCCGTTGCCGCCGATGGTCTTGACCATGCCGGGCTGCACCTGGAACGACTCCACCCCGCTGGACAGCGGCGGGATGTAACAATCGTCGGCAACGCCCACGATCATGCCGTCCATGATGGCCAGCGTCAGCGGCAGGCGCACGCGCACCGTCATGCCGTAGCCCTCGGCGCTGTCGATTTCCACCGTGCCGCCCAGCGAGGTGATGTTCTTCTTCACCACGTCCATGCCCACGCCGCGGCCCGACACGTCGGTGACTTGCTCGGCGGTGGAAAAGCCGGGGGCAAAGATGAGGCCAAAGACGTCCTGGTCGCTCATGCTGTCTGACACGTCCAGCCCACGTTCCCGCGCCTTGTTCAGCAGCTTGTCGCGGTTCAGGCCCTTGCCGTCGTCGCGCACCTCGATGACGATGCTGCCGCCTTGGTGGCTGGCGATCAGCGTCACCGTGCCGTGCTCGGGCTTGCCCTTGGCCAGGCGGTCGGCCGGCATCTCAATGCCGTGGTCGCAACTGTTGCGCACCAGGTGGGTCAGCGGGTCGGTGATTTTTTCCACCAGGCCCTTGTCCAGCTCGGTGGCTTCACCCACCTGCACCAGTTCCACTTTTTTGCCCAGCTTGCTGGCCAGGTCGCGCAGCATGCGGGGGAAACGGTTGAACACCAGCGACATCGGAATCATGCGGATCGACATCACCGCTTCTTGCAGGTCCCGCGTGTTGCGGTCCAGGTCGGCCAGGCCCGAGAGCATCTGCTGGTTCATGCCCGAGTCCAGGCCCTTGCTGTTTTGCGCCAGCATGGCTTGTGTGATCACAAGTTCGCCCACCAGGTTGATGAGCTGGTCCACCTTTTCCACCGACACCCGCAGCGTGCTCGACTCCGGTGCAGCCGTTTTTTCGACCCTGGCCGCCGCGCGGCTGGGAGCAGCGGGTGCCGGTGCAGCGGGTGCGGCCTCGGCTGCGGCGCCGCTGGCCATGCCGCCGCTGGTGGCGTCTGCAGCCTGCACTGATGCGGTGCTGCCAGGTGCGCCCGGTGCGTCGTCAAAAAATCCAAAACCGACATAGGCCGTCGGCTCGGCCGGCTCCCTGGCGGGCGCGCCGGGTGCGTCGTCGTGGAAACCGTAGCCCAGGCCCATGGGGCTCAGGCGCACGTGTTCGCGGGCGATGTGGAAACTGAAGAGGTCCAGCAGATCGGCGTCGCTGCTGGTGGTGGTGATCTTGTAGCGGCGCATGCCCTCGTCGGCCTGCCCGCCGTCCAGCACCTCAATGGTGCCCAGATCGGTGACTTCCTTGAACAACTCCACCAGGTTGTCAGCCGCTGAAACGTCCTGCAGCGGGCCCACGGTCAGTTCCAGCAAGCGCTTGCCCGCGCTGCCGGGTTGCGACGCTGCAGCAGGCACGGCGGCTGCAGGCGGTGCCGCTGGCGGCGCCACCCGGGTGGCCACGGCAGCGCGGCTGACGCTGGTCGCTTTGCCTTCCACCAGCAGCCTTATGGACTGCAGCAGCCCGCTGGTGTCCACCGCGTCTTGCCCGCTGCCTTGGTGCCGTCCCAGCTGCGCTTTGAGCGCGTCGCCCGAGGCCAGCAGCACGTCCACCATCTCGGCAGTGGGCGTGAGCTCGTGGCGGCGCAGCTTGTCCAGCAGCGTTTCCATCTGGTGCGTCAGCTCGGCCACATCGGTGAAACCGAAAGTGGCCGCGCCGCCCTTGACCGAGTGCGCACAGCGAAAAATGGCGTTGAGCTCTTCGTCGTCGGCGTTGGTGATGTCGATCGCCAGGAGCTTTTGCTCCATGGTCTCGAGGTTTTCACCCGCTTCTTCGAAGAACACCTGGTAGAACTGGCTCAGGTCGATGCCTGCGGCCGTGTTCATGCTCTCTTGACTGAGGTCAGCCATCGTCACGTCCCTTGTTGGTGGTTGCGTTGCCGCGTGAGCTTCAGCGTATGACCTTGCCGATGACTTCCACCAACTTGGCGGGGTCAAAGGGTTTCACCAGCCAGCCGGTGGCGCCTGCGGCGCGGCCGGCTTGTTTCATCTGGTCACTGCTTTCGGTGGTCAGGATGAGGATGGGTGTGTTCTTGAAGTTCGGGTTTTCGCGCAACTTCTTGGTCAGGCCGATGCCGTCCAGGCGTGGCATGTTCTGGTCGGTCAGCACCAGACTGAAGGTGCGGCCACTGGCTTTCTCGAAGGCGTCTTGCCCGTCGACCGCTTCAACGACGTTGAAGCCGGCGTTTTTGAGCGTGAACGACACCATTTGGCGCATGGAGGCGCTGTCGTCTACGGCGAGTATCGAATGCATGTGCTTGCTCCGGGAGATGCTGCAGGTCTGTGTGGGATGGCGTTGTGGCGACGGGCTCTTGCGTCGGCGACGTCAGAACAATTCGATGGAACCTGCGTCCATCTCGTCCTGGGTCACCGGGTTGGGTCGCTCGGGTGCGGCAGTGACCAGTGCCGCACCGTCTTCGTCATCAGCCATCGTGTCGCAGGCCAGGCGGTCGGCGCAGTTGCGCAGCCGTCTTTGCGTGTGCTCGACAAGTTGAAAGGCCAGGTCCTGAAACTGCAGCGCCGTGATGGCGCTGGTCAGGTGCTTCAAGGCGGCGGTGGCCTCGTGCGCGGCGGCGCCACTGCTGCTGTCGGCTGCCGACGGGGCTGCGGCAGCGATGGCGCGCTTGAGCGCTTGGTCTGCACCGTGGTAGTGCGACATCAGTGTGTCGCAGGCGTCAGTGAGCAGGCGTTGCAGCCGCTCCAGGTCGTTGTTGGCCACCATCAGGTGGTCTTGCAGGTCGGTTGCAAGCAACGGCGGCAGTGCCGTGGCAGCGGTGTGACTCTGCGGTGGTGGGCGGTCCGGCGTGAGCATGGGGCTCCAAGTTTGGGGCGGCAGCCACCCGGCCTGGCAAGCACACTGCTGTGCGGTCCGAGGTGGCTAATCTGTGTTCCATTGTCGGCAGGCCCACCGCCGACATTGAGCCGAAGACGGCCCTGTTAGGCCCTTATTTCGGTGTATGTACCGCTTGCAGCGGGCCGGTGCAGGACAAACGGCCTGTTTGCGATACTTCGTCACATGAACGGGCCCACCACGTTTTCCCTTTTGAATGCCGGCGCACCGGCGCCGCACGTGCCGGCCGCCACGGGCGTTTGCCCAGGGAGGTCACCCCCCGGGCCGGTGCCTTTGCAGGCCCCGGTGCGCATGCTGCACCTGGAAGACAGCGAGCCCGACCACGCGCTGGTTTTGGCGCAGTTGCGGCGCTCGGGCTTGCTGGTGTCGGTGCTGCGCGTCGAAACCCGTGCAGATTTCACACTCGCGCTGGCCGAGCGTTGGGACGTCATCGTCTCTGACTTTCACCTGCCCGGCTTCACCGGTGTGCAGGCTTTGCAATTGCTGAAAGAGCACATCGCACAGGGCGGGCGCGCTGTGCCTTTCATCCTGGTGTCAGGCCAGATTGGTGAAGACGTGGCGGTGGAAGCCATGCGCAACGGCGCTGCCGACTACCTGCTGAAAAACAACCTGGCGCGCCTGGCGCCGGCCATTGAACACGCCATTGAAGCGGCCGAGGTGCAGCGCGCGCGGCAGGCCGCCGACGCCGAACTGCAGGTTTCGCGCGCCCGCCTGTCGGCGCTGGCCCAGCACCTGCAAACCAGTGTGGAAACCGAACGCTCGGCCATCGCACGCGAGATTCATGACGAGGTGGGCGGCTCGCTGACGGCGCTGAAGTTCGACCTCGACTGGATACGCCGCCACACCACCGACGAGGCACTGCAGGCGCGCGCCAGCAGTGCGCTGGAAACCGTGAGCAGCGCGCTGCAGGTCAGCCAGCGCATCATGCAGAACCTGCGCCCGGCCATCCTGGAACAAGGCCTGGTGGCCGCGCTGCAGTGGTTGTGCAGCAGTTTTGAGAAGCGCACGGGTGTGCAGTGCGGTTTTCGCACCGGCCGTGAACTGCCGGCGCTGCCGCCGGGTGTGCCTTTGGTGGTGTACCGCACCGCACAGGAAGCGCTGACCAACATCAGCAAACACGCCGCCGCCACCCGCGTGCAGGTGGACCTGTCGCTCAGCGAGGGCGTGCTGTCGCTGGAAGTCAGCGACAACGGCCGCGGCCTGAGCGACGCCGACCTGGCCAAGGCGCGCAGTTTTGGCATACGCGGCCTGCACGAACGCGCTTCGCACGTGGGCGGCTGGGTTGACCTGAGCAGCAGCCCGGGCGGCACTTCGCTCATCGTCTCGGTGCCGCTGGCTGAGCCCGTGGCCGAACCCTTGGCCGACCCCTTGGCCGACCCCTTGGCGCACAGCCCCGCCGAAGACCTGACCGCGCGGCCCGCCCTGGCGCCTGCGCAGCTGCTGCTGCAACCTGGAACCCCATGATCGACGTCATCCTCTGCGACGACCACGCCCTGATACGACGGGGCATACGCGACACCCTTTCTGACGCGGCCGACATTCGTGTGGTCGGTGAGGCGGGTGACTACGGCGAGTTGCGCGCGCTGATGCGCAGCATGGCGCAAGCCGGTGGCGGCCTGCAGCCCTGCGACGTGCTGGTGCTGGACATCAACCTGCCCGGCCGCAGCGGCCTGGATGTGCTGCACGCGCTGAAGGACGAGGGCACGCCGGTGCGGGTGCTGGTGGTCAGCATGTACCCCGAAGACCAGTACGCCATCCGTGCACTTCGGGCCGGCGCTTACGGCTACGTCAACAAGGGCGGCGACCCGCAGCAGCTGGTGCAGGCCGTGCGCACGGTGGCGCAGGGCCGCAAGTACGTGACACCCGAGATCGCGCAGATGCTGGTGGAAAGCCTGACCACCCCGGCCAGCGAAAACCCGCATGAAAAGCTGAGCGACCGTGAACTGCAGACCATGGTGATGATTGCCAGCGGCAAGCGCCTGGCCGACATCGCCGAAGACCTGCGGCTGAGCCCGAAGACGGTGTCGGTCTACCGCTCGCGGGTGCTGGACAAGCTGCAGCTGGCCAACAATGCAGAGCTGACGGTCTACGCCATCCGCAACGGCCTGGTGGGGCAATAGGTGTGCCGGGCGGGCGTGGCGGTCCCACGCACTGTGCAGGGGTGTTGCGGCAGGGCTGTGGTGGCAGGGGTGTTGCGGCAGGGGGGTTGAGGTGCAGGGCGCCCGCACGCTGAGCGATGTGCTGAACAACGCGCAGGCCATACGCCACGTGGGCCGCGACTGGCTGTCGCTGGCGCTGATGGACAGCCGCAACCAGCTGCTGAAACACCTGGTTGACGACGAGTCGGCCGTCACGCTGCGCCGTGCTGCGCTGGCCGGCTGGTTTCAGGAACACTGGATCAGCTGCCACGTGCAACGCCAGCGCGGCGAGGCCTGTGACGCCACCGCGCCGCGCCTGGCCGGCATCGAGCCCGCTGTTGAGGCCTGGCTGCTTGCAGGGGCCGCGCCGCCCGCGCAGCGCCTGCGCCCTTACCTGCAAGAAACGCTGGAGACCACACTCGAACTGCTGGCCAGCGCCGAAGAAAGCGACCAGGGCTTGTACTTCTTCCGCCTGGCTTTGCAGCACGAAGACCGCTTGTGTGAAACGCTGGCCTTGGCGCGGGGGCAGGCCGTGGCGCCGGCGCGGCCGCAGCGGCCGGCGCTGTGGCTGCCGGCACAACGCTGGCCGTTGGGCTCGCCGCCGGGGGGCCTGGTGCCCTGGGCCGAGCGCTGGGCCCACGAGGTGGTGGTGCCGGAATTTGAGATTGACGCCCAGCCGGTGAACTGGCGGCAGTTTGTGGAGTTTGCCGAAGACGGTGGTTATGACAGGCCCGAGCTGTGGGGCCACACCGGTTGGGCCTGGCTGCAGGCGCAGGCCGACCAGGGCCAGGCCCGCCGCGCGCCACGCGATGTGGAGCAGTTGCGCGGCGGCGTGCTGGTGCAGCGCCGGCAACATGGCAAGCTGGTGTTGCAGCGCGCGGCGGCGGGCCAACCCGTCACCCAGGTCAGCCGCTTTGAAGCGCAGGCCTGGTGCACCTGGGCCGGCCGCCGCCTGCCCACCGAACCCGAGTGGGAATTGGCCGCCTGCAGCGCCCAGACCCGCGGCTTTGCCTGGGGCGACGTGCTGGAATGGGTGGCCGGCAGCGCCCGTGCCTGGCCCGGTGCCGGGCCGGTGCCGCCGGGCAGCCTGGAAGCCGGGCTGGGCGACCGGCTGCACGGCTTGCAGGTGCCGGCGCTTGACGGCACGCCCCTGCCGGACACCGACCCGGCAGCGGCCACCCACAGCACGGGCGTGCTGCGCGGCGCCAGCTGCGCGGCACACGCACGCTGGCGCCACCCCAAAGCGCGGCGCTTTGCGCAGGCCGGCGACGACACCGGGCCCATCGGCTTCAGAAGCTGCGCGCTGTAGCCCCGGTGTTGCAACCGTTGTTGCACCCGATGTTGCACCCCGGGCCGCCGTTCAGGCGTCATCCGCTGCCCCCTCAAGCCGCTGGTGCTTTCGGGCTGCGAAAGTGCCACCAGGGCAGCGCCTTGGTCAGCGACAGCACCTGCCCCGGCTGCGCCAGCGCATAACCCGGCAAGCCCGCCACGGCCTGCTGCCAGGCGCTCTGGTTGAGCGCACGGCGCAGCGCCTGCACGGCGGGTTGTTCCAGCGCCTGCGCCAGGCAGACCAGAAAGTAGTCGTCGCGTGCCAGCGGCACAAAGTGCAGGCCAAAAGCGTGGGCGGCGGCTTCCAGCCCGATGCCGGCATCGGCCAGCCCGCCGGCCACGGCAGCGGCCACGGCGCTGTGGCTGTCTTCGGTGCGGGTGGTGTGCAGTTGCGCTGTTTGCAGGCCGGCCTGGGCCAGCAGGTGCTGGGTCAGCAGCCAGGTAGCGGCGCCGCTCTGGCGGCCGGCAAAACGGGCCTGCGCGGCCACCACCTGGGCCAGGCTGGCCAGCGCCAGCGGGTTGCCCGGCGCCAGCATCAGCCCCTGCATGCGGTGGCTGCAGCCGATCAGCTTGTGGCGGCCCGGTTTCAGCAGCGGCTTTAAGCTGCGTGCAAACAGCGCACTGCCTTCGGGCAGCGGCGGCACATGAAAACCGGCCACGGTGCAACGGCCTTCGGCCAGCGCGCGCAGTGCGTCGATGCTGCCGGCAAAACGCAGCTCGATGTGCAGCCGCTCGCTGCTGCGTGCGGTGTCGCGCAGCGCGGGCAAGGCCAGGTCGTGGCTGGCGTACAGCGTCAGCACCTGCTGGCTGCCGTCCAGCGCCTCGGCCATCACACGTTCCAGCTCGGCCCGCAGCGCTTCGATGTGCGGCGTCAGCCGTGCGCGGGCGTGGGTTTCGGCCCACAGCAAACGTTCTGCAAAAGGGGTCAGTTGTGCCGGCTGGCCTTGTTCCCAGAACACGATGGGCTCGCCCAGGGTGTCTTGCCAGTGGCGCAACTGGCCCCACACGTGGCGGTAGCTGGCGCCCAAGGCTTTGGCGGCACGCTGGATGGAGCCGTGTTCATGCACCGCCTTGAGCAGGTCGAACAGCGGGTTGTGAACGGCAGCACCCGCTTGGCCCGTGGCTTCAAAGCTGTATTGCAGGTGGACGCCACGTTCTTTCATCGGCCGAACAGGCCCTTGACCCAAGCCAGCAAGCGTGCCAGCAAGCCGGCAGACGGCGCGGCCGCCGGTGTGGCTGCGCTGGCCGCCGCCGGCGCCACGCCGTAGCGCTGTTGCAAGGCGGTGTTGAACGCGGCGAAAAACTCGGTGGCCATCTTTTGTGCTGCCATGTCCACCAGGCGTGAGCCGATTTGCGCGATCTTGCCACCCACGCTGGCCTGCGCGCTGTAGTGCAGCTCGGTTTCATGGGCGCTGATGGCTTTCAGGCTGATGTCGGCCGAGCCCTTGCCGTGCCCCGCCGGGCCGCCTTGGCCTTCGAAGCGCAGCGTGTAGCTGTGGGGCGGCTGCAGGTTTTCCAGCGCCAGCTTGCCCTTGAAGCGGGCCTTCACGGGGCCCACGGCGGCCATCACCAGCACGTCAAACTGGTTCTCGCCGGTGGGCGTGATGCCCTCACAGCCGGGTATGGCGGCCTGCAGCAGGGTGATGTCGTTCAGGGCTTCCCAGGCCTGGTTCAGGCCCACGGGCAGGGTTTGCTGGTTGCTGAGTTGCATGCGGCTTGTCTGTTGTTGAGGGTGAAGTGTGAAGGTTTTGCGGCCGCCGTGGCCTGGGTTGCGCCCAGGTGCAGCACCAGGTCGGCCAGGCTTTGCAGGTTGTGGCACGGCAAAAAGGCGTCGACATGGGCCAGCATGGTCTTCACGCCCGCAGCGCGGGGCTCAAAGGCGTTGAAGCGCAGCAGCGGGTTCAGCCACAGCAGGCGGCGGCAGCGTTTGTGCAAGCGGTCCATCTGCTGGCCCAGCAACTGCTGCTGGCCGGGCGTGGCGTCGTGTTCCAGGCCGTCGGTGATGAGCAGCACCGTGGCCGTGCCGCCCAGCACGCGGCGCGCCCAGTGCTGGTTGAAGGTTTGCAGGCACTGCGCGATGCGCGTGCCGCCCGACCAGTCCTGCACGTCGCGCACCGCATGCGTTATGGCCACGTCGGGGTCGCGCTGGGCCAGCAGTTGTGTGGTGCGCGTGAGCCGGGTGCCGAAGACAAAACTCTCCACCCGCCCGCCGCCGCTTCCACTGCGGCACCTGGCCAGCGTGTGCGCAAAGTGCAGCAGCATGCGCGAATAGCGGCTCATGCTGCCCGAGATGTCGGCCAGCACCACCAGCGGTGCTGGCCGCGTGCGGCGCTGTTGCCAGCGGGGGGCCACCCATTCGCCGCCGTTGCGGCCCATCTGCGCCAGCGTGGCGCGCCAGTCGGCGCGGCCGCCACTGGCGGCGGCGCGGTAGCGGCGCGTGGGCAGCGCTTCAAACACCAGCCGCAGTTGCGCCAGCAGCCGGGTGGCCTGACGCCATTCCTCACTGCTCATGGTGTCGAAGTCGGCCTTGCGCAGCAGTTCGCGTTCGCTCCAGGTCAGGTCGGCGTGGATCTCCACCTCATCCTGGCTGGGCGGTGGCGGCGCGCCCGGCCGGTGCGGAAACAGCGCCTGGCCCAGGCGTCGGTTTTCGCGCGTGGGGGGCTGCGCGGCGTCTTTCAACTGCACCTTGGGCAGCAACAGCGCGCGCATGCGGCCGCTCAGGTCGGGGTCGCGCCAAAACAGGTCAAAGGCCTGGTCGAACAGCGCGCGGTGGCGTGCACCGTCCAGCAGGCAGCAGGCCAGCACGCTGTGCAGGTCTTGCCGGCATTCCATGCCGGCCACCTGCAGCGCCTGCAGCGCCAGCAGGGTGCGGTCGGTGCCCACGGGCATGCCGGCTTCGCGCAGCACACGGGCGAAGTGCATGACGTTGTCGGCCAGGCGGCCTGGCGAATGCTTCAGCGGCAGCATGCTTGGGAACGTTCAAACGCGGCGGTATTCGCGCGCAGGGCGCACGCGCAGTGTGTCAGCCGTTTGCATGCGTCTGCCGCAACTGGTCCAGCACCCGCGCCGCTTCACCGCCTTGCATGCGCACGATGTCGTCCTGGTACTTCAGCAGCACGCCCAAGGTGTCTTGCAGCAGCACCGGGTCCAGCTCCACCGCGTCCAGTTCCATCAGCGCGCGCGCCCAGTCTATGGTTTCTGCAATGCCGGGCAGCTTCACCAAGTCCATGGTGCGCAGGTGCTGCACAAAAGCCACCACCTGCTGCGCCAGCGCTGCGCCGGCGCCGGGGGCACGCAGTTGCAAGATCTGCCGCTCGCGTTCGGCGCTGGGAAAGTCCACCCAGTGGTACAGGCAGCGGCGCTTCACCGCGTCGTGTATTTCACGCGTGCGGTTGCTGGTCAGCACCACGATGGGCGGCTCGGCGGCCTTGATGGTGCCCAGTTCGGGAATGGTGATCTGGTAGTCGGCCAGCACCTCCAACAAAAAGGCTTCGAAAGGCTCGTCGGCGCGGTCGAGTTCGTCGATCAGCAGCACCGGCGCCGGCGGCGCCGGCGTGCCAGGCGGTGCGTCGGCCGCAGGCCGGGGGTCGATGGCCTGCAGCAGCGCGCGGCGGATCAAAAAGCGTTCGCCAAACAGGTTGTCGGCGCCACTGGGCTGGCCGGGCCGGTTTTCTGATTGGCGAATTTCCAGCATCTGCCGCGCGTAGTTCCATTCATAGGCCGCGCCGGCCATGTCCAGGCCCTCGTAACACTGCAGCCGCACCAGCGGCCGGCCCAGGATGGCGGCCAACGTGCGTGCAATCTCGGTTTTGCCGGTGCCGGGTTCACCTTCCAGGAACAGCGGCCGGTGCAGGCGCAGCGCCAGAAAGATGCAGGTGGCCAGCGGCCGGTCGGCCACGTAGTTCTGCGCCAGCAGCCGCGCCTGGGTGTCTTCTATGCTGCTGGGCAGGGCGGGCTTTGTTGTCATGCGGTCAAGCAGCGGCAGCCACCGCCCGCGCTGCCAACACGGGTATCAGCGCGGCGCGGTATTCGGCCGTGCCGTGCAGGTCGCTGTTCAGGCCGTCGGCGCTGACCTGCGCGCCCTGCAGTGCGGTCGCATGCCACTGGCGCGACAGCAGCGCTTCCAGTGCGCTGGCGCGGAACACACAGGCCCCGGCGCCCGTGACCGCCACGCGCACGCCCGCAGTGCCCTTGCTGACAAACACCCCCACCAGCGAAAAGCGCGAAGCCGGCTGCTTGAACTTCTGCCAGGCGGCTTTTTCCGGCACCGGAAAACTCACCGCAGTGATGACTTCGCCCTCGGCCAGCGCCGTTTCGTACAGCCCCTTGAAAAACTGATCGGCCGCGATGCTGCGCGTGTGGGTGTGGATGGTGGCGCCCAGGCCCAGCACGGCGGCCGGGTAACAGGCCGCAGGGTCGTTGTTGGCCAGGCTGCCGCCGATGGTGCCGCGGTTGCGCACCTGCCGGTCGCCGATGTGGCTGGCCAGGTCGGCCAGCGCCGGAATGGCGCGTGCCACCTCGGCACTGGCGGCCACGGTGGCGTGTGTGGCCATGGCGCCGATCTTCACCACGCCGCCGGCCACGGTGATGCCGCGCAGGTCGGGCACGGCCGACAGGTCGACCAGGCTCTCTGGCGCGGCCAGGCCCAGGCGCATTGAAGGCAGCAGCGACTGGCCGCCGGCGATGAGCTTGGCGCCGGCTGCGGCAGCGGCTGCTGCGGCCGAGGCCACGCTGGTGGGGTTTTGATAACTGAAAGCTTGCATGGCTTGTGCTCCTGTGTGCGGTTCAGCGCTGGACCAGCGGTGCGCCCTTGCGTGCGGCTTCCCACACGGTGTGGGGGGTGGCGGGCATGGGCACGTCTTTCACGCCCAGCGCGTTGCAGATGGCGTTGATGACAGCCGGCGGCGAGCCAATGG
>JACCDR011403939.1_pt1 | contig 11267 bp, 9 predicted proteins | sample 7446431 | NCBI WGS metagenome assembly JACCDR01 (sample SAMN15323443, study PRJNA562643) | freshwater metagenome | isolation source: river surface water | place: USA:Blue River Watershed | collected 2017-08-17 | reverse complement strand
TGATAACCTTTTCCCGAAAAACAATCTCATAACTTTCTGCGAGGTTATTCAACTGCTCGTCGATAGCCCGATAAAGCCCTTTTTCTTTGTGTCCGATATTGCTAAAAGAAATTCTGATAATTGGACAAGTTTGTTTCCAATTCCATTTATCTTCGATATACAAGCCTTTGAAAAGTTCTTTTTTAGCCAAAAACAAACATTCTAAGGTGCTAATAAACAAAGACTTGCCAAATCTTCGTGGGCGAGAAAGAAAGTAATATTTCCCTTGCGTCACGAGAGTATGGACAAAAGCTGTTTTGTCCACGTACAAATATCCACCTGTACGTATTTCGCCAAAATCTTGAATGCCTACTGGATATTTTTGTATCATTGTTCACCGTTCTTTAGACAAATTTACACTTTTGTCGATAATAAAAAGACACTTTAACCGTGAAATCCCTCGCCTATTTAAACGCTTTGTAAATCATTGTCTTATCTTGATATTTCTCTACAGGCTCTATAAATATCTTTCCAGTCGTCACGTGTTTTTACGACTGTTTCTAGGTATTCTTTCCACACAACGCTATCTTGTACAGGGTCTTTGATTACTGCACCGATGATACCAGAAGCTAGGTCGTGGGCGTTCATTTTACCATCGCCAAAATGGGCGGCGAGGGCGAGTCCGTTGTTGACAACCGAGATGGCTTCTGCTGTACTCAAGGTACTGCTGGGTGTTTTGAGTCGGGTTTTGCCGTCTTCTGTTACGCCGTTTCTCAGTTCTCTAAAAATTCTTACAATGCGCTGAATTTCTTGTAAAGCTGGGGCTTGAGCTGGAATTTCTAGGCTACTGGCCAAGCCTGCTACACGCTGGCGAACAATTGCCACTTCTTCGGCAATAGAGTCGGGAACGGGTAAAATAACGGTATTAAAACGACGTTTCAATGCTCCCGAAAGCTCATTGACACCTTTGTCACGGTTGTTGGCAGTAGCTATCACATTGAATCCTTTTACCGCTTGTATCTCGCTATTGAGTTCAGGAATGGGTAAGGTTTTTTCTGATAAAATCGTAATCAGGGTGTCTTGCACATCAGAACCAATACGGGTAAGTTCTTCTATACGAGCGATTTTGCCTGTTTGCATCGCCTTCATCATAGGCGTTGCTACCAAGGCGTTTTCTGAAGGACCTTCGGCTAATAAGCGTGCGTAATTCCAACCATAGCGAATGGATTCCTCGCTTGTGCCAGCCGTGCCTTGTATCAATAGCGTCGAATTGCCCGCAATGGCAGCCGCCAAATGCTCTGATACCCACGACTTTGCTGTGCCTGGCAAGCCATAAAGCAACAAGGCTCGGTCGGTGGTAAGGGTAGCTACGGCTATTTCCATCAAACGGCGGTCGCCAATGTATTTGGCACTTACCTCGAAACCGTTCCGCAGTTTTCCTCCCATCAGATAGGTCACTACAGATTGAGGCGAAAGTTGCCAATTGGGTGGTAAATGACCCGAATCATGGCGTTTTAATTCGGCTAATTCGTGAGCAAATTGCTCTTCGGCGTGTTGACGTAAAAGGTTCATTGTGTGATGGTTGCTATTTTTTCTCTGATTGCTGAATTCATAACTAATGTATCTACGATGCGTTGTTGCCAATGCAACCGTAGGTGCTGATGCTGTCCACTGGATGTGTCGAGGCTCTCTAAAAATGCAATGCTCGACGGATGTAAGTGTGCCGATAAAAGGGCTATAAGTGCTTCTGAAATGTACCCACTTTTCTTGAATATAAGCTCATGACAAGCTTTGATGATTTCTTTTGAAAAATGAATCGACCATATTTCTTGCGTACCTTCAAAACAAGTATTGAGAATAAACGCATCGGTATGTACTTTGTGTTGAAGTATCAATTTTTCTCGCTCGGCTTGCGACAATAAGGGCAGTACTGAAGCAAAATTTACCCAGTCTTTTTGCTGACATAAGACTGATGCCAAGTGCTGATTGCCAAAATGCAAGGCGTTTTGTATGAGTGCTTTTTGTAAAAAAGGATATTTTTTTCGGTTTATGCTGTGACAATAAAGGTCTTGTTGCCAGTACTTTACCAGTTCTTCTGTATTTTTTTGTAAAACGTTTTCCCAGAAATTCATGGGTATAATCTCCAACAAATTACTCAGCCAGTAGGTATGAGCTGAAGGCAGGTTGTCGTAGTCTTTGGGCGTAAGCAAGCCCCAACGTTCTTCCATGCTTTGGGCATTAAAAAAGGCATCGTCGCTGGTTGGCAAGACAAAGCTTAGTTCGGTTTTACCAACCCATCCCAACACGCCTTTGCTTTTTTCAGCCTGTACATAAACTTTTAGCTCGCTTGTCAATTGCTGATACACATTTGATGTAGTAAAACGCATGAGCAAGCCCGTGAGCAACCAACGAATTTCTTTATGTCCTTTTTTCTCTTGACTTTTAAAGGCAAACATGAGCCAAAGATTTTCTAAAAAAGCTATATCGCTTGAAACCAACGTTTGAGCAATTGCTTCGAGAAAAGCTTTTTTTTCAGGGAGGGTTTCGGTTTGCCATGTTTTTTCTAATAAAGCAATGGCTTCTACTGGATTATGTTGTCGTAATTTTTGAAAAATAATTCTTCGTTCTTTTAGCTTTCCTTCTTCCCATATTTGGGTATCGGGTTTGGTTTCTTCTGTGTGAAAATCGCTATAAAAAGGCAAGAGCATTTGCCCTTTTTTTCCTAAACACGAAGCTATTTTAGCTTGAATGTATTGAGGATAATGCACAAAATCGCTCAGAAGCGTAATCGTATTGTCGGGCGAAGGAATATTGCCAAGGCGGACAAAACCATCGAGCCAAGCATACATACAAGCGAAGCGAGCAAAGGGCGGTAACTCTTTGATGCTTGCGTATAGCTGTTGGTATGTTTCGGGGGCTTCGGCTTGTTCTTCTACAATGATTTCAGGGTTTTGGTTGCCTTCAAAAACAGAGGGCATTCTACCCGATTGTTCATAAAAATAACTCAATGTAATGGCTTGTAAAAGAACGGTTTCGGCTTCTTGCGTAGCAATACGGGCAAGGGAAGCCTGCAAGACATTCGGCAAAGTTTGGGTGTCAAGGCTTTGTTTTTCAGTACCCAAAAGTGCTGTGCGAAGGATATGTGGTATCATGAGGCAAGAAAAATATAGCGATTCGATTCAAAATAACCTAAAGGCAAGAAGCCGTCTTGTCGCAAGATTCCTGCCAATAACACTGGATTATTGCCTGCATGGGCAAACATCGTATGCAATGTTTTAGGAACTACGCTGGCACTCAGGCGTAAGTATCGCCAAGTGTGGTCGCATAAATATAGCTGTTGCTCATGCGTCATGAGCCGTACTTGCTGAACAACAATGGGCAAATCGCTGACCAAGGGCAACTGTGCCGTAGCCTTACTTTGGTATTGCAGGGCTTCTTCCCAAGACGGCCAACTTTGTGGTAGCAGAGGAAGTGTTTTTACATTTCCTAAGTTTTGCTTGATGATGGCTCGCTGTGGAATAACGGCTGGGAAAAATGCCAAGACAGCCCTAAAAATATGGCCTATCGGAATCAACTCTGGCGGTGGGGCATAAGGCGTAACAAAATGCAAAACCAAAGCCGTGCGATTACTCTGCAAGCCCAAAAGCCAGGTGCGATGTGTAAGAATGCCCTCGGTTTCTACCTCTTCGTGTCCTAGGGCAACCCATGTATCTTGTATCGTTTCGGCTTGTTCGTCTTGTAATAATTCCTTCGACGATTGACTCCAACCAATCAGATTTTTGATATTTTGTTGAAAAACAATGCTTTGCTTATCAAGATTGCGATAAGCTTCTAGTAATAAAAACGTCTCGGCAATAATGCCCAATGCCTGTGTTTGCCAAGCATCATTGGTATAATTTAATTCACGCAGGACACGTATTTTGGCTGCCAATCCTGTGGCTTTAGCATCGACCATGCGGGCAATTACTTGGTCGAAAAAACGGGTATTTTTGTTGGGCAAATCAAGTAGCCCTACTCGTACCAAATCTTTGAGCCACAAGCGTAGCTCGTCTATGCCTGTTTCTACTTGGCTGAGGCGTTGTTGCTGGCGTTTTTCCTTGGCTTTTTGGGCTTTTGCCTCGTTGGCTTCGGTGCTTTCGGGTGTTTGTTCAGCTTTTTTTTCTTCTTTTTCGGCTTTGGCTTGACGCTTGTCGAGCCATTCTTTTACCCAATCTGGTTCGCTCGCATCAGCTTCAAAAGCAGAAGCTTTTGAGGCAAAAGCCAACAGCAATCCTAAGCCGTGTTTGCAAGGAAATTTGAAAGAAGGACATGAGCATTTGAAAGCCAATTGCTGTAAATCAACTTGCGTGCGGTAGGGCTTACTGCCACTGCCCTTGATTTCGCCCCAAATAGCCCGATGGTTGTACTGCTTTACTAACCATTGTTGTGGCTTTGAAAGCGACTTGCCTGCTTTTAACGAAGAAGCATCGGGTGCTAGTGCTTCTATTTGCTTTTCCGATAGTTCCAAGGTGAGGGAAGGTTTATGAATTATTTTATTCAAAAAAAATAGAATTTGAGCGAATTACAAAATTTTGACTATAAAAAATACAAGGAAACAAATAATATAGACGATATGAATGTATGAGCTATAAAATATTGGAGATATAATAGCTTAGTAGCGGTTTTGGTTCTCCAAATTAATGATTGGAAATCTTGCATAAATCCTTCTGTTGCTTATCTCTTCTCTACCAAGACAAGGACATTTGATTCATGAATTTTATGTATGTTTGTTTGAAATATTTTATAAACCTAAAAAAACTGTGACTTCCATGTTTAAAAAGATTTCATTAGCTTTTGGTCTGTCTTTTTTATCAACCATGATTCATGCACAAATCAAGGAAATGCCTTTGTACGAAGGCAAAGTTCCTAATTCGACAAATCCGCCTAATACCGAAAAATCGGCGGTTGATAACAACGGCGTGTTGCGGTTGTCGGAAGTGAGTGTGCCTACGCTTACGGTATATCCTGCACCAAGCAATTTGGCTAATGGCACGGCAGTAATTATTTGTCCGGGCGGAGGCTATCGGATTTTGGCGGCATCGCACGAGGGTTCTGATGTGGCTAAAGAATTTAATAAGTTGGGTATCACGGCATTTGTATTAAAATACCGCTTGCCCGACGACAAATCTCAGCCTGATAGAAGTATCGCTCCTTTGCAAGATGCTCAACAGGCTTTTCGCTTGGTGCGTAAAAATGCCAGTGCTTTTGGCGTAAAACCCGATAAAATTGGTATCATGGGCTTTTCGGCTGGTGGTCACTTGGCGGCTACCACGGCTACGCATTTCGACCAACAGGTAGGTGAGTTGGCCGACAACAGCAATGTGCGTCCAGATTTTGCGATTTTGATTTATCCCGTTATTACCATGAAAGATTTTACCCATAGCGGGTCTAAAATCAATCTCATTGGGGCTAATGCCAGCGACGACCAAGTAAAACGTTATTCAAACGAAACGCAAGTTACGTCACTTACGCCTCCAAGTTTTTTGGTGCATGCCAGCGATGATAAAGCCGTGCCTGTGAAAAATTCGTTGAGCTATTACGAAGCTTGTGTACAAAATGGGGTAAAAGCCGAGTTGCACGTGTATCAAAACGGCGGACATGGCTTTGGTCTGAACAATAAAACAACGCAAGACCGTTGGTTTGAACGCCTCAAAGCTTGGTTGCAAGCCAATGCTTGGCTTAACTAACACTAGGTAGGTTTTTCGTTGTGCATCGGCGAGTCGAGGGGCTTGGCTGATTCACAACGAAAAATCGCTATCTTTGCATTTTGTTACGTTTAGAAGTGTGAAGTTATGCAGCCAATCCAACAGTTTGAACAATATATTCAAGCGTCTTTTCAAGCCCAAACTTTTGTGAAACTTTCGTTAGGAAATTTCAAAGGAATAGAACCCAACCTTAAAAATATTTATATCAGAAAGGTACGCATCAAAAACGTGGAAAAGATGGCTTTTACTTATCGCTATCAGACCAAAGATGTTGTGAAAAATTTCGATTTGCCAGAAGGTTTATTGCTCATTAAACAATGGCTCAACGATGGTTTTAAGGTGGCTACGCTCATGACTACCCAAGCCGATTGGCAATTGGAAGTACTGAACGAACAAAAAGTGGTTTTACGACAAAACAAAGCAGCCATCACACAAGCACCTGCGGTGACGCACGACAAAACAAAACAACGCCTTATCCAAGCTGAAACTTCTTTTCTGCATGAATTGAAAATTACCGACGAGCAAGGCAATGTGTATAAAAATGCCCAAGATAAATACAAGCAAATCAATCATTACGTAGAAATTATCAGCAGTTTGCTGAAAGATACACCAACCGAAGCCATCAAAAAGGTAGTCGATATGGGTTCGGGAAAGGGCTACTTGACCTTTGCCTTGTATGATTATTTACAAAATACCCTCGGCATGAATGTAGAGGTACAAGGCATTGAATACCGACAAGATATGGTAAATTTATGTAATAGTATTGCCCAAAAAGCACAGTTTAAACAGTTGCATTTTAGCCAAGGTACTATTTTAGATTACGAAGCCCAAGATATAGATTTGCTCATTGCCCTTCATGCCTGCGACACCGCCACCGACGATGCCATTTATAAAGGCATACAATCGGGGGCATCGCTGATTGTGGTAGCGCCGTGTTGTCATAAACAAATTCGGAGAGAAATAGAAAAAAACAAAGCTCAAAACGAATTACATTTTCTTACAAAATACGGTATTTTCCTAGAAAGACAAGCCGAAATGGTGACAGATGGCATCAGGGCTTTGCTGTTGGAATACTGTGGCTACAAAACCAAGGTTTTTGAATTTATCTCAGATGCCCATACCCCCAAAAATGTGCTTGTAGTAGGCATCAAACAGCCCCAAAATACCCAACGCCAAGCGGCTATTTTGCAGGAACTCGAACATACCAAAAAGTACTTCGGTATAACTTATCATCATCTTGAACGATTATTGTTCGCAACTAAACCCTAATATATTTGTTCCCCGATTTTCTGAATTTATAGCCTGAAAGCCAACACTTAGCACTTCTTTGAGGTAAAATGTTTGTTTTCTTGTTTTTTTCATTGATATTTACTCAGAAAACTACAAAAAATATAGTTTTTGTACTATTACTTATTTGTTGGCTCAATTCAACAATTTTGACTGGGTCATAATTATAAGTTATCACAACACCACATATAAAATAAACTATTGGCTCATAATAAATATCTTGCAGATTTGTTCATACGACCCTTTTAGATAACCACTTTTGAAAAATATTTCTTGTACTTTTTGCAGACACACCCACGCAAAATACAAGCTTCTGCGTAATCATTGCTGTTATGATTACAAGCCATAAAATTTCTGCCATAATGTTGCCACCTGTAGAGCCAGCGTGTTTGCCTGAGTATGTTCTTCCCCTCTTAAATTTTCAGCCTTGCCATGTTATCTGCATTGGCTGTATGCGTATGTGTACAGTACAAGGCAGAATGTCGTTATTTGTATCACTTTAAACAGCTTACGCGCTTCATTTCGTCGTGAAAGAAAAACCTTTATACTGGAAATTTTTATTACTCATTGCCCTTGTCCTTCCTTTGTTGGTTTATGTAACAGCCATTGAATTATATGGATTAAATACGCCCTATAAAGACGACTTTGCCCTCAAAGGCTTTCTTACGCAATTCAACAAAGCTGATAGCTGGGCTATCAAATGGCAGCTTATTTTGAGCCAACATCATGAGAATCGCCTGATTTTTGCCCATCTTTTAACCCTTTTGTTTAGTTTTTCCAAAAAAGTTGTACAATACAAAGCCCTTATGTGGGTTGGTAACGTACTACTTATTGGGGTTGTAGGTTTGTATGCTCGTTTTTTCAAGAAAAATATTATCTCTCGTTTATACTTATTGCCTATTCCTTGGCTTTTATTTGCCCTCACACACTACGATAATACCTTTCATGCACTGGCTTCTATAGAAGTCTATGGAGGATTGTTTTTTAGTTTATGGGCGTTTTTAGCTTTATGGAATAATCAACTCATTCGACTGTCGGTGGCACTTGTGTTGGCAATATCTACCAGTGTGTATGGCTTTGTGGCTTTACTGGTGATTGCCTTTATGCTGCTGGTCAAGAAAAGTTGGATGCACTTATTGGCAGTACTCTGGTTAGGTGCGATGCTTGGTTGGCTATATTTTACGGGCTACGAAAATCCTTGGAAGGGGAGTGTTGGCGACCTAAGCCTGACTCAGGGCATTTTGGCACTGATGGGTAGTTATGTCGATACAACGCTTAATTCCTTGGTTACTAACCGTTTGATGGTCGTGTTGCTTGCTGGAGGTGTTGTAGCTGCGTTGACGTTGTTTTGTGTCATCAAAAACATTCCGTTCGATATGCAAACCCTCAGCTTCGATTTTCCTCGTCGTTGGCCTGTATTTATTTTATGCGTCATTGGTTTTATTATAGGCATTGCTGTTCTCACAATTCGTCATCCCGACAATCAAGATATGGCAACCCTGTTGGGCAGTAAGTACAAAATTTACAGTGCTGTGCTAGTGGCTTCGCTGTATGGTTGGAGTATCAATAATTTTGCTCCGCAATATAGAAATGTCATTTTGGGATGCTTTATGCCTTTCTGTATGTTTATTTATGGCCATAGTTGGCTTGGCAATATGGGCTTGCTCAATCATCGCTACAAACATACCGCAATGGTTGCCAATTCATCAGACGAAACGTTGGCTAGTGTTGCCCCCAATGTTGAACAATCGGTAGGGGAGTTGCTCGGCGAACCGCTGACAAACAAGCAAGAGGCAGGTGTACGCAACAAAACTATGGTGAGAAAGGGACGAGTTTTTAACACGGGCGAAACGATTCGAGTGGAACATAACGAATTTTGAGTTGCCCTCAAAAACAAATTTTCCTAAGCTTACTTTTGGCGAATAACCATTACAAGTAAACTTAGGAAAATTACTTATGGCTAAAATTAGCTCATGCAAAGGAATCGTACAAAATTCATTTTGATTAAAAAGTTGTAACTCCTTTAAAACCAAAACACTAATGCACAATTCATCAGAATGCTTTGTTTATAATCAAATAAATTAAGATAATGTAAAAAGTAAAAGGTAGCCACAAAAGATGCCAAGTACTGAAATTGGCGGCTAAGAACCCACCACTTGCAAAGCCAATGATGATAAAGATTTTGATAAGTAGGTTTTGAATGGCTTCATTTTTTTTGCATATTTTTTGAAAAGGCAAGCGTGATAAGTCTAGCCCCATGTCCATGACCAGTCCTGTGATTTGAGATGGTTTTACCTTGAAATTGCTATGGTTAGAAGCAAAGGCATTGTGGTTGCTCATAGCAAAAAGCAATAAATACACCGATGCTTGGGTGGTGTATAAACTGTATCCTATAATGAGCAAGTTGGTGGCAGGACTCACCAATTGTTTTTTCATATCAAATGCCACAGCATTGTGGTTGTACCAATACGAACTCCACGTTGCACCTGCAAGATACGCCAAGATATATCCTAAAAACGCAAGCGAAGACTGTTGCTGTTGCCATGCCTGTATCGCAAGACTCAGCCAGCCCGTGACATTGGTCGTAACACTCGCCAAAAGCTTGATTCCCAGAATATTCATGATGCCTGATATAAAGGCAAATCCCAAGGCTATTTTAATGTACTTTGATGCAGGTAAATACGACATACGCAAGAATGATAAAAAATACCATCATGTTACAAGCTGTGTTGGTATTTTATGTTGTTATATGAACATATATTCATTTTATTAAAAACAAATATATAAACATTTTTTCATATAAAAAGAAAAATATTGTAACTGTTATAGTAGGTTACTAATTTTTAGCCAAGCCCGTGCATAAACGTATGACATTGCTTGAAAGCTAAAGATATACAAATCAACAAAATACAAAAACTTTTCAAGAAAACAGGTTTATGTCATTTAGCCGACCTTTAGTTAGGTTGCGATTGATGAAGTTTGTGGTATCAATTTTAAATCACAAATTATGAAGACCAAATTATTTGTATTGCTTTTATTGTTGGTGTCAACTAGCTCTCAGCTATTGGCACAAGAAACGGATGTTTTCCAGAAAGATGGAGTTGCCATTCGTGGGTACGACCCTGTGGCTTATTTCAAACAAAACAAGCCAGTTAAGGGTATAGAAACGATTGCTTATGACTGGAATGGCGTAAAGTGGTTGTTTCATTCTGATGAAAATAAGGAAGAATTTAAGGCTAATCCAGAAAAATTTGCCCCCCAATTTGGAGGATATTGTGCGTATGGTTTAAGTGAAAATCACAAATCGCCAACAGACCCCGATGCCTTTACGATTGTGGAAGACAAATTGTATTTGAACTATAACCTGAAAGTAAAGGAGTTATGGAAAAAAGACATTCCGGGAAGAATTAAAAAAGCAAATGAGTTTTGGCCTGCCCTAAAGTCGAAAGAAGCGAAAGAATAGTACTAACGCTTGATTCAACTATAATAGTTGGCTGAGATTTTAGCAGGTTTTAAAGCCAAATACCTTCTGCTTCAATGTAGCAAATTCAGCCGTTCAAAAATCAAAACCTTCTTTCTTATGAAGTTCGGGTAAGTTTATTTCAATAGTTATCGAACATTATTCCTTTTCTGAATTTGGATAAAAAAGCCTTTTTCCAAATTCAGAAAGGAATGCTTTTAGATTTTTCCTGAAAAATGCTTACAAATCTCCTTTGCTATTCCAAGCAGTCTCCAACTGCAAGCTACTTTAAACAAAACAAGATTACGATTCTTGGGAAGTTCAACTAAAAACCAAATCTATTTGTAGGTATAGGTGATGCTACGCTTAACCTACGACCAGACGGAAGCCTTATCTGTGTACCTCTTGTTTATGGTGTACTTTATATTTGGTGTGTTGCTTACGCATGCGTTGTTGATGAAATAACACCAATAACAGCAAAAAACACTGTATATTACGCTACCTCAACGTTAGCAACTTTGATAAACGAGCGTGTGACGTTCTTCTGTTTAGGGGCGTAGGAATGCTACGCTTAACCTAGTACTAGACAGAAGCCCTATCTGTACCTCTTGTTTATGGTGTACTTCATGCTTGTTGTGTTGCTTACGCATGTGTTGTTGGTGAAATAACACCAACCTTTACATTTGTTTACTATTAATATTCTAAGAACAAAAGAAACATTACTACTATAATATTTTTCTTTTTTTGCTTCTTTTTTTCTTTTAAAATTATCCACAATTGTGGAAAAGTATTACGCT
>JACCDR012057198.1_pt1 | contig 11268 bp, 28 predicted proteins | sample 7446431 | NCBI WGS metagenome assembly JACCDR01 (sample SAMN15323443, study PRJNA562643) | freshwater metagenome | isolation source: river surface water | place: USA:Blue River Watershed | collected 2017-08-17 | reverse complement strand
GTTAATAACAACCCTTATTCATATGAGAATTATGACATGCAAATCGGAGAACAGGATTGGGGAGTGAAATGATTAGAGAACTTGGCACTAGTATGCCTGTCTACACAACTAGAAAGAGCGGCGACGGATACACAATGACTTACTCTGTTCCCGCCTGGAATGCTTTCGGAGCCATGCTTTTGATTCTTGCAAACATTTGGGTATGGGGAGTCGTTGGTCTAATTACTGCTGTTAAGGTTGTGTTCTAGATGCCTAATCTTTCTCATCTAGTTATCATTGATGATGTTCTAGAATCGAATCATATTCTTCAAGATTTGATTTCTCAATATGGCGAAGATGTTCCTGAACCAGTCTTGAAGGGAATTTCTGATCTAGATAATAAGATGCGCCAGTTTGGAGAATACTGGAACGTCTATGGTCGGCTCAAAGACGAAGGGGTGGTTGTTTAAATGGATGTTTGGCAGATTGCAGAGACTTACTTAGGATATCCTGGTCGTATGTTGAGTGGTTCTAAGACTGCGCCACAAGGGGAAAAGATCGTATGGAACGCTAATGTCTGTACGATTGGGAATGGCAAGATTTGGTTTGGAGATTTGAATGTCACTACTTCAATTGACGAACTTACTAATCTTGCATTTCACTTGAATACTCCCGTCTATGTTCTTTTTGAAATGGACGCAAGATTTGAGAACGAAAGAAATCCCCTCTTTGATCGTGCAGTTATTGTTGTCGATCAGTATGGTGGAGTAGAGAGGAATTATTAAATGCTTTTTACTGGCAAAGATAAAGATAAGTTGATTAAGATTCTTGAGAATCTTATCGACGCGATTGAGAAACTAGAGGCACGAGTAGCAGAGCTTGAGCGTCAGAATCAGTCTCGTCTCACTTGACAATCCCGACAGTTTGTGCTATACTTCAAAGCCAATGGATAAGCGAAAAACACAAGTATCTAAAGCTATAGAAATTGCTCTGCGCCACCCTGACGGATTGCATCCCCTCCAAGTTGCAGTTGAAGCCATGAAGATTCAAGGTGACTCTGACGACTTTGAAGCATTCCTAGTTGGCTTGCTTCACGATTCTATTGAAGATGGTTATTCTAATTTCGAAGAACTGATGATCTTTGGAGATAGAGTCGTTCACGCAGTTGGTGTCTTGACTCGTGGCGATGGAGAGTCGTATTGGGATTACATTGAGCGAGTCAAGACGTATGGTGGCAAGCTTGCAAAGCGTGTGAAGGTCGCTGACGCGACAGTAAATCTGAGCCGATGCACTAACGAGCTTGGATATCAGAGTCTGAGAAGTCGATACGCAAAAGTGATTGCTGAACTGGCAGGGGATTTGACATGAAGCTTACATATGATGAAGCTATGATTCTCTATCCTCTTGTCTATCGTAGACCAGAGAATTTTGTGATTCTTAATCTTATTGCTGACGCCATTATGAGAGAGAAATGTCACAGCAACAACTAGACGTTTTCATAAAGAAACTTGAGAGCACAAGTTTCAAGATTTGGCAAGAGGAATCGTATATGGATTCCGGTATATATACAGTGATGCATATTGAGAGTGTATTCGACATTCTCGATTTGATTATGGAATACGCAGGAATATATGGAAATCTAGAGACACTAGGGTTTGTAAATCAACTAGACAAAGACATAAGAAAATCAATTGGAAGAGAGGGATTGTAATGAAAGTAAATGTAAATGTTCATCCACCTGTCAATCCTGAGTTCGATATCGATTTGAATTTGGATTCAGATACTGCTTATTGGCTGCTTGGCATTCTCTCTGCAACTACTGACGAGACTGGTCGTAAAGTCTACAACGCTGTTGGTGAGGCTATTGCCGAAGTGACTGGCGTAATTAAAGATCGAATTATTCGACTTAATCCTACTGCTGCTCATGCACGAGAAATGGCAAGAGGATATCGCTTTGAGTCTGAGCCTGCCGACAACACTGTTCAGTTTCTCTATGATGGACATATGAGAACAGTTAAAGATCCTGTCTTTGAGAGAGACTTGTTGAAAGGTTTTGAGTTGAAGCGCGGCGACGCTCGCACAGATCAGTATAAGTCTTATCGTCTTGAGAGAATTGGTAGTCAAAGGAATTCATTGTGGCGCGGGAGATAGTAACTATAGAGTGTTTCGATGTTCACAAGAGAAAAGTTCGTTTTGAATTTGAGCCAAATGGAAGTAATCTTGAGCCAATAAAACAATTCATTCATGAAATGGCTAGAGGAGTTTGGCATCAAGATATTCGTGGCGAATTCTACAGCCCTGTTCATATTGTTAGAGTTATCGGTTATGTTGAGTAATTGTTAAGATTCGCAAGAGTCTCTTGACAAATGACTGAGACTGTGCTAGAGTACCACTAGTTAGTCGTTGTCACACAGAAAGGTAGACAGATGAAGCCAGTTGCTCGCGTAATAGATCAAGTCAGTACGATTGAAGGCGAGAAGATCGCCATGTCGATTGACACTAGCGCGTTCGCTCATATCATGAGCGTTCTCACTGACTTGTATTCTGATCCAGAGCTTGCAGTTCTCCGTGAGTATTCTACTAATGCGTATGATGCTCATGTTGAGAGTGGAGTTAAGCGTCCCATCGAAGTGACGTTGCCTACTCAGTTGTCTCTTACTTTGAAGATTAGAGACTATGGTGAGGGTCTAGACAGAGACGATATCGCTGAGATTTATTCTCAGTATGGTGCGTCTACAAAGCGTGGTTCTGACGACGTTGTAGGAATGTTGGGACTAGGCTGCAAGTCTGCTCTGACTTACACTGACCAGTTCACAGTCACTGGATGGAAGAATGGTATTTGCACTCAGATTTCTGTGAGCCGTGACGAGAATGGTGCTGGTTCAATGACGATTCTCGACCAGTACGAGTCTGACGAGCCTAGTGGAGTAGAGATTTCTGTTCCTGCAAAGACGTATCACAAGTTTGAGCAGAAAGCTAATGAATTCTTTATGTTTTGGAGTGTCGGTACTGTTCTCGTTAATGGCGAGACTCCAAATCGCGTCGAAGATGGTATTTGGCTGAGCGATAAGGTTCTTCTGACTCAAGATAAAAGAGTTACTGAGTCTGTTGTTGTGATGGGTAACGTTGCTTATCCTCTTGAGGACGAGGAACATACTTTTGTTTATGGTCAGTATGGTCGCCACTATCGCGTTGTTGCTTTTGTTGAGATTGGTGAAGTCAATTTCGTTCCTAGTCGCGAAGCTCTTATGAATACTCCACAGACTAAGGCTACTGTCAGCAATCTCAAAGACACAATCAAGAATGAATTGACTCGCGTTCTTACTGAGCGAATTCAGAGGGCATCTTCGCGACTCAATGCGATCAAGGCTTTGTTTGAGGCAAGGGGTCTGATTAACCTTCCACAAATCAAGTGGAATGGGCATGTCATTCCTACTAAGTTCGAAGGGAAGTTTGTTCTTCTTGATGTTGATACTCGTTACGACGGTTATTATCGTCGGAGTAAGGGATGGTCAGCTTATAACGAGATTTCGTCTAACACTGATAATCTTTGGATCACTGACTACAAAGTTCTTACTTGCACTCCTCATAAGCGTAAGAAGGTTGAACAGTGGTTGAGGAACAAGGGAATGAATGACGTTAAAGGTGTCATCTTCACTGACGAGCTTCCAAAGTATTCTAGTTGGATCGATAAGAAGAAGATTTTCAGTTGGGACGAGATTAAAGACACTGTTGTTGATTCTAATGTTGTTCGTGGCGGTGGAACTAGTCGCTTGACTGGATCGTATGACTTGATTACTAGTGTCGGACGGAGCATTGGAATCCCTGCTGACGACATTAGCCAGATCGTTCCTGACGAGCTTTATTGGATCACGCCTCTTACTAAGGCTGAGATTAATTCACGGTACAACAGACGTTGGTATCGTCACTCAGACGAATATGATCCCGATGGTATCTCTAATCGGCATCTGTTCTTTGAGCTTCGTCCAAACTCTACTGTTGTCCTTCTTCCATCTAATCGCGTCGAAAAGTTCAAGCGTGATTTCCCTCATGCAAAGAATATGACAGAGTGGTTGAAAGAGACAGCAAACAAGTGGGAGAAGTCTTTGAAGGCTCCTGACCGTCTCAGTTATTACCTTCAGACTCATGACGAGTACCATGATTTGCGCGGTCTTGACGAGGCTAAGATTAACGATCCTTACTTGAAGAGACTCGTCAAAGCAACAAAGCGTGACGTTGACGTGATTCGTGAACGAGCTAAGAAGTTTTCTGGATTCATCAAGATCGAGACTAAAGATGTAATGGACAAGTGTCCTTATGTTAAGTATCCTCTTCTTCGAAAGCTAGACTTGACAGATGGGGATGAATCTGCTAAGGTACATATCAGTCTTTATGTGAACGCGGCTCATGCCGCAGAGAGGAACACAAATGGCAGTTAAGTATAATCTGATTGGTAGTGATGACGGTTCTGTTATCACTGTCTATCTCCGCAGTCATGGTGCTTTGACTGCACACTCGTCGCATCCTAACTTCGGTAAGATTTTGGAAGCAGTTCTTGAGGATACTGACGAAGATCGGGTTGCTGGTTTGTTCGACGCTGGTAAGCTCATTTCGTCTAAGTTTGAGCGGCTCAGTGATCGCGTCACCGTTGCTAATGGTCGCTTGTACCTTGATGGTGACGAAGTTGATAATGCTCTGACGACTCAGGTTCTCCGCTTTATTGACGAGGGCTATGACGATTGGAAGCCTCTTGTCAAGTTCTTTGAGAACGTTCAGAATAACTCTAACGAGCATTCTCGTGAGCAGTTGTTTAGGTGGCTTGATCGGCGTGACTTCACTATTACCGATGATGGTTTGATCGTTGGTTACAAGGGAGTCACAAGCGATCTTAAGTCTATTAAGACTGGTCGCGCAACTGTCGATGGTGTGGAATTCGTTGGTCAGATTCCTAACCATATCGGTGCAGTTATCGAAATGCCTCGTTCAGAAGTTCATCATGAGCCTGGTGTTGGTTGTTCGACAGGGCTTCATGTTGGAACATATGAGTACGCAAACAACTTTTCTCAGGGTAAGCTTCTTGAGGTTCACGTTAATCCTCGTGACGTTGTGAGCGTTCCAACTGACAGTGGTGACGCAAAGATGCGTGTCTGTCGCTACGTTGTTGTCAGCGAGTTTAATTCTGACAAGCCATATTCCTCAGCCGTTATTTATCGTGACGTTGACGATAACTATTGGGGCGATGGCGAAGATGATGTTTGTGAGTGTGGAGAGTATCCAGAGTATTGTGAGTGTGATGATGTTCTCGACAGTCCCGCTCTTCTTGATGATTATGTCACTCAGGATGAAGCTTCTGTTGCTATGGATCAGCTTCGCAGAGTCACTTCTGATAGCCCCGCTCAGTTTGTCAAGAACAGCGGTCTGAGTGTCGATAATGCGTGGCGAGCATGGAATACGGATACGACTCGTACTCCAATGACTCGTGACGAGTTTAGAGCAGCAGCTAAGTAACATGCTAACCAATCGCCAAGTCGTCTCTGCTTATCGCAATCTTCCTAAGCTCAAGCGTGAACACAAAGAGCTTGAGAAAGAGGCCGCGAAACTACAGAGGCGGCTTGGCGCTCTTGGCGAGAAGATTTATTACGCAAAGCTAGTTGATGAAATTGTTGATGGAATTGCGCTGACAGGAAATTACAACGCAGTTGGTGACGATATCCAGAGATACGCTGATATCTATTTGAATGCCCACAACAAAAAGACTTGGGGAATTCACTTCAAGCGATGGACAGACGATTACAGAGTGTATGTTGATGGATGGGGTGGAGCAGATAACACAGAGGAAGAAGTAAATAAGTGGGCAAAGGATTGGATTGTGAAAGGAATACTTCCCGACTGCGTTTCTGATTACGACAGAAAAATTCTTCTGGATACTAAAGTTAAGGATAGGTTTGAGCCATGATCGTCTACCAAAGTCGTATCTATCGCGCTGACCTCCAAGCCAATCCTAACGTGTTGTATGTTTTTGGCGACAACTATCTTAGGAAAGGTCTTGGGGGTCAGGCGGCAGAAATGAGAGGCGAGCCTAATGCTGTTGGAGTCGCTACTAAATGGGCACCAGCAATGCTTGATCAGCATTTCTTTGACGACAAAGATTTCAACGTCATAAAAGAGATCATCGACAATGATGTATCAATTCTGAGAGCGCACAACAATCATTTTGATGAATGGGGTAGAGAGAAGATTATTGTTGTCCCTCTTGATGGAATTGGGACAGGATTGAGTGAACTACCAACTAGAGCACCAAAGATTTATGACTACATTGTGAGTCTTGGATTGGGAGCACAGAATGTCTGACGAGTATATGACTAAGACCACTGATCCAGTCGCGCGAGCCAATCTTTTTTGTATCAAAGACTTGATTGAAGTAGCGAAGAAAACCAATGATCTAGCTCTTGCTAATTCAATTCAGAATGGACTTAACTTTACTGAAAGATTTTACAAAATTAGCGACATTCTTTGGGAATTAACTCATGAGGTTAGTGACTTACTTGTGTACGAAGAGGTTAAAAATGGACACTAATCTTGATTTAGGAACAATCGAACATCTTGATTTTGAAGTTGATATCAATAAGAATGATGATGATGTTTGTCATATTCGTCAGCTTGAAGTTCGCATGGATTATTACTGCGGCGTTCCTAATGGTTTTGGTGGTCACAAAGGAAAATGTGCCGAGGATTTTTCTCTAAGAATCCCTCATGGTTCAAAGTTCTGTCCTCACTGTGGCGTGAAGATTTGTCCAATATGTTATGAAATTTCTCAATTTCTTCTTAGACAAGGACTTTAAATGAATATTTCACAGATGGAGAATGAAGCTCTACTCTCAGCAATCAAGAGGATGGGTAAGACTATGACTGATTCATCTTCTTCGTCCGCAATTGCAATTGAGAAGCAGAGAATCATTTACGTGAAAGAAGCGATGAAGCGTGGTTTGATTGGTTATCGTCTAAAGAAGAAGTATGTAGACGTTTGGTAAGTCATGGCGATTGACATGCATATTTACAGTGGATCGTCCATAACAGTTAATGCTACTGCGGCTGTTAACACTGTCGTTTATGGGAGCATATTTGGAAGCAAAGAGGAGAGAGCTAAGAATAGAAAGAGGGAACGTGACAGAATCTATCAAGCCAAGAGACGACGCGAGAGGCCGAACTTAAAGCGGTGGGAAGGGATCAAGGCTCGATGTTTTAATCCTCGCCACAAGAGCTATCCTGACTATGGTGGACGAGGGATTACAATGCACAGTCTTTGGGTAGATGACTTCAAGTTGTTTGACAAGTATCTGAATGATTTTCTTGGCCGCTGTCCAGACAACTACACTCTAGATAGAATTGACAATGACGGAAATTATGAGCCAGGAAATCTACAGTGGGCAGACCCTCGACAGCAGAATTTCAATAAAGGGAGGAAGGTAAAGTAATGGACACTGATTATTACGCTCTATATGAAGCAGAGAAGTCTGCTCATAAAAGCGACAACAAGATGTTTCTCTATCTTCTAAAGAGAATTTGGGAAGATTATGATGCTATTCAAGCAATGAGCGAAGATGTTTACGAAGAGTTTCGTACATATGCAGAGTCTTGGGGATGGATAGACGAGAAAGTTTCTTCCATTCCAGGGAGGTAAAATGAAGCGTTTTCTTTTGTTTGGTGGCGAGAATTACTATCCTCAAGGTGGATTCAACGACTTTATTGCTGAATTCGACACTTATGATGAAGCTCGTAAAGCTGCTGCCTATATCAAGAGAGATTACAGCAGCAAATATAATTCATATGCTGTCGATTGGACAGACATTGTTGATACTCACGAAAAGTTTGAATTTGGATCAGCAACTGAACACACAAGAGCAATTCTTTTCCGAGAAGGTTTGCTATGAGCGTATACATTGAAGAACATGTTGTTACTCATGAGCATATTGATCACGATGATGAAGATATTGTTCATATCAGTTATTATGACAATGAGGATCTTACTTATTGTGGCGCACCTTCAAATGAATGCAAATGTCCACCTAACTCAGAAATCATAATCGTAACGAGACAAAATCCAATAACAAAATGTCCTGGCTGCGGAACAAAAATCTGCGATTATTGCTTGTTGTTGATTGATTGATTATGAGCACAGTCATTGATGATATTAGAATTGGAACGATTACAGAAATAGAAAAACAATTTAATGAAAAGAACGATGATAAAGAAGTAATTCATATTACTACTTGGGAAGTTTTCCCTAAAGCGATTTGCGGAGCAAATGATTGTGGTCATCATGCCACCAATATTTGTTCTTGGGCTGGAAAACCAGTCAAGCTTAATGAATCTTCTTGTCCGGGTTGTGGAAAAGAAATTTGTTCCTTTTGCAGATTGTTGAATCAAAAATGAGAAATAGAGTTTGCGATATTTGTCATGGTGTCCTTCCTGGTAAGAAGAGGCATGGATTCGTGTCTCTAGATGGTAAGAGCTTGACTTGCACAGACTGGAAAATGCTCGACAAGAAATATACTCGGCATCAATTAATTAAGAAGAACAAGAGAGGAAATTTGGGTGGCTGAAGAAGATGTAGTGGTATTAGTTGTAGTCGGTAGATCAACTACTGACTTGGCATTTCACGATAGGCTTGAGCCATTTCTCTATGACAGTTATTCTATTAGAGGCGTGTATGCTCTTGGCGAGCCTTCAAACTTGAATGACTCTGAGCGTTTCATCTGTTTTGTCACTGGAACAGAAGTTGGTAACTGGACAGCGGAATCTCAGAAAACAAGGCTTGTGAGACGCAAAGATAAAGATGCTGGTGATCCAGTGACGTGCAACATTTTTGGTGACATGGAGGAAGCTCTCAATTTCGCTAAAGAAGAGTATGACTTCGTTATCTCTGACCAAATCATTGCTTTCAGAGATAGGTCAATGGAAGTCTTTCAGAAGTTCGGACACAACACAGCAAAAGAGACAGAAGAGTTTCAAGTGATGATGGCTCTTGCTAACTCTGGGATTCTTGCATTGACTAGAGGGTTATTGAGTGGCGAGCAAGTTCCAGTTGTTGTTCTTCTTTCTGAAGGCGCAGACAGAACGAATGTTAGACCAATATCAATCTTGATCAATGACGAAATCAGATCAAGTCTAGAACTACCAATAGGAGATGAAGAACTGTGATTAAAGAAGAGAGACGACGCAGCTTGCTGAAGAAGCAAGCGGAAATGAGGCGAGCAGAGACAAGACTTGATACTGCACGAAAGAATTTTCGTGACGAACTAGAAAGTGCATCACGAGACGACAAATCTTCATATCAAGAGCTTGGAGCAATTGTTGGTTTGTCTCGACAGAGAATCCATCAGTTGATTGGTGGAAAATGACTAAGATAGGTTTTACTGGTTCTAGGAAGGGAATGACACTAAGACAGAAAGCATGGTTTACTGAATTTGTGTCTGATTTCGATGAGATTGAATTCCATCATGGAGACTGTGTTGGCGCAGATGAAGATGGACACAATATTGTTGACAGTAAATCAACTGTAAAAGCAACAACTATCGTTATTCATCCTCCATCAGACGAAAAACTTCGGGCTTATTGCATTGGAGATATCTATTGTCCAAGTAAACCATATCTAGATCGCAACAGAGATATTGTTGACGAAACAGATTTTCTCGTCGCATTTCCAAATGGTTATGATGGTGCAAGTAAGAATGGGCCTGGGGGAACGTGGTACACAATTAGGTATGCAGACTCACTTGACAAACGAGTGATTATCGTGTATGGTAATGCGAAAGTAGATGTGTTAAATGGGTAAAACAGTTAAAGTTTATCTAGAGTTGCCAGGTGATACTGTCTTTGAACAAGTGTTCGATGACTACACTGGCCGCGTTATTTCTACTTGTGTCGAGGCAGAGTTGAACCTTGGCGAAGTAAATATGGCTCTCAATGAGCTAGAGGCTGCATTGTCCGAACTAACTAAATTCGATTCTGAAAGGATCTAAATGTTCTGGTTTATTGCTGGAATTCTTCTTGTTGTAGGTAGTGTTGTCGGTCTAATGCTGACAATTAGTTGGTACAAGTTGATTCCTGTCGCAACGCTTGTTCTTGGTATTGCTATGATTGTTAGCACTTGTCTCGTACAAGTGTCAACAAAGAATGTTGGTATCGAGACTACATTTGGTAAGCCTAGTGGCGAGCTTTCTAATGGTCTGCATTTCAAAGCACCTTGGGAGAAAGTCACAGAAATGGATGCTGCTATCCAGACAGACAGTTATGCTACAGAGAAGAACTGTATTCATGTTCGTGTGAGTGCTCAGCAGCTTGCTTGTGCATACGTGAACTTCCAGTGGCGCATTAATCCTGCTGCGGCTCAAGAGTTGTATCGAGATTATCGAACGTTTGAGCATGTTCGTGACGCTCTAGTGACTAGAAAGCTGACTGAGGCAATTAACGAGCAACTAGTCGGCTACAATCCTCTTAATTCTGTAGTTGGGGCAGAAGGTGGTTCTAAGAATCCTTCTCTACCTGAACTAGCAGCAGCAATCAATAAGCAGATGAAAGAAGAGATTGGTGGGCCTGGTGGTAAGATCGAAGTTCTTAGTACGATTCTACCTCTACTTGGATTCGACAAGGAAACTCAGGCAAGAATCAATCAGCTTCAGCAGCAAGTTGCTTTGACTAGAATTGCAGTTCAGCAGAGACGCACTAATGAGGCTCAAGCTAAGGCAAATAAAGCTCTTGCAGCGTCAGTCAATACAAGTCCTAACGTTCTAGTGTCTCATTGTTACTCAATCCTTGAGACGATGGTTAAGAATGGACAGGCAGTTCCAGCAGGATTCTCTTGCTGGCCCGGAAATAAGTTGTCTGGAATCATTGCATCGCCACCTAATAAGTAAGGAAGGGAGCCATGACTAAAGATATTTTTCTTACAGTTCAGATCAATAAGAATAAAGTTGTTGAGCCAGAATTGCTTGCTAGAGATTTGGCAGAAATTCTTGTTGAACATGATATTGGTGTGATCAATAATGTTCAGTTTAGATACGGGGCATTCGGAAAAGTTGACAAGATACATTCAGTTCAGAGATGAAGTGCGTCCCTCAAGACTTGCAAAGATTCAGAGACTTTCTACCAGAGACGGGGGCAGAAGATGTTTCTGGTGCAAAAAGAAACTCACGAACAGAGAAGTGACATTCGATCATGTCATTCCAAAGTCTTTGATGGGTACTCACAATCATGGAGAAGATAATCTAGTGATTTCTTGTCACGGAT